>Ga0105053_10010683_pt1 | contig 11393 bp, 7 predicted proteins | sample BON01_FD_78093 | JGI IMG/M metagenome (GOLD analysis project Ga0105053, IMG submission 78093) | Freshwater microbial communities from Lake Bonney liftoff mats and glacier meltwater in Antarctica - BON-01 | ecosystem: Environmental > Aquatic > Freshwater > Ice > Glacier meltwater | place: Lake...
ATTGACATGATCAACGACCCGCAAGGATTTTGTGAAAAATTGTTCAAAAAGTTAAGGAGTTCGAACGATCATTTCGAAGTTCGACTCATGATGATGAATTTAGTGTCAAGGGTGATGGGGACGCATAAGCTGATACTTCTTCCGTTTTACACTTTTATTCAAAAGTACATGCAGCCCCATCAGCGTAATGTCACCAATATCCTCGCTTTCGCAGTTCAAAGCGCACATGAGTTGGTGCCAAGCGAAGAAATGGAACCTATGATCAAACACATTGCCAATAGCTTCGTAAATGATCGATCAGGATCTGAAGTCATGGCTGTCGGTTTAAATTCTATTCGAGAACTGATAGCCAGAATTCCTCTATTGACATCTGGGGAAGGGGTGGATGATTTGATTCAAGACTTGGTTTTGTATCGAAGATTTCGTCGTGATCGGAGTGTGATCATGGCAGCGCGATCGCTTTTGAATTTGATTAGAGAAATCAATCCAGCTATATTACAGAATAAAGAACGGGGCAAGTTCTATGATGCTGATGCGAAACCTTTGGAGTATGGTGTAAGCAGAGCAGCAGAGGGAGTGGATGGTGCTGAGCTACTTCAGATTTTGGAAGAAGAAGCCAGTAAGTTAGCAGAACAGCAAGAAGACGATATGGATGACGAAGACATCGATGAAGAGGATGAGGAAATGGAAGAAGGTGACCTGGACGAAGAAGATGGTATGGATGAAGAAGATGATAATGAAGAAGAAGACGAGGAGAAAGACTCATCTCCTTCTGGAGGAAATCTTTTAGAAAAATCAAAGAAACGCAAAATTGAACAAGTAGACCGTATTGACGCCAAACGAATCCTTTCCTCTGAAGATTTTGCTCGTATCAGAAAGCTGAAACAAAAGCTAGAGGAGGAAAAACGCAACCCTCGATCTCGCAGAAAGAACACAAAACAACCGCGAACTTCAGAAGACCGCATGAAAAACAATCTATTAGTCCAAATGATGATCAAGAAAGGCATGCATGTTGAAGGTGTTGACGAGGAGGAAGTGAGTGATGATCCTTTTGCTTCGGACATGTCCTCCGATGATGCCGGTGATGACGAAGAGCACAACAACGACGGCGCGGTGGACCCTAGAAGTCTAGAAGGTAGTGTGAGAAGGAAGCGCAAGGAGCTTGCTGAGCGACTTGAAGCTGTGTATGAAGGAAGAAAAGCATCGAAGCAGGCTGGTACCGATAAACGAACTGGTGGAATGAACGATACTGAAAAGTCCAAGAAAAAGAATTTTCTGATGGTGAGCAAGAGTCGCAAGGTGAAGATCAAACAAAGTACGTCACTTCGACAGCAGCAAAATTCATTGCGCAAGCATATTAAGACATTGGAGAGATCCAAGAAAACCATGCAAAAAATTAGAAGAAAAACAAAATAATAATAAGGTTACATTTTGAAATAGAAAGTGTCTATTTTGCAGAGCTTCATTTGGACGTCACTTTGCCGATGCGGGTTATTGCTACACCCAAGTACGAGTACGTCATCCCAATTCATTTCATATGAAATACCAGGTTCTAATTTTTTCCCATTTAAACTTGTGCCATTTGTGCTGAATGTATCGATTACTTGGACTTTTGCTTTCTCGGTATCCAATACATGCACGACAAGGTGTTTGCTGGAAACTAACTTCGGAAAACATTTCGAATCCAATTGTCTTCTTCCAATAATAGTGTCTCCATCACGCGAGAGTAAAACATAGTCCACATTTATAAGAGATTTATGCGCGCACTCTCGATTAAACCCCGAACGAATATCAACGAGCCCCAGCCTGTAGCGGTATTTCAATGCTATCTCCCGCTTATGACGCAATTCGTTCAAAAAAGCAGTTTCATTTGAAATATTGGTTTCTTTCCTGAGGAATGCACTCTTTTCATTCAATGTTTTTAATTCAATCTTACGGGCGTGGACCTGCGTTCGTTTTACTTGCAACATATTATGATCTTGTATATGCTGTGAAACTTCATCCCATGATTTGAAAGAGTTTTTTCGTTTTTTGTAACCTAGTGCTTCACATTTTTGACATTTCCATAATTCCAATTCTTGTTTCTGTTGTATTTCCAAGCGCATCTTTATTTTGATCAAATTCTCCTTTTCAAGCTGGTTGTGGTACCTGTTCCGCTTTGAAACCTGTGAATGCCTTTTGAGATTGGAAACAAATATCTTGATCCGTTTCTGAATACGGGTCACTGCTACTTCCGCAGAACGATTCATATGTGCACACTTATCCTCCTCTAGCATGGCTAACCGAGAGTGATAAAGAGATAGAGATTTGCTTAGTCGAATGGCCCGTTGTTGCCATTGAGTCTTCATAGACTTCAGTTTCTTTCCAGATTGAAACCTTCTCCACGAACTTTGAATAACAGCAGAGGATACATTTGCACTGTTTGATCGCAGTCTTTTTAATTTTAAACTGGATTCTATGAGAAAAGGTTTGTTGGCTTCGAGAGCGGTTAATACTTGAACAACTAAATAGTCCACTTGTACAACACTCCCAGCATCATCCAGAAATGTAGTATTGACATAATCCTGTGAAGCTCTTTGCATGTGGTAGGGAAGAGGTGGTGTTAATTCAGATCGGTTCAATACTTTGCAGGCTTTACGATGTTCTTCCATGAAGAAACAATGAACACTTTCGTGATGAGCGCAAATATTGATCTGGTTTTGAATTTTTTGTTGTATTTCCCGCCATATTTTAATAGCTTTGTAATTCTGTTCAATGAAATAAACTTTTAAAACGGTCTCTTTTCCGATACTCTTCATTTCATCATGAGGAGCTACCCACTTTTTAATATAATGGTTGGACTTTTTAAATTGGATCAGTTGCTTCAAAACTGTTCTATATGAGCACTTTGCAGCGCACTTTTGTCGAACGCTTTGAATTATGTCTTTGCTATGATGAACGCATTCCGTCAATCCTCGCATGGTAGTCTTGGTAAAATCAATCACCGCGCCTTGAGGATAGCCCCCGAAACAGGTATGGCCAGCTCCTCACAGTCGTCAGGCAGTTGGAACCGCAACAACCCAGCTATCCGCCGAATTCTAGCAGATATTCGTGAACTTGAGAAAGATCCCAGTGATCAGTATGCAGCATATCCGTTGGAAGACAATATGTTTGATTGGCATTTCGCTATTCGCGGACCTTTTGGGACAGATTTTGAAGGGGGGGCGTACCACGGGCGCATTATTCTTCCTGCAGATTATCCTTTTAAACCTCCCAATATTGTACTGCTTACTCCGAATGGTCGATGGGAAGTCAATCAGAAGATATGTCTATCCATATCGGCGTATCATCCAGAGCAATGGCAGCCAGCATGGGGCGTTCGCACTATATTGGAGGCTCTCATTAGCTTTATGACGGCTCCTGCTGATGGAGCAGTCGGAGCAGTGGATTTGCCTTCTGAAATAAGACGACGCATGGCCGTTGAGAGTCGGGAATACACGCATGCCCTCATGCCAAAATTGCCAGTGTTGGTTGGGGACTCGATAGCGGGAAAAGAACCCAATAAGTATCAGGAGGAAATCGCCAAAATGCATGTGATTAAATTGGAACAAATAGAAAAAAAAATTGATGATACTAAACCCGATAACAATACTGAAGAGACTGAAACTATTGAAGAGACTGAAACTATTGGTAAGACTGAAACTATTGGTGAGGATGAAACTATTGGTGATGATGAATCTGTGACAGTGCTGACAAGAACGGATTGGCTCTTATATGCGACTTGGCTTCTGGCTTTCCTTCTTTTTGCGATCCTATATCGGAAAGCGTATCGGTATTACAGACTCATCGATCACGACGAGTTATAAGTTCCTAAATAATCATTTTAAATTTGTACGTATTCAACCTCATGAGTTTCAAATTTCGTTATTTTAATAAATCAAATCGCTTGAGGATGTGGCAAAATATGGACTAATGATTTCAAAATTGTATTGATTAAACCTGTGCAAGCCCTTCGTTTTGCCGTCTGAGTTCAATTTCTGTCATTTCTGGTTGAGCTCCGCCAGTGGAATTCCTATTTACGTTTCCCAATGGATTGTATCTATCATCATCTGCAGCTGGATCATATTCATCAAACATGTTTCTTGATATCGAAGTCTTGGCTTTGTATTTCCTATAACCGAATAAAACGAAATAGCCCAATAACAAAATTCCAAGAACAACGAATAAGAAACTCCAGAATCCACCAGTGCCAGAATCAAAATTAAATCGATATACGATTGCAACATTTGCAGCTGACGTTGTAGAAACAACAAGTGTGGAACCATCCCCACTAAGTTGAATAAATTCACCAAAGCCTGGCTGCCCAACATTCTCGACCTTCAAGATGAAAGCCCACTTTTGAAAATCGGAACTGGTGTACAAATACACAGCATGTTCTCCTGGAGCTCCAACAGCAAGCATTGTTCCATCATGACTCAGACTCAACGAAGTGCCAAACCGGTCACCAACAGTACCAGATCCTTGCAACGGAACAATTTTGGTGCTGCTATCGTATTTGAAATTTTCCAGAAATTGTAGCCCAAAAACAGCACCACTAGTACCAGTACCATGAACATTTGGTGCTCCCAAGAACATCACTTTGTGATTCTTACTCATATGCCCAGTGGTGAGTTCAAATGCTTGACCATCGTTTCCAATCCTGAAGTTGAAGGTCATATCCCAATTATCACTTGATCGTATGAACAATGATATTAATTTGGTACCACTAGCTCCCACGTAACCTGCCTGTCCAAGTCCATCGATATCAACAAGAGAACCGTAGTTACTTTCAGACTGATTGACTGCCTGATTCAATGGCTTCGATCCAATATTCCAGCCGCCCTCTTTAGTAAACACATGGGCAATCCCTGAATTGTTTTGTGTACCTGGGGCTTCAGCATTCGGAGCACCAATGATCAAATAGCTCCCGTCATCCGAAATGTCGACTGCATATCCAAATAGATCTTTATCCTGAGGCGAGTCTACTGGAAGTACCATGTCACCTGCGTCCCATTCATTATTCACTCGAGAGAATACAACTGCAGCTCCAGCAGCTATATCGTTGCTGACGAAGCCCTCGGCCCCTACGACCAGCGTGTTGCCGGAGTTATCTAACCCTATACTTCTCCCAAAGGCAATATCACTCTGACCACCAGGAACTACAAGCTTCTTCTGTTCAACATAGTTGTCACCATCAAGTGTGTACACGATCGTGCTTTGATGCGCACTCGAGGCAACCGCGACGGTTGACCCATCAAAGTTCACTGTCACATCTCCGTCTGTGACTCTTCCACTAGGGGTACTATCAGTTACCAGTTCAAAAAAATTTACCTCGCTAGTGCCCATTGTGGACAAGATGATATTCAGCCAAAGGCAAAGACTGAAGCAACCCATTGTCATGCGAATCTCAGACTGTATTTTTTTATATTCGCAATTGGTAAGTACCCGTGGTACATGTACTTATAACACTGGTTCTCTTAATAGTTTTAGGAATACAAAAATACCGTTGGAAATTGATTCTTGTAATAATACATGTCTGAATCTATTATAAGATATCTAGTACCCGACCCAGCATATGTAACGGCATTATTTGATCACAACCGATTTTCTAGGGATTGCTACGCGAAATTATAGAGTTCCATTTTGGCGGTTGAAACGGCTAGGAAATCATTTTGGTTCGTTACAAACCTGAAACTCGCTTGAGATTAATAGAATGAAGTTTGCAGCAGGAGTCTTCCTTGTAGTAGCGAGTGCACTTGTTTCTGTACAAGCGGAATGCCCTAATAAATGTTCAGGACATGGGATCTGTACCAACTATGCTCAACAATTTAGTACCGCATCAGCTACTGTACCTATGATTATGAAACCAGCAACAGATGAAACTGTTTCGAAATATGGGTACGATATCAGCAAGATGAAGAAAGACAGTTGCACATGTTTCACTAGAATAGAAGGAAATATTGAAGTATATGCATTTCAAGGACCTGATTGCTCTCAACGTACTTGTCCTTATGACTCTCACTGGGCCGGTGCCGTAATTGAACCTAATTCCCATGACTTGCAAACTGAGTGCTCTGGAAGAGGAACCTGTGATAGAAATACTGGTAACTGCAAGTGCGTTGCAGGTTACTCTGGAAAGGCCTGCTCTCGATTCGACTGTGATGCATCCACTCATTGCAGTGGCCATGGAAGATGCAAAACCCTCAATGAAATCGCTACTGCGGCTGCTACTGGCACTGGTCTTACAATGACCTATGGCACTGCATGGGACGCTGATAGAATTGTTGGATGTGATTGTGACGAAGGGTACAAGGGATCCATGTGCGAATTGAAGGAATGTCCATCAGGCGAGGATCCTTTGGGAGGAGCGGGCGCCTTAATGGGACGAGAATGCTCCGGACGTGGAAAATGCAACTATCAATTGGGAGAATGCGAGTGCCACCAAGACTACACTGGTAACAAATGTGACCAAATGAACAAGAATTATGTATAAGTTTCTATATTTATCTTAAATTGAAGTCAACTTCACCTTAGCATACGATGCAACTTTCTTTTGAAGGCTTCCTGTTTCTTATATCGAATGGCAATGGCCTGTTATCTGGATATGGTTGCATTAAATCTCTGATGATAGATGGACATAACGCAAGCCCAGCTGTTGAACCTTTCTTGTTCGCAATGATCACTTGATTATCGTCGTCTCCTTGAAATGGCTCCTTGCCGTTGAAAAGCATGTAGCCAATAACTCCAACAGAATACGCGTCCACATTAAAATGATAAAGCTGGCCTGCAGAGGCTCGGAGAATCTCCGGAGCGATGTATCCTGGAGTTCCACATCGGCCTTGAATCAAGCCATCATCTGGGATAAATGAACCCAAACCAAAGTCACACAGCACCCAGCGACGGTTATGGTACAGAATATTCGAGGGTTTTATATCTCTATGTACAATTCGTAATTCTAGTAGCTGGGAAATAATCTCCAATAAGTTATGCACTGTAGATAGCGCATCGGGTAATTGCCCTTTTAAAAGGAAAGAATGCAATGACGGACCAAGATAAGGCATCTCTAAGAAAAGAAATTCTTGAGACTCGTACACTCGATGCAGGAGTACATCTCGGCCATGACGAGTCAAATACGCCAAAATGGATATTTCATTGTACAATGCATCAGGACGTTCCTGCTTCTCACTGACAAGTTTCCAAAACGTTGCTTTGTCAATCGCCTTGATTGCTTCGCCACCTTTTCGATACACCTTGGCATATCTTCCCTCTCCAATCTTCTCCAGCGATGAAAATTGATGCGCTGGCGGAGTAAGATGAATTGGATTGAAGTTACCTGATACTGTGGATAGTTTTACTAGTGTACATGTTCCACTCTCAGCTTGAAACGTAAAAGTGCAGCCGCTGGGTTGCACAGAACTGACCTCCAATACTAATTCAAGAGGAAGGTAACCGACTGGTTGAAAGTGTTTACGAGAAGAAAACTCGTAAAAAAAGTCTTGCGTGAAGACAAGAAATCGTTTGAAAATTCTACCTTTCCTCGTTATCCAAAAATGACCGTGACACCTAGATTTGGTTTGTACAAACTTTCGAAAATTGCGGCGATGTTGAGGGTCTCCTGCATGGAATGCAAAGGGAGAAATCCATTGACTTTTCACAGACAGTGGATAGAAAATCGGCTGCTCTTCGTGCTCGACGAATGCGTCCTCGTCATCCGAGGAGGAGCAATAGAATGTGTGCTCATGATTGATTGGACTAGATTCTGCAGGATTCCCTAGTGTATCCTTCATGCAAAATGGTTCTTCACTAACATATGGTTTACAAGGACGCTCTTGGACGGACCACAGGCGCCACCTAGCATTTCGAACTCTGCTTCTGAATCCTTCGTTAATTTTCTGGTCTTTTTCTTCTACCGTGGATTGGGCAAGCGAGATCAGCAGATCTTTCTTCCATGGAACTATTCTAGTGGGCGATGCGTTTGCAGTTGCCATTAATGTAGATCTAGTTTCCAAGAAGCCTCACTCGATTCACTTTTGAAATCTTATTGAGTTCATTTCATGGACCGTCTCTACGCAGTTCCCTCTACTGCATCTCTACCCTAAACAATAATACTAGTAGCTTGTTATTGATGATGCTGCTGCACCTTTCTCTTTCCTGAAAGTGTGTACTTTTCTTAATTTTATAGGATGGGTCAATCTCAATAGGATAAATTAATATTAAAAGTATCAAAGAATCTGTTCAAAATTCTTCCAAATTATTACTTTATTTCTGCATACATCTAGTAAAGTAACTAATACAATTGAAATGGGAAAAGGAAAGATTGATGGTTTTTGCAATTCTATTTTGGTATGCATGCATACCCGGTAGTCTCTCAATTCGAGTGATGCCAGATGAATCAATACAAGTGAATCAGTGGTACACATTTTGTTCTTAAATCTCTCTTCCGAGGTACAACTGTACAAGGTAGATGATTGTTCGCACATTAATACACTAATACATTGTATTAAAAGTGAAAGCGCGGCGCCAGGTTGATGTTCGACCCATTTTCTCGAAGATGGGTGTTAATACACCAAGTACACACCATTGCACAACCTGGTGTGTTGAAAGATTTAAAATGGATCAGCAGAAGTTCACTGTCAAATTCAGATGCGAAAATGAACAAGAAGCATTTTATTGCAACTTTTTTGAAACTTTGCGGAATATCACCATTCGAAAAGGCGAATAGTGCGTTACGCGAACTCTTAGGAGAGTTATTTATATTAGGACAAAGACAAGAAACTCCAGAAGGAAAAGTATCGAAAGTGGTGGACATTCGTTTTACCCTGATTTCATTATATCTCGTTGAGAACGTTTCCAAGTATCAAATCTCCGAACAACTTCATCAAGTGTTCGATATATTGCATTATTTTGAAAATAATGAACTAACATTTGAGGTATTTGGACGCATGCTATTATCATTTGCAGCTTCAACACAATGGGCTATCAAAATTATTAAAACCCTGCTTGACTGCGCTATTGACCAACAGGCATGTGTGAAGTGGGAAACTATTAAGGAACTATTTGAAACTTCACGATATGATGATGTTAATTCTGTGTTTGGGACCCTGGATCAGGCATTTCAAGCTTGTTTTTCGAATGAAGATCGACTTTACTTGAAGAACGAGGAAACAAGACTTGAACTTGAAATGGCACAATCACAGTCAGAGAAAATCTTCATGAAATCATTGCTCTGTAAGTGGAAATTCAAACGTATCCGTCACGCATTTTTAATTTGGAGCGAATATTCGAAAATTAAAGAATTAAAAACGAAGGAGGGTGCGCGACATTTCCGTAGGAAGTATTTGCAAATTGGAATGAATAAACTACGTCACTTTTCAAAGAAAAGCCGCCACAACTATTCTCAATATGTAAAATCAAGTTTGTTCTACAGGGTCTTATTGTTGAAAAGAACATTTCAAAAATTGCATTCTCACCACGCCTATCACAGTACTTTGAAACGATATCGCTTCATCGCTTATAAGGATCAAATAGCAAAGGGCTTGGAACGATTGTGTAATATTCAAAATTGCATCGTAAAGAGAAGAAATAGGGAGCAAATAGAATTGCGATGGTGGAGCTGGCAAAGAATTCATGTGATATGGAGAGCAAAATATACCCGGGCTGTTTATTTCCATATCGCTCATTTGATGCACCCGGTTTTTAAGATATGGCATTCTCACACATTGGAAGCTATTCGCAATCGGCAGCAGGAACGTCATCGAAGGATCAATGTAGGTTCATTGAGTGATCAGCTCTTCGAAGCTAGGGAGGAGTTTATTAAAAAACAAATAGCTCAGGAGTTGGATGATGCCGACCAGGAAAGACAAAACAATAAAAATAAGCGATTGGAGCAGAAATATCAGCATCGTTTTGCGTTGGTGGAAGAGAAGCAGAAACGAAAACATCGTCGTGATGCTGTTGTTTTGAAGCAACATGACATGTGTCAAAAACGAAAGATTCAAGAGAAGCAAAATATTGAAGATCAAATTAAGAGCTTGCGAAACGAGAGATTGGAAGAAATTCGTCGTGAGCGCTTTATTTATTTCACAGAGACGAAACCAGGGAAGCTGCTGTGCAAGAAGAGCGTTGAAGAGATTCAGAAAGCTATAAAAAGATCGCCTCACATGGAACTCACGCAGTTACAAGTTCGAGCGCTGGATAAGTTCGGAGGAAGGGTGGATTATGGCTCATCGGTTACAGAACTACTTAAACTGAGGGAGGAAGTGACACAAGAAAGTGGATACGTTCCCCAGCATTCTGTAAGGTTGGTGAACAGGAATAACCAACCATTCAATATGGATGTGAAGGTCACTAATGAGTTCGTCATAGAAAGAGTTATTTTGTGGCAGTTAATAGAACAGGAGGTTGCAGTAGTAGTAGCACAAGTGGATGACGAATGCAATGTTGCTCTGGATGCCTTGAAGACCAACTACGCGGCGAATGTAATTCAACGGGTTATTATTCGACATGTCAGACGGAAACGTTTTTCCGGGGAAATGGCCAGAGCCAGATTGGAACGAAGCCATTCCTCTGCATTGAAGATCCAATGTAGATGGAGAATTTATTGTAGTCTTACACAATGCGATCATGTGTTGCAGCAGATCGTATATTTAAAAACAGATCCGGTGTCAAAGATGGAATTTTGTTTCAATAGCTTAAATGGCACTAGTTCATGGGGAACACTGACATTGATTAAGAAACATCCATGGATGAAAACTCATATAAACCACCGAATGTGGTTTTTATTATTTGATTCTGTGGAGTACAATCAATATTATTATCAGCACGTTGAAACTGGAGAAATGCTATGGAGATCTCCAGGAGGATTAAGAATGTGCGATATTTGCTCTGTTGATTTTGCAGATAAAATATGTTTACAAGATAGGTTTGTACAAGAAGGTCAGGTTTTCAACCCTCATTATTGTATTGTGTGTTGGACTAATGGGGGTCACAACCATCATTCATCCACAAACTTACTATGAGTTCCGTTTACGCTATAGCCTCAAACAATATCCAGCATGTCGTAATAGCCTAGAAGCAGCAGTCCGGGCCCGAGTTCTGGCCCTTGCCCCTGGCATCTTCATTAAATTTGAATCAGTAAACTCGAAGGGACCGCATCTCCAATTGACATTTGTTCGATGCGATGGAATGAACGACGTTGAATATTCGAATTGGATGTCCGCTTGGACTTTGACATCAATAGATCCAACGCAGTAAATTCATTGCAGATAATGTAATCATTGACATCTATAGATCCAACGCAGTTAATTCATTGCAGATAATGTAATCATTGACATCTATAGATCCAACGCAGTTAATTCATTGCAGATAATGTAATC
>Ga0105053_10010684_pt1 | contig 11391 bp, 12 predicted proteins | sample BON01_FD_78093 | JGI IMG/M metagenome (GOLD analysis project Ga0105053, IMG submission 78093) | Freshwater microbial communities from Lake Bonney liftoff mats and glacier meltwater in Antarctica - BON-01 | ecosystem: Environmental > Aquatic > Freshwater > Ice > Glacier meltwater | place: Lake...
AAGGCGCGCCCCCACCGGCGCAGGTAACGCCGCGGTGGTCGTGATCAACACCACATCCGCACCACCATCCAGCGCGGCCTGGGCCAGGGCGTAGCCTTGTTTGCCCGACGAATGGTTGGAAAGGTAGCGCACCGGGTCAATCGCTTCGCGTGTGCCACCGGCAGTGATCACCACCTTGCGCCCCTGCAACGGTCCAGCTTTGGCGAGCAACTGGCGAATCCGCCCCAGTAACACCAGCGGTTCGGTCATACGGCCGCGCGCCACCAGGCCTGATGCCAGGTGGCCTTCTTCCGGTCCAACAATGGTGGCGCCGCGTTCGATGAGCAGCCGTAGATTGGCCTGCGTGGCTGCATGCTCAAACATGCCACCATCCATGGCCGGGGCCAGCAACAGTGGACAAGTAGCGGCCAACGCCGTCACAGTGAGTAAACTGTCGGCCTGGCCTTGGGCCAATTTGGCTAACGTATTGGCTGTGGCCGGCGCAACCACCAACAGATCGGCGGCGTGCGCCAGCCCCACGTGCAACACATGCGCTTCATTGCCCCACAAATCGGCATCCGTATACGCCCGGCGCCCAGTCACCGATTGAAAAGTTAGCGGTGTGATGAATTGCGTGGCTGCACGCGTCAAAATCGTATCCACCTGCGCGCCCGCCTGCGCCAGTTTGCTGGCTAAATCGGCGGCTTTATACGCGGCAATGCTGCCGCTAACGCCGAGGAGGATACGCTTGTTTTGCAGTGGAGTGGCGGGCATAGTAGAACTCCGTTTTGTATTTTATGAAGGGATACAAGCTGGCAGGATGAGAGGACGACATGGCGCATCCCTGTGTCATCCTGTCACCCCTTCATCTTGTCATCCTCTCATCCTTCACTTATTCATCGCATAGATCATGCGCAGGCCGTCCAACGTCAGCCAGGGCGCCAGGTGTTGGATCACCGTCGTTTCGTTGGCGATAATGGGGGCCAGTCCGCCGGTGCCGATCACAATCATGTCGGGGCCAAGCTCGGCGCGGAAGCGGGCGACCATGCCTTCGACCAACCCTACATAGCCAAAGAGCAAGCCGGATTGGATGGCATGGACGGTGTTGCGCCCAATTGCTGATGGCGGCCGCGCCAGATCGACCTTGGGCAACTTGGCCGCGCGTTGAAACAAGGCATCAGCCGAAATACCAATCCCCGGCGTAATTGCACCGCCCAAATAGTGCCCTTTGTCTGTAATCGCGTCAAAGGTGGTCGCCGTCCCAAAATCGACAATGCAGGCTGGTCCCCCGTAGAGCCGGTAGGCTGCGGCGGCATTGACAATGCGGTCGGCGCCCACCGCTTGTGGATTATCGTAGAGAATGGTGACGCCGGTTTGGGTATCAGAGTCCACCACCAGCGGCTCGCAGTTTAGATATGTGCGACAGACTTCCACCCATTTGCCGGTTAAGGGCGGCACGACCGACGCCAGCGCCACGCCATCGATTTGATCCGGCGCAAGCTTGGCAAAATTGAGCAGACCGATCAACTGCATGCCAAACTCGTCGGGCATACGCTCGTGGTCGGTGGAAAGGCGCCAATGCGGTCCCAGCGTTTCCCCTTCGTATAGACCAATGGTAATGTTGGTGTTGCCAATGTCGATACAGAAGAGCATAAGACTTCCTTTATACGAAATTACGCACCGCTAAACTGGCCGATTTTACCATCCGGCAGGGCGCGCACTAAATCCTTGGTATGCAGAATCACCGCCGTGCCACGTACGCCCGACCCAATCGAAACTTCTGCTTGGGCCAATATACTTTCGTCAATCAAGACTGGGATCGGTTTGGGTAGACCAAAAGGGGCAACAGCCCCAATCGCATAGCCGGTGACAGCCAACACTTCGTCTTGGCTCGCCATTGTCAGGCGCGATTGGCCGAAGTGTTGGCGCAATAATTTCCAGGAAACTTGCGCGGGGCCGGCCATCAGTACCATCGCATATTGATCCGCCCCCAACCGAAAGAGGATACTGCGCACAATCTGTTCCGGTTGCTGGCCGCGTTCGTGCGCCGCCTCTTCGAGCGAGTTGACCGGACCCGTGTGTTGGAAGACGCGATGCGGGATGTGTAAGGTGGTGAGCGCGATAGAAACAGGTGGTAGATCAGTCATGGCTCTCACTGCTTGATCGCACAGATGGCCGTGGTGGAATAATGGATAGTAAGTAGATGTTAGACATTATACCGATTTAATTCTGTGGTCTGACAGGATGACAAGATGAATAACGCCTTGTCATCTTGTCATCCTGTCATCCTGTCACAGGTGTACAAAACAAATCGGTATAAACTCTGTTATATAACGACTCGATTACATCAGTTTCACAATGACGACAAAAAGTCGATTCTCTGCTTCTATTCGCTCATAAATAACGATGTGGTCGAGCACTTCCCACCAGATCAATCCATCGCCGATATTGGTACATCCATCCGGTGGTATCCCTGCTGGTACTCGGCTCAGTTTTGTGATCTCTACCAGTAAACTAAAGACGAGATCACCGCTGTCGAGGAAGTAGAACTTTGCTTCGTTGCTATATTCAAGCTTCCACATGCATTGAAGCCCTAGATCACTTCTCTTCCATCAGGCGCATTAATTCCTCATGCGATGTTGTTTCCGTCCTGCCGGCGTGAATGTCAGCCGATATTTGCTTGGCCTGAGCAATCAATTCGGCTTTTTGGCTTTCTTTCCAGGCTTTCCATTGGGCATAGTTGACAACAACTGCCATCGGCTTCCGATAGCGTTCGACCACGACTTCCGCACCAGTATTGACTTCATCCAGGATATCGCGCAAATTCAAGCGCAGATCATCTGTTGCAATTGTTCTTACCGTCATAGTTCCTCTTGAACGACTAAAAAACTATAGATTTGTAATAATTATAGGTATATATAGGGTTTTGTCAATCCCGTATAAAATCGTTCAGATTTTCTCAAAGGCCGAGTGACATTCATATTTATTTAGGATACAATTCAAACCGTTAGTTTGGTGTGGCACCCCGCTGGCATATTGTGAAAAGGAAGACTTAAGATGAATACAGTGCAATACTTGCCCGCAGAAGACCTGATTGAGCGCGGCTTAGAAGCGCTTATGCAAGCCCTTGGTCCAGTAGAAACGATGCGGTTTTTAACTTTATCCCAACCCAAGCGTTTAGAAGCGGTGAAACGCCATCAACAATGGCAAGCGACACTCGAGCAAAAAGAATTTTTCGACCAGATATTTGGGCCAGAGTAGGAACTTACTCCGTCGCTTTTTCGGCCTGTTTGATCCCCTCGATAATACTGCGCACGCTCCACGGTCCGCCAAAATAGCTTTCGTCTTCCGTGCCTGCGGCCGCCAGCCACGCTTGGGCTAGTGCCCGCGGCATCGCCCGCAGGGGATAGTTACCAAAGGCCTGCGTCGGTTGGAAGCCAAAAAGGGCAAAGACGCGCAGCCCCGGTTTCTGACGCGCGCTGGCCGCATGCCAACAACGTTGATCCCATAGCACAGCATCTTGCTTGCGCGGCAACATCATTTCGACGGGCGAGTTGTTGTAGGGGTTGAGATTTTGGTCGAGGTGGGAGCCGGGGATTACACGCGTGGGGCCATCTTCCGGCTCCGTATCGCGAAAGTACATGCCCAGGTGGACGCAGTCTGGATAGTGATATTCACTGCCCAGCGGCCCCTCGTGTTGGCGATCTTTGTGCCAGTTGACGCCCACCTTGCCGCTCTCGGCGATCAGCCAGGCGGTTTCAAAGACTGAAACCTTGGGCGTCATCTTGGCAGAATGCAGCGCTGTTGGCAAGACGGCGCGTAGCCGCGGCGCGCGGATCGGCCAGTAGATCGCCGGCTGATCGTCCGGCATCTGCCAGCGCCCTTTGTCATCTTGTTTGACCATTGCCAGCACCTCCTCTAGAAAAGGATCGACGCTCTCGCGCTCGAACAGATCCGGCAGCACCACATAACCCCTGGCCCGAAACTGGAGCAGCAGGTTGTTGAGGCGGTTGGGATCATACGGATCTTCGCGGAAGCGGAGGGCGGGCGTGGTCATCGTTTATCTCCAATTGGATTAACAAAATTCAAAGATACTTGCGATCCACGAAGTCCACGAATCGACACGAAGTTTTGTTTGCATTGCTTCGTGTCGATTCGTGGACTCGTGGAACTCTAATTCTTGACCGTAGGCTTCTCTTCTAGCGTGATTGTGGTTTGATCTTGAAAGACCTGATTGCCATGTAAAAAGCACGCAGCTTCTTGGCCGTCGGGCGTTCTCATCAGCGCCGGGCGATGTTGATGGCAAATGTCCATCACGTGCGGACAGCGCGAGACAAAGACACAGGCGTTGGGGCTAAATTTTAGCTCGCTGGTATCAATCGACAGACCGGCGCGCTTTTCTGTCCAGCGTCGGCGTGGGTTGTTGGACGGTACGGCTTCTAACAAGAGTTGCGTGTAAGGATGCCCAGGTGTGTTGACCACGGCATCCATGTCGCCGCGTTCGATCACGCGCCCGCGACACATCACCATGATTTCGCCGCCCAGGTAGTAGGCGGTGGCCAGGTTGTGCGTGATGAAGATGCAAGAGATGTCCTGCTTGTCGCGAAAATCGAGCAGGATATTGAGGAAGAGCGCACGCAGCGCGGCATCGATCATTGAGATCGGTTCATCGGCGATGATCAGGCGCGGCTTCATCAAATAGGTGCGCGCCAACATCACGCGCTGGCGCTCGCCGCCACTCAACTGGTGCGGATAACGCCCCAACACGTCGTGAGGGCGCAAATCAACCGCATGCAGCGCCTCTTCGATCAATTTTTGCCCCGCCAATTTTGAATCGGCCAAATTGAATTTGTCCACCAACATGGTGAGGACGCGGTCGATCCGGTAGAAGGGGTTATAGGTGGCGTACGGGTCTTGAAATACTGGCTGCACCGCCTTGCGATAATCGTGCAGTTCAGCGCGCGACATGGCATAAAGATCTTGGCCGCGAAAGCGAATCGAACCACTGCTGGGCCGGCGCAAACCAAGTAGGCTGCGCGCCAGCGTGGTCTTGCCGCTACCGCTCTCGCCGACAATGGTGAGGAGGGTTGGCTTTTCGGCGTGCATCTGAAACGAGATGCCATCAACGGCGACCACATTGTGGCGCGAAAACATGCCGCCGGTCGCCTCAAAGACCATGCGCATATCTTGCACAGCCAGCAAAGGTTGCGAAAGCGTTTGAGAGGTCGTCATATGGCGTGCTCACTCTCTTGGGTTGGTGAAAGCTGAAGCTCGTGAACATCGTAGTACAAGTGGCAGGCGACCTGATGGCCGGGCGTCAATTCGATTAACGGCGGCGCAATCTGCTGGCAAACGGACATGGCATGCGGACAACGCGGATGAAAACGACAGCCACTGGGCCACTGCAAGGGGCTGGGCGCCATGCCGGGAATGCTTTCCAACCGAGTGCGTGAACCGCCGAGCGCCGGGATCGACGCGATCAGCCGGCGGCTGTAAGGATGTTGCGCGTTTTCAAAGATTGTGTAAACGTCGCTCACTTCGACCACCTCGCCGGCATACATGATCGCAAGGCGGTCGACCAATTCGGCGTGTACAGCCATGTCGTGGCTGACAAAGATCACGGTTGCGCCCGTCTGCTGCTTGATGTCGGCAATCATCTCCAGAATTGCGCGCTGCACGTTTACGTCGAGCGCTGTGGTCGGCTCGTCGGCCACAACCAGCGCTGGATTGAGCACCATCGCCATCGCAATGATCGCCCGCTGCTTCATACCGCCGCTCAATTCATGCGGATAGGCGCGCGCTGCGCGTGCCGAAAGCCCCACCGTGCGCAATAATTCGTTGGCTCGTTCGCGCGCCGCCTGGCGGGAAAGATCGGCGTGGGTGGTAATAACGTCGATCATCTGGTCTTCGACGCGCATGATCGGGTTGAGCGAATTCATCGAGCCTTGCGGGATGTAGGAGAGATGTTTCCAGCGCATCTGGCGTAACTCTTCTTCGCCCAACTGGACCAGATCGACGCCCAGCGCCTCATCGTCGCCGAGGGGGTAAAAACGAACGGAGCCACTTTTGATGCGGCCCGGTGGTTCGATTAGGCGCAGAATGCCTTCGACCAACGTGGACTTGCCACATCCGGACTCGCCAGCCAGGCCGAAGATTTCGTTGCGCTTGATTTTAACGTTGACGCCGTCGACCACTTTGTAACTGCCGCGCGTGGTGTCGTAATGAATGCGAATATCTTGTACGTCGAGTAAAGGCCGCGCCATGCTTTATTCTCCTGTCACCGCGCGTAAACGAGGATTGAACGCCTGCTCCAGCCCTATGTTGATCAGGTTAAGCGACACAAAGATCAGCACCAGACAGAGGACCGGCGCAAAGACCATCTGCCATTTACCCAGCCCGAGCGCGCCCCATCGGATCGACCAATTGATCATCAGCCCCAGAGTATTAATGTTGCCCGGTCCCAGCCCAATCAACTGCAAACCGATTTCGGCCAGCATCGCCGCGCCCATGCTAATCGCCAAGCTAACGCCCAGATAAGGCAACAGGTTGGGCAAAATCTCGGCAAAGATAATTTCCCAATCGCGCAAGCCGGATGTGATCGCCAGATCGATATAGGGGCGTTCCTTCATGCTCAAGACCTGCGCTCGAATGGTGCGCGTAGTAAACGGCCAGCTAAAGGCCGCCAACAGCAGCGCCATCGTCACGATATTGACGCGCGGAATATAGGCCGCCAGCGTCACCAGCAGCGGCAAACTAGGGATCACGAGCACCATGTCGGTCATCGTGCGCAGGGTGGCGTCGATCCGCCCGCCTTTGTAGCCGGCCACAAAGCCGATCACGATGCCAATCGCGGTGGCGACGCTGCCGGCGAGCGCGGCGATTAAGAGCGAATAGCGCAGACCCACCAGTAAGAGCGCCATGACATCACGCCCCCAGCGCTCGGTGCCCAGCCAGTGCTCGGTGGAGGGTGGCAAATAGGCCTTGAAGTTGCCCATCGAAATCGGATCGCTTTCACCGATCAAGAACCCATTTAGCCAGGGCTGCAAAAGGGCGATGAGGACGAGGAAGCTCAAGAGCGACGCACCCACCCGAAAATAGGCGCTGCGCCGCCAGGCGTCGGCCAGAATCATTGTATGCTCCTTAATTTCCACTCAGGCGCACGCGCGGGTCGACCAGCGGTAAGATCAAGTCGATGATCAGCGTGGCAGTCAAAACGACCACAATCGTGATTAAGACGACACCTTGCACCGTGTTGTAATCGAGCAGACCGATCGAGGTCAAGAAGAGCGTGCCGATGCCGGGATAGTTGAAAATAATCTCGACCAGATAGAAACCGTTCATAATAAAGCCCAGCGAGAGCGCCAGCCCTGTCACCTGTGGCAACATGGCATTGCGCAACACATATTGGCCTAGAATATAGCTGCGCTTCAAGCCCTTGGCTTCGGCAAACTTCAAATAATCGTCGCCCAGAATCGAGATGACCAACGAGCGGGTGGAGATCAGCCAACCGGCTATGCCCACACCAATCACCGAGAACGCCGGCAAGAAGGCATGGCGCACCACACTGCTGATAAATTCATAGCTGAAGCCAGGCCGCACGGTGGCGCTATACGCCCCGCGTGTTGGTAGAATTGCCAAGCCATAGGCAAAGAGAAAGAGCAGCGCTAATGCCACAAAATAGGGGGGAATCTGCGAGAAGACCAGCGCGGTATTGGTAAGTGCGGCGGCAAAGGGGTTGTTGCGACGAAAGCCGACCAGGCCCCCCAGTAGAAAGCCTATCGTCCAGGCCAGAATGGTCGAGATGCCCAGCAGACCCAGTGTCCAGGGCAGGGCGCGCATAATGTGGTTGATCGACGGCGTGGGGAAATTGATCAGCGAGGGGCCAAAATCAAAGCGCAGGAGCACATTGCCCAAATAGCGCACATATTGCTCGAACAGTGAACCATTCAGCCCCAACATTTCCCGGTACGCCTCGATCATGGCGTCAGCATCTTGGATTTGGTAGCCATATTGCTGCTGAACCGTAGCGACGAAGGTTGCAATTGGGTCGCCGGGGATCATGTGGAAAAAGATAAAGGCAATACTAAAGGATCCCCAAATACTAACGACGTAGACGGCCAGTCGGATCAGTACATATTTTAATAATGGATGCATTGCGCAATTCCTGGAATTTTAGCCACAAGGCGACTTGGGCTGCTCCGTAAAATTTTGTGAGCTGCGATACTTAGGAATAACGATCAAATCATCTGGGCATTGTGGCAATTAGAGATTGGTGATTAAAGCTCAGAATCTCCAATCACCAATCTCTAATCGCCAAGTTATTTACTCACTCGCCGGTTTCAAATTGAACAAGACGAACTTGAACTCGGTCCACCACGTAAAGGGCACTTCTGTAATGTTGCCGGATTCGGGCCAGCCTGTCCAATAGTGGGTGTTAAACGGCATGACGAAGGTGGTCTGCACCACCGGAATGCCGGGCAGATCGCGCAGATAGAAGCGGAATGCTTGGCGATAGAGCTCTTCAATCGCCGGGTCGTCCGGGCTTGTGACCTCAATCTGTTCGATCACCGCCGTCAGTTCGGGGTCATTGAGCCGCACCCAGTTATTCCCATTCGCGCGTTCGCCAATCGGCTTGAGATATGAATCTTTCCAGTTGGCGAAGGTCATTGGTGGTTCTGCCCAATCACCGCAGAACCAATGCGACGTAATGTCGAAGTTGCCGGTCTGGACGGCTTCGTCAAAGGGCGCCATCTCGGACCACTTCACCGAGGCTTCGACGCCAATTTTGCCCAACTCTTCGGCCAGGTCCAGCCCAATCGGGTATTCACCGGTTACACCTACCTGCGGCACGAGGATGATATAGGACATGCGGTTGCCCTCGCCATCGACGCGAATGCCGTCTGAGCCAGGCGCAAACCCAAGATCATCCAGGATTTGGGCGGCTTTGGCCGGGTCATACGATAGGTCAAATTCAGCCAGGATGTCTTCATAACTATACTTATCGTTGCCGCCCCAATCTGCCCAAGGGTAAGTCGCGGGTATGGTGGGCCAGGGGAAGAGGACGTTGGCCGCCTTCTCCTTGTTGACCAGATGGTTGATGGCGTGGCGTACTTCGGGCAGGCTGAGCGGATATTTGCCGGCATTCATCCAAATACCACGCGGGCAGGGGTCACGCCAATCGGCCAACACAACCTGGGGATTGACTTCCTGCGTCTGTTGCAACAGCTGTTGATCGGTCGAATAGGAGTGGGTATGATCGGTCAGGTTGGCCCCAATGTCGGCGATTTCAGCTTCCGGCACGGTCGCTGTCTGCACAACATAATATTTGGGACCGGGGAAGAAGCCTCGATCTTTGCCCCAGTAATTTTCATCGCGTTCCCAAATCACCATTTTGCGTTCGGGCAATTCTTGGTACAGTTTGTACGGTCCCGTGGCAACTGGTGGATGATTCTTAAAGGAGAGCGGATCCTGCCCTTCCCAAATGTGCTTAGCCATGATCGGGAAAGACCAGGCGCGGGCAAAATTCATGTGGAAACGGGGATTCGGCTTGCTGAGCGTAAAAATAATCGTCTGCTCATCCGGAGTCTCCATGCTGGCCACCCACTCTTGCATGGTTGCCCCCCACTGCAGGGCTGTGTTCGATTGCACCATCTCTACCGTAAACTGGATGTCGGCCACGGTGAAAGGGGTGCCATCGTTCCAGTGTGCTTCCGGTCGTGTTTTGATCGTCAATTGGGTGTAATCATCATTATATGCGTAGCTTTCGCCCAGCCAATTGATGAATTCGCCGGTCGCCCAGTTAATGTAAAAGAGATGTTCGAGCGCACCTTGTTCATAACCGTAGCCACGCGCATTCGGTACAAAGGGATTCCAACTGCTGAAAACATTGAAGACGGTCGTTTCGTTTAGAATGACTGCCTCTTCGCGCGGGACAGGCAAGCTCTCGCTGCCCACACTTTCGGCGGCGGGCGCAGCCTCACCACCCGTCGGTGCTTGGGCTGGCGCAGCACAAGCAACAAGGACGAGGGCAAGAACTATGAATAAAACGGGGATGACTGACTTTGCTCGCATTGTTCCTCCTATGGTCTTTGGTTCATTGGTTCCACAACGAAATGGACATACAAACTGAGCAGATGCAGAAAGGTGTTGCTAGACTTTTCTAGATGGTTTTTGGGGACGAAAACCACCATTTTACAGTTATCGGGATTATAGGCACCTCCTAGATGGATAACTGGGGTGGGTAAACCGAAAAGCGCTTGCTGCGTGCGGGCTGATTATAAACGCTTCAATCCAGATAAGCAAATGGCTAAAAATGGACGTTTTGGACCCCCATTCGGTGAGTTACCTCATTCTGATCGACCCCTTTTGCCTGATTTGCAGGCAAGCGACGCTTAGGAGTAAGATAGCCATATAAAAGCAATGTCGATGAATTAAAACAAAGCGCCAACTGGCTCCAAAGGTAGATCCCATATGAGTTTTGGCATTACGAAAACCATCCCTGCCGAGGAAGGTATAGCCGGCGTTAACACGCTCTACGACGGCTCGCGCAGCGGGTTCGAGTTTCACATGGCGGGCAAGCCATCCAAACTGGCCGTGGGCGATTATGTTTATACGATTTTTAACGACCAAATCATTGGGCGGCTGAAGATCACGCGGCTGGAAGGCGGCGCGGTCAACCCAGATTCGGGCAAGCCACGCACGCTGATCTTTGTCGCCGCGCCAGGCGAACGCCTGGCGACCCCGATCCCCAAACAAGGCCACCGCGGCACGCGCTACTACGACGGCACCGATTGGCCAGTCTAAAATACCTTCCGGGAAGGGTAACTTCGTTTAGGTAGTCGTCGGTACGAACCTTCCCGGAAGGGGTGGACCACCAATCAGCCTTTGCCGATCGATCGCGGATTCCGCTGTGAACCATTCCTATAACCGATGCGTGGGTTGTGGGGGCAGGGGGCTGAAACATTCGAAGTGGGTGAAGTAGTAGCGTGAACCGGGCTGCGGCTTGATCGCTTCGATGGTGTGGAGGACGGCTTGCTCCAACGTGCGCGGATCGGTATTGACGCGCGCATTTAATGTAAATTCTAGTTGCTCGGTTGTCCGGTTGTCCGGTCCCAGATCCCAGGTGGGGATTGCGCCGGACTGGGTGAGGCTCGCCTTGAGCGTATCCGTTGGCGTTGTAACCAACAGCTTGACATGTGCAATTGGTGCATGGTGGGCCTGTAAACGTTCGTCCAGTGCTTGAAAAAGAGCGTTAATCCACGCTGAGCCAGAAAAAGGCGCATCGGCCCGCACGATGCCCTTGGCGTTCAACCACCCCAACACAGCTTCCGCTTCCGCATATTTCCCATAATCAATGACCAGTGCCGCCGGATCGCGACTGGCCTGGCCTGTGACCACCGCCAGCCACGCCGC
>Ga0105053_10010686_pt1 | contig 11390 bp, 4 predicted proteins | sample BON01_FD_78093 | JGI IMG/M metagenome (GOLD analysis project Ga0105053, IMG submission 78093) | Freshwater microbial communities from Lake Bonney liftoff mats and glacier meltwater in Antarctica - BON-01 | ecosystem: Environmental > Aquatic > Freshwater > Ice > Glacier meltwater | place: Lake...
ACAACTGTTTGTTTGCAGAGTGAATCTAACAGCAGGCTCGCTTGTGAGACTTTCTACCTGCACACATGGGAGTAGTCGAGACTGTGTTTGCAACAGCAGGCGCGAGAGCTGAGGGCGTGGTGGCACTCTGCGTGGTGTTAAAAATGCGATGACCCATGACGTGAGCATACTCCATCACACCTTCGAGGTCGTGTATCACTGCCTTAATCCCGTTTTCCACTGCCTCCTTGTTCACAGTGCGAATTCGCGCGAGAGACTCTGCCTGTCTGAGTTTCTCTGTCAAGTGCGTACATCTGGTCAGCAGAGCTTCCTTCAATCTCGCTGCCTCTCTCGTCTTGTCGCGCTCCTGCGCTCTTTCTGCTTCCCTCTCGTATTCTCTCTCGTTTCCAGTGCCCTCCAACGCCTTCAGTGTTGCCACTTCCCTTTCGGACTTGTGCAACTTCTCGCTCTCCATCACTCTCTCCCTTTCTTGCTCCACCTCGAGCTCAAGCACGCGTGCGGCGCTCGTCTCGCGTTCTGCCTTGAGTTGCTGCACTGCCGTAGTAATGGCAAGCATCGAAGCGATTCTATGAGCGTTACATTCTCCAATGCTCATTTGCAATGCTTCCACCTCGTGTTGCATCACTTCAACCTCCCCCACAAGCAATCCAGAGTCCACCAGAACCTGCTCAGGCGTGTGCACTCTAGTGTTTCCTCCCGTCCGTATCATTGGCTGCACTTGAATCTGCAACACCATCCTTTTGAGTTTTGCAAAAGTCCTCTCTCTGCTGCTCGCGAGCAACTCCTGTAGCTCGACACAATCCGCGTGCATTGCAGACACTTGCTCTTCCATTGCACTCAACTTCAGCCCTTGATCTTTGCATACTGCCCCCTCTTTCTCCCTGCTCGGAGCATTCTCGTTGGTGGTGCCTGTCCCAATCTCCTGTTGAGATCTCATGTCATTGTTCTGCGCGTCACGTGCCTGCAGCTCATGTTTCCAGTGGATAACATTTGCTTTCAACGCATCCACCTCCTCGCACAATACTGACTGCCTTTCACGCATTCTCTGCCCATCACCGCGCGCGTCTGTCAAATCATTTTCAAGTTCCACGACTCTGTTGACGGCATGCGTCTCATCACGCGTGGATAACCCTCTCTCGCTCTCCAGCTCTGTCTGTCTCTGTTGCACCTCCGTCTCCAGTCGCAGCACTGTATCTTCGAGCGCATCGATCTCTGTCTGTTTCGCCTGCAGTTGGTCATGCATCTTGGTGTGTGCTGCTACAGACTCTCGCAGGGCCAAACGCTCTGCGAGTATCTGCGTCTTCAAATCTTGCTCACGGAAGTTGTTGACTTTGCCTTGCCCCTCCCTTTGAATATCTTTCTGTTTTATTGTCTCGCTTTCAGTCTCCTTCTCCTTCTTGACTGCCGCCCTCTCTGTCTCCTTTTCTTTCTCCTGCTCCTCGCGAGTCGCAAAGGCAAGATCTCGCTCATGGAGCTCTTTCTTACAAATCTCCAACTCATCATGCAACGATTTGCTACACTCGCGTGTTAATGCCAACTCGTACGTACACGACACAAGTTCCTTCTCTGCCGCTGCCAATTTCATGCGCACACTCATCTCAGCCGCATTCTCCCCTCGCCGCTGTTGCCCATCCTCAGTCACAGTATCCGACGACACAGCATAGACAAGTGGCTCAGACTCAGAAAGTTGACCACTCCGAGAATCATGGGGCACTGCAACTTGAGAGGTATCGTGTTGCAGCACGGGAGCCATGCGTGCCACATCAGTCATTGTCGCTACCTCAAAAGTCACAACGCCTCTGTCACCTTGCGTCTTGACTGCGGTGTTGGACTCTGTAGTGACAGGCTCTATGTTGGTCAATGTGGCAGCCCCTGCAACCCCTGTGACGGCAATTGTCAGCGAAGTGCCCGCTTCTGCTACCAACACTGCTTCTCTCGCCGCCGCATCCTTCTCTGCCAATACTGCAGGTAGCTCGAGAGTCGCCAGCTCACGTTCGAGAGAAGAGATTCTTATCATGCACGAGTTCATGGTTACTTTGTTTGCCGACTCTGTCTGCTGGAGCTCGACTTTCAGGGAGACAACTTGTTGCAGCAGATGAATGATCTCGTTGCCTTTGGTAGACAGCGCTTCGTTCATCTCCTGTATCTCAATCTCATCAACATCGAGAACGTGAATCGCCTCGTCAAACTCCTCACGACACACATCATAGTTTTGCCGCATCTCCACCAGCTCTAGCTTACACGCTTCGAGTTCGTGCACATTGTCTCCCCCTCCTGTCGACTTGTTGGCCTCCACCGCCAGCAAATCGCGGAGGCGTTGCTGCTCATCAAAGGCAAGTGAGAGATGCTGCTTCATGTCGTGTTCGCGCTCAAAAATCCACCGGGCAGTGCTCTCTCTTTCTTCTTCGAGGAAAGCAATCATAGCAAGCAGCTCTTTGATCTGCAGGTTATCAGCACTGGGGTTAGTACACCCAACAATCTCCTCGTCTTCTGGCACCTTCGTAGTGCGGGGCATTAACGGCTCGTGTGACGCGACGGAATCGATTAACTTGGTAGTTTGAGGAGGTGTGCAAGAAGAGTGCTGACAGGTGAGTTCGTGCGCAAGAACTGCTTCATAGGAATCTTGAAACCCACAATCGAAATCGCAGCCGTAGTACTCGACCACCTCGTCTGTGCTGTCCCCCTTTGGAGCGTCGTCGCCAGCAACGTTCAGACCCTGCATGTAGTCAGCAGCATTGCTGATTGAGTGAGTGACATACTCTTGCAGCTCTCGACGATCCTTGGCAAGCTGCTGCTGCAACGTCTGCAGCTGCCTTCGCATCTCACCTTCGGTTTCCTTGTATGCCTGCTCTCTCCTAGTTGTACCCCCTTCACCCACGCTTTGTCGCAACGCCGTACGCCGATCTTCTTTCTCGCACGATCGCCAGCGCGAAAAACATCCGAGCAGAGAAGCTGTAGCGAAACGGCGAGCGAGCATCCAGCCAAGTTTGTCTTTGAGCACTGCGACTTCGGACTGCTCCCATGCTTTCTCTCTTCGTTGTCTCGTCGCTCGTGCCACATCTCGAACATCATCCAAATGAGTTCCACCTTCTCCAGCCAAAGGTATTGCGTGCAAATTGGCAGAGGTAGACGAAACGCATAGCGGCTCCTGGGGGCTACGCCGTTCAACTTCATGTCCCACCCCCAGCATTTTTAACTCAACATCTCTCTCCGCATCCCACCAGGTATGTGGTGATGACGAGTCTGGAAAAGAGTGCATTCGCGGCGACGTGAAACACAAGTCCGCAGTCACCTCCAGCTCATCACGCCCACCCTGGTCCTCCTCTCTAGGAACTACGTGGTGCTTGCTCCATTGCGGAGTGATGCGATTTATAACACATGGCGCGTCTTCCATGCCGATTTCGCGTCCGAGAGATTGTCGAGTAGTAGCTCTAGTCAAGAGCTTGTTTTCGCATTCATTCTTGACGCGTTGCTGCTCCTCCTCCCTCCACTCTTGCTTCCGTCGTCGTTTTGCCTCTTTGAGATCACTGGAGACTACTTCCAGTCGCGCCGACAAGACACGGACTTGCAACTCATGCACTTGCTCCCGCTCCTCTCCCTGCTCCACTGCCTCCAGCAAACGCACAACATGTGCGTGCTCAACCTCACTCGATTTCCTCCACTCTTGAGTTTCCTCCTCTTTCAACCGACACGCCTCTTCCAGACTTTCTAGCCGCTGCCGCAAGATTCGAATAGCCAGATTATCACTCTCGTCTCGTCTCCCCCCCTCTGCCAAAGAGTGTTGCAAGCACTCTTTGTCAGATTGAAGTCCTTCAATCTTTGCTGTGAGTACACGCAGCTCTAGACTTGCATTCGTCATTGTTACTTTCTCCTTGTCCTGGAGTGCATTTAGTTCGTCAGTCAGTCTACGAACCTCTTCATCGGCGGCTTGCCTCTCTGTCTCAATCTTTGCCGCTGCAGCCTGCTCCTTGTCAGAATATCGTTTCTGCACAGCAAGTGATTCTTCCAAGAGTGATATGGTGTGCTTCATCTGTAGCTCTGCAGCGTATGATTCTCGTTTGCGGGCCCGAAGGCTTTCACGAAATTCGCTCGTCGTCCGTTCCCACTTTGCCTCTGGAGAAAACCACATTGCACACTTAATTAGTCTCGAAACCCTACCAACCCGCCCCCCTTTGCTTAAAACAAGATTCTGCCTGGAAACACGCGCATACCACTGCAAAATACCCAAAGTATGTCTGCTTACCTGTGGCAACAGTTTTCGTCTTGAGCACTTGAACCTGTGCAACGTAGTAACATAGTACACGCATCTACAATCAGCACGCTCATCATCGTGCGATATCTGCCTACACTCAACTTACGTGTATACACCCATGTTCCGCTGAACGCGGGCACAAATGGTCTGTGCCACAAGAGAACATGCGGTAGCGAAGCTTTCTACCTGTCAATTCCCCTAGCTCTCTCTTTCGGTACAAATCACAATTTCCGTATCTTAATTTCCTCTTGCTTCGGTACAAATTCGAAGATAATTGTTGGCCACATTCGATTCCCGTGAAAATGGGCGCACTCAAGACACACGTTTCGAAGCAACACACACGGACACATTCGTAGACACCATGCACAGATAGAGCACACACAAAAAACCTGCTCGACATACTCAGCGGCCTGACCAGTCAACCTCTGACATTCACAGCTCACGTTGGCCAACGTGTCTGTTAGAAGATTGCGCTCGAGCAAGGCCTCCTCCAACTGTTTCAACGCGTCTTCCAACGCCTTGATCCCCCACTTGCCTTGGTCTGCTTCCTCCTTTTCCACCTCTTGTGTTTCTATTTCCATCCCCGTGTTTGCTGTGTGCCCTACCTCTCGACCAAACAATAACGTGCCTCCCTCCCCTCCTCCATCTTCACAGCTCTTTGATCCTTCCTCTCCTGATCTCGACCCTCCCTCTCTTGGTATCGGCGCCGAAATCGGCGCTCTTTCCAGCATCTGTTTTTGCACTTCAATCACCTCTTCGAGTTGCCTCAGACGCGTAGATGCCGCAAGTAGCTGAGTTCGTGAAAGATCAACTTCGCGGTCCCTTGCCCGTCGCTCGACTCGCACCTCCTCCCGAAAGCTACCCAACACAGTATTGAGCTCCTCCTGAGCACACCGCTCTGCATCGCGCTCCCTCTCCCTCTCTTCGTCTCGTGCCCGCTCCATGTCTTGCCACTGCTCCTGCAACCTTTTGCTCAGTGTTTGGTTCTCAAGATCCTTACACTCATGCTCTGTGGATTGGCGCTTGCGCTCTTCCGTGTGTTGCTTGTGAAGGGAGTCATTGATCTCGGAAAAGGACTGCAACTTTGGGATCAGTTTTTGAGTGTAGACCGACTGCATTTCGCTATGTACATCGCACACCATCTGTGAAAGTGAATCGACCTCCTCCTCCAGCAAAACATACGTTTGCAGATCTACAACGCGAAGCATTTGCCTCTTAATGTCACTTCGATCTGCTTCGTGTATTTGTTGATCCCACATTTCCTCCTTCTCTTCTCCCTCGTTCGCCTGCACATCATCGTGTATCCTTGTCACAGACCCAATCGCTGCCAGTGCCGCACACCATCGCGCAAAATTGGAAGCCAGCATCTTGAGATCGACAATTTTCCACTGAAAATTAATGCTCTGCTGCCTGCTCCTCTCCACCATCGCCTTGTCATGCCACTTTTCAAGCACCAACTTGATTGCTTGCAGTCGTCTGCTGCGTGTGATCCGCAAGTGTATTCTCATCAGCTGTACTTTCTTGGCATGCGCACACTTCCACAGCTTCCACGTCAAACACAGAGCTGTGTGCCTCACCCGCTCTGCCACTTTGGCAGAAACATTCGTAAGCCGCGTGCGCGTACTCACTATCTGATGCCACCATACCCAGCATGTAATGAGCACAGAATACGTCGTGCGACAATCTACCCGTCTGGCTGCATTAAGCAGTCGAGCGTTTGTATCGTGTATCTCAATCCACCGCCCCAACATCCTCCGAAGGATCGACCGTCTGACGCGTGACGTCACTCGAGTAGCACCGCACAATAGTGTCGCCTTTGTATGATATATCTCACGCCAACTCGCCCACATCTTCCTCACCCTTGTCCACTTGCGAGCCATGGCAAACGCAGCAGTAGCAGTCATTTGTCGTTGCTCACACCAAGACTCACGCGCATGCTGATACCATGTCAGTAGTAGCGAGCGCTTTGTTTTGTGGGAGCGCAGCCACAATGCCGCTGTTGCATTCTGCACGTGAGCTTGCTGCATGTGAATGTAGGAGCGAAGATACCAGTGTTGCAGCACGCGTTGAAACAATCGCCGCTGCCGGATCTCGACAAAAGAAGTCAGCAATATTTTGGCCTGCAAATGTGTGGTTTGAGCTCGCATTTGCATCTCATCTCTTTTTTTGGCGGTTTCTTGTGTGTGCATTTGTCTCCCTTTCTCCTTCTCATCTTCATGTCGTGCTCCCTTCTCCACATCTTCCTCCTTCTCTGTTTGCTGAACGATGATTTCCTGCAGTTTCACTTCCCGCAATGCCTCCCTCTGCTCACATCTCTCTGCCTCTCTTTTCTCCTCCTCCTTTTGGTCCACGCCCTCTCTCTGATCCAAAGCTTGCAACGACGATGGCGACGCGCGATCTTTCCGCCAAACGTTGACGGCGCAGACAGCAGCAGTATATCGGCCCATCCTTAGGGCTGACGCCGCATCAAGCGCCTGTCGCTTGAGCTCTCGCGCGACATCCAAAGCTGCTCTACCAGTTGAGCACACGTCAGCCTCGAGCCCGATCTGCAGGATTATAGAGCCCGGTCGAATTCCCAAAATGTGCATCTTGTCGGGCTGCGACCCCATGCCCTCGAGGGCCCTCGATACTTGCAATGCCACTTCGTCTTTGAAGTCTTGCTCTCCGTGCTCTGAAGTGGTGTGGCAGGTGTCTATGATGTCTGGCAGATGCAGATCGAGCACAAGCTCCACCATGACATCAAGGTCGCGAGGCGCGTCGCGACGTGGCAATTGTGGGGTCGACATAATGGGGTCGACAGCAGACGTGAAAGATTCCCGACAGATTTGAGTGTTCAAACTGCACTGCTTTTCGTGCAGAGAAACCGCCTCGTAATCGCCCTTGAAGCCACAATCCCACTCGCACCCCCATTGTGGCGGCTCTGTCTCAGGAGCGGGGATTCCAGAATGCCCGTGCACTGCTGCAGATGCCCCATCGCTGCCAACGGGCGGCGGCTTTGAGACATACTCTGGAGTCCTGGGCCATGTCATCACCGGCCTCCGAGACTGTGCAACAGGAGTATGTGGAGAAAAAGGAGCGTGCTGAGAAAGGGTACTCGTGACAGTAGGTAGGGGCTGCCTTGGACGTGCTAGAGGGGGTGTTCTAACCAAGACTACCCCCAAGGGCTCTGGCCGTCCTACCCCGACTTGTGCTCCTCCTCCTTCTATTTCTAGAGAAATCGATGGCACAGAAGGCAGAGCGGTCAGGTTGACGCAGTCGAGAGATGGCCGGGACGCTGCAGATGGTGACGGTTGCAACTCATGGAAGGCTGTCTTTTGTGCAGCCGTAGCAGCTGTTTGAACTTGCACAGTTGCGACGTGTTGACTTAACATCTGCTCGGTGCGCAGTCCTTCGACCTGCATCGTGGCATCGCTCACGGCCTCGAGGAGATCCTCGAGCAGCGAAAGAATGTGTCCTATTTCTAAAGCCCCTCCAGAACGAAGGGAGTGTAACTCGCATTCAAGCGCAGAGGCCAAAAGCAGGCTATGTGCCTGAGTTTCCTGCTCTTTTTTCTTGGCGTCATGCAACTCCGTCTGAAGTGTGCGCATCTGGTAATGCAGAGACTGCTCATCCTCATCATTTTGTCTCGTACTTGAAATTTTCGTCTGTGCTTTGGCGAGCGCTACTTCGAAATATTTGGATTTTTTGGCCCACGCATCCCCTATTTCAAAACACAAGGACGTGACCTCTTCAACCTTGGCATCCATCACAGAGAGTCGTTCAAGGTTGTGGTCCTGTTGCGCGTGCATCTGAGCATTCACAGTGTCCCGAGATATTTCAAGATGCACCGACAGTTTTTCTCGACAGTCAGAGTGTGCTTGTTGAACGACACGGAGCTCCTCTTCCTTCAACATGAGCATCTCCTCTGATTTTTGCGCGTTGTTATAAAGATCGTTTTCGCATTGTTCAAGCAAATGTTGAGTCTCGGCGAGACTTTTGTGCGTGCCAACAACTGCATTTTCGGTATTCTCAAGGAGACCCCGTGCTTCGTGCCATGCAGACCGCAAATCTTGAAGGGTTGTATTCAATGCATCTCGCTCAGCACACACCATATCACGCTCTGCAGCGAGCTCTATCATCTGCCTTGTGATTTCATTCAGCTCATTTTTGAACTCTTGTTTCAACGAGGTTCGTTCTATTTCAACCTCGGAAAGTACTTTATCAGCAACCACCTTCTGTGCATCCGACTGGTGCTTGCATGCTGCCAGTTGTGCCTTGCATGCTGCTAGATCCTCATTGCTGCAAATGAGGGCCGTTGCTGAGTCATACAAATCTCGACGATTTTCATCCAAGAGCGTCTGCTCGTCGCTAAGCTCGTTTTGAATATGTGACCGATCTTGCACTGCTGTGCTTAGGTCTTCTCTGCACCTGCCGAATGGGAATACATGCAGAAAGATAAGGGAAATACTGGCAATGCAGGAATACGATACTCTTAGCAGCGCAACTCAAAGTTGCAGATGTTGGGCAAGTGCATGTGAGGAATATAAATGGCAGAGTGCAAAAGTTTGATATTCATTACTAGCGCAACCTGACGTTTGCAAGGATCTATTCAGTGTTTTGATATCCAAGTGTTTGAGTTTTAGACACGAAAGTATAGTATGCACACCTTGTCAATGCTTGAAACGATCCATCCCTGGCAATGTTGGACTCATTCAACTGCCCTTCCATCGACACATGCTCACTCGTCAGATTCTCTGCAAACGCGAGGGCTTGTGCGAGTCTGATTTCGAGATCGAGCGTCAGCTGGACGTGCTGTGCTCTCTCCATTTCGGCATTGTTACTCTGAGATCGCAGTTTTCCGTCATCGTCACGCACATTATTACACACTGCCAATGCGTGCTCTGCTTGTTTTAGCGCTGCCCTGCTCTCCCTTAACTCCGCGTCTTTTGCCGACATTTGCTGCACATGACATGTTGTTAGCTGTTGTATACATCTATACTCACATGAATTCGGAAGCATATTTGTATCTGTACACGATACAAAACGACTGCGTGTCGTGTGTCGTATACAAAAACATACACACCACGCGAACATCACATGCAATTAGAGTGGGATGTCGTGTGTCGTATACAAAAACATACACACCACGCGAATATCACATGCAATTAGAGTGGGATAGAATGTTTTTAATACCTCGATAAGCAAGAGCTGACGGTCATGTTTCAGCTCAGACGCATCCATGGCAAGCGCCTTCTTCGTGTTTTCAAGTTCTTCAACACACGTTGCCAGTTCTTTTTTTAGAATCTCCGTTTCCTGAAATTTCTCCTCTGTAACCGTGCTGAGCTGTGCCTTCAGATCGTGCTCTCGTGCTGTTGCGTGTTGCACGAACGCAATTGCAAACTCTGCGTCTGTTTTCAGATTCCTTAACTCTCCTGCGATTCTTTCCAGCTCTGTCACGCTTTCTGAGCTCGGTTTCACCTTTAGTTCATTTGAATGAACTATGCCCAGGCTAACGTGCACAACATGAGCTTCCTCGAGTTCGGAGAGACACTTTTTGAGATGAGCGATCTCGGCGTCTTTGCTCATGAACGACAATGCTTCGGAGAACGGTTGCACGGCAACAGATTGAGCACGAAAATTGAGGCATTTGGAAGGTCGTGGATTGAGGATGGCGCTGGACAAATCCTTTTTGTCTTCAACAATGTCAGTATTCTTGTTGTCGTTGCTAGATTCGACTTGTGACGGAACAAATGACAAAAGGGCTCCTCGAACAGCTCGCGCTCGGTGCAGCTGCTGCTGGGTACGCGGTGTGGCCGTTGAAAGAGCTCCAGCAACAGTACCTGACACCTCCTTTATATCATGCACATTTTCCAGAGACACGAACTCGCGAGTCGAGCCATCCAAATTGCGAAATTTCGCATCCAGATCATCCAATATTTGCGTATCCAACATTTGTATTGACCCACTGTCTGAATTATGCACATGTATCAACCCAGTAGAATCGAGGGTTTCTGAAAATGAATTTTCCACAGAGGAAATACCCGCAACTAGTGCACCTGCAGGATTTTGGTCGTCGCCAACCAAAACGGTCTCGCTCAAGGTCAACGCAACGTTTTTGTGTGTAGTATTGATGATATCTGTAACAGCCTTCAGCTCAAATCCACTCGCAGCAACACTATGCTGACACATGTCAATCTCGCCATTTTTCGCTGCAATTTCATCCTTGTTGTTGACCAATGATTCTCGCTGCAATTCTGACTCATTGTCAATCAGTGTCATTTGACTAATATGTGCCTCGAGCTGGAGAGCAGCAATCTCTTGATTTTTCGCCGTGACTTCATTCTGCACTGTTGCAAGTGCTCTGTTCACGTCTACTATCTCTTCTTTGAGAGCACCAAGCTCGTCCTTGTCTCTCTGACGTTCTGTCGCTCCTTCTCGATTGCTTGCAGCTGCTTTGTCGCCGATTTCTGTCAGCGTGCTGCAAGTTGCTGCAGTAGTCGTATCCAGAAATTCAAGCAAGTCCTCTAGTTGAATCTGAGCATGCGCATTTTCACAACCAGTGTTTGCTGAAATGTCCATTTGCACACGTAGCTGTTCGTGCATATGAGAAGCGTCTCTGCAGATAGCTGCCAACGATTGATGTGCTGCGTGCAGTCCGATTTCAATTAGCTCTCTTTCTTGCCCGGTTGCCATCGCCACGATCTTCTGCTGTTGCGCAACTGACGTTGCAGTATCCACCGCGGACTGTTGCAACGCGCAAATACGCTCATCGTTTCGAGTGTTTTTGTCCACCATCGTTTCGAGTGTTGTTGCCAATAAGGTTTCGAGTTGAAATGCATGATGTGCGCACGCACTATCAACAAGCTGTTGCGCGTCTGACACAGCTTGTGTAATCTCATCGACTTGTTGGCATGTGCGTGTTTGCTGCTGATCGTGTGCATGTAGGCGTTCCATCTCCATTTCAGTCTGTAGTTGGACTTGGTGCTCTCTCTCCTTTTCTCTCTCTTGCTCATGGTCGTGGATACGTACCTGCATAAATTCGCCACAACACATTAGTACTTTTCACCCACCCACCCACCCACCCACCCACCCACCCACCAACCCATCCATCTGCCCACCCATCCACCCACCCATCCACCCACCCACCCATAAACACACG
>Ga0105053_10010699_pt1 | contig 11382 bp, 10 predicted proteins | sample BON01_FD_78093 | JGI IMG/M metagenome (GOLD analysis project Ga0105053, IMG submission 78093) | Freshwater microbial communities from Lake Bonney liftoff mats and glacier meltwater in Antarctica - BON-01 | ecosystem: Environmental > Aquatic > Freshwater > Ice > Glacier meltwater | place: Lake...
CTCTGCCTATCAAGCGCTGGCGGCTGACTCAAACGTGCAAGGGTAGGAGCTGACGCCGCGCATCACGCACCAATATGGTGCGTCACAGAAGGCATCGTGTCCAGTTGAATTATTGCCGATTTTTGAAGTTGGTCGAAGGACGGTGTACGAACACACGCACCGATTCTGACATTACAAGAATCTGCCCCGAATTGTCGACCACCGCAACGGTGATGTCGTGCTGGCCGCGGAACACGTTTGTGAGGTCCCACAGGATGTCTCGTTGGGGCGAGCCTGTTGGCTCGCCGTCTACGAATAGCTGCACGCCCTCATACTTTTGCAGTGCGGGATCGACCCGCACACTGACCGAAAAATTACCCGGTCCCATGGGAAATGACGTTTCGTTCGCGGGTGAAGTAATCGTGACTGTGCGGGCTGGCATTCCCGACTCTTCGCTGGCGCCAGGCTGGTCGGGAAGCGGGTTGATCGTTTGCGGCGGCTGGACTGTATTGGTGCGTTGGATCTGCACGGGTTGCGCTGGCCTGGCACTGGCATTGGGGGCGTCGGTGAAGACGACATTCCCCTCTGCATCGGTTGTGCGGTAGATCGAGTCCGCCGTGCTGGCGAAGGAGGCCAGTAGCAGCGCGAGTAGCAGCAGTCTGGACATAGGAGGAGTCTCAGGTGATAAAAAGTACCTATACCCTACCAGAAAATGCTGCTGCAAAAGCGTCCTCTAATAAGATCTGCGGACGTGTGTCGCAAAAAAAAAGCCCGCAAAAGCGGGCTTCGGTCATGCAGTGCTGCGGCTTAGCAAGAGTAGTACATCGCAAACTCAACAGGGTGCGTTGTCATATCCAGTCGCTGGACTTCACCCGACTTCAGTGCGATGAAGGCATCGATCATGTCATCGGAGAAAACACCGCCGCGCGTCAGGAATTCGCGGTCAGCATCCAGTGCTTCCAGCGCCATCGTCAGGCTTGAAGCAACAGTGGGGATCGCTTTGCCTTCTTCCGGGGGCAGATCGTACAGGTCCTTGTCAGAAGGGTCGCCGGGGTGGATCTTGTTCTGGATGCCGTCAAGGCCAGCCATCAACATGGCGGCAAACGCCAGGTAAGGATTGGCTGAAGCATCCGGGAAGCGAACTTCGATACGCTTGCCCTTTGGATTGGCTTCGTAGGGGATGCGGATGGAAGCCGAACGGTTACAGGCAGAATAGGCCAGCATGACCGGTGCTTCGAAACCCGGTACCAGACGCTTGTAAGAGTTGGTTGAGGAATTGGTGAAGGCGTTCAGGGCACGCGCATGCTTCATGATGCCGCCAATGTAATACAGGGCTTCGGTAGACAGCCCGGCGTAGCCGTCGCCGGCGAACAGGTTCTCACCGTCTTTGGTAATCGACTGGTGCACGTGCATACCCGAACCGTTATCGCCGACGATCGGCTTGGGCATGAAGGTTGCTGTTTTGCCGTAAGCGTGTGCCACATTGTGTACGCAGTACTTCAGGATCTGCACTTCATCGGCTTTCTTCACCAGGGTGCTGAAACGCGTACCGATTTCACATTGGCCCGCGGTAGCAACCTCGTGGTGGTGTACCTCGATGTCGAGACCCATCTGCTCCATGGCCGTTCACATGGCGCCGCGGATATCGTGCAGGGAATCGACGGGTGGTACAGGGAAGTAACCGCCTTTAACGCCCGGGCGATGGCCGGTGTTGCCCTCTTTAAACTTGTGACTGGAGGCCCAAGCGGCCTCATCTGAATTGATCGTAACGCCGCAGCCGCTCATTTCGACATGCCATTTGATGTCATCAAAAACGAAGAATTCCGGCTCAGGACCGAAATAGGCTGTATCACCGATGCCAGTGGACTTCAGGTATTCTTCAGCGCGGTGTGCGATGGAGCGTGGATCACGGTCATAGCCTTGCATGGTAGAGGGCTCTGCAACCGTGCAGCGCAGGATTACAGTGGCGTCGTCAGTGAATGGATCCAGTACCGATGTGGAGTCGTCGGGGATCAGTACCATGTCGGAATTGTTGATACCTTTCCAGCCTGCGATGGATGAGCCGTCAAACATTTTGCCGCCATCGAAGAAGCCTTCACTGACTTCCTTGGACGGGATAGTGACGTGCTGCTCCTTGCCGTGCGTGTCAGTGAAGCGCAGGTCTACCCAGCGGACTTCATTATCTGTGATCAGCGTAAGGGTTTTCTTTGACATCTTTTGGTCTCCGTAGGGCAGTGATCGGGCCGGCATCAGCCGGCTCGTGTTCTTTTTGTCCTGACGCCAGGCAATGCAGGCGTGCTAAACAGTCTCAATGGAAGCAAAAGCTGTGCCAGAAAGGTGCTTAGGTTAACGTACTGAATCTTAGGGGTTTAATGCCACCAAAGGCCTCACAAAAAAAGACTCTGCACCAAAATAAAACGATATTGCATCATTTTAGTGCAAATAAAGGCGACGCGGGCATGGCACTTTGATCTGCATAAACGCAGAGTGACGTGCGATTAACGACGGCCCTGATCAGACGCACAGGTTATGGCCTCAATGCAATTCGATGTCAAGTATTTCTCTTAACCGGTTACGAAGAGACATCGGATGCGGCGCCAATTCCTGCGATAGCGCGATATTCGTACACATTTTACATAAGTCTCTAGCAGCCGGATGTAGGATGATAGGGTATAATCCGCGCCTTTTTTACGGCGCTGCAGTGCCTAGAGGTAATTCCCTTGATTAGAAATCTTCGCAATATCGCCATTATTGCTCACGTAGACCATGGCAAAACCACGCTTGTTGATTGTCTCCTGCAGCAGTCCGGCACCCTTGATCGACGGTCAGATGGCGCTGAGCGTATTATGGATTCCAACGATCAGGAGCGCGAGCGCGGAATTACTATCCTCGCCAAGAACACCGCTATTGAGTGGAACGGCTACCGCATCAATATTGTGGATACCCCCGGGCACGCTGATTTCGGCGGTGAGGTTGAGCGGGTACTGTCGATGGTTGATTCAGTTCTGCTGCTGGTGGATGCCGTTGACGGCCCCATGCCGCAAACCCGCTTCGTGACCTCCAAGGCGTTTGAGCAGGGCCTGAACCCGATCGTTGTCGTTAACAAGGTGGATCGCCCCGGTGCAAGGCCCGACTGGGTGGTGGACCAGGTTTTTGACCTGTTTGACCGTCTCGGTGCCACCGATGAGCAGCTGGATTTCCCCATTATTTATACCTCCGCCATTATGGGCATCGCCGGGCTGGATCACGAACAAATGGGCGAAGACATGCAGGCGCTGTTTGAAACGGTCATCGAAAAAGTGCCCGCGCCCGCTGTGAACTCCGCCGGTCCGCTGCAAATGCAGATCAGCGCGCTTGATTACAGTAGCTACGTCGGGGTGATCGGAGTCGGTCGTATTACCCGTGGCACGCTGGTCCCCAATACGCAGGTTGTTGTAGTCGATGGTGAAGGTGGTATTCGCAAGGGACGCGTGCTGCAGGTTATGGGACATATGGGTTTGGATCGTGTCGATGTGCCCTCTGCGGAGGCTGGCGACATCGTCTGTGTAACAGGTATTGAGGGTCTTAATATCTCTGACACGCTGTGCGATCCGGCCTGCCCGGAAGCGCTGCCGCCGCTGTCGGTGGACGAACCGACAGTGAGTATGACTTTTCAGGTCAACGACTCACCCTTTGCCGGCAAGGAAGGAAAATATGTCACTTCTCGTAACATCAAGGAGCGACTGGAGCGGGAACTGATCCACAATGTGGCGTTGCGTGTTGAGCCGGGTGACTCGTCGGACAAGTTCAAGGTTTCGGGGCGCGGCGAATTGCACCTTTCCGTGCTTATTGAATCCATGCGGCGCGAGGGGTTTGAGCTAGGTGTCTCGCGGCCCGAAGTCATTCGCAAGGAAGTCGACGGCGTGATGCATGAGCCCTTCGAGCAGTTGGTCATTGACTGCGAGGAGAAGCACCAGGGCTCTGTGATGGAGGAGCTGGGATTGCGCCGTGCCGACCTGGACAATATGATTCCCGACGGCAAAGGCCGTGTTCGCCTTGAATTTATTATCCCTGCCCGTGGTCTGATTGGTTTTCGCTCCATGTTCATGACGCTGACGTCTGGTGGCGGTATTCTGACGCACGTGTTCGATCACTATGGCCCGGTCAAGAACACTGAGATAGCGCATCGCGCCAATGGCGTGTTGGTATCTATGGTCAAGGGCAAGGCGCTTGGCTACTCTCTGTTTAACCTGCAGGAGCGTGGGCGGATGTTTGTGGATCCGAACATTGATGTCTACGAAGGACAGATTATTGGCCTTCACAGTCGCGGCAATGATTTGGCTGTCAATCCTATCAAGGGCAAGCAATTGACTAACGTGCGCGCCTCCGGAACGGATGAGGCGTTGACACTGACGCCGCCGGTGCGACACAGCCTGGAGCAGGCACTGGAGTTCATTGAAGAGGATGAGCTGGTCGAAGTGACTCCCCTCAGTATTCGCCTGCGCAAGAAGTTGTTACTGGAGCATGAGCGCCGCAAAGCGGCCAGGAGCTAAGCCCGGACGCGCAGTCGGTGAAGGCCTTGCTGCAGCGTGTCAGCCGCGCCAGTGTCAGCGTCGATGCGAAGAGCGTTGGCGAGATCGAACAGGGCCTACTGGTGCTGTTGGGCCTGGATCAGGACGATGACAGCAGCGCCGCAGACCGCATGGTGGAGAAAGTACTGGCCTACCGTATGTTCGCTGATGGCGAAGGCCGCATGAACAGCAGTGTCGCGGATGTGCGCGGGGGTGTGCTGCTGGTCTCTCAGTTCACGCTGTCGGCAGATACGCGCAAGGGGCTCAGGCCGAGTTTCTCGTCCGCAATGCCGCCTGCTGCGGCCGAGCAGTTGTATGATTACATACTGTTGCGTTTGCGACAGCGTCACTCACCGGTGGCGTCGGGAATGTTCGGTGCCGACATGCAGGTCAGTCTGGTGAATGACGGCCCGGTGACTTTTCTGCTGGAAGTTTAGTGACGCTAGGCACTCTCCGCAGGTGCCTGATAGCGCATCTGCCTGTGAAGTATGCCATCCTCAAGGCACTCAATGCCCTCGCCGACGAACCCCAGCGAGGTGTAGAACGGTTGCAAATGGGACTGGGCATTGATGCGAATATCGCATCCCGGCCATCGCGATAAATTATGTTCGATCCCGCGCTGTGCCAGTTCTTTGCCCAATTGCTGGCCACGCATCGCAGTTGATACGGCGACTCTGCCCAGCGAGCTCTCGGCATAGCGCAGGCCCGGCGGTAGGCATCTCTGATACGCCAGCAGCACGCTGTTTCTCATGTACAGCATGTGAAACGCCTGCTGGTCAAGATCGTCGATATCTCTGTAGATACAGTTTTGTTCAAGCACAAAGATGTCGTGGCGCAAGCGCAGCACTGCGTACAACGCCTCAGTAGTCAGGTCGGCAAATGCCAGGGTTGTCCACTGCATGGCTTCGGCGCTCCCATCGTGTTGCGCAATCGTAACAAAAGTGAAGTGCGACGTTCTCCGGCGCGGCTTTAGTTGCTATTATAGCCGCGCAGTTCGGGCACCAACAGGGTTCTTTTGCTACTCATCACGGCCGCAATGCTGCCGTAAAAGGGGCGCGTATACTGCCCCCATTCCAGTCAGAGCAGGACATAGGTGATGTTGGTAAGTATCGACGCGCAGGATATCTCAGCGCTGAGCCAGCAGTTTGGAAAACTGGTTGGTGCGCTATTGGAAGTGGTGAAAATGCCCGCTATGCCGCTGGATGTCGATATGACCCCTGCGGGTAACTTTCGAGGATTCGACGGCGGCCAGTTTTACGTGGTGGAGCAGGGCTCCATCACGGCACGCTATCAGGACAAGCTCATTTATACATTGGAAGCAGGTGATATTTTATTGCCCGACATCGCAGGTGGTTTGGACCCTCATATTGCTGTGTTTTACGGCAGTGATGCCGGCGCGCAGCTGCGCTGCTATCCGGCGCTTGAATTTATGCAGCGGGTCTTCAATGAGCCGGCTGCCATCCGCTTATGGACGCGCCTGTTGGTAACTTATACAGGGCTATTGCTAAGGATAACCGCAGCCAACTTGCAAGAAGAGAAGCCCGCCACGCCGGGCTTCGAAGTCTATGAGCCCGGTGATATTATCATCCGTCAGGGCGACCGCGCGGACTATGTTTACAATATGAGCGCCGGAGTGGCTGAGGTGCTGGTTGATAATGTCAACGTCGGCCGCATCGGCGACGGAGAGATTTTTGGTGCGATGGCGGCCCTCACCCATGCCGATCGTAGCGCCACGGTCAGGGCCAAAACAGCATGCTCAGTGGTAAAAGTTCCCAAGGAACAGTTTACTGAGCTCATCAAGGGCAACCCGGCTACCATTCACAGCCTGTTGATCGATATGGCGAACTCTATCGTCAATCTCAACGAGCAGCTGGTAAGCCTGCAGGGTAATCGCCGCGAAAGTAATCGTGTGGGCTGAGTGCCGGGTAGCTGGATAAAACATGACTGACATTCTGGAGATCGATAGCGACGGCACTGAGCAGGTGTTGCTCAAACTGTATGCTGAGAAGGCTTATCTGGATTACTCCATGTACGTCATTCTCGACCGCGCGCTGCCGCATGTCGGCGATGGCCTGAAGCCGGTTCAGCGGCGGATTATTTACGCCATGAGCGAGCTTGGACTCAAGTCCACAGCCAAGTTCAAGAAGTCGGCGCGCACAGTGGGTGACGTGATCGGTAAATTTCATCCGCACGGCGATAGCGCAGCCTACGAGGCCATGGTGCTGATGGCGCAAAATTTCAGTTATCGCTATCCGCTGGTCGATGGTCAGGGCAACTGGGGCTCCCCTGACGAACCTAAATCATTTGCTGCTATGCGCTATACCGAATCGCGCCTTACTCCCTATGCGGAGGTGCTGCTGAATGAACTTGGTCAAGGCACGGTGGATTGGACGCCAAACTTTGACAGTACACTCGATGAGCCGGTGGTGCTGCCTGCCCAGGTACCCAATGTATTATTAAACGGCACGACGGGCATCGCTGTCGGTATGGCAACCGATATTCCTCCGCACAACTTGCGCGAGGTTGTGACCGCGACGGTGCGTCTGCTGGAGTCGCCAAAATCTACCGTTGAGGAACTGTGTGAGCATATTTTAGCGCCTGATTTTCCCACCAGTGCGGAAATTATTACGCCACGCGAAGACATACTCAACCTTTACAAGACCGGGCGCGGTGGACTGCGTATGCGAGCGGTATGGGAGCGCGAGGGCGGCGATATCGTGATCAACGCCCTGCCTTACCAGGTGTCCGGCTCGAAGGTGCTGGAACAAATTGCGCAGCAAATGCAGGCCAGGAAACTGCCCATGGTGGCAGATTTGCGCGATGAGTCAGACCATGAAAACCCCACTCGGCTGTTGATCATGCCGCGCTCCAACCGCGTCGATCTGGACGCCCTGATGAGCCATTTGTTCGCCAGCACAGACCTGGAGCGCAGTTACCGCGTCAATCTCAACATGATTGGCATAGACGGTCGCCCGGGCGTGAAGGGATTGGATCGCCTGCTCAGGGAGTGGTTGCAGTTTCGTACCGATACCGTGCGGCGTCGTCTTGAGCACCGTCTCGACCGCGTGGTCAAACGTCTGCATATTCTCGATGGTTACCTCGCAGCCTTTCTTAATATTGACGAAGTTATCCACATTATCCGCACCGAGGACAAGCCAAAGCCGGCCCTCATTGCGCGCTTTGGTATTTCCGATATACAGGCCGAAGCCATTCTGGATCTGAAGTTGCGCAATCTGGCCAAGCTCGAAGAGATGAGTATTCGCGGTGAGCAAGATGAGCTGCAGCAGGAGAGCGACCGTTTGCAAAAAATTCTCGGCAGCGAGGCCCGGCTCAAGACTCTTATCAAGAAGGAGTTGCTGGAGGTTGCTGAAAAGTTCGGCGACGAGCGCCGTTCACCTCTGGTAGCGAGACCTGAGGCCAAGGCGTTTAGCGAACTGGAACTGGTGACCGCTGACCCGATCACGGTAGTGATGTCTGAGAAGGGTTGGATTCGCGCCGCTAAAGGTCATGATATAGATCCGACCAGTCTCAGTTACAAATCGGGTGACAGCTTTAAGATGTTGGCCTTTGGCCGCAGCAATCAGCCTGTTGTGATACTCGACTCGACGGGCAGGGCGTACTCTGTACCGTCGCATAACCTGCCGTCGGCGCGCGGCCAGGGAGAGCCGGTGACGGGGCGGATTAACCCGCCTTCCGGCGCAACATTCACCGGCATGATGATGGGTGTAGAGGATTCCATGTACCTGCTGGCAAGTGATGCAGGCTATGGTTTTGTTGCGAAATTGGGTGACCTGCAGTCCAAGAATCGAGCGGGCAAGGCCGTCATCAGTTTGCCCAAGGGCGCACAGGTGCTGCAGCCTGCAGCGATAGCGTCGGTAGAGGAGGCTCTGGTTGCGGCGGTGTCCAGCGAAGGGCGTCTATTGATATTCCCGCTGGCCGATCTGCCGCAAATGGCGCGCGGCAAGGGCAACAAGATTATTGGCATCCCCCCTGCGCGCCTGCAGGCAAGGGAGGAGTTTGTGGTGGCTGTTCAGGTGTTTACAGCTCAGGATACGTTGTTGATTCACTCCGGCAAGCGTCATCAGAGTTTCAAACTGAAGGATCTCGAACATTATTTGGGAGAGCGGGGACGGCGTGGCAATAAGCTCCCGCGCGGCTTCCAGAAAGTGGATCGCATGGTGGTGGAGACCTGAGCAACGTGCCGGCCGCTCAGCGTTTGGCGTTATCTGTGAGGCGCTTGAGTATCAGGCGTAATTGCCGCTCCAGAAGATCCTGGTAAGGGCCCGCAAACTCCTCGATCAGCGCATAGTCCATCACGTCCGTAGGGCGATGTTGCAGGCGGCTTGATACATCGATGTCTTCGCAGGCCGCGGGTGACAGCAGGATATTGGGCGGCTTGCTGGCGCATACCACCTGCAACTCGTCCAGCGTGTGTTGGGTATACAGGCCCGGATAGATATCCGTGCCGCTGCCGACACCCAGTTCGCTCTGCGATATGGCCATGGCGATGGACAGTGAGAGCGACATCTGCTTTTGCAGCGACTGGCTTACTTCACGCACCAGCCAGGCACAGGAAGCGGCCCGAAACGCAGCGCTTCCGGCGCTGTTATTGCCACTGAAGTAGACGGCCAGGCCAAACTGGCGGGCAACTTGTAAATCCCCCGCATAAAACCCTGCGGCGGCATATACCACCTGATGTAGACGCTCCGTGTAGCGCTGCAGCGCGCGCTCGTCGAGAGTGTCGACATAGTTCACGAGGCTGCACAGGTGTAGATACAGTACGGCCGTGGTGCGGTAGTTTTCATCTTGCGGCCCGGGATCACTGCGAGTGCGCAGTAGATCCATTGGCAGGGCATCGACCTGTTTTGCCAGCAGCAGTAACTCATTCCTTGGCTGGCGCTGCGGATCATCATCTTCCAGCGCGATTTTTCTGGTCATAGTGGTCAGGTTGTTTCCGACGCGTTGCCCAAAGCGCCGACCAAGAACGTATACGGCAAGGCTGAGAAGCACCGCTAGCCCGAGCATGCTCAATAAAAAGCGCTGCTGCGCTGCCTTGGCGACATCAGCATTGATAGTGATAGTGATCGTCCCGGCAATATCTGATGCGATGTATACCGGCGCAGTATATTGAAAGAGGTTGTGTCCAAGCGCCTCCCCTGCCTGCCCCAGAGCCTTGCCATCGACATCAGTAATGGTGATGACCTGGACGGCAGAGGTCTCGCGCAACCGCTGCAGGCTGGCAGAAACGCTGAGCAGATCGCCGCGTTCCATTGCCGTGCTGATGCGCACGGCTGCCAGACGCGCCAGCGAAGTGCCGTATTCCTCCTGCAACAGCATTTGCATATGGCGCATTGAAGTCGCGCCCAGGGCGACCAGCGCCAGGCTGACCACAAGGCACAGTCCTGCCGTGATCATAGCCGTTTGTTGGCCGAGGCTGATTTGACTGAAGCGGTTATTCACGCGTGATGAAGGGCTTACCAGATTGCAAGAGCGCTAGTATAAACCAGACTCCGCCGTGATTGCCCACTTTGTCAGCATTCGAGAGGCAATATACGGCAACTGAGGGACGAAACCGTATTTTCACTGTTTGTGCCTTACGGGTAGAATGGTCCTCCGAGAGAATAAGGAACGCCCGGTGTGAATCAGATATTGCTTATCACCATTTCCGGTGAAGACCAGGCGGGAGTCACCGCCGGTTTGACTGCTATGTTGGCGGAATACTCCGTGAACATCCTCGACATCGGTCAGGCTGTGATACACGCCGCCTTGTCATTAGGCTTGCTGGTTGAGTTGCCCGACAACTGCCCCTGTGATGAGGTAGCGAGTGCCGTGCAGAAGTTTGCGTTACAGCGTGACCTGCGGGTAGTTACCAGTGAAGTGTCTCACCCCAGCTACAGCCAATGGGTTGAGGCGCAGGGCCGAGCGCGCTACATCATTACCCTGCTCGCGCGTAAGATCACTTCGGATCAACTGTCGAGGGTAACGAGCGTCATTTCACAGCATGAGCTGAATATCGATGGTATTAATCGTCTTTCCGGGCGGATACCCCTGGGCGAGCTGCCCGCCCTCAGTAAGGCTTGTGTCGAGTTTACTGCGCGCGGCACCCTGCGCGATTCGGCCGCCTTTCGTCGTGATCTGCTGGAGGTGGCGGGCGCCCTTGAGGTCGATCTGGCTTTCCAGCAAGACAGTATGTACCGCCGTAACCGGCGTCTTGTCGCGTTCGACATGGACTCCACGCTGATCGAAGCAGAAGTCATCGACGAGCTGGCGAAGCTCGCTGGAGTCGGCGAGCAGGTCAGCGCGATAACCGAGCGCGCCATGCGCGGTGAGATCGATTTTAGTGAGAGTTTCCGCAAGCGGGTCGCTCTTTTGAAAGGGCTTGAAGAGGCCGCTTTGGCGCGGGTAGCCGAGCAACTGAAGATCACCGAGGGCGCTGAGCATTTGATTTCTACCCTGCGCAAACTGGGCTATAAGACCGCCATCCTATCCGGCGGCTTTACCTATTTTGCCCGTCATCTTCAGGCGCGTCTGGGCATTGATTATGTGTTCGCCAATGAGTTGGACACCGCCGATGGGGAGGTCACTGGTAAGGTCAAAGGTACCATTGTCGACGGTGCACGCAAGGCTGAGCTTTTGCGCCAGTTGGCCTATGAGGAAGGCATTGATTTGCAGCAGGTCATTGCCGTGGGTGATGGTGCCAATGACCTGCCTATGTTGAGCATTGCGGGGTTGGGGATTGCGTTCCGGGCGAAACCGCTGGTGCAGAAATCAGCAGAACAATCGATCTCTACCCTGGGTTTGGATGCGATCCTGTATCTGTTGGGGTTTTCAGACAAGTACCAGTCGTAGGCCC
>Ga0105053_10010701_pt1 | contig 11382 bp, 11 predicted proteins | sample BON01_FD_78093 | JGI IMG/M metagenome (GOLD analysis project Ga0105053, IMG submission 78093) | Freshwater microbial communities from Lake Bonney liftoff mats and glacier meltwater in Antarctica - BON-01 | ecosystem: Environmental > Aquatic > Freshwater > Ice > Glacier meltwater | place: Lake...
TATACATAACTGGCGTGTCTTCTCATACAAATACACAAGTCTCTCTCCATACCTTCAGGTTTCTTTGACATATGTCGATGATCTACACTGCAACACACTTCAACACACTGCAACACACTGCAACACACTACAGCATATATGTCGATGATCGACACAGTCTGCACACTCGTGCCTTCTTCAATTTGCTACAGCTGTGCAACTTCCTCAAATTCCATTCTATCATTGTCGACGCCGTGTGTCATGACAGGCTACTCACATCACAAATCACACAGAGCGGCAATCTCAAAGGATACGTGTGCGGTCTTGGCACGCAGGCAGCAGCTAGCCACCCCGAATGCGGCAATTGCTCAAATGACATAAGCTATTCTGTCATGGGAACCAAGTCCCTAACTTTCGTGTCCACGCCCACCTCGCCCGCCCGCCATTTCCTGCTCGCAGCTAGAATGTGGGATGGCTTGTCACACAAAGTGACGTCGCCCATTTTCGAGGTGCACCTCGAGAAGCAGCAGTCGGTTGAGCAGCTCGTCGCGGTGCCGCTGCAGCATGTGCCTACAAATGGCGCACAGCGGTGGCGGCACCTCGTTGCGCATGAGCAAGAGTTTGTTGCTGTAGCCAATCTGGTGGGCGCATCTGCACTTTATATCTGGAATGTGTCACTACCACACGGGCCAGTAGACATGGACAGCAAAACGCTATTTCAGTCACATGGAGCCACTGCGCTGAAAGCAGTCACCTTTCAAGGGCTGAGTCTATTCGTAGTTGCAAGTGCACGGAAGTCCAGCGCAATCTACCAGCTCGGCTCAGTCTTGAATGCCTCCGAGACATCTCCCAACGCATCGTTGCGTGCATCCTTCCAGGTTGCAGGTCCACAAGGGAGCCCTGTCAGCTTCAAAGAGCATACTTGCGCAGGTACGGGGCCTATTGCGCTGCGACGTGTTGGAGTGATTGAGCTGCCTACTCCCGCTGCCGACGTCAGCACCATGGTCGTGAATGAGGGTCTGTACATGATGTTTGCTGGCGGCAGCAGCACGCGTGTCATGCGCCTTACCTTTAATGAACATGGAGAGGCAGTGTTGAGAGAGGCCCAGACATTGCCGCTGGCGGAAACGCTCACATCATTCGAGGCGGCAGGGCAGCACTTTCTGCTAGCAGCACGCGGTGGAGATTCTCTTTTGATGCGCTGGAATGGCACATGTTTCCTCGACTCAATCACAGCGGCCACGAAGGCGGTAGATGTTAGCTCGGGCCAACGAGTCCGCTCGATAGGCGGACCGGCAGAACACTTTGAAGTTGCTGGGAAGCACTATTTGATTGGTAGCGTCACAAAAGCTAAGGCCATGCTCATGTTCGGCCGCGTTGAAGATATTTTGGGGCTTCATGCGCCCCAGACTGTGCGCGTGAGCCCTAACGGAAGTTTTGTAGCAGTTGGCTCATTATACTCGAGCGATGTCGAAATTTACTCGCGCAACGCGAGCTCTGGAAGTTTGTTGATTCTCAGCCGCACCTACGTGAAAGATGGCGTACAGGCTGTCGGATGGAGTGTAGATGAGCGCTTTGTGTACGTCACCAGCTTTCTGCCCGGCTCCTTGAGCGTTTATAGTGTAACTCCACGGAATGGACTGTTAACTCGTGTGCAGGTCCAGTGTGTGTGCGCGCGCGCGCGTATGTGCGTGTGTACCTATGTTTGACGTGGTAGCTTTTTTCTTGCATTTTCTTGTATTCTCTCCTGTCTCTACACGCACAGCTTTGACACGGGGGCTGCAGGTGGTGAAAAATGGCGACGTGTGGAATGGAAACCAAGGAGCAGAGGTCGTCGAGGGGCTCAGTGGCGCGCACGGACTTGATGTAAATGAGCACTTGGTTGTCGTTGCGGGCTCACTAGACGATGGAGTGGTGCTGTTTGCTCGAGATGAGCACACAGGAACTGTATCCTTCCTCGATCGCTGGCGCGTTGGACAGCGATCCATTCCGTCATTTCATGCTTTGAACTCCGTGCCTCTTGCCTCCTCTTCACCCAGACTGGTGACATGGGACAAGAGCATTCATAGCGCCAGGGTTGCTATGCCACCTCCACCGCCTGCACCTGCGTCAGGCTCCGAAATCCAAACCTCGTTTGTTTTGCTTGATGGACAGGGGCCAGTTGTGCTGAAGCGCTCGCACACTGTGCTGTCAGCCACGGACGCAGTCTCCATGAGCATCAATGGTCAGAACTATGTGGTGCTCGCCGAGGCCAGCCACATGGACACCTCAGGCGCAGGAGGCGTGAGCGTCTTCACGTTGCAACACCAACAGGTACAGGTTACCAGAAAGATCCTTGCAGAGTCTAATCAAGAGCAGAGTCTAATCAAGAGTCTAATCAATGCCACTCACCACCCTGGATTGATTCATGTTGCTTTTATTGCTTCATATAAAACAGTCTACAAGCTTTGCTGGAAGCTCTGTTTACTCCTTTGCAGGCAGCTCTATTTACTCGTTAGCAATGACACAGGAGGGGTCGATCTTAGTCGAAAGGCAGCGGCTGTTGCACGATGTTGATGCTCGCTGCCTCTCGTATTTCCACGCGCACGTCTCGAATGATGACACTGTCACACCTCAGCACACGGGCACCAGTCACGACGTGCACCTTCTCGGTATGCTCACGCACAAACCCACACGCATACATATACATTTGCGCACGCATACCGACATGCAAAACATTCATCGTGACATCCATGGATCCCTGTGCGCATCTATAGCTGTTGCAAGTGTGCATGCTGTGCATATATACAGGTGGACGCAAGAAACTGGCGGCAACGTTGGCACGAGACTCTTTGAGCTCTACCACACACTACCGTTGCATTACGCCTCCGGCCTTTCGCATGGGCTGATTCAAGGACGTGTAGTGCTAGCAGTGAGCGTCATTTCGGATCGCCTCTCCTACCCGCTACCAGCACCTGCCAAATCGCGCGTGTACCGTTACGCGAGCGTGCACACTCCTGCACGGCACATTGATGCAGCGCAGAGACCAGGAGACGATCTTGAGATGATGCAGACGATTGCTTGTGAGGGTGCCTCGGGTGCAGTTCTTTGGCGCACGCCGCAAGGGCAAGACATGCTCATCTTGAGCAATTTCTTGGGTGCAGACGCGTCTGTAAATGGTCACGTGTCTGTCTACGTGTACAGTACACATACTGCACAGTTTGAGCTCGCACAAAGAATTGAAGCGCACGGCGCGAGCGACGTGGAGGTGTTTCACATGCAGCACGTCGGGTTTTTCCTCGCCATTGCCAATCGCCAGGTGCCTTTTTGCTCTTGTGCGGACTTGTTGCGTGCCACAGTTGCTCCTAGTGGTGGCTTGCGTGTGCATGTTGGTAGCGTGTGACAGAGATGCTATGGTGTGTCAGTGTTGCTCTTTTGCGTCGCCTGCTGGTACTAGAGTTTGATGAAGCTCAAGTTTTGATGGGCTGGGCACTTTCATCTGCAAACATGCAGATTCGGCGAACTTTCAGCGAGAATGATGCCACGTCATACGCCGCAGCTTCCGAGCTGTATCGTTGGGACGCGCCGCCATCTTTGCAGGCGAGTACAGATGAGAGCGGCGGAGCAGGAGAGGAACACGCGCACTGGAAACTATTCCAGCGACTGGGCGCACAGTTCAGGTCAGTGGTTTCGTCGAGCGCAACAGCCGACGCGCATCACATCTTTTGCGGCCCGTCCTGCCCTCCTTTGTCAGCCGACAATCTTACACGTGCAGTCGCGCATCTACGAGGAGCGTCTGCTATGACTCATTTCAGCCATGAGGGTGGGGACTACTTGGCAATAGCGCAAAGCTTCGACGTGGATTGTCAGGGCATGGGGGGAGGAGGGGGTGACACATGCGAGGGTTTAGTTGCGCAGCCCCAGAGTGCTGTGCTTCAGTTCAATAGAGAGACGCAGCTCTTTGGCGAGATGCTCACTGGCACGCGGGGCATGGTGGAACAAGCGCTGCGCATTGATATAGGAAGGGCCGCACGTCTGGTGTGGATGCATGGATATCTCCTCGCTGCCTCTCTGTCACGTGGCGCCCTGATTTACCAATGGGGGTTTGATGAGTCTGAAGTGTTGTCGAATGTAGTATCAGTGCTGCTGGCGCCTGGGCCACAGGGCAGCAGTACGCACATTATTGCAGCTTCACGTGGTAGAGGTAGCACAGGAGGAGGCGGGGGAATGGCAGTATTTGAAATCACAGCCAACTATGATGATCTTGGCAATCAGGCCCGCTCGTGCCGTGGAGGTGCAAATTGTCTACGTTTGGTTGAGGTGATACTCGAAAAGGTCTTGCTCCCCAAACCTCTTGCTCCCCGGCATCAGCAGGCGCTTGTAGTTGTGCCTCATGGGCTCTCTGCTGTAGCTGATGTCAAGCTAGGATCGCTGCTGTCTCACAGTACCCCTGGTCCAAAGTGTGGTGCTGGGTCCGAGTGTTGGATACAGGTATGCCCTCGCTGCTCTATAGGTGTTCGGTATGTGTGTATATTTGGTGTGTGTGTTGGATACAGGTATGCCCTGCTCTTGCTGCTGTATGTGTGTTGGGTATGTGTGTTGGGTATGTGTGTTGGGTATGTGTGTCGGATGAAGATATGCCCTGCCCTTGCTGCTGGATGTGCATGCACGAGCATGCATGTGGTGTCTCGAGAAACATCAATACTTGGATACTGCATGTTCATATGTCGAGCTTTGAAACCACTGCAGGTGAGCAGTCAAATCAGACGCAACGAAATGCCGTGTGGCAGCATTCCACTGCCTTCTACCAGTAGAGCTGCGAGCATGGCAGACGAGGCCATGTGGCAGGTGATGCTGTCCCTCTTTACACACACAACCCCCTACCTCGATGACAACATTCCTCCCCCCACACTGACCCCCCTACCTTGATGACAACACTCCTCCCCCCCCACCGCCTGCCTTATCTCAACTGGGGTATGGAGTGGCATTTCCTCTCAGAGAGAACACGCGTGACAAATGTAATTGTACCTGTCGCAATTGCAATTGTACGAGACGCGTGACTATTGCACTTGTAACTGCATTTGCAATTTGTTCGTGACAATTACACTTGCAACGTGACAATTGCAACGAAGTTGGATGCAAGTGATATACCGTGTCATAAAGACGCTTACATGTAACTCAAGAGTGCTGGACACTCGACATGGCACTCAACACTTGGATGATGCCACATACGCAGTCGGCACGATGTGAAGAGCTGACGTTCCATGTCTCCTTGCTCAACGCAAGCAACGCGCAACTCTTTGATGGATTGCCTTTCATTGATAAAGCAGGCACTCTCTCATTCCAGCTGCAGCCACAGGTGCGCGCTCGTTCATGACTATGCGCATTCATGACGTTGCTCTGCTCTTGCTTGCATGCATATATGAGCGTCAAGGCAAAGTTAAACAACACAACACACATAACACACTGTTGCAACACACACAACACACATAACACACTGTTGCAACACACACAACACACATACTGCAACCTGGACGCGGTGGCGCAGGAAAGCGGGCATGCGTGGGTGGAAGTGATGCTTGTCAAGACAGCAGCGCAAGGGCCTTGGACTTCAAGTGTGCCCAAAAAGCTTCTCATCACTGTGCTCAAAGTAAACCGCGCGCCAAGCTTTGATGCTTCATCTCAGGTTGTTTGTCTTTTGTTTTTCATACTGTCTTGCGAGAAAGTCACGGTTCATCGCCCAGTTCCGCATCGTGACGCCTTTCAAAGACTTTTCCCTCCTCTCTCTTCTGATGTACATGAGTTGCCTTTGCTCGACATGCAACTGACTCATTGAGAGGAGTGCAGACCCTTTTCATATACCAAGAGGGAGGGCAGCAGACGGTCATCGTTGCGCGCAAAGTCTCAGAGCCGGAAGCAAATGAGCAACTGTCGTGGCAGGTCGACTACTCGCCATTGGACCTTTTGCAGATGCCACCTTCATTGACCATCCACGTCGATGAGAGCGGGGCGCGCGTTGGAATGTTGACCGCCATGCCATCCTTTGGCAAGCATGGCACGCTGGTAACGATTTCTGCTCTATGAATCGTAATCTCTGTGTTGTGCTGATGTGTTTGCGAGCCGCAGCTGTGCATCAGTGCACAGTGGAAAATCTTTCAGATATTTGTCCCCTGTGCTCCTGCCACAGTGAAGAAAGATTCTAACACGTGGGTGGCATCATCAGGAATTGCGAGTTCGATTGATGGACGATGGACCAAACAATGATGCTCGTGGAGACAGATCGGCATCGGAGCAAGTGACAATGACTCTGATCATCCGACCTATCAACCACGCGCCGACCTTTGTTTTCAGCTCTAACATGCCCCTGCTCGTCGAGAGTCACGCAAACATCTCGCTTGGCACGTCGCACATAGTGCACAGCATCGAAAATGAGGGCAACACACGCATTTTTCCGTTTGCGCACGTGCTGTCGCTCGGTGGACCTGATGAGGAGGACCAAATGTATACTTTTGATGTTGTTTCTGTGAATGTGCTCAACGGCAGCTGGTCAGCCCAGGTGAACTTTTGTCCGTCTTCCTTTGCCCTCCTTCTTTTGCCCTCCTTCTTTTGCCCCCTCTCATTGTCCCTTCCCAAGGTGGAATAAATCAATTTACTTTTGCCCCCCCCCTATTTCCCCCCCCTCAATTGTTTTGGTCTTTTTTTTCATGGCAGGGCTTTTTTGACAGCCTCCACATTGATCAAGCAGGATCTCTGCACCTCAAGACTGCTGCAGATCGCAACGGCGCAGTACATGTTGAAGTGGAACTGAGAGATGATGGCGGCACCGTCGGAGGTGGCAGCGATAGAATGCGTCTCAATTTCACGATGCTCGTTCAATCTCAGAATTCGCATCCACAATTCATGGTGCCTGCAGCTGGGTTGACTGCCATCGTCACGTCCTCAAGCTCCACGAACGTGTTCCCACAGATTTTGCAGGTACTCGCATTTCCACCAGACGAGAAGCGCCAGAATGCAACGTTTGAAATCGTGCATGTCTCTGATGCATCTCTCTTCACGACGCCCATCAGCATTACACACGATGGTACCGTATCATTTGGCTGCGACCCCAGCGCCTCTCCTGCCCTCGCTTCCATTGACGTTATTTTACGAGATGATGGTGGCAGCATTGCAGGAGCGCAAGGCGAGGGAGTAGCAATGCACACTGTGTGCACTTCCACCGACAAGGCGGGTCCCTCTTGCTCAAGCATCTTTACAAACCTGTCTCGCACAGAAGACACAGTTTACTCTGGATTCATCTTAAGAATTTTTGTGGCCAACACTGACTTTTCGGATGACGACGAATATATTCAGGGGGTGTGGGTCGGCAATCAACGATTCAGTGGCACGCAGTCGATGCGCAGTGCTAGCACGCCAGCGCTCGACGCTTATGGTAGTCGGTTCATGGCTCGTGGTAGTGATAACATGTGTGGCAAGAAGGACCAGATCATCGACATGTGGGTGTCTGGCGATTCAGAGGCGTTGCAAGACGTCGGGCGCTATCAAGAGCTCGTCGTGCGCGTCGAGACATCGCCAAATGTGGGGTGCTGCTTCTGCAATGGTGCAACGTTGTATGTTGAAATGACCTTGACTCCCTACGCAGTGCCGCTCTTTGAATCACTGCGACAGACGCTCGACATTTGGATTTTGCCGCAGAGTCGCGCAGCCTCTATTGAGATCCCCATGTCGCTCAGCCTTGTGGAGCAGCACAGTCGTGCAGCATCACAGAAATATGCCGCAGTGGTCGTGGAGGATTTCATCAAGAACTATCACAGTGGGATTGCTCTGGCAGATGAGATCTGGACCTTTGGTGTTACGGTAGATGTGGGCGCAAACAGGCGTCTTTTGCCTGCCGTCCCGACCCTTAGCGCCAGCTCTGAGAAGCCAAAGCAGTGGACGTTACTGCTGACCTTGGGTTTGGACGAAATAGGCAGCGCTTCTTTGTTAGTGACGGCTAGTGTCGAGGTGCAGAGCAGTCGATTTGGCCCCCAAACCTTCCACACAGGCACCAGCAGGTGCCTTGTCCGTGTGCGTCCTTTGCCTGTTCTGATGCGTGTGGAGCCGTGTGTTGGGGCCGTGGCGGGAGGGACACTAGTCACGATTCACGGCTACCATCTATCACTGCAAAGCGCCACCGACTCCCTGCATATTGCTTTCAACGGCCGCACATGCACCAATGTCTTTTCCCTCTCGTCCCTCGTTGCCACCTGCCTCACTCCTGCCCCACACGACATCTGGCAACCTTTGACCACCAAAAGTGCGCTGCCTTCCGCAGAAGTGGAGAACGTGGCTCTTGCGGGCGGTCCGGGGTATGTCAATGTGAGTGTGAGTTTGGTAGATACGCCCGAACAGCACCAAAATCGGGTGCATGGTGACGAAGCTCGGCATGTAGTCTTGCCGAATTCCTTCCGCTACTCTCTACTCTGGATTGGCGCCACAAGCCGCACTGCCATGGGCCTCTTGAGCGCCCTGTCTCCTCATACACACTTCAATGCTGATGTGACATATGTTCTAAACACTTCAAATGTAAGCAAGACGACAGTGGAGACACGTCCTTCCAGCTTCCCTTCTGCCTTAGCTACAGCCGTGTGGAACACAGGCTTAGAGACATCAGCTGGCCTAACTGCCCTCGCTGTTTTCCGTGGGAGAGTCGTAGCTGCTGGATCCTTTGAAACTGCCAAAGTGAATAGTCGTGATAACAGTTCTCATGTCAAGGGTTTGCCTCTATCGCAAAGGTCACGCAAGGCCCATCACATTTTGAGCTGGGACGGAGAATCCGTTGAGTCTCTCGGATCTGGCTTGGATGGAATAGTATACACTCTCAGTATTCTGTTGCAAAATCTCGTCGTAGGCGGCAGTTTCGTTCGAGCCCTCCAGAGTCACGGCAGTCCGTTGGAGCGGCCCGGGCCATTGCTTGAGTGGGATGGCTTGCGGTGGGGATTGCTAGGTGGAGTCTCTGTGGGAGGTGGTAGTGTGCATGCTTCACTCGCCGTGGGCCCACTCCTCTACATAGCGGGCTCTTTCGAGCGTGTTGGTGTCTTGGAAGCATCAGGACTTGCTGTATATGATAGTGCAAGTGCCTCGTGGTCGGCGCCAATGGGCGCAGTAGTTGGCAAAGTGTCTGTCATGGTCTGGTGGCAGAATTCGCTGGTGCTGGGTGGATCGTTTACTAGGGTTGGATCTGGGGTAGGAGGAGCGGCTGCAGGAGGCTTGCCTGTAAGTGGCCTGGCGAGGTTCATGGATGGTGAGTGGTTAGGCATGGGCGACATTAATGGCCCCGTCTTTGCTGTTGCCGTGCATGAAAGTGCCCTGTATGTGGGAGGGTCCTTTTCGACGGTGAACCAAGAGCACGCAGCGCTGCTCGGCATCTACCGCAACGGCCACCTCCAACCTCTCCCTCCTGCTTCTGGCTTTGCGCCCGTGCGTGGCAGGTACCCCTTGATATTATTGATTCCCCCAGTACCCTTTTTGTCAAAACCATGTGTGCGTGTGCTTGCAGACTGCTGACTGCCAAATGCTTGATTGGGCAGTGTCTTAACAATGACCTACGTCTGGCAAACTCGCTGCCTCTACGTGGGTGGCGACTTCGGACTGGGATCGTTTTTGGTTTCATCCCTGAACGCCTCATCTCGTGACGCTACAAGCAGTAATCTACGCCAGCTGTGTCTCGAACCCACTGCCACGCGTCAGAATGTAGATGCATCAACACTTATGGCGTGGAGTGGGCTGGGAACAGACGAGGCACCAGGCTCCTTGGGTGATGCTCCTCAAGATATCATGTCTGCTCCAGTTAGAGTCATCCTAGCTACTGCCTCGCCCTCGGAAATCAGCACTCCCAGCAGCAAAATTGGTCACAACACTGAAACAAGGGCCAACTGCTCATCAACCATTTGAATCGGCAAATGTCCATACAGCAAAGTGCCATGCATCACACAAGCAAAAATACCCCCCTAAGTAGGTGGTATCAGTCAATGGGTGGGTGTGAAACAGGCATATGTGTATCATTGATGGGATGATTTATATGTATGTATGTATGCATATGTATGATCAGACTTGGACAGATTGATCAGATTCGAACAGATTTTACACACGCATAACAGGGCTAGGAGAATGAGAAAGATTTTACATGCACATAACAGGGCAAAGTGCACGGTCAGAGTGCAAAAGCAAGCCTGCGAACAGGGGTCCAATGCGCCCTGGGTAGGGTAAAGGGGCGCAGTCGTGTAAGAAGGGGATGAGGGGCACAACCATGCAAACCTGAATTTTTTGGTCAATTTTTCGTTCGTCGTCATTATGGAGAAAATTAAGGGTTATACTCATAGAGCCATTCCTGTTTCCTCAAGAGATAAAGATTGAAGTGTGGAAATACCGTTGGCCTGTACGCGTGTTTGCCCAAAATTCTTGCTCACCATGAACGTGCACCGTGACTGAGCTTGTAGTATAGCCAGAGAAAGCAAAAAAGAGGCCTGCAGGCCCTTTTGACGAAGTCAACAACAAATTAGTATGTGGCAATTTGAAGTGGTCTTCTTGGTGTATTTGAAAATACCTCATCGGAATATTACACGTGTATTGATATGTCGCTTAACACCACATTATATGTCGTATAAGGCCTTATACATGTACGACATATAATATTTTACAAAATTAACTGCTCATGTTATGTTGTTTAAGGCTTATCCGGCATATATGTGTTCCTTACAGGATATATTTTTTAAACGACATATTCTGTTCAACAACATATTATACCAAACAACATATTTTGTTCAACATTAAATTTTGTGATTCAACATATATGGCTTATACGACATATTTGTTCAACAACATATATTTGTTTTTAAACAACATATATATGTTGTTGAATTCAATCAGACATATTTCTTTTTGAGCAATAATAAAAGCAATCTTCATTCATATGTCATGTATTCTTGAAGAACATGTATGTGATCGTTATGTAACAAATTCATGAATCCTCCCCCATCGATCACGCCTTTCCGAGTCGTGGCGCTCTCAGCGGACCAATCAGTAGTTTAATGGGTATTCCAATTTATTGTTTCCTCAAAATATTTCAATTGTACTACCTCGACTCCGTTCTTTTAGCGAGATGATGTGTTTTACCTACTGTGTACACATGCATCAATGGTGTCGCTCTTGCGCAACACTCAGAGGCGACTCTGACACCTAGGGTGATTCGTTTGTTTTAGTGTGTGTGTGTATGTAGTGAACGGGATCACTAATCCTTGTATCGGGAAAAATTGCGCTGCACGGTCCCTCGACTCGGGCCTCACTCAGCCGAGTCGAATTCGAATCGACACACACCACAGTCTCCCGCTGCAGCAATTGGCATTGTCGCCTGCACTCATGTCCTGTTTGAGTAAACAACCTCGCCGA
>Ga0105053_10010703_pt1 | contig 11380 bp, 14 predicted proteins | sample BON01_FD_78093 | JGI IMG/M metagenome (GOLD analysis project Ga0105053, IMG submission 78093) | Freshwater microbial communities from Lake Bonney liftoff mats and glacier meltwater in Antarctica - BON-01 | ecosystem: Environmental > Aquatic > Freshwater > Ice > Glacier meltwater | place: Lake...
CGAAGTTGTTGCTGTAGTAGCAGCTCAACGCATGACGCAAGGCCACCTGGCTGTCGGCTGTCTTGATGCCTGCTCGCTGGTAGCAGTTGGTCAAGATGCCCGCAGCGGCGCGCATGTTGGCGCAAGGGTCGAACACCGACTCGGCGTCGAGCCGGTAGGCGGGCCAGTTCTTGACGTAAATCTGGATCAGCCCGGCTGAGAACCGAATACCCTTTTCTTTGAGTCCATGAACAGTGCTGATGGCTTCGGGCAGGTTTGCGGGTTGCCGACTCAGACGGCCGTTGACAACACCGATCGCAAAGCGGTTGCCACTGCTCTCCACAGTCGCCATCGCCCTCAATGTGGTCGGTGCCACATGCGGCGCGCACTGGGCCGCCAGCGTGTCAAAGTTCACGATCACGTTTATCCCATCCCTATTAACCTGGTATCACTTTAGGCGGGATCATCAGGTCGCTTTAGGATACTGTCAAGCGCGTAATACCAAAAAGTATTAGACGTTTCGCTTAAAAGGGGCAGAATATGTACTAAAAAACCGCCTATGTGGCCTCTACCCTGTCAAAGTTGACAGGTTTGGGTGTTTCACCGGTTTTTAATATGACACCACATTAGTGCATTTTCACCATATGACAGAGACGCTTTAGAGGTCGTCAGGTTTGGAGTCCAGTATCTCGATGCGCTGGCGGTAAGCCAGGTCGAATTCGATCAGGCGCTCGATGTACTCGTTGCGAGAACATGACAGGGTGGCTACCAGATGGGTCAGGCGCTCAAAGGTTGCAACTTCGAGTCGGAGTGTCAATTCTTGCCTTGGTGGGTTGTCACCACCTTCGACGCGACGCTTCTTGCGGGTTTGCTTGGCGTGTTTTTTTTCGTCTGACATGGGAGGTCTGTCTTGAGCCTTTATCTCTTTGGTAGCCACACTTACGCCATCGACGATGCTGCCTGGCAACAGATACTGCGCAAAGCATACGCAGCCAAATTGAGGCCAGTTTGCCGGTGTGTGGTGGGCGCGGGGGCGCCAGCGCTGTATATTGCGATGGTCAGGGGAAGTTACGTCTTGAAGCGGCTGCCGTTCAGTGGTCCGTTGCATGGATCGCATTGCGCGCACTACGAACCGCCTCCCGAATTGTCGGGCCTGGGGCAGGTCAACGGATCGGCGATTCGAGAAGACGTTGACGCCGAAGGGACCACGCTGGCGCTTGACTTTGCGTTAACAAAAGGCCGCTCGCGCACCCACCCAACGGGCAGTGATGTTGAGCATGAGAGTGTCCGGGCGGATGGCACGAAACTGACCATGCGCGCCCTCCTCCACTACCTGTACGACCAAGCGGGACTGAGTCGCTGGTCCCCTGCAATGGAGGGGCGGCGCTCTTGGTACATCGTTCGGCGTGAAATCCTTGCTGGCGCCGTTTCCAAAAAAACGAAGGGCAAGCCGCTCTCCGAGGTTTTGTACATCCCTGAGTCGTTTTCGGTGGAGAGAGCAGGTGAGATAAGAGCCAGGCAACTCGAAGCGCTGACGCCCCTGTCCGCTACGCCGGACGCCCGAATGATTCTGATCGGCGAAGTGAAGGGGTTGGAAGATGCCCGGTACGGCAAGGCATTGGTGATCAAGCACATGCCCGACGTTCGGTTGATGATGGCCACCGACCTGGCCAGGCGGTTGGAAAATCGGTTCGGCCATCAATTGCAGCTCTGGAGCCAGCTGGACACAACCAGGCTTTTGATCCTGTGCACCATTTCTCGCTCGCCGCTGGGGGTCTACGCCGTTGAGGCGGCGTGTGTCATGAATGTGAACCGGCAGTGGATACCGTTTGACTCGGGCTTTGAATGGGAGCTGCTTGACGTGCTGCATCTGCACGCTCGCAAGTTCGTCAAGGGTCTGCGTTACAACATGCCTTCTTCTTCTCCGATGGCGTCGGTCGTCTTGCAGGACACAGGCGCCGTTTCGACGGCTTTGTATGTCGTTACCGGGGATGCTGAGGGCGAATTCGAGTCAGTAGCCGAGTCATTGGGCCAAGAGACGGGCATGGCCACGTGGTTGTGGAAAGCCGAGGCAGAGGGTATGCCGGTGCTGCCCGAGCGAGTGGCTGTGTCGGCTGGCTAATCCGGGGGCCTGATGGGTTGACTCGGTTGTTGCGCTGGCCTGCCCCGCCCTGCTCCCCTTCGGGTGGCGCTGCGCGCCAGGGCTGGACGCCCTAGCTGGGCTCGTGAACTGGCGGACAAGCAGCCGTTTCCCGTGGGAAACGGTGAACTCTCTATCGCTTAACCATGTAGCCGACGAGGCCCCCGGCGGAGGCGGAGAGAATCGACATAGCCCATTTCTTTTCCTCGGGTGAGCTGGTCGCAGACAGCAATGCCCGAACGCAAAGCCAGGCGATAAGAATCACAAAACAGAGGCTGACAAGGAAAAGGACAACATCCTTGAATAGGCGGACCTTACGCTCCCCACTTGTCTCCGCTCGATCTAGCGTAACGCTCAGATCGTGATCTGGCGGTGGGTTGTTCAGATCGAGCGTACTCACAAACCGATAACTTCCGTTTTCAACTCACGGGTCTTGGGATCGAAAAATCCAAGCTTCAGCCCATCCTGAGCACGCTCACGCCCCGCAAGGTAAAGCTGCAAAGCCTTGCGAAGAATCTCGCTTTTGGTGGTTTCGCTTTCGAGAGCTACTTTGTCGATTTCGCTGTTCAGCTCATCAGACAACACCATGTTGAAACGAACACTCATGAGGGCCTCCTAAAGGAACGGTTGAAAAGTGGTATGCGCTTTTAATGTGTAATTTTGACACATGTTGTGTTGTAGTGTGGAACTTTGGTGGTCTTCGTGGTGATGCTCATTTGCACGCTGAGTTTTGACTGAGCAACAGCGTTTCCCGTGGGAAATGCACGGGGTCAGGCGTCCCGCCCGCGCCCTGCTGGTCGCTCCTTGGTTGTGGGCTGATCGCCCCCAGTTCCCCCATGGGAGTGCAAGCCCTACCCCCGCTGCCGTCGCAGCGGCTCCCCCACCATCCTGCTGATCAAGGAAGGGACTCAGGCCTGTTGGGAGTGGGACAGCGCTGCCGAAAGCTTGTTTTCTAATCGCGTCTTCGGATGTTCAGGTGGGCCTCTAGCGGGTTTTTCGAATGTCGCTGCCGTCTTCGTCGCACGCGCGAGTTGGGCCTCACGCAAAACCGCACACTGCGCGAGTCAGTTGTTTGGCGTTGGGTTTGTCCTTGTTTTACTCCCCCGCTCAGGATCAGCGGCATCGATCAACAAACGCGCTGGGTACTGGCGCATGAAGTCAGGCGACAAGCCTACAGGCGCTCCCAGCCAATCGTCATATTGGTCCTCTCGCAAGATCACCACCATGCGCTTCTCATCCTGCGGTTTGTGGAAGTTCTTGAACAGGTCGTGGTCGTCAGCGTTGATGGTGAGCATGGTGAAGCTGAACACCTCTTCGCCCGTGGCCTTGCGGTTGCTGCCCCAAAGCCCAGCGATACCCATTGGTTTACCGTCCTTGCGCTGAATGCGGGTGGGCACCGCTTTGCCGGTTCGCCAATCCGGCTCGTAGATCCACTCCGCCGGGACGATGCAGTGCCGCGCATGCTTCCAAGCATCCCTAAAACTCGGCTTCTCCGCCACGGTCTCTGAGCGGGCGTTGTAGGTGCGCCGACCAAAGCTCAGCTCGCCAGCCCAGTGCGGGATGAGACCAAAGCGCCCCGCCATCGCCTCACGCGCTGGAACTGCCTCGTCGCCCACGTCCTTGTTTGGGTGCCTGCGGATGATGGGTGCTTCGTACAGTGGCCAGATCTGGGACTTGATGCCCGCCGGGACATCCACATCAAAGTACAGCGGCAGGCGTTCGGCATTGGTGACCGCGTCGTAGTTGGAGCACATTGAAACATTTTGTCCAGAAACAGGGTCCGCGTCTCTATACTGGATGAATGAACAGTATCGAAGTGAGCCTCATACCCCAGCTGGTCAACACCGCGCCGCTCATCCTTCCGATGTCCGAAGGCCATGTTCGGGCCGGGTTCCCGTCGCCAGCGGATGATTTTGCGGTCAACCGTCTGGACCTGGCGCAGATCCTCATCAAGCACCCTCAGGCGACCTACCTGCTGCGGGTGGCGGGCCACTCGATGCGCGAGGCAGGCATTGATGACGGCGATACGCTGGTGGTGGATCGCGCGATCAAGCCTCAGCACGGGCACATCGTGGTGGCGGTGGTGGACGGCGACTTCACCGTGAAGCACCTGCACCAGCGTGCCGGGCGGATACGCCTCAAGGCCGCCAACCCGACCTTCCCCGACATCGAGCCCAAGGATGGGCAAACCGTCGAGGTCTGGGGCGTGGTCAGGGCGTGCATCAAGCGCTTCATCCTCTGAGCTGCTCACGTACGCGAAGGACTTGCCCATGTACGCCCTGGTCGATGGCAACAATTTCTACGTCTCGTGCGAACGGGTGTTCCGGCCCAGCCTGAACGGCAAACCTGTAATCGTGCTGTCGAATAACGATGGCTGTGCGATCGCTCGCTCCAACGAGGCGAAGGAGCTGGGTATCAAGATGGGCGCGCCGTGGTTCCAGATTCGCCACTTGGAATACGAGGCGGGCCTGATCGGGCTCTCAGCGAACTTCACCCTCTACGGCGACATGAGCGACCGCATGATGACCCTGGCTGCGGGCCTGGGGCCCACGCAAGAGATCTACTCTATCGACGAGAGCTTCGTCGGCCTGCACGGTGTGCGCGGCGACCTGGTGGCACGGGCATTAAAGATCCGCAGCCGCATCCTGCAATGGACCGGTATCCCCACCTGCATTGGCATTGCGTCCACCAAGACACTGGCCAAGCTGGCAAACCACATTAGCAAGAACGCCGAACGCAAACCCGGCAGCTACCCAGCGGAGCTGGCGCAGGTGTGCAACCTGGCCGCGCTACCGGCACAGGAACTGGATGAGGTGCTGCAAGCCACTGCGGTGGGTGAAGTCTGGGGTGTGGGCCGGCGTATCGCCAAGCAGCTCCAGGACGGCGGTATCCACACCGTGCTGGACCTCGCCCGGATGGACCCGGCCACCATTCGACGTGGGTGGAACGTCACCCTGGAGAAAACTGTGCGCGAGCTCCAAGGCCAGCCCTGCGTCGAGCTGGACGATGCACCCGAGCCGAAACAGCAGATCGCCTGCACGCGGTCATTCGGCCAGCCGGTGAGCGATTTGTCACCGTTGATCGAAGCCGTCAGTGAGTTCGCGGGCCGAGCGGCCGAGAAGCTAAGGAGGCAGAAGTCCTTGGCGACCAAACTCGTGGTGTTCATGCACACTTCGCCGCATCGCACCGGGCCTCAGCTCTCTCGCAGTGTGGTGGTGCCGCTGCGCAGACCGACCGATGACACGTTGGCCCTGGCTAAAGCTGCAGCCGACGGGATGCGTTCGATGTACCTGCCTGGCTACCTGTTCACCAAGGCCGGCGTGATCCTGGTGGATCTGCAGTCGGCTGACTTGCAGCAAGGGGAGCTGGATCTGGATGACGCACAGCCAGACGAGCAAAAGCGCGACCGCTCGCGTCTCATGCTCGCCATGGATGCCATCAACGTGCGATACGGCAAGGGAACTGTGGAGTCGGCGGCTACGGGCAGGACGGGGCCGCCGAGGCTGTGGGAAATGACGCAGGAACGCAAGACACCGCAGTACACGACGCGGATTGAAGATATGCCGTTGGTGCGTGCTTAGGGCGCTCAAACGCCAGTGTTAGATTGCGCCTGCCGAGCGCGTAGGAACTCCCGCAAGTCAGCTTGAAACAGCGTTTCCCGTGGGAAATGAAGCAGAAATCCGTGTTCTTTAAGCGGTTAGTAGGGTATACTTAAATTTCCAATTCAGTGAGGGATTGGCACGGCTTCAATGGGTGATGCAGAGCTCGATGCCGACCTTCAACGCACTAGGATTGAGATATGAAAACCATCGTTTGCGCGATACAGAAGGGGGGTCAAGGCAAATCTATGCTGGCGACCCACCTGGCGTTTCTGGCCGCTGAACAGGGCAAGGCGGTACTGGCCGTGGACATTGACGGCCAAGGCACATTTACCCGCAACCTGAGCGAAGAACCGCCAGAACGTGACCACTCCCCTGCCCTCTCCCTATTCAGGCCCAAACCGGGTGCGCCGGCCACTATCGTCCTGCCCTTCAAAGTCGCGGGTTCGCTGGCAGTGTTCACGGGCGATCGGCGTTTGGTCGAGGTTGACGAAACGCCAAACATCGAGCCGCAGGCTCTGCGGGCAGCGTTGCAGTCGTTTGAGGGGGTTTTCGACCTTTGTGTCATCGATCCACCGCCGACCCTGGGCAAGCGTTTGCGTGCAGCGCTCATGGCTGCTGACTTTGTGGTGATGCCGTTCGCGCCAGCGCGTGAGAGCGTTGACGGTCTCGGGGATTTGCTCGAAACCATCGAACAGGTCAAACAACAGCACAACCCGGGGTTGCATGTGGTCGGCCTGCTGCCGAACAAGGTCAACAGCCGCAGCAAGGACGAGCAGCGAATCATTGCCGACATCCGCGCGGCTGCGCCAGACATGCTGTTGCCGATGACGGTCCACGAGCGGACCAGTGTGTCTGGCGCCATGGCGGCATCGAGGCCAGTCTGGCACCGCAGTGGAGGCGAGAGTCAGCGCCTGGCTGCCGCCGAGCTGCGGGCCGCGTGCTCGCACATTCTCAAAACCATTTTCAAGAAGTGAGGGCGCCATGAGTACAGCATTGCAAAGTTCGATTGCCCGCTTGGGCAAGCAGCTCGACGAGAACAAGAAGGATGGTGTCTCCCTGAAAGTGGCGCTTGACCGGCTGGTGCCCTATGCACTCCAAAGCCGCCAGAGCATGGATCAGGACGCGCTCAAAGAGTTGGCGCAAACGATTCGCGAGGTTGGGGTGATTGAACCTTTGCTTGTCAGGCCGCTCGGTGGGGATAGATACGAAATTATCGCCGGGGAGCGTCGCTGGCGCGCTGCGCGCCTGGCTGGTTTGGCCGAGGTGCCGACTCTGGTCAGGACCCTGGATGACGCCATGGCTGACAAGGTACACCTGTTCGAGAATATCCACCGCGAGAACCTGAGCAGCCTCGACCTGGCGCATCGAATTGCCTCCGACTTGAAGGCAAGCGGTGGAGACTTGGGGGTGGTGGCAGCTAAGTACGGCAAGAGCAAGTCGTGGGTGTCTAAACTGTCAACCATCGCTCAAGGTGGAGAGGTCATGGCCGAGCTGGTGGAGGCTGGCGCCACCGCAGACCGTGCGGTCCTCGCCAGCGTCGCCGCGTTGGAACGCAAGTCGCTGGTGCAGGCGAAGGCCTTGGGCCAAAAGCTCAAGGAGGCTCCACCAACAGCGAACAAGCGAGTGATCACCGAAAAGTTCCTGAAGGCGAGCAAACAGGATGAGCTGAAGGCACCAGCATCGAAGCGCATCCTTGCGCCAGTCATTGACGACACCCCGGAGCCGGAATGGCGCAACAAAGGAGGTGTTCCTCGTGACCCGGCCAGTGCCAATGTGTTCGTCGACATCTCGCCGCATTCCGAGTTTGCGGCCGAGTTCAAAGGCATGGAGAAAAAGTACGGTTCAGGGCGATTGTCCAACGCTGTTAGACATCCCAGCGCGGCCTATGTCATTGTCGAGTTTGGGGCCAGCGCCCTGCACCGACGAAGCTACCAGGCCGATGAGCTGAGCCTGACAGCCGTGTCCTGATGTCCATGTTACCCAGTCGCAAACCGTCGGGCAAGGCGGTACTGCATCCAGAGAACCCTGACCACGGAGGCCGCATAGGAACTCCCGCCGAGGCGCTGGAAGCGGCGCTGGCGACCATGCATCGCACGGAAGAGCAGACCAAGGAACGGATGCGAGCGCACTTCCTGCACGGCATGAGCCTGCCGGAAATTGCAGCGCGTGATGGTATTCGGGTTGAGGGGGTGGCCAACGCTGTGCGCCGGGTTCGGGCCAAGCTCGCGCAGCTTGCCAGCCCAATGCCCGAGCGCGAGTTGCTGTCACGTTCAGCTGGGTTGGTGCGAGCACGCGCGGAGGACGTGGAGCGCGCGTTGCGCTCGATGCCGCGCACCGAGGAGCAAACCAAGGAACGGATGCGGGCGCACTTTGTGCATGGCAAAGGGCTGACCGAGATTGCTGAGCAAGACGGGATACGTGTCGAGTCGGTGGCCAATGCTGCGCGACGCGTCCGAGAGGTGTTGGAAGAGCAGGCCAGTCCTTGGCAATATGTCGGGGTCAATCTGACGCTTCCCGTTTTGCTCGCTCAGGAGCTGCAGGCGCTGAGCGAGCAGCTGGGTCGCATCAAACGCCGATCCGATGCGGACGCTGCGCTTGAGCCCGTTTTGGCGGCGGTGATTCGCGCCCGAAAGCGCACCGAACAGACCAATCGATGAGTGAAGGTCCACACGATCCGATTGCCCAACTGGCTGCTGCCCAGCGTGCGGTCGATGGCATCATGGCCCTTGAGGGTTTCGAGGCATCCGCCGGCATGCAAGCCCTTGATGCGGCGATGCTGGCAGGGCGGTCTACCCTTGATGAGGTGCTTGCGTTCTTGAAGCTGCACGCCGCCATCACCGGCGCAGACTCGGTGCTGGCTGCGATCGGGGAGGGCGATCCGCGATTCGGTGTGATTTCAGCTCGCAGGGGGGAGCAGCAGGAGCTGCTGCGCGAAATGGCCATCGGCATGGACGGAGCGGTCCGGGTGGCGTTCGACCTATGAGTCCAGTGGCCAACCCTTATCGCGATGAGAACGGCGTTCTGCGCAACAAGCTGGGGATCATCGACGCCGATACGCTGCGACAGGTTGAATACCAGCTCACTCGCGTTCGAGCGTTGGAGTTGCAGCTCAAGCCGGTCGAGGGCGGTTTCGATCTGGCTCACCTCAAGGCGATCCACAAACACCTGTTCCAGGACGTGTACGGATGGGCAGGCCAAGAGCGCAGCATCAACGTGAGCAAGCGCAGCTTGACCGAGCCAGGCTGGAAAACTGTTTTTGCTCGAACCGAGGAGATCGGCGACCAAGCGGGCAGGGCGCACGCGCTGACTGAGACGGGCGCCAGGCTCAAAGGGTTGGACAGCGAGGCGTTCGTTGAGCGAGTGACAGAGGTCTATGCGGCTTGGAATGCTGCGCACCCGTTTCCCGAGGGAAACGGCAGGGCGCTCAACACCATGTTGACCCAGCTGGCTCGCGAGGCCGACCATGAAATTGCGTTTCGGCGCATCCCTGGTGACCTGTGGCTGGATGCTGCCGAGAAGAGCTTGCCCCGGATCAAGATCGACGACCCGCACCAGCAGCGAGCGGCCGACCTGCAGGAGATTCGGGAAATTTTTGAGTACATCACCGACGCGCGTCCAGATCGATCGGTCCCGTTGGAGCCGATCCGCGTCAACCAGTACCCGGAGCCGGATCGAGCCACGGTTCAGGCGGCTGTAATGACGGCGGTTCAATCCGATCCTCAGTGGTTCATCGACGCGTATAAACGTGATGAGCGTTCGATGGAGGGGCGTTATGTCGCGGCCGACCTGTTCAAGGAAACCTTCGAGGAATTCTCCGCATCCCATGAGTCCCGAAATCGCTACAACGGACCCGTACACAACAGCGCAGCCGTGCTCAGCGCAGAATTGTTTCGGCAGAACCTGGCCGACAAGAGCGAGCCGCAGCGCGACACGGTTATCTTGCTGACTGGCGTGCCGGGGGCAGGGAAGACGACTTCGGTCATGGTGCGCGACCAGGGCTTGCCCGAGCATGTTCGTGCGGTTTTTGAGGGCCAGATGTCGAACCCGGTGACTGCTATTGACAAGGTGCAGCGAATTCTCGACGCCGGCTTCAGACCGGTCATACAGGTTGTCCATACCCTGCCTGAAACTGCCCTGGCCAACACGCTCAAACGCTTCGAGGAAGAGGGCAGGGGGGCCAGTATTCAGGTCATGAGCAGCATTCAGGGCGGCCTGCCCGATAGCCTAGCGCAGGTCAAAAAGCAATTCGGCGATGCGGTCGAGCTGGTGGTCATCGACGTGCGCGATCACACGCGGCCTGCCAAGTACCAAGGCTGGGAACAGCTGGACCTTTTGAGGTCGGAAGGAAACCATGAACAGATCAAACAACGACTCAACACAGCCCTTGAGCGCCATCGCGCGCAAGGTGTCATCCCAGAGAGCGCTTACAGGCAAGCCGCAGGACTCCCGCCACTCGGCCGCGATGTCGGACTGGCTGCAGAGCGTTTGCGAGGGACTGGGGCGCATGAGCCAGGACGAGGCGTTTCGCCAGTCGGTGGTGGCCAAGAGGTTGTCCCCAGGCGGGAACGAGAACGCAATCGTTGAAAAGGGGGCTGCACCGGAGCAGCCGCCGACAAAAAGGTGAACGCCCGGGTAGCAGCCGGGCGTTCTGTGCGCACTTGGAGGTGGTGCCACGGCAAGCCGCAGATGCACATAAAAATTCTAACGTTTTCGATGTGTGGACTTCACCCGCTTCAATAGACCCTTGTCAGGGCCGAGATTGAAACGGAGCACGGGTCATGAATAGAGCAAGGTAACCGGCTGGATTTAAAGCTGAAGCTGTCAAGCAGGTCACTGATCGTGGCCATGGTGTTGTGGAGGCCGCCAAGCGTTTGGGCGTCTCAGACAAGAGCTTGTACCTGTGGGTTCGGCTGTCCAAAGAACAGCAGGGCGTGGGAAGCGGTGAAACGCCGGCCATGCGTGTGGAGATTGCACGGCTCAAGGCAGAACTCAAGCGGGCCAGTGAGGAGCGTGACATCCTAAAAAAGGCCGCAACGTACTTTGCCAAGCTGTCCGGGTGAAGTGCGCATTCATGGCCAAGCACCATGGACAGTTTCGCTTGAGCAGCATGTGCCGGGTGCTTCGCGTTCAGCGCAGCGGGTACTGCGCCTGTAAGGACAGACCGAAATCGGATCGAGCGCTGGCAGATGATGTCATGCTGGTCAGCATCAAGCGGTTCTTTGGGGACAGCCATGGTATCTGCGGCAGTCCCCGTGTGCATCGCGACAGGGTGGGAGTGCCTGCGACGGCTGCACCTGATCGCTTGCAGCGCGAGTTCACGGTGGCGCAGCCCGACCAAATTTGGGTGACCGGCAGCACCCACATCCGAATTGATGAAGGCTGGCTGTATTTGAAGGTGATGATCGATCTGCGTTCGTGCCGAGTGGTTGGCTGGGCCATGGGCGCAAGTATGGCCACCGAGCTGGTGCCCGCCTTGATGATGGCGGTGTGGCGCATGCGCCCCAGGGCGCCTGCGATGATCCATTCAGATCAGGGCTGTTAGCGGCTGTAAGTAAGAGCGCAAATCTGGCTGTGAGACCGCGTTTTTGACGCATGCGCTGCGAGCGGTCTGGGCTTGCCGCGTTGCGTATGAGCGGGTTTCGGGGAGCCAGCGATGGCG
>Ga0105053_10010706_pt1 | contig 11379 bp, 17 predicted proteins | sample BON01_FD_78093 | JGI IMG/M metagenome (GOLD analysis project Ga0105053, IMG submission 78093) | Freshwater microbial communities from Lake Bonney liftoff mats and glacier meltwater in Antarctica - BON-01 | ecosystem: Environmental > Aquatic > Freshwater > Ice > Glacier meltwater | place: Lake...
GAACCCGACAGGCCAAGCTTTAGCTGATTTGATACAACAAGAACAAGGAATCCTGGCCAGAGAGATTAAACGGCTAAAGGACAAGGCATGGAAGGCACGCAGACGAGCGGGAGAGAGGAAGGAGCACAGGAATAACACCCAAAACGACTTGCGACAAAGGATCTACCTGCTTAAAGCAGCGCTCACGGAGGCAGCGCCGTCACACCATGAAGACAAGATTAAAGGAGCTACACGAAGAGCCATGCAGGGACTGGGAATCCTCCACATCAGAGACACCATACGGAAACTGGTTTGGCAACACACTAAATTGACGAGTCTTCTAACAGAGGAAATACGGAAAGCCGAAAAACTCATGGACAAGGAAAACCTGACACAAAATAGGAGAGTCGGATGACAGGGGAGACATTGGAAGGAAAAATGGGATCTTCAAAAACGGCATAAAGGGGATCAAAACAATCACCGGGAAATACAACACCAGTAAAGCACTGACTGAAGTCAAAATCAGCTGTCCTTGCGGACTCAATGGACATGGCAAAAAGACATTACCTCACCGGAAGTACAAAAAGAGCGGGAGAGTAGGACAACAACTTGGTTCATTTGAAATGCACAGCCAAGCTTCAATCCTACTCTTCAGAGATCTCCCAGCAGGGGGTGGAGATTCGATTGGAGACACTAACTGAAACGACTCTCCTCATGCAAGCGACCCAACCTCACCCACAGGACCTCGGTACACGCTCTCTCATCTATGACACTGGACCCTGGAAAGGGGAAAACTTGCTAGTAGGCATCGAAACCTTCTTTCAAAAGAATGCCTATCACCCTTATGCCACCTGTGGCAATACTAAGTGTGGAAAAACGGGCCCTATACCATTGTCCTGCGCTATGACAATGGTATAGGGCCCGTTTTTCCACTGCGCTAGTCCCATACCAGGGCGACTTCCTCTAACTATAAGCATAGAACACTTCTGCGAGGGCGAAGCATGCTTCCGTATGGACCCGACACATTTTCGAAGCACGAGACACCTGACAAAAGATAAAAATTAGATAAAGCAGGGATATTCGACTCCCGAACAATAGCGAAAGGTGAGACAATCCAGGAACCACTTAACACGTTTAGAGAGTTTTCACAGTTCATACAAAAAATGCCCTCGCACAAGGCCCCGGGTTTTACCGGGATACCGGCAGACTTGTTCAAACAAGCCCTGGTCCCATTCCAAGGGCGCATCCACCTCCTAGTAAATGAGATACTGGAAGGTACGTTTGATTTCGAGCACACCACGTAGTACAAAGAGCCCACTGGGTACAACAGCAGGCAATGAAAGAGAGTGGCACTCTAATCTGGATCGACCTTGACTTCAAGAACGCCTTCAAATCAGCAGGACACTCCTGCCTCTGGGCAATCCTCAGAAGACTGAGAGTCCCGGATGTAGACTTCCTCGAGGCTCTATATAGCAATTCGTGGATGAAAATACAAGTAGGATCAGAATGCACAGCCACCATACAGCTCGATACAGACACAGTACAGGGATCCGTACTGTTCCCCCTCCTCTTTGACCTGTTTCTTAACGCCCTCCTACAATTGCCAGATGCGACAGGCATGACGCACGGCATCAGGGAAACACCCCATGGAATCATGCGGCCTTTGCAGACGACCTGTCCATATACGTATGTGACTGTCAGGGACGCCAACAAATTGCTGGACGTAGTTCACGAGTTCGAGGACTGGAGTGGGCTCCGCATCTCAACCCTGCAGTCGCTAGCCACAGGAGCAATGTACGGCACTGGATCGGCAAGGTGATCAGAGAGGGCAAAACCAGACACAGCCAAGAGGAATAGAGAAGCAGGACCAGACATCTTGAATCCCCAAATCCAGGCCCTAGGGGCCACGGATGAAGCATGCGACGAAGAAAACACCACACAACTAAGCAAAAAAGGACAAGAAGACTGGCAGATGAATCTCGCAACGATGAGCAGTCAATTCCCATCTGCAACAAAAAAAAAGGGAATTGCCACTTCCCGGCACACCTCACCCCCACCCCACCTTGCCTGGAATGCCAACATACGTGGAAGCCAGCAGGAATCAAATACAAAGGAACAGACCTGAAGGTCATCCATGGTCGGGCGCCAATCCGACTCTTGGGCATACGGTACAACATGTGGCTTGACAGCACCGCACAGAGACGATATGTCATGGAAGGAATAACAGAAATGGCTTGTTTCTTGCAAAAAAACAGAAACCTTTCAATCGAAAATAGCCTGAGATTAGTCGAATGTACTGTAGAATTCAAACAAGTTACGGCAGCCTTTGTGAGATGTAACAAAAAGAAGCCTGACACATGTCAACAAACACTGGCACGTCCACGGCACTTTTCACGTTTCCCCGAGACTAAGGAGGCCTCCAGATAAAAATGCCAAGGGCCATCATATGTCCAGCCGTGTGAGGACACCTAACCCGGTGCTGTCAATTTGATGACGGCACAAGACAGCTGGCAGAAACCACATACAAAGATGCCTTAAAAAACACGGATGCCTGGACATGGAGGATCTCCAATATCTAGCAGAATTCTTAACATGAGATCAAGCGAGTCAGAACTCCTTCGCGTTTGCATGCCATCTCACGAGCACACTAGGTATAAAAGTAAGTTGGGACCCATTCCACCCGGATTGAATCGCATCAGTCACAAATTTAAAATTGGCACAGGCGATGATTACGACCCAACACCTGGTCCACATACACCACAAGGACGAGTGCAGAAGGGCACAGACGATGGAAGTGTCGGCAGAGGGGAAAACAGTACCCATGCGATTCGAAGAAGGCGACTCGTTTGTAATGAAAACGGAAGGTCAAGATACAACCACAGGCCACCCAACCCTTCGAGAAGCCATCTAACGAACCTCCCCTACCCTGGTACGGATATCGCAACTTATGAAGCCGGACCGTATATATGGCACAGAGGACCAGGAGAAAGGCAGGAGGAAGACAGGATGGGCTCAAGCGGTGTACCCCCTTCGGGCCCGGCTACAGGAGTTAACAGAGACCAACCCCCCCTCCGGGAGGAAGGGGTGCCCCACCGAAGATGAGTTGACGGATCTCAGAAATGGGGAGCAAGCCTTCATGGCCATCAAAGTCATGATCAGACCGAAGCTAATCGAAGCAGGATACACAACTTTAGATTCAATCCCCCGCATCTACAGAGCCAGCGGGGTAAGATTTTACTGCCCCCCTCTAAAAGGGGTAGACAGCAAGACATAAGAAATCGTAATAGAATGGATCCAAAAACTACACAAATTCCCGGCGCACCTATATGCACTTGATATAAAAGAAGCACAAGCACAGTGAGACCCAGGGGTAGAACGATTAGGAGGTTTGAGAACATCACAATTAGCGGACAAATACATTGTAAAACGTAACAAGATACGCAACCAATGTGCCCTCCAGAAGAACCAAGGTGAAGAGGGCGTACAACACTATCTCGACAAATTACAAGAGCTGATGAGGGCATGCGACAAACTTCTACGCACATGGATGACACACGGCTCCCCTCAAGGTGACCGTAAAGTGAAAGAAACCATGTGCCATGTAATCTCCAAGATGGAGTACGAACTAGAACACTGGAGAGATAACGAGCACGGGGGAGACCCTGATCTCCCTAACCCAAATAGAGACTTCCTTGGACGAGATCAGAGACACGGACACAGCCATACTTTGAAAAGAAGAAGATGCTGCCACAGAATTCCCTTCCCTACTGAAATTACTCACGAAAAAAACTAGAATTTTCGGAAACAATGCTCATATCCGGGAGTGGTGGTATGAGGTGACGCCAGAAAGAATCCCCCCCCTACCAAAAAGCGAGAAGAAATACAGAGAGGAAATAATTGATCGAATTGAAGAAGGCTAGCAAGACGAGGAATGGGCAATTAGCATATCACGAATAGTCAAGAGAACTGAAAGAGAAGAAACGTAAGACACAGAGGGGAACTAGGAACAGGAACACCAACAGTGAGCAACTTGAATTTGAGTGCCAACTCAAAGCCCCCAGGCGCAGCCGCATCCAGGAACTTCTCAACCTCGGAACATCCTCCTCGCACAACCTCTTTCAATCGCTGATAATCAACCAGGATCTGCTACGACTACGGGAAGACATGTGGCCAAACCACAGGACCCTAAGGAAAGGGTGGTGGTGCCGAGCATACTCCACGGCTATTGACAGACAATGTCCTACATGCAACAGACTATGGACCACAGAAGAATTCCCCCCCTCCCTGCCACAATGTTACTCCTGCTCTCAAATTGGCACGAAAAAGAAACCTTCGCAATTTAAACTCCAGGAAAATGAGGCGGGCCTGATCTTTCGGGCGGCGCTCCCTAAGGACCTGGACTGGGACACCAGGGCAGAGGATGTAGCACTTTCAATGGATGCCATCAAAAGGTGTCTTTCAAACATGCTTGTGGCATTAGATACAGACACTCCCCAAGCAAAGGGAGGAATGGCACCCCCTCTCGCCTGCTCAGAACGAGAATAAATGACGGCCCAAGAACCCCCATGGCTCTGGTTCACACTCCCAGAACTGGGTTTCCCAATGATCATGGACGAATATCGAAGGGCAATACACCCAGAGGTAGAGGAATACATGCGAAGATATGTCATGGATGAACAGGACTCAGACTTGGAACAAGTGGATGATGAGGACTGCTGGGGCATGAACTATACAGGTCCCACGATGGACATCAAGGACAAATCGAGTCCATCCTCCACTGGGGAGTTCTCCCAGAGGAACAACAGGTTGAGCAGAAACAACAGAAACCAGAGAGAGAAAGGGTCTCTGTCCCACGCGCATCTAGAGACCCCGGAACCTTCATACATAGGAACCTGGCGAACGAGGACATCTTAGGAAAACACTAATCCTCCTATCAGACTATCCTCTTCCCAGAAATGGATAGGGGAGGGAGAATCCCCCTCCATGTGGGGCAACCCGGATGCGGACATCACGAGAGACATTGTACAACTTCTACACGAACGCATCGAACAAGGACTACTTACCGTTTTCATCAAAATAAAAGCCCATCAAGGAGATCCCCTAAACGAACTAGCAGATTGATGGGCAGACGGCGGGAGACAGAGTGAGAATATCAGATGGTCCCTCCCCACAAATAGACCTATATTTTCCTGGACTGAGAATGGGACATCACACCGAAGCCCCAGAAACCCAACGGCCAAAAAAAGAATCGACCTCCAGGTAGCACGGAAACAACCTAAGTCCCACACCGGATCAACGGCAAATTTCTTGACTAGGGAGGACACCTCAAGAGACCTGCTAGGCAAATTTCACAAGGACAAAAGTGTATGGATAAGAGCTAGACGAAGGGTCCTCCAATGCATCTCATACCAATTCCCTTGCGACCCCCAACTTAACTTCGGAAGTGGGGTATACTTAAAGAGGTCAAATGCAGACTATGCGGAAAATATTACAAGGAAGAGAAAAAAGATCCTCCAGACTCAGTCGAAAGTGTGGGACACATACAATGTTATTGCCCAGCTCTACAACTCCCACCAATGGCCATCCACCACGGCATATAGAGGGAACTAATGTTCTCGATACGTAAATCCTCCACCGAACAAAACGATACAATGAAACCCCGATGGCATTTCCCCTCAGCCTTAAGCCTAGAAGCACACGCGGAGTGGGAGCTCACGCGGAGTGGGGGCTCTATAAGATCCTGGAATACATGGGACTACACGAGATCCTCCCCACAGGAGAGGGAAAGAACAGAACCAAACTACGAAAAGACATCGAAGAATATCACCTTGCCTACGGCATCAACTTCGAAAAAACAGACATAGACACTTTCATCTCCCGCAGACTAGAGGGCCTAGCCTTGGACAAGAAAAAAAATATGCGTACTCTTAGAATACACCAGAGCAATGGACACCAAGCAGGATTGGGCAGAGAAGATGAAGCAGGAGAAAAACGACAGATATAGCTCACACTTAGGCTTCATCAACCACCTCAGTAATCGAGAAAAGAGCGGCTGGAAAGCCACACAAATCAACTTTACAATGGGATTACGAGGCTCCCTACACACAAACCAGTTTCTAACAAGACTGGAGTCACACGGAGTAAAAATCAAGAACACTCGAGAAGATATACGAAATAGGACTGTCCACAAAACCCTCTCTATGTCGGATATGATCCTCAAGTTGTTTTCCATTGCACTAAACTCCAGGACTGAATGGACACTCCAATCCCTACCCACAGAAATCACCAAAAAGAACGTGGAAAGGTATAATCTACACCCGCAAGCATCGGGGACGCGATCGGACCACATAGCTTAGCTAAAAGTGGGAGCTCCAAACCACATATAGTCTTTCACATACACTTGTACGCTTCTCTTAGATTAGGCTGCAACTCACAGACACAACACAACAATAGGAAGTACAAGAAACTGACACTAGTATTAACTAACAACAACTAAACAGGGAAACGATAGGCGAACAACACGCATAAATTACACAGTACAAAATTTCCCCCAACTCACTTCAAAACTTTACCAATAGGTAACAAAAACAAGAGACCATGTCTATTCATAGCAATGAGCCTTCACGCCCCCCAAGTAGAAAGGAAATAGTTAGTTGAAAACGACTCCTACTACAAAAGCGTTGAGAACACGAACTTCAAAATACAGAATCGCAGTGTACACAAGAACACGAGCAATCGCAAAATTGAACACCATTCAATCCCACATAAGGGATGTAGCAGAGGACACAAATTTAGGTACCTATAGTGACAGGGGGCATCAGGGCTTTTTGTTATTAATAAACAGCTTTCACAACATCAGAATCATAATTACAAATATGGAACAAATACGGGATCATCGTGCAGAAGCTCACCAGTAATTTGTTTTCTAAGCCGTGACTTGTATGAGTAGATACCATTATAGATGCCTGAAGACACACCGTCATTGATACTGAAGTCAGTGAGAGATTGGTTATACATTTGAAGATAAGAGTGTCCGTTGCCTTGGTCAATAATTAGATTCTTCAGCAGTCACGAAACGTCAGGCCAAATAACAGAATAAAGTACACAGTGACATAACCTGCAGTCAGCTTTCAGTACAGCAGTCACGCTATGGCGTCGATGTGAACCAAAACAGTACAAATAAGTAGGTAATTTGTCCCTGGACATTGTTGACGCCTTCAATGATCTATCCAATCAGATTCTATATTTGCATCTTCATGTCACGGGCCGCGACCGTGACTCAGCCTGGACTCTGATGTGACTACATTGGATTTTCTGACTTAAAGAAAGAAAGCAACAAATGGATTGGCTGCATCCTAAATTATCCCTGGCCTTCAATTCCACAAACATTTTTTACACAACATTGTTCAGCCGAAATCGAATCTCAGTATTTTTGGAGATTCGGCGCTCTCTTTTGTGATTTTTTTTAATTTCTGCTGCCTTTCCGTCAGTGATTCTACTGTATAATTGATGAATATCTTTGTCTCTCTTCAACGTCTTCATACTACTCTCTTTATCGTGACAAACCCGAGCCTGGTCGTTGTTGTTTTTGCAGCTTGTATGCTAGCATACAGATATCTTCAGAATCTAGATGAAGTGGTGTGCAGCCGTGACGGCCACCAGGTTGTCGCCATTCCATCGCGGAAGGCATTGCTGATGTGCCCATACGTCTACTCCGGCTCGGACAACAATCAGTGCTCGCAATGCGTTGTTCTCGCGTCCTTTGGCATAGACTGCAGCCTACATCTGATCGCCGCTTTGGCTGTTTGATTTTTACAATCCATTTACCAGAATGATCCCTTGTATTGCCGTCATTTTTCGCTTTGTGGCTCAAGGGAACACCGGCGTGCGTGTCGTTCCAATACTTCCCTACGAACGCTCTGCTTTTTTTTGCTGTACCATGAAGTCTGCTGTCCATATGCCACATGCAGGGTAATTGATGATATTGTCTGACTCTCCCCTAGCTCGCAAACACATTTTCAAGAATTTTCTGTCAACGATCCAAGTGTCTTGCTGCAAAACCTTGACATTCTTGCGGAAAGGCCATTTCATAAAAAAGGATGTAGGGCTCCTGCTAAATTCGGAAGTTGCGAATGAGAACCAAGGTGATGCCAGAAGTTCGAAGCAATGCAGTGACCAGCGTACCAATCCAAGTAGCCACTTTCTTGCAGATATTTTTTGAAACACAAAAAAGGAACAATATGATGAGGAGCTCGAGCAGGCACTTGGAATGCTGAGTAAACACAACGACACCAAGAAGCAGGCAGCTGGTTAAACACTGGTCCATGGCAAAGAGAAACACGTTCAACGAAAATAGTTCAGCACGGTTGAAACGGCGGATGCAGTGGGAAGCACCTTTTAAATCGCTGGCTGTTGATGATATTCTGCTTCCAGCAAAACGAGAGGATTTGAATCTTGGGAACATTCAAAATGGACATGAAGCTAAGCTAAACTATCCGTTTTCATATTGTTGATATTGTTGTTCGTCTTGGGTATGGGGGCGTGCCAGTGAAAGGTCTCAAGATTTATTGGGGCAACCTCGAGATTTATATTTATTGGCCTATTATGGAACAAAAAGAGGGGTTGGGGATTATTTCTCTTCGGGGTTTGGAATATACAAATCTTTGTGGTCCGAGGCCTCGAGCTTTTTACGGGAGGGAAAGACGCCAGAAAGCAGCGCTTGTCTGGAGTCGATGGAAAAGAAATTCTCCCAAACTGCAGCAAGCAAACAAAGGCCAACTTGAAGGTGGGAGAGGAGAAGAATTAAAAAGGAAGCCAAGGACAGTGAGTGCGCTAGAAAGCGTGTTAGTGACAGAACAACATCAAATGTGCAGTAAATGACTACGCCTCGTAGTTGGTTCACGAGGAATTCCTCATGATAGACGAGCAAAAAGCAGGTTTGCAGAAAGCAGCTGGAATATCAGGGAGGAAAGACGTATGCCAAATGCAATTGAAATGGAGAGAACACGATTACGGGATGGGCAGAGAAATAGGCATGCTTGAGGGCTATGGGTTTCAGGGCCACATAACACTGAGTGACAGTCAAAGGAAATATCACTTTTTACAGACTGGGGGACGTGGCCCTATTCTTCTATACCCACAAACACCCCCCCCCCTCTTTTTTTCCAACCCACATTTTCGTTTTTCTTTTCCCCCTCACCCCCTTCTTGTATTTCCTTTTCCCTTTTTTCTGTTGTGTGGGGGTACCGTCGTATGCCATTGTATGTGTACGTATATTTAGCCACTCTTTTCTCGTATTGCGACAACACTAAGGCCAATGTGTGTCTGCCCATGATAAAGTTGAATATGTGGAAATTGTCCTTCTCTCCTTCGCCTGCCTTAGATTGCCGCCCACCAGCCATGGACTTGACAGTTGATGATTATCCTTCGTGAGTTTTGCCGCAATATTTTCATCAGTCCAATTTTGCAAACCTTGCCATTTATCATGTGACTAGCGTTGGTTTTGTCCTTTGATCTGGACCTGAAACCCAACTATGCTTTCTAGCACATTTCCAGCCTCTTACAGGCTTGTTGAGCACCATTCATTCTTCACTGTTTCTGCAAAATGACTCCTCATTTTACGTGTGTTCACCGCTAGTCGCGCGCCAAGTGGCATTTGTTTTTACAGTAGCATCCCGGGAAATAGAAACTGGCAAATAGAAACTGCAGACTGGAATTTGGACGTACGCCTAGATATATGAGTAAAGATGAGTACAGAAACTCTATGCACGCCTAGAAATATTGCTTAGAAACTGGCTGGCTGGGTCAAAAACCGTGGTTTCTATTTCCCGGGATGCTACTGTAGTTGCCACTAAGTGCGCGCCAAACAACATCCGTTTTTGGTCGCCACTAGACAGTCTTTGTTGATGATACTCTTGACCTCTGTGTTTTGTTGTGTTGTATTCTCCCCAATCGCGTTGCCGAATAGCGCCTACCCCTGTGTAAGAAACGTGGTTTGATCCAGATCTGCCTCCATCGGCTGAATGAATGTGTCTCTGAATGCAGGACACCTGCGACCTTTCACTCGACTACATTTACTCAGTAGTGCTGCACCATCTTCTGATGCATCTAGCGTGTACTGGCGCGCCCTCGGCCCGTCTGCAAGAACATTCTGGGGGGAATTGGGTTGTGCCACGTTACAGCCGACGCCCGAACCATCCCACAAGCATTTCAGTGAGAGTTTTTGCAAATTCACGAAAACCACAAGCAAAAAAAACCGTGATTTTGTGGTATACCACAAAGATCTTTTCCTTGTGGGAAACGCAACGCGCAGTCCTTGCACTACAGGAATGAACACGGTAGACTCTTTGCTTGCCATGCGACGTTGCACATATCCTCATCACCGATGGTATCACCACGAATGATGTCATTCTGCAACTCTTCTAGACGCTAGGCTCATCTGCTATACCTTCAAATGCAGCTTGCCTTAGTGCGGGAATGCTCTTTCGCATAGCTGCTTCTCCCGTCCACATCAGCTCGTATATTGTTTGATCGAGACCCCATACCTCTGAATCCGTAGATATTTGCGACTCTCCAATTCTTTCAATCCTCATTTTACATTCCCTAATGGATCTAGTTGCTGCACTCCGAGCTCATGTTTCCAGGAGTATGCACCGATGAAAGGTAGACTTTAGCAGAGGGAAAGATCGACTAATGGAGGAAAGAGAGAGAGAAAGAGAGACGGGTTTTATAAAGAAAAGGTGAAGCAGGAGGATAGGGAACGGAAAGGAGAAAGAGATTTATTTTGTTTCAGAAGAAGAGTTAGACATTGTTCGCCCACATTACGCATCCGCTCGCAGGTGTAGAGGAGGTTTTTTTTGTTTTTGTTTTTGTTTGGTTTTGTTCAGGAAGACAGTTTGATATCGTCGCCCGCAGTACGCACCCGCTTACCAACCCTGCTATATGATTTTTTATCAGTGAAGCGACTCGCATAATACAAGAGTTCTTCATATAGATATGTCGCGAAACACACTGCAACACGCTGCAGCACACTGCAACACACTGCAACACACAAAGAAAGAACACACTGCAGCAAAGAAGGAAAATACTCTAGTCCTTCATATAGACATGTGACAAAACACACTGCAACGCACTGCAGCACGCTGTAGCACACGGCAACACACTGCCACACAGTGCAACACACTGCAACGAAGAAGGAGAATACCCAAGTCCTCAAGATAGACACGACACGAAACACACTGCAACACACTGCAGCACACTGCAACACACTGCAACACACCTCAGAAAATACGAATATGTACACAGAATGCATACACTGGTGTGTGCGAAGATAGAACATGTGAATGTTTATCAATGGAGGATATGTGGATATACATATATATATATATATATATATATATA
>Ga0105053_10010709_pt1 | contig 11377 bp, 10 predicted proteins | sample BON01_FD_78093 | JGI IMG/M metagenome (GOLD analysis project Ga0105053, IMG submission 78093) | Freshwater microbial communities from Lake Bonney liftoff mats and glacier meltwater in Antarctica - BON-01 | ecosystem: Environmental > Aquatic > Freshwater > Ice > Glacier meltwater | place: Lake...
AGAAGCGATAACACATCCGCGGCAAACCGAGCAGAACAAACAATAACGCCGGATAAACCATCACCGCTGGCACCCAGTCATTGGATGCGGGACTGCGAGCAAGCGCCAGTGCCGCCACTATCGCAACTGTGCCGAAAATGCATCCGCGTGCAATGTTCCAAAGGTCCTGAAAACTGGCAAAGCGCCACAAGCCTTTATACAAGCCGGTCATCCAGAGCACCCCGCCCTGCAGCAGCAGTACTACCAGCATTCCGCTGATCGTGGTGGTATTAAAATTGATAGGAGCAGCAGCCCCGGGGCCACCGGTAAGCCAGCCTGCGGCTAGCCAGGCGAACACAACCATCATCAGATCATGTCCAACGACTGCCGCACGAGGATGTCGCGCGATATCGAGTAATCTATTCATTCCAACCGCCTTACAGAATGCGCACCAAGCTTCCAATTTGCTATGTACCAACCCGATCCGAGCATAAACAGCGTCAGTACGGTTGTTACGATGGCATATTGCGGATACATAGTAACCAACACCAGGGCTGGCAAAACCATCATCACGTTTATGGCCTGATAGACCATTAAAACCTGACTGTGCGACCACTCCTGTTCGATCAGCCGTTGGTAAACGTGTTGCTTATGTGCAGTATACCACTGCTCTTGATGGATTACTCTTGCTGCCAAAGTCAAACTGGCATCAACAATGAACACAGACATTACCAGTATCGGCACCCACCAGTTAAAAACCCCAGCGTTTACGCCATATACAGCAAATGCGGCAAATATAAAGCCTAACGGCACACTGGCAACATCACCCATAAAAATTCTGGCGTTCGGAAAATTAAGTGGCAGGAATCCGCTACAAGCTGCTGCCACTATCAGAGCAATTAATGCCATACCTGACTGACCACCGAACGCAAACAAAGCGGCGAAAACGGTCGCACAAAACACGCCCTGAAAGCCCGCCATGCCATTACTGCCATCCATAAAGTTATACAAATTCATCACCCAGACCACCGTTATTGTTATTAAGGCAATCAGAACTGCATGCTGAGCCAGATCCAAGTACTCTGCAAACTGTAACAACCACAAGCTGACAATAAACTGAACCAGCAGTCTGACCACTGAAGCAACCGGCTTTTTGTCATCAAGCCAGCCGACAAAGGCGAGCAACAAAATACCGGGAACCACGTTGAAACACCAGAATTCCGGCAATGGCTGAATAAAGTGAATGAAAAGCGTAGACAGTAAAATAGTGAACACAATCCCCAGACCGCCACCGGTTGGAGTTGCTTGTTGATGGCTTTGACGTGCCCCGGGTTGAACGATCATGCCGGTCTGAACAGCCAGGCGCATTGCCAACCGGCAACTGAGGAAACTGACGGCTGCCGTTGCGGCAACGATTAAAAACCAACCGAGCCCTGAATGCCACACAATGCCGCCGGGGTTCATGGTTTACTCGCCCAACACACCACGAATGATGTGAGTAGTGCTCCAGTTCTTGCAACTGGGGCACTGCCAATGGTGACTATGCCCGGCATAACCGCAGTGTGTGCAACGGTAGGAAGGCTGCCTGGCGAGTAATTTCTGGGCAACCGCGCGCAAAATTTCATCGCCGGATTCTGTCTCAGGCCCGCCTTCCAGCTTAAGCTCTATAAGATGATCCAGCCCTTTCACTGAAGGTCTTTTGGTTAAAGCTTCAGCCAGGTAGTGGGTCGCCGCTGCCAGCCCTTGTTCTTCACGCAGAATCGCGGTTTGCGACAACAGCAGGCTAACGCCATCGTAATGCAGCGCCCAACTTTCTAATTGCGCCAAAGCACGTTTATGTTGGCCCGCCAACTCGGCACACTCCAGATAATGCGGCAACAGTGTGTGGATATATTCTTTTTCCATATCGGCAATTTCCTCGTAGATATCTATTGCCTCGATATACATCTCTTGCTGCTCCGCGATTCTCGCCAAAACGAATCTGGCCCTGATGCTTTCAGGAAAATATCTACGGGCTTGTCTTAATTGCTTTCTGGCGGCCGCCAGTTTGCCCGCTTCAATATCCACCTCAGCCAGTTCGCAACAAAAATGCGCCATCACAAGCCCCATGGGCTCGTCAGTAACAATTTCCAGCTGCTGCGCCTGCTGCAAGGCTTTGTTCCAGTCTTTTTCCTGCTGATAGATATCCAGTAAATGTCGCAAAGCCGATGGTGCATGATACTCACGTTCAATCAATTCGTTGAACAGATTTTCGGCCCGATCAAACAAGCCAGCGCGCATGTAGTCTTCACCCAGTTCGAGTAACGCCCGGGTTTTCTGGCGTTCATCCAGTTCGGGCTTGGAGATGATATTCTGGTGAATTCTGATGGCACGTTCCACCTCGCCGCGACGCCTGAACAGGCTGCCGAGTGCTAAATGGGTTTCGATGGTGTCATCGGTCACTTCCGCCATTTCGATAAATACTTCAATCGCCTTGTCTGGCTGTTCATCCAGTAAGTAATTGAGACCTTTAAAATAGCGATGACTGAAATTGCGGTTACGCTTTTGCTCGCCCCTGCTGATAGTGCTTTTCGCCATGATCCACCCCGACCAGGCGGCAGCCGGTATCAAAGCAAGCAGAAGGACTTCAATCATTGTTGGTGTTTAAACCGGATTCATCCTGTTTAATCGAGGCGTTGCGGGTTTTTCTGAGCGCCATGCGAAGCGGCAGCACCCGACCCAACCAGGTCATGCTGGAGCCGGCAAACAAGCCAACTGCAAAGCCAAGCAGAACCGCAAGCCCCAGAGGGAGCTCGAGTTGGAACCACAAGAGATCGAGGCTAACGATAGAGGAATTCAGGGTACCTAGCATCAAGCCGATGGCGATGGCTGCGAACGCCACCAGGAAAAAGCCTGCTTTTCTTAACACGATCGAGCACCTCTGTTAAAGGACCGCTATCGGTCCGGGGCCTTGCTCGGGAATTATTCCCTCAGGAAATGTTATTGACACGTTCGCGTAATGACTTGCCGGGTTTGAAATGCGGTACATGTTTTCCTGGCAACGCAACGGCCTCACCGGTCTTGGGATTACGACCCATTCTTGGCGCACGATAATGCAGTGAAAAACTGCCGAAGCCTCTGATTTCAATGCGTTCCCCGTTCGACAACGAAGCACTCATCTGTTCGATCATGGATTTGACACCCAGTTCTACATCGGCGTGTGAAAGGTGTTGTTGAATCTCTGCCAGACGGTCAATCAATTCGGATTTGGTCATTTGAATCTTCTTCTACCTGTTATCTATATTGTTATAGCCACAAAATATCGACAGAAAGGCGGACGACTCTGGCAGAGCCGCCCGCCACTGACCCCACGAGTGAGGTTAACTATCCTGGTCGAGCTGCGCTTTCAGCAATTCACCCAGAGAAGTTGTACCACTGGCCGCATTGGTCGAGTGGTATTCTTCCAATGCCTCAGCCAATTCTTCGTCTTCAAGAGCGCGAATTGACAGAGTCAGACTGCGGGTTTTGCGGTCGAGGTTGATAAACTTGGCCTCAACTTCATCACCAACTGCCAGCTCTTTGCTTGCATCTTCAACACGGTCTTTCTTGATATCAGAAGCACGCAGGTAACCTTCAACACCGTCGGCTAATTCAATGGTTGCACCGCGTGCATCCACTTCCTTGACGATACCCTTGACCTGACTACCACGTGGGTGCTCAGCCATAAAGGTTGCAAACGGGTCTTGATCTAACTGCTTGAGGCCCAAAGAAATGCGCTCGCGCTCAGGATCAACAGCCAGAACCACAGCTTCAACTTCTTCGCCTTTACTGAAGTTGCGTACTGATTCTTCACCCGGTGTTAACCAGGAGATGTCTGACAAGTGAACCAAACCATCGATACCGCCGTCGAGACCGATAAAGATACCAAAGTCAGTGATTGACTTGATAGCACCGGAAACACGATCACCCTTGTTATGAGTTGCAGCGAATGCTTCCCATGGGTTGGCAGCACACTGCTTCATGCCCAGGGAGATACGACGACGTTCTTCGTCGATTTCCAGAACCATGACTTCAACTTCGTCACCGGTCTGAACAACTTTGGCAGGGTTAACATTCTTGTTGGTCCAATCCATTTCTGAAACGTGAACCAAACCTTCAACGCCGTCTTCGATTTCAACAAAACAACCGTAGTCAGTGATGTTGGAGATCTTGCCGAACAAACGTGCACCCACCGGGTAACGACGTTGCAGATCACTCCAGGGATCATCGCCCAACTGTTTAAGGCCAAGTGAAACGCGGTTACGTTCGCGATCGAAGCGCAACACACGCACTTCCAGCTCGTCACCAACGTTGACCACTTCACTAGGATGACGAACGCGTTTCCACGCCATGTCAGTGATGTGCAACAGGCCATCGATACCGCCGAGGTCGATAAACGCGCCGTAATCAGTGAGGTTTTTGACCACACCCTTAACGATCACACCTTCTTCCAGACGCTCGAGCAGCTGTTCGCGCTCTGCACTGAATTCGAGCTCTACAACAGCGCGGCGTGAAACCACTACGTTGTTGCGTTTGCGGTCCAACTTGATAATTTTGAAGTCCAGATCCTTGCCTTCGAGATAGGCCGGATCGCGGACCGGGCGCACATCTACCAACGAACCTGGCAGGAAAGCGCGAATGTCGTCGATGTCGACAGTAAAGCCACCTTTGACTTTGCCGCTGATTTTGCCTTGTACGATTTCCTGTTCGTCGAACGCGCTTTCCAGCTTGTCCCACACCATCGCACGCTTGGCTTTTTCACGAGACAGCTTGGTTTCACCGTAACCGTCTTCTACGGCTTCGAGTGCAACTTCAACACTATCTCCAACTTCAACTTCCAGCTCACCGCTCATGGAACGGAACTGGTAAATAGGCACAATGCCTTCGGATTTGAGACCTGCGTTGACAATTACTACATCATCGCGGATTTCTACAACAGTACCGGTAACGATTGATCCCGGTTTTAAGCTTTGGGTTACAAGGCTTTCTTCAAATAATTCAGCAAAACTTTCAGTCATGGGTTTAATCTCTACAGATGTTCACTACAAAAACCTGAACATCCACCTGGTCATTTGGCACACTATTGTGCCGTTAAAATCCACCATCCGGAATTGGTTGGCTTCATTTTATTACTCGAAATATCAGTTAGATATATCGCGTTCTTCAATCATTACCTTAATTTGGTCAAGCACCTCGTTGATGCTCAATTCACTCGAGTCAATGATCACCGAATCTTCAGCAGGTCTTAGCGGAGCAATGCTACGCGATTGATCACGCAGGTCACGGGCTTTGATCTCCCTGAAAAGGCGCGAGAGTTTAACCCTTTCTCCTTTTTCTTTCAACTGCTTATAACGTCGCTCTGCCCGAATTTCGGCGCTGGCGGTCAGAAAAATCTTCAAATCGGCATCAGGAAATATCACCGTACCCATATCTCGTCCGTCAGCCACCAGGCCGGGTGTCTGCAGAAACCGCCTCTGGCGTTTGACCAGCGCTGCTCTGACGGCGGGCATTGAGGCAATCAGGGAAGCGACTGTGCCAGTATTTTCAAAACGCAGTGCATCACTCACGTCCTCACCATCCAGTATAGCCCTAACGCCATGCTGGTCTGTGATAAAGCTGATATTGAGGTTCTCTGCCACTTTGCCAAGTGCAGCCTCTTGGTCCAGTGGCGTGCCCTGCTTGATCGCCGCCAGTGCAGCTAAACGGTATAGTGCACCGCTATCGAGAAGATGCCAACCAAGATAATCTGCCAGACTGGTACAAATAGTACCTTTGCCAGAACCGCCAGGGCCGTCAACAGCAATGACGGGTACTCTGCCGGCATTCACACCATCTATTGGATTCACGCCTGCTCTTCTTTGCGCAAACCCGCACCCAAACCATTCATATCATCAACAAAGCCCGGGTATGAAGTTGCAATATACTCAGCCGACCTGATTCTGATAGCGCTTGATGCCACCAGACCCAGAACGGCGAATGACATGGCGCAACGGTGATCACCTGCGCTTTCAACTTCACCACCACACACGTCCCCACCGGTGATATCTATACCATCGGGATATTCAGAAACGGTAACGCCCAGCTTCTGCAGGCCAGCAGCCATCACCGCAATGCGGTCACTTTCTTTAACCCTGAGCTCTGCAGCCCCACGAATACGCGTTATACCGCTGGCTGTGGCAGCCAGTGCCATCAGCAGTGGCAGTTCATCAATCATGTCGGGCACACGTTCAACTGGAACATCAATGGCGCTTAAGCGGCCATTAAAGCGCAGATGGATGTCGCCAGTCGGCTCAGCCGCATCCTCAAATGAATTTTTCACCTCCACATCCGCACCCATATCGCGCAGACAATGCACAAAGCCATCGCGTGTCGGGTTCAGCCCTACCTGAGTCAGCCTGATTTCGGAATCTGCTACCAATGCAGCAGCGCCCAATGAAAATACCGCCGATGAAATATCTGCCGGCACTTCAAAGTTGGTGGCTTTAAGTCGTGAACCCCCTGTAACACTACATGCATTGGGTAACACCACACCAAAACAGGGCAACATTCGCTCGGTATGATCCCTGCTCAGCCGGGGCTCTGTTACAGAAGTGGTACCGGAGGCGAACAAACCGGCGAGCAACACACATGACTTGATCTGGGCACTGGCCACTGGTGACACATAATCGATCCCTTGTAAGCCACCGGCACTCGGTGAAATATTCAATGGCGCTGTACCTGTCTCTGTAGGTTGAACAATCGCACCCATCTGTCTCAATGGTTCAACAATCCGACCCATTGGGCGACCATTCAGTGATGCATCACCACTTAGACGGCTGGCAAAGGGTTGACCCGCCAGTACGCCAGCCAACAAGCGCATTGCAGTTCCTGAATTGCCCATCTCCAACTCGCCATCATTGCTCAAGCGTAATTCCCCGGCGGTGCCGGTCACCAATACCTTGCCATCCTTGCGCTCCACTAATGCACCCAATTGTTCGCAGGCCTTCAGCGTTGCCAGCGTATCTTCGCTTTCCAATAAGCCGCTCAGCTCGGAACAGCCCTCCGCCAGACTGGAAAAAATCAAAGCGCGATGGCTCATGGATTTATCGCCGGGCGGGCTGAATTCTCCGCGTAAACCGGTCTTGGGGGGTTGGGAAATCAAAATCACAAGCGGATAACCTCGATATTTTAAGTAACTGGACGACTCATTATCGCCTTGGGATATGAGCCGAGTACACGGGTCAGGCTGGAAACTTTCTTCATTTCACTCAATGCCGTTTTCAGTGGTTCGGTTTCGGCGTGGCCATCTACGTCAATAAAAAACACATATGACCAGGCTGCAGAACTGGCAGGACGTGATTCGATTCGCGTCATATCCAGACCGTAATGTGCCAGCGGCTCCAACAATGAGTGAAGAGCGCCGGGGCCTTCTGAACCCGCCAGTAAAATGGATGTTTTATCATCCCCTGACGGTGCCAATAAGCGGCGCCCAATAACCAGAAACCGGGTAGCATTGTCGGGCTGATCTTCAATCTCTCCGAACATCACGGGAAGCGCATAAATTTCGGCCGCAGCCTTGCTGGAAATAGCCGCTGCATCCGGTGAGTTTTTCACCCGTCTGGCAGCTTCGGCATTACTGTTCACCGCAATACATTCAGCATCTGGCAAATGCTCTCGTATCCATGATTTGCACTGCGACAACGACTGTTGATGTGAATACAAACGCTCTATATCAGACAAACTGCCAGCCCGGGACAGTAAGTTGTGGTGAATGGCCATCTGAATCTCGCCGCTGATTTTCAGATCAGATTCCACAAAGCGATCCAGCGTGTGGCTGACTATGCCCTGATTGGAGTTCTCAACTGGAACCACGCCAAAGTCGGCCTCCATCGACTCCACCTGAGCAAACACTTCATCGATGCTGCTCATACCCATGGCTTGTACGGAATGACCAAAATGCAGATTCACTGCCTGCTGGGTAAATGTACCTTCCGGCCCGAGATAGGCTATTTTCAAAGGTTCTTGCTGGGCCAGGCAAACTGACATGATCTCGCGGAACAAGCGCAACATCTCTTCATCACTGATCGGACCGGCGTTACGTTCTTTCACTGCACGAAGCACTTCCGCTTCCCGTTCCGGACGATAGTAATCAACGGCATGCTCAAGCCTGCCTTTTGATTCGCGCACGGCGGTAGCCAACTGAGCGCGTTCTGAAATTAACTGCTGAATGTGCGCATCCAGGCTGTCAATTCGATTACGTACCTCGGCCAATCCAGTATCTGGTTTTTGCCCGGAACCTGACTCTTCTTCAGGTGAATTGTTTGTATCAGTCATCAGCCAGCGCGTCTCTCAAATGCAGTCATAAACTCAATCAGGGCTTCAACACCCGCTATCGGCATGGCGTTATAAAGACTGGCACGCATACCGCCCACAGAACGATGGCCCTTGAGACCACTCAAACCAGCGGCATCAGCTTCTGCAACAAATCGGCCATGCAAGGATTCATCCATCAACTTGAACGGTATATTCATATGCGATCGAAAGCCAGCGGGAATGTCGTTTACATAAAACCCGCTGGTGTCGAGGAAATCATAAAAAAGTTTAGCCTTTGCCTGATTGAGTTCCGCCATTGAAGCCACCCCGCCCTGCGCCTCAATCCATTCGAAAACCAGACCTGCCATGTACCAGGCAAAAGTCGGAGGAGTATTGAGGCGTGAACTCTGTTCATACTGAATTTGCCATGACTGCAAATCCGGCACTTTTCTGTCCAGATGTTTCAACAACTCTTTTCTGACAATGACGATGGTGATGCCCGCCTGGCCGATATTTTTCTGCGCGCCAGCATAGATCACACCATATTTATCAACCTCGACCGGCCTGGAAAGAATATCCGATGACATATCTGCCGCCAGCGATAATTCGGTCTTTGGTGTATGTGCGAACTGCACCCCGGAAATGGTTTCATTGCTGACATAGTGGAGATATGAGTAAGGCCCATCCAAATTCCAATCAGAGCGATCCGGAGCGCTGTGAAAGCCTTCCGCCTCAGAGCTTGCCGCCATGTGCGCAAGACCAAGTCGATTGGCAATGGTATAGGCCTTCTTGCTCCACGCACCGTTGACCACATACGCACCGGGGCGATCAGAGCTGGCCAGATTGATGGGGAGCTGGGAAAACTGTGAAGTGGCACCGCCGGACAGAAACAGCACTGCATGGCTATCAGGGACAGGCATTAACCGCCTCAAACTCGCTTCGGCACGCTCTGCCACGTCATCAAAGATGGCGCTGCGGTGACTGATTTCCATCACTGACATGCCGCTGCCCTGATAATCCAGTAATTCATCACGGGCTTTTTCGAGAACCTGCTGCGGCATGGTTGCCGGCCCTGAACAAAAATTAAAGATGCGTGTCATGCGGTAAATCTACCTATTGAGTGTAGGCGAATAATAAGGCCTCGCCGCTCAGTCTGCCAGCGCCTTTACTTGATTAAAGTACTGCCTGGGTAGAGACGTTGCAATGATCTTTTGATTTGGCTGAATCTGAGCGTTTATGCTGCAGTTCCTCCAGATAGCCCTCTTTTACCCCGGTGACGTATTCGCCGGAAAAACAGGAGGTATCAAAACGATCGATACTTGAATTGCCGTCCTTGCAGGCTTTGATCAAATCATCCAGATCCTGATAGATCAATTTGTCAGCGCCAAGCTCCTTGCGAATCTCTTCATCGTCTCGTCCACTGGCAATCAGCTCGGACGGTGCAGGCATATCAATGCCGTAAATGTTCGGGTAGCGTACCGGGGGTGCGGCAGAAGCAAAATAGACTTTTTTGGCGCCTGCATCTCTGGCCATCTGAATGATCTGCTTCGAGGTTGTACCGCGAACAATGGAATCATCAACCAGCAAAACATTTTTGTCGCGGAACTCCAGATCAATGGCGTTCAATTTCTGCCTGACGGATTGCTTGCGCTCCGCCTGACCGGGCATGATAAATGTTCGTCCGATGTAGCGGTTTTTGATAAAGCCTTCACGATATTTTACATCCAGTTCGTAAGCCAACGGCAGTGCGGCGGTACGACTGGTGTCAGGTACTGGAATCACCACGTCGATGTCATGATCCGGCCAAATCCTGAGGATTTTTGCGGCCAGCGCCTCACCCATGCGCAAACGTGCCTTATAGACTGAAATGTCATCCAGCATTGAGTCGGGACGGGCAAAATAAACGTATTCAAAAATGCAGGGGCAAGGCGGCTTCGCCCGCGGACTGATATGGGTATGCAACTCACCCTCGATAGTAATAAATACCGACTCACCCGGTTTAAGATCTCTCATCAAGGTAAAGTCCAGCACATCCAGAGCAACGCTTTCGGAAGTGATGGCGTATTCTCTGCCCTTGTCAGTATCACGATAGCCCAGTACCGCCGGACGGATGCCATCAGGGTCTCTGAATCCCAGCACACCTTTGCCGGCGATCAGGGCAATCACGGCATATGCGCCGCGGCAACGTTCGTGCAAACGGTCAACTGCAGTAAATACATGGCTGGCTTGCATGTCATGCACATTCAGCGCCTGCAATTCGTGCGCAAATACATTGAGCAGAACCTCGGAATCAGACTCCGTATTCAAATGACGGCGATCAGTGTCAAACATTTCCTGCTTCAACTCAGCAGTATTGATCAGGTTACCGTTGTGCCCCAGAACAATGCCATAGGGAGAATTAACATAGAAAGGCTGAGCTTCATCCAGGCGACTACTGCCCGCGGTCGGGTATCTCACATGACCGATGCCTGCGTTACCTGTCAGTCGTGCCAATTGCGAGCGTGGAAATACATCACGAACCAGCCCATTACCTTTGTAAAGATGGAGGTGATGGCCGTCCAACGTGGCAATACCAGCGGCATCCTGCCCACGGTGCTGCAAGATAGTCAGTGCATCATAAATGGCCGGCGTGACCGCCTGTTTGCCGACTATGCCGATAATTCCACACATTCAGTTATTCCTTTGGGGACTGATCAGCGGAGCTCCACCGATTTTGGCGCGAATTTTAGCATGCAATGCCCCCAAAAGGGCGGACATAAATGGGCGGGCGCAAATGGGCGAACATGCTATATCGTTGACTCAACCACTGGCGCGTCTGTAGTTACGGGAGTGGTCTCCTCTTCAGGTGTCAGATCAAGGTGCTCCATAATCGTATCCGGCAGATACTGAGAAGCCCACTGAGCCAGCGGAATCAAGCTTTGTATTGAGCGGGAGTTTTTCCACCAGGGATCCTGCGGCACAGGCGTCAATCCAGCAACCAGCATCAACAACAATATCAGACCAATGCCTCGTACACCACCGAACACACCGCCCAGCAACCGATCCGTGCCACTCAAACCGGTTTTTTCAACCAAGCGGCCAATCAAAT
>Ga0105053_10010710_pt1 | contig 11377 bp, 12 predicted proteins | sample BON01_FD_78093 | JGI IMG/M metagenome (GOLD analysis project Ga0105053, IMG submission 78093) | Freshwater microbial communities from Lake Bonney liftoff mats and glacier meltwater in Antarctica - BON-01 | ecosystem: Environmental > Aquatic > Freshwater > Ice > Glacier meltwater | place: Lake...
ACTTCCATTGCATCTTTTCCATATTCCTTGATGTCACCATATGCCACCGGCTTATTTTCTTCATGACAAACCAATTGCATACTTGATGATGGAGATTCCATTATACTGATTGTAAAAGTCACGCTCTCTTCCATCCTTTTCTGCCAGATATGCATCCAAATGTGAAACCAAGCCTGCAAAATCCGGATCATCACCTGGTCTTTTTTGGAACTTTATCATAGATTTATAAAAAAATCGCTAAAATTTTTAGCGGCTTGAATACGTCATCTCATTTTTTTATAGGCATTGATCAAGCCATTTGTCGAACTATCATGCGAGGTAACTTCGCTTTGGTCTTTTAATTCAGGTAGAATTCCATTTGCCAAAACCTTCCCAAGCTCCACTCCCCACTGGTCGAAGCTATAAATATTCCAGATTGCTCCTTGTACAAAAATCTTATGCTCATACATGGCAATCAGCATTCCAAGCATGTGGGGTGTGATCTGCTTTACCAAAATTGAATTGGTAGGTCGATTTCCTTCAAAAACTCGATGTGGCGCAATATTTTCAATTTCCTCAATGGGCTTGCCTACCTTTTCCATTTCTTCACATACTTGAACCAATGATTTCCCCTTCATCAAGGCTTCAGTCTGGGCAAAGAAATTAGAGAGTAATTTCTGATGATGATCTCCTATCGGGTTATGGGAAATAGCCGGAGCAATAAAATCACAAGGAATCAGTTGAGTACCCTGATGAATCAATTGATAGAATGCATGCTGCCCGTTGGTTCCAGGCTCTCCCCAGATGATTGGACCAGTGGTGTAATTGACTTTTTCTCCTGAGCGGCTTACATATTTGCCATTACTCTCCATATTTCCCTGTTGGAAATAGGCGGCAAAACGATGCATATACTGATCATAAGGAAGGATCGCCTCAGCGGTTGCCCCAAGGAAATTAGTATTCCAAATACCAATTAACGCCAGCAAAACAGGAATATTTCGATTGAACTGGGAATGGCGGAAATGCTCATCCATGGCATGTGCCCCTGAAAGCAACTTTTCAAAATTGAAGAAACCTATTGCACAAGCAATCGGCAATCCTATTGCAGACCAGAGTGAATAACGTCCTCCTACCCAATCCCAGAACGCAAACATATTTTGCGGATCAATGCCAAATGCCTCCACTCCCTTTAGATTAGTGGAAAGTGCTACGAAATGCTTTGCAACAGCTGATTCCTCTTTGGCATGCTCCAAGAACCAATTTCTTGCTGTATGCGCATTAGTCATCGTTTCTTGCGTAGTAAAAGTCTTTGAGGCGATAAAAAACAAAGTCGTCTCAGGATCAACTTTCTTCAGCGTCTCAGCGATATGAGTACCATCTACATTGGACACAAAGAAAATCTCAAGATTGGCAGCTTGATAGGGCTTCAAAGCCTCAGTTACCATCACCGGACCAAGATCTGATCCTCCAATCCCAATGTTTACCAGTGATTTGATCGGCTTACCTGAGTAACCCAACCACTTTCCCTGATTGACCTGATCCGCAAATTTTTTCATCTGCGTCAAGACCGCATTTACTTCCGGCATCACATCTTGTCCATCTACAAATACTCCGTGCCCGCTTCGATTGCGAAGCGCCGTATGCAATACCGCCCGGTTTTCTGTCCGATTGATATAAGCTCCTCCAAACATAGATTCGATGGATTGGTGAAGACTCGTCTCTTCCGCCAAATCTCGCAGGGCATCCATAATTTCATCATTGACTCGATTTTTAGAAAAATCTACTAACATGTCGTCCAGCTTGATACTGTAGCGTTCGAACCGCTCCCGCTCATCGAAAAGCGAGCTAAGTTGAAGGTCTTTATATTTTTTAGCCAGATCAGTAAGTCTATGCCAAGCTGGAGTGGTAGTGGGATTTATGGATTTCATTTTTAGATTTCAAGGTTTGAATCCACAAAATTAAGATTAATCTCAAGGGATAAAAGAACCAGAATTTAACAAGCCTATAATTTAGCTCGCTTTGATAAAGAATTTGTAAGAGTAGATTTCTCAAAAATAAGGACTATCATTCCTTGAGATTTATTAACTTAATTAAATTTTATTAATGCAAATGATGAATAGAATCTTAAAAATAGCTGTGAGTATGGCCTTTCTTGGTGTCACGACCGTTTCCTATTCACAGAAGAGAGAAATCATACCGTTAAACTGTCATTTTTATCCCATCAGCGAAAGCGATACCCTGAACTTAGCCTATCATGCTGTGATAACGCATTTGGAAGGTGATATCACATTGAAGCGAGTAGTTGATAGGCAAAATCGAGTCCTCCGAATTACTAAAGAAGGATACAATACCGAATATTCTTACTTAGAGCAAACCACCGAGACCCTAGATCAAAATGGAAAACTGAAAAGTAAAATGACTAGGAATAAAGACAATGGAATGTTTCATACTGCCTATTACGATAATGAAGTATTTTTGGGCGAGGTAATCTATAAGCCGATAGAAGGATATGAGATTACCAAAGCAGGTCAAATCCCTATTTCACTGGTGGAGAAGAATGAATTTGAGCCGACTCCCGATTTTGATAAAACAACATGGAATAAATCGCTGGCTAATAATTTACGTTACCCGCAACATGCACGTGATCTTAAGGAGACAGGTACTGTGATTCTTGCGCTTTTGATAAATGAAAATTCAGAGGTGATACAAATAGAAGTAGCAAATCCTGAAGATATTTCAAAATCACTCGCTAAAGAGGCTATTCGAGTAGCAAGCATGTATAAAGGGAAGTTTAATGCAGCAACAGATTATAATGGAAATCCAGTTGAGTCTTGGCTTTATATTCCCATTGGCTTCAGGCTAAACTAATCACTATTGGATTTTATTAGATCTGTAGAGTTGATCAACTTATCAAAGCATAAGATTTTTGGGAGCTATGCTTGAAGAATATTTTTGCTAAATCCAAGAACCAAAACAACCAGAAAGCAGACTAACAAAATGCGAAAAATCCTTATCCCAACATATCTCACACTTCTAATTTTTTATAGCTGTACCCATATTTCGATAGCTCAAAAGCAAGAGATTGTTCCTTTGAATAAACATTATTTCATTATTAATTCTTCGGAAAAGGAAGCTCAAGCCTACAATCAAATAACAACGAAGGGGCCCAAGGAAAAATCAATTAGCAAGGTTTACACCCTATCCAATAGACTGGTAAAATCTATAGAAGACTCATACAATAAAGATGAGAAATTCAATCAGCGGTTGATCTATCGATATGATACTTTAGGACAACTGACATCTTTCACTTTATTTAATTTGGATGAAGGTATCTACCTCACCAGACATTATCACAATGATTCGATCCTAGCAGAAGTTCTTAGAACTGATTATAGTAAATTCCAGATTACCATTCCTGAAAGCGAGTCTATTCAATTAGAATTTAACCCCTACTCCAGTGAGCCTCCGAGTAATATCATTTGGAATGAATATCTTGGAAATAATCTAAGTTATCCGGTAAGTGCGAGACGCGCTGGGAATAGCGGTACAGCAGTAATAGCCATAAAGGTTAACGAAAATGGACAGCTGACAGCATTCGAATTAGCAAATCCCGATCACATTGCAGGAGACCTCGCAAGAGAGGCATTAGGTATGATCGAGAAGTATGATGGATTATGGAGACCCGCAATCAGTATTGAAGGAGAGGTTACAGCGCAGTGGTATTATTTACCCGTACGGTTTATACTGACAGGAGATGATATCCCATTTGCCGGAAATCTTGATTTGGTTTTTTAGGCTAAATAATTCTTAACCCTTGATCGAGAAAACACCATTGCGAAAAGCAACAAGTGCAATTTCACATCTAGAATTTTACTTTATTCAAAATTACAAATCCTCTCCCAAGAGATCAGTTACCTGATTGATTCCGAGATTCTTTAGTTGGACCCGAATGTCAGGCTAAATGATGGTGAGGATATCAAAATCTACCATATTTATATTGTACCTACGGGATCTGGCAAAAACCTCAAATTTACGGATTGAAACGCTGAAATACCGAGAATAGGATAGAAAGTAAAAAATTTCAGTAAATCCACAGTAGTGATCGGAGACCTGAGTAACGTAGTCTAAAGCTATACTAAAGGGCTATTCCTAAAAATGGTAGAGCTCGCCGATCTGAAAAGAGGAAGAGTGACTTTTAATATATTTCATACAAAAATCTCATTTTTTCAGAGGGCCGCTGGATTGTATCTTTTTGAGCGAGCAATTTAGTTTGGTTTCAATCAGCATACACGATTCAATCGACTCAGATCATTCCCCAATCCGTCTGTCTGGTTGCATGCTTGACCTCAAAAGATACCACTGATACCAAAAAAGCGAATGCCGATGAAAAAAAAGCAGCCCATGAAAGGGTCGATTACGAACTGAATGATAAGAATCAAGATGATTCTTAATTATCAGATTTGGCTTCTTCTTTTGCTTTCTTTCTAAAACCTCCTCTGAAAGGCCAAGTATATTCCAAAGCTTCCAAACCCCTATTAAGATTGTAGGCAGCAGAATCGGTACGTTCTACAGTGCTTTTTAACGTCTGTGCAAACTTCTTATCATTTAGTAAAACTCCCATCGTATTATCTCCTGAATTAATCTTGTTAGTGATAGCTTTCAGTTCTGCGGTCATCTCCTCACTGTTTTGGGCAGTGGCTTTGAAGCTTTCCAACGTGCTACGAATCTCCACTACTAGAAGCGTATCTGTTACAAGATCATTGAATAGATTCCCCTTAGTGTTTAATTTTGCAGTAAATGTATTGAGCTCCCGAATCATCTTATTACTGTTGATTGAAGCAGTGTTGAGATTATTCAGGATGGAGCGGAAAGTCTCTGCAAGAGTGGAATCAGTCATTACAGCACCTACAATGCCTTTACCAGCAGCAAGTTTAGATGTTAAGGTTTTCAAATCTGCGGTAATCTCCACCAAGTTTTCATTATTCACCTGAAGTGTTTCCATCATCTGATCGGTATCAAGGGGCATGACAGACTCTAAACGATCTCCATCCACTACAGGAGGCGCCAATGTCGTGCCTCCGTAAATCATGATAATCTTATTGCCAATCAAACCATCCGTACTGATGGTGGCCTTAGAATCCTTTCTGATAAATTCTACAACAGCCTCTTCTACGTTCATTTCTATCTCCACTTGCGAATCTCCGTAGAAATTTATTTTTCGAACTGTTCCGATTTTAACTCCCGAGAACCAGATATTATTACCTGTTTGCAAACCTCCGATATCATCGAAAACTACTTTCAGGTGAATTGCTTTTACAAATTTTTTCTGCTGACCCCCCAGAGTCAAGATTCCTATCACTAGTATGGCTACACCAACGAAGACAAAAATGCCTACCATGACCGAGCGTTTATTTTCACCTCTCATATATTGATAAAGTTGTAATCATAAAATAGCTTCACGCGCTGATCATCAGCGTGTGCAAAAACTTCATCAAATGTCCCCACTGCTTTAAATTGACCATCCAATAACACGGCCTGACGATCTCCGGTCTCTTTGGCGCAGGTCAAATCATGCGTAATGACGATTGAGGAAGTATTGTACCGTTCACGAATTTCACGTATTAGTCTATTGATTTCCATACAGGTAATTGGATCCAAACCGGCAGTTGGCTCATCGTAAAGCATGATTTCAGGATTCAATATCAGAGTTCTTGCAACTCCAATTCGTTTTTTCTGGCCTCCCGAGAGCTCACTTGGCATCTGATTGATGGACTGAGGAAGACCTACCGCTTCCAATAGTTCTTCAATTTTGTAAGTAATTTCTTTCTTCGAAAGCCCCTTTACATTTCGGATGAGTGGAAACTCCATATTCTCCCGAACGGTCATACTGTCATACAAGGCAGAATTTTGGAAAGAAAAACCAATCTTCAGCCTCAGCTGATTAAGCTCTTTGGTCTTCAATTGGGAGACTTCTTTGCCAAGCACCAGCATACTACCTTGATCCTGCTTAAGAAGCCCTACCATGATTTTAATCAAAACGGATTTTCCAGAGCCTGACTTTCCCAATACAACCAAATTTTCTCCTTTGTACAGGTCTAAATCCACACTTTGAAGCACATCCAAATCACCAAATGATTTCTTGAGTCCTCTTGTTTCTACTACTTTTTCTTCCATAGCTTAAAATGCACGAATGGCGTTTACAATCTGAAGTGCAAGCAATTCTTCAATGAAAATCAAGAACATCGAGATCACAACTGCTGAATTTGCGGCTTGTCCCACACCTTCAGTTCCTTTAGAAGAATTGTAACCTTTATAACATCCCACTATTCCGATCGTAAAACCGAAAAGGATTGATTTTAAAACCGAAGAGAAAATATCTAGAAACGAAATTGACTCAAAGACCTGCACAAAGAAGGTTGACATACTGACCATTTCATTAGCGTTAACACTCAAAAATGATCCAAACAATGCAACACAATCAGTGTACATCACCAATAATGGAATCATAAATGTAGTCGCTAAAACCCGGGAAACGACCAGAAATTTGAATGGGTTCGTAGCCGAAACTTCCATCGCATCGATTTGCTCTGTGACTTTCATTGAACCGATCTCCGCACCGATACTAGACCCGACTTTACCAGCAGCTATTAGTGCTGTTACAAGTGGGCCCATTGCTCGGACTACAGCTATTGAGATCAAAGATGGAAGCCATGAAGCGGCCCCGAATTCGGTTAGTGAAGGTCTTGATTGATTCGTAAAAACCAATCCAACTATGAAACCTGTCAGTGAAATTAGCGGTAAGGACTCCACACCAATTCGGTAACACTGATGAACTATTTCTTTGAACTCGTAAGGAGGTAAAAATACCTCTTTAAAGAATCTACAAACGAAGCTCCAAGCATTTGCTAAGCCCGTAAAAAACTTATCGAACTTTTTGGATAGGAAAGGTTTTTTATCGTCTTCTGCTGCGCTCATTGGAATATTTTGAAGATTCAAAAATACAGAAATTATTCAAAAGCCTTAAGCTAATCTATCTTAAAGGGAATAAAAAACATGATCTTCTGAAAGAATCCTAAAGTCATTCTTCTTACACCTCATGATGTAAATACTCTTTTCATGCACCTAGAATTCTGAATCGGCAAATAATTCCAACCCATTGGAAATTTGCCACCTGAATATTAACCGCTACTTCGCTGTAGCTGAATATAAAAATCGCTTGAAAATTCAACCAAATTTAGGATCTCCTTAAGCCTAATAAAAGTATGGATAGCACCTCCAAAAAGACCGCCTATTCCAAATCGGAAAATAGCTTTTTTAGTCCTAAAAATAAGGTGTTAACTTTTAAAAAAAAATAATGATAAATGCTAACTGACTGATTATATGCCTGCTTTCAATTAGTCCGATCATTATGAAACCAACTTAAATAAGTACAATCTTGGTGTTTTTTACGTCCCCAAACAATAGCAGTCCAATAGCTATTAATCTGATCCCAATAGAAAATTTGTCTTATTTTAATAAAAAACTAATTTTTTTAGAAAAGACAAGCTTTGTCTGCCCTAAAAATTATTTATTTTACTTTAGATCAATGTTTTAAGATTTTAAATCTAAATACCTCTACAGGAAATATTTTTGTCAATCTGATCCATGAACTTGATTATTAATGGGAATATGAATTATACCCAGTTTTATTATGATTCGTATGAGATCAAGGAAGTTCCTTCGCTCTTCGATTTCAAATTGAAATTTAGACCATTAAGCTTCGATTCTCGGAAATTGAGTTTGGTGGCCCCAAACCATACTAGGCTGGTAAATTAGATTTGACTCAATAGATACCAATAATACCCTTCGGTTGGGTTAAAGAACAAGGATATATTTCAGACTTTTTTCAGGAAAAAAAGCTCGTAAAGAACCGACGATTTTCAGGTTGAGAATATCGAAAAAACTTCGAGCCATTGATTGCCAGAAATAGCATATACTATATCTAATTACAAGCTGAACTAAGCTTTGAAAAGCTAAAAACAAAATACTCATTCTGCAAATAAATTTTTGCTTTCCAATACAAGTGAACCTCCCTTTAATTTAACCATTAGGAATAAGTCTTCTCGAACTACGAAAAATTCTCTGATTCTGTTTCTTCTATTTTTAAGCTCATCATTGATCTGCCATATTCAAAATCCCTATGATCCCAACTAGGCAAAATAGCTGGGTGCTGATAACTGTGGGATAAAAAAACACGTCACCGCTTTTGGCTATCAAGGTGATCGAGTTAAGAATTAATCAGCCGTAAAGCGGACAGAATTTGAAACAGAACATGTAGCAAATATCACCTGATTGGTAGAAGAAGGAAAGCTAGTTTTAGCCAGTCCATTTTTTGGAAACGAAGTACTTCAGGGACTATTTTTTTCAATGTCGAATCGATTGCTAAAGCAGAAAAACTAATGGCCTCCGATTCTTTGATCCAAGCTGGAATTTTGAAAATGGAAGTAAAAGATGGCCGGTGTCAGGTGACGGATGCTTAGTGAAAAGATATAGGATGGTTGATCTGCAATAACTGGATTCCAATGCTCAGTGAGCGATGTAGGATTCAATGAGAAATTCATTCGAGTTAGGAGCTGATCAGGAATGTAGCCAACATTTATCGTCATGTATTTCTCAATCTCCGCGAGTAAAGTTGATTCAAAATTCTGCCTATTGATTTCTAGCAGTTTGGATTCACAGCTATTTTTCAATTTTGAAGCCAACAATCAAAGCTTACTTTCTGAATAGACTTAAATTTTTATACCTAATTTTCTTAGGTATGTAATTTTTCTATATATTGGGCTTTGTTAGGTAAAAATCTAAGTCATGTCCAATAATAATCTCATCAAAGGAAGTCTTCAAACTATTATCCTCAAACTGCTGGAGGAAAATGAGCGCATGTACGGCTATGAGATCACGCAGCGCGTCAAAGAACTTACCGCAGGTGAAATCAAAATCACAGAAGGCGCCCTCTACCCTGCCCTACACAAGCTGGAAGCCGAAGGCTTACTCAGTACAGAAATCGAGCAGGTGGATAATCGGGTACGAAAATACTACAGCCTGACCAAATCAGGGAAAACAGAAACTGCCTCCAAAATGTCGGAACTGAATGCCTTCGTGGAAAACCTGCAACGGATTCTGAATCCTGGGATACAACCTAAACTGGGAATCTGATGGAGCGAAGAATATTAAGTCGGGAAGAACTGGCTGTAGTTCAAAAATCAATTATTCGAAAAGAAATTTCTGCTACGGAGCTGTTGGCGGAGATCTATGATCATTACGTGACTCATCTGGAGACCCTTATAGCATCTGACTTTCATGCGCAACTAGCTATACTCAATGAAAAATGGAATCAGGATTATTGCAAGCAACTTCAGCGTGATTTACAAAATTCGATCAACAAGTCGATTCGGACTGTACAATGGCGATTAGCAAAAAGCTATTTCACTTGGCCTAAAATGACCTTTACATTGGCATTCCTTGTTTTGATTTCCTATTGTATTGTAACTTCCACATGGCAGCTTAAAGTGATTTTATTCATTCTTCCTTTACTTTTTCTGATCTCTCTCGCAGTAACTTTACATGTGAGATCATGTCGTAAGAACAAGGAAATCAAGAAGCTTTTCAATTTCAGGAACTCCGGAATATTCATTTTGTCATTTCAGAGCTCCAATTTTTTAAATTACATCCAACTTCCTTTTCATTCCTTACTGCTCCTGCTACTTACCTCAAGAGTATGGGAACTGCAGAGTGTTCTACCAGAATATGTATTTCACGCTATTTGCATAGTTTTCGGCTTCTATTTGGTCCTTCACTCAGTTACTATCTTCGAAGCTTGGAAGATCAAATCTAAAACTGCGTTGATATGAGAAAGCTATCCGAACTAGAAATTCAAAAAATAGACCAACGGTTGAAAAGCCTGAAAATTAGATACATCGAGATCTATGAGGAGATTAGGGATCATTACATTACTGCTTTGGAACAAGTCAGTCTTGAAAAGTTTGATGCCAAAAAAGAAGTTTTAGATGATGAGTTCGCATGGTCTGTGGTAAGGAAGATGGAGAAGGAGTTATCCAAGCAGGTATCAAAGCAAGTATTAGTAGCTCAATTAGAGTTTTTGAAGTTCTGGAATCATGGAATCAAGGGACTTTTAATAGCCTTAGTAGGACTTAGTGCAATAGTAATTACCACTTTTTCTATTCCGCCTTCTGAATTAATACTCGTTTTCTTAGCAATTATTATCTGCACCGCTGTTGGTGTATTTATTATTAAAAGAGATGCCCTTTCTTTTAGTCTTAGTCATAAAGCCGTCTCTATTTCGTCTGCAATTGCTCTTAAAAGAATTGGGATATTGAACTCAGTCTTTGTTTGGGTTTATGTTATGCCAAATATTTTTACGCATGGAGCTATCCTAACAAATACATTATTTGTAGCGGGAATGGGAATACTGACCGTCATCAGCATGATGTATTCAATAAGCTTATTAGCAATAGCCTCAAGTTTACATAAGCCAAAACTGCTTTGATATGAGAAAACTATCAGAAAAGGAATTAGATCAGGTAAAAAGATCCATCGCTTTCAAAGATTTGACTTCAGCGGAGATCTTGATAGAGGTCTATGATCATTATATAAGTCATCTGGAGAGTTTTGATGAATTGGACTTTGAAGCGCAATTGTTTGAGCTGGAGCAGAAGTTCAGGTACAGCTATTACAATTCTCTACAAGAAAATTTTGAGAAGAGCACAAAAAGAGAACTTCTCAAAATTCGATGGATAATAAGTAAAAGCTACTTCTCTTGGCCAAAGATCATCAGTACCGCTCTTGTGGTGTTTATATTAATACTTTTATTTCAAAATTTAGAGGGAAAAACAAAGGGATTTGCTGTAGTTGTACCTTTTGGCTTAATAGTTTTATTGATGGCCTTCATTGGAATAAAATCATTTCTAAAAGTGAGAAGAATAAAAAATACGATTGGAACGACTTCCAAGGTACAATCCTCATTTTTAACCACCATTTTGAGGCAGTATTCTTTGACTTTAGGTTTTTTTAATCTTTTTGTATTAATACCAAGGTTATTGTTTGACAGAGTTGTTTGGTTAAATAGCCCCTATTTCACAATAGCTTTCTTCTTATTGTGCCTTTTTTACATTGGATATTTATTCTCCCTTATAGAAGCTTGGAAGATCAAATCTAAAACTGCGCTGATATGAGACAGCTGTCAATGGAAGAAATTCAAGCCATCGAAGATCGTCTGGACAAGATGAGTATCTCTTATTTAGAAATCTACAATGAGTTATTGGATCACTATACTACAACTTTGGAACAAGTCAGTTCTGATAAGTTCGCTTCCACAAAGGAAGTTTTAGATGAAGAATTTGCT
>Ga0105053_10010711_pt1 | contig 11375 bp, 9 predicted proteins | sample BON01_FD_78093 | JGI IMG/M metagenome (GOLD analysis project Ga0105053, IMG submission 78093) | Freshwater microbial communities from Lake Bonney liftoff mats and glacier meltwater in Antarctica - BON-01 | ecosystem: Environmental > Aquatic > Freshwater > Ice > Glacier meltwater | place: Lake...
GTGTGTGTGTGTGTGTGTGTGTGTGTATGTGTGTGTGTTTTGAGTGCGCGTTGAAGATTGAGGGACTCATATGGATGAGTCACGCCACACATATGCATGCGTCCCATGTCGCATATGATATATACGTCGCAGTTGAATGCAGCGTTGCATTGCTGATGCAGCAAATGCATTGCTATACGACAGTCTGTCAACTGCGTTTGAGTACATGTATATACATATATATATACATATACATGTATATGTATGTTTACATATGTGTGTGTACATATATATATATACTTATGGTGTGTACGTCGCAGTTGAATGCAGCGTTGCATTGCTGAGGCATCAAATGCATTGCTATGCGACAGTCTGTCGACTGTGTTTAAGTAAATGTATATACATATATATATACATATATATTTATATGTATGTTTATATGTGTGTGTGTACATATATATATATATACTTATGGTGTGTACGTCGCAGTTGAATGCAGCGTTGCATTTCTGAGGCATCAAATGCATTGCTGTGCAACAGTCCGTCAACGGTTTTTAAGTATATACATATACATATATATATACATATATATGTGTGTATATATGCATATATATACACATGTTGTGTATGTCGCAGTTGAATTCAATGTTGTATTTCTGATGCATCAAATGCATTGCTGTGCAACAGTCCGTCAATGGTATTCAAGTATATACATATACATACATATATATGTATATATGTAAATGTATATATATATATATGCATATGGTGTGTATGTCGCAGTTGAATGCATCGTTGCATTGCTGATGCATCAAATGCATTGCTATGCGCCAAATATGGTCAAGTATATATACATATGTGTATATATATATGTATGTATACATACATATATATATATGTATACATACATATATATATGTATACATATATATATATATGTATATGATGTACATATATGTAAACAAAAATAAATATGTATGTATGTGTGATGTGTCCGTCGCTGCTGAATGCAGCGTTAAGATTGATGGATTCAAAGAGGCGACTTCAGTCACGTGACACATAAAGTGAGCCATGTCACACATTTGAATGCGCCATGCCCACAGATATGCACGAGACATACACATATGCCATTTCGCGTGTGCATTATTGCATCTTGCTTGAATGCAGCATTGAAGATTGAGGAACTCGACGTGGCAACTTTGATGACCAGTCACTTCGTATGAATGACTCATGTCACATACCTCAATTCGTATGAACGACTCATGTCACACCTCGTATAAACGACTCATGTCACATACGTGAATTCGTATGAACGACTCATGTCACACCTCGTATGAACGACTCATGTCACATACGTGAATTCGTATGAACGACTCATGTCACACCTCGTATGAACGACTCATGTCACATACGTGAGTCGTGTGACGTGTCTGATGTGTATTTCACAGGCGAATACCACGTTGAATATCGAAGGACCCAACGAGGCAACTCAATCACCGGGCCCCTCATATGTATGAGCAGGTCACATTTATGAATATGTGTCATCTGACGCATATGATGTGTATTTCACAGGTGAATGCAGCGTTGAAAATTGAGGGTCTCGATGAGGCGACTTCAGTCACGGTCACCTCGTCCGCCGACGGCACCCCCGCGCCTATCCTCAGCGGGTCTCTCTCTCGCACTTACACGCACATACTCGCTCGCTCTCTCGCTTTCTCTCTTTCTCTGTTTCACTCTTGTTCGGTCTCTCCCTCTTTTTCTCTCCCAACCCTGCGCCTGTCCTCTGCAGGTCTCTCTCTCTCATATACACACATTCGGTTTCTCTCTCTCGTTCGCTCTCTCGCTCTCTCTCTCGCTCGCCGAATCGCGCGCTCTCTTTTTCCCTGTGTCTCGCATCGCGCGCTTTCTGTTTCTCTGTCTCTTCTATTGCTTGCTCTCTCTCTCGCTCACTGTACCACGCGCTCTCTCTCGTGCTGTCACTCTCTATATCTGTCTCGCGTTCTCTCTTCTTCTTTCTCTGTGTTTCGTGTCTGCAACCTCTTCCAATCACGACCACCCTCCGCCAATACTCTCTACTCCCCGCACCCCCCCCTCCCCCCTCCTCGCTTCTAGTGATGGCTTGCCTGTGGCTGTGTCAGTCACTGTCGGGTCTGTCTCTCTCCCCCCTCATCTTCCTGCCGAGTGACCGAGAGCCCATCCAGTCAAGGCACCCATGAATCAATCGTCGGCTGACATCTTGGGCGCGCACGCTTTCACACACACTCTCTCTCTCTCTCTTGCCTCCTCTCTGATATTGACACATGTGTCTTTCACACACACACACGCGCACATCTGGACATAACCGCTCGACGCGCTGTCTCATCTCAGAACTGCAACCAACGTTCTTCCATTGCGCTGGTACTCGTATGTGCAAGTGTGTGCTCTCCTTCTTCTTGTGTCGAAGTGCTGGTAGTAGTTATATTTGTCTCAACATATACATGTTGTATGGTGTGTACCTCGGTACCCTTTCCGTAAACTATCCGGATCCAGGGTCTTGTTTCGAAAGCACACACACACACAAATATGCAATCATGTTTGTATACATATTTTCATGTACGTAAATACGTATATCGTAAGGAAATCGATCTGACGTCTAGTTCAGATCCTGGATCGACAAGAACTTCGAAAGATGAGAAGTAGGATTCTTTACATTTGTCTGACGGGAAATACACGTATGTGTATATATATGTATATATATATACGCATACATATATAAATACATATATATTTACATATATATATATATGTACATATGTATATGTATATATATATACATATATTTATACGTATTTGTATGTTTATATGTACATAGATATATATACATATATGTATATATAAACACACATATATACATATATGTATATATTCACACACATATATATAAATATGCATATAAATACATATGTACATGTATATACATATCAATGTATATACATATATTTACATACTTATAGATATTGCACCTCAGGTGAGGTAACCACAATCTACATAAACCTGTCATGTTAAAAGAGTTCACATATCAGGAATCTTTTTCGAGAATATTGTTGTGCTGTAAAATCTTGGGAAAATTTCCATTCGCAATGAATTCAGAGTCGCTCACGCCGGTCGCAGGATCAAATTTGCTCGAAGAAAAAGTCTCTCGATTCTCCAAACTCTCCTCAATATCTTTTTCAAGTCATGTCAAAGTAAAACCAGTAATCTCGTGAACTGGACAAAACTCATTGCAGCGGATTATTCCGTCAAATTCTCGGCATTGTACTACACTTGAACTTCGGGGGCTTGCTTTTTCCCACGAGCAATCGATCCTAACAACGGCGTCATACGCGCATCGACACCATCTCTACAGAATGCAATAGTTTTATTTTTCCTGGTAATATGCGAGAGGGATACTAGTAACGCGCCTGTCACTCCGCCGAGTCCGGGCACCCCACCCCTGCCCATCTCTCGGCGCAACCTCTCGCATCTGTTGACGCAGCACGGCAACACTGTTTCGGCGTGCCAATTCCAGATCATCTTCATCCATACCAGGCTTGAGCGGCCATTCATATATGTCAGTTTTCGTTTGGATTTCCGGCGCTTTCCAGCGTCCAACGCTCTCCCATTCGTCCTGCAATGGTGCGTGTCAGAAGGAGACGGGAGGAGGCGGGGTCAATTTGCAATACATGGCTTTGATAGCTATCTATGGGAAGCAGCCAGGTAACTCCCAAAAACGAAAAACATACTTTGGAGCATATGGAAAAACCCCAAAGGAAAAACTCACATCAGGATAGATTTCGCCATAGGCCGCCTGAACTCCATCGACAGCTGAGTTCACTAACTCTGCAGATCGTTCTCTTTCGGCGTCCAGCATGTGTATCAGCCTCTGCATATGTTCAGCATGCTCCTTCTCCATGACTGTCTGTGGTTGTGAAGAAAGAAACATGGAGAAAACTCGATTCAGCAACTTGAAGCACAACGTCCACACAAATGAGAGCATGTTTAATTGCAAAGTCGTATACACAACTGATATAGGATAGCATTCTAGGAGACACCCCATGCAAACACGTACGTCTACACAGCATTGGTGACAAAAAAAATGACACGCTACCTCGTTTTTCAGCCGTTTTTCGGCATGGCTGCCCCGGTATATTAAGCTCGCTTCCAGGCGATCAAGTGGCGACGGTGGCTCTACAACCTGATTTGCAGTACATCAAATGGCAGCACAGAGTGTCAGTGGCGTCGTGACGAAGCGAAAGAGAGAGCGTGAAGAGCAAAGGAATGAGCTTTTTTTTGTGGCCCCAAGCAACTGGCATTTTTTGCAAGATGTATTCAGGTCCCGGGCCTACAACTTTCACGTTCTCGGGTTGGCATTTGATCAAACAACACATGTACCTCCTTCGGGGGAGCGTACACCTCCTCATCGTAGGGCATGTGTCCGAAGGCCAGCTTCTGCTGACCCCGGCTGCGCAGCCGGGGGGATGAGTAAAGAATTCGAAGCTGAGCGAGGCTGCTGCTGCGGTGGGGAGTACAGAGAGCGAGAGCGGCGAGCACGGCGAGCACGACGCCGAGGGCAATCGCCCCAGTGCGTGCCGGCCGGGTGTGCAGTGAAGAAGGACGTCTGTCGAGTGTCCCGTATGTGTGCATTGAGATCCACCTGTTCAATCTGGCTGTTCAAAATCTGCAAACACAATTGTGCAAACAACCGCCAAACCCCACCAAAGGTATTTTAGCGTAGTTGTCAAAGTGAACTCATTGAATTGAGTTCGTTGATGCGAGCTATCTGCACACACGCACGATGAGTTCGGGTGTCCATCGCACCGCTATTTTCGCCGTATTTGTCGCTGCGGGGCTCTCTTGTGCTGGTCCGCTCGCGCAATGCTGTTCTTCCGATGCCGCGCGGCATTCACCCGTGACGCCGCCGCACGCGCTCAGGCTGCGCGTTGTCGCACCGCGACTGCGCGGCGGTTCAGCGACAGACTGTGGCGACGAAGAAGGATCAGTGACAGATGGGCCTACGGAATATGGGATGGACAAGCATGCCCGAAATGAGGTGGCACATCTCTGCTGCGCTGCGCCTTTTTGTCTTCCAATCAGTTAAAAACGCTGTGCTTCGCTCACAGTTTGGGTTTGAGTGCGTGTTCACGTTTGAGGTTTTACACGTATGAGAGAGCGTGCATGTGTACCGCGTGCAGATGACGAAAATGGGGTTCTTCCCCAGTCCTGAAGACTCACGGTCAGAGCCTCCGCTCTATATCACCGGCGGGCAGGTGAGTGTTGGGTGGCGAGCCATGCGTGTGCATCTGTGTGTTTGGCTGCGTGTACACTTACACCTGGCATCTGTGCACTGATCTTCCCCGCACGTGACTCAGTTAAACTATAAAACGAATGAAACGCAAGAAAATACAACACGATGGGACCATCTGGACAGCGAGGAGCGAAGCGAAGAGGAGTGGAAACAGGTGTGCAAGTCTGTGCGTGTGTGCCCTTGACACCACTTTGAAGGCCCTCAACACAAACACTGACGTTTCTAATATGTTTTCGTGAGTTCAGGCGGAAAAAGATTGGTTTGAGGAGTTTAATTGCTGGGGCGAGGGCCCCTTTAGTGCCTTTGCAGGTTGTCTGTGTGTTGGGGGGGTATTTGTTTGTCGTCAGGGTTTTTGTGCTTCTGTTTGACAGTCTGTCTGTCTCTTTCAATCTCTCTGTCTGTTTGTTTAAGTGTATGTGTACATGTTTTGATACGTATATATGTATGATTGCATGTATGTATCTATTCATGTATGTTTCTATGTATCTACATATCTACATATGCACATGCTTCTGTATGCATGTAGGTGTGTGTGTGTATGCCGATGCGTATGTACATGGGTGAAGTAAGTCTGTGTGAAAAAGTGTGTGGACGGATACTAGGGTTCGGCATCACTTTTTTTCTTTTTCCCAAACAAAGCCAAACAGGTTACAACTGCTCACAGGAATGCTGAAAAAAATACAGGAATCTTGTTTAATGGTGCACCAAAAAAGACCAAAAATAATTAACACAAAAACACAACAACACATCAACAAAACAACACAACAATACAACACGCAGGGTACAACACATCTAAACACAGGGATCCCGAGATGTTCCGTCAGAACGAGACTGATGAGGTATGTGTTTGTGTATCCCGTGTGCCATGGCCCATTCCTACGTGTGTGGCATGACGCATGCGATATGACTCGTCATCTGTAACTGACAAATCTCATCTCCAACTGACGAATCTCTGCTGAAAATTTGAGACCCCCCCACCCCCGTTCTCCGCACGTTCACACACATACGATGCCACGAACTCCTCTCCTGCTGTCCTACACATACACCTCACCCGCACGAACGCAGGATTTCTGGCGAAGGTATGGCGAAGGACACTTGACAAACAAAACTCTGAAAGGCCTCCGTGAACTTAAACTAGCTTCCACCTACAATGATTGCGAGGTAGATCATGTCACACATGGGAACACGTGATGTCACACATAATCCGAATGAGTCGTGTCTCACACACAACTGCGGAATGCGTCATGCCATGCATGTTCAGAATGAGGCATGTCACACGTGTGTTGTCAAATGTGACATGACGCATTCCCGTGCGTGACTCGACTATATGTGTATGTTCCCATATGTGACATTATTTGTTCTTCCCACATGGGAACACAAGACATGAACCACTTGAAAAAAACACCCCTGAAAGTGACTTAAATAGAAAAATACTTTCTATTTCAGGTCTTTAGACAATACCTCTCCATCGTGTAGACGAACGCGTCTGTCTATACGATCGAGAGATTTTGTTCCTATTTGTCTGGGGACATGTATGTGTGACTTGACGCATTCGCATGTGCACGATTGAGAGATATTGTTTCTATTTGTCTGGGGGCGTATATGTGTGACTTGACTCATTCATGTGTGTCAGATGAGTCGAATGTGTCAGATACCTACGTCTGTTCGTGCGAGTTGTGTCACACACATGTATGAGTCATGTCACACATATGAATCAGTCATGTCTAATATTTTTAGTGGTCATGCCACACGGATGCGATGTCTGTGTATGGCGTGACTCATTCACATGTGTCAGATGACTCGCATTTCTCAGAAACTTAGCTTCCACCTACAATAAATGCGAGAGGTTTCATGTGTATTTGTCACACCACACAACCGCGAGTTTTGTGTGTGGCGTGACTCGTTTTGCGATATTCGTGTGTGACATGACTCATTCACATGCGTCAGGCGACTCGCATTTGTCAGAAACCTAGCTTCCGCCTACAATAATTGCGAGTGGTTTAATTTGCATTTGTCACACCACACAACCGCGATTTTTATGCGTGGCGTGACTCATTTTGCGATATCTGTGAGTGGTGCAACTCATTCACATGCGTCAGGCGACTCGCATTTGTCAGAAAACTAGTCTCCGCCTACTATAATTGCAAGTAGTTTAATGTGTATTTGTCACACCACACAACCGCGATTTTCGTGTGTGATGTGACTCATTTTGTAATATCTGTGTGTGACGTGCCTCGTTCACATGCGTGTGATGACTCGCACTTGTCAGAAATCTAGCTTCCACCTACAATGATTGCGAGGGGATTATTGTGCATTTGAAAATCTGTGTGTGATTTGATATTTGTGTTGTATGCCTAATACAAACATTTGACATTGACTGATTCATGTGTGTTATGGGGGGGCTACGAATAGTAGGCTCCTTAAAATTATAGGTCTCTTTTGCAAAAGAGGCCTATGAAAAAGACGATATTCTGCAAAAGAGGCCTGTAGTGTTAAGGAGCCTACTAATGCTAGCCACCCCATACATGATTCATACATGTGCGTGACATAATGCATTCATGTGTGTGATATGATGCGTTCATGTGTACAATGAGGCATCCATACGTGGGACAAGACACGTTCATTTGTGGGACATGACTCATTGATTTGTGTGATATGGCTCATTCAACTCTGTGACATGACTCGTTTTCTTGTCACGCATGCAGGAAATTCAAAGACTGGTCGACGATTGGGGTGTTGATCCCTGTGGCTTGTGCGAGGAAATTGGTCGCGAACAGGTATTTCTGCTGTGAATGAGTCGTGACGCATGAGTTCGTGACATCTACAGTAACTATGTTGACGCACACATATATGGTATGTGTATATATGAAGTTGTGGCCTGTGTGAGGAAGTTGGTCGCGAACAGGTTTTTTCTGCTGTAAATGAGTCGTGACACATGAGTTCGTGACATCTACAGTAACTATGTTGATGCACATATATGTGTATATATGAAGTCGTGAGTTCGTGACATCTACTGTAACTATGTTGACGCACACATTTATGGCATGTGTATATATGAAGTCGTGGCTTGTGTGAGGAAGCTGGTCGCGAACAGGTATTTTCTGCTGTGAATGTGTTGAGACACAAACAATTTGTGTCGCAACTGATATATGTACGTGGACCATGAGTTATTATGGGGTGGCTACGATTAGTAGGCTCCTCAAAATGATAGGTCTCTTTTGCAAAAGAGCCCTACAAAAGAGAAGATATTCTACAAAAGAGACGTATAATTTCAAGGAGCCTACTAATTATAGCCACTTCATACCGGCAATCCACTACGAGGCCTGTGGTATATTTACATGTATACACACGTGCACGTGACTCCCTCTTGCAGATTATTCCATACACACACCCACATTTATGTCATACACGTACACAAATTGTGTATTATGTTCTTCTTCGTCATGTTTTTGTTGCACTTATGATTCACAGTAATTCACAAAATCCGCCCACAGTCTTGTGGCATGTAAATGAGTTACCTCATTCAACTGTATGTATCACCCACGTGTGTGTCACGAACTCATATATGTATGACTTGCTCTTTTAAAATGATTCATATTTGATGTACAAAATCCGCTCAGAGTCCTGTCGCATGTAAATGAGTTACCTAAGTTACCTAAGTTAATTGTATGCATCACAAACGTGTGTGTCACGAACTCATATATGTTTGACTTGCTCTTTTCAGATGATCCACATTTGATGCACAAAATCCGCTCAGAGTTCTGTCGCATGTAAATGAGTTACCTAAGTTGATTGTATTCATCACGAACTTGTGCGTCACGAACTCATATATGTATGGCTTGCTCTGTTCGGATGATTCACATTTGATGCACAAAATCCGCTCAGAGTCTTGTCGCATGTAAATAAGTTACCTAAGTTAATTGTATGCATCACAAACGTGTGCGTCACGAACTCATATATATGTTTGACTTGCTCTTTTCAGATGATTCACATTTGATGCACAAAATCCGCTCTGAGTCTTGTCGCATGTAAATAAGTTGATCGAAAGAAACCCCCCCCCCCGGGGTGGTTTCCTATACACTATGTTCCCTCATCAAGAACCGTGTGTAAGAGGACCCGCCTCGAAGAACCTTTTACAAATCCTTCGAGGGGGGTCCTTTTACACACGGTTCTTGATGAGGGAAAATAGTAAATAGGAAACCCCCCCGGGGGGGGGGTTTTCTTTCAGTCAAAGTTACCTAAGTTAATTGTATGCATCACAAACGTGTGTGTCACGAACTCATATATGTTTGACTTGCCCTTTCAGAAGATTCACAGTAGATGTTCAAAATCCGCTCAGAGTCCTGTCGCATGTAAATAAGTTACCTTAGTCAACTGTATGTATCACCCACGTGTGAGTCACGAACTCATATACGTTTGACTTGCTCTTTCAGATGATTTCAGATGATTTCATGCACGCAATTCATTAAGAGTCCTGTGACAGGGGGGGCGATCGACTCCCAGTGAAAACTCGTGACTCATTCACAGCCATGCCTAGTGACTCAGTATACAATAACTACAGCAACTCATCTGTATGTCACACAGGGAGCCCAATGGACTCCCGGTGAACGTGTCCAAATCCCACATTGGGTTATGGGATTGCGAAATCGCCGAATTCCCGAAATCCCACAGCACATGTCGGAATCCCACAACGTGCAGATATTTCGTTTATGTCAAGAAGAAAATTTTGATGACATACACTCTAAATCAAATTGCACTGAAATGTCTTCTGGGTACGTTCTCATTTCCACAAGACACTTCTGTGCCATTCGGTTTAGTGTGTATTTCATTAAAAAAATCCTCTTGAAGCAAACAAAATATCCGTACGTTCTGGAATTCCAACATACTTTGTGCGGTTTTGGGAATTTTCTCGATTTTGCACTTCCACAACCCGCAGCGGGATTCGGATATGTTCACCGAAAACTTCCCGGGCTCCCTGTGTGATGTATACATGAGTTGCTGTAGTTACTGTATACTGAGTCACGAGTCATAGCTGTGGATTAGTCACGAGTCATGGCACAGGCAATCCACTTTGCGTCCTGTCATGGGCGTATCAACGCCACACAAAGGAATGAGTCATGTCACACATGGAATGAGTCATGTCACACATGTGAATGAGTCATGGCACAGGCAATCCACTTTGCGTCCTGTGATGGGCGCGCCACACAAAGAAATGAGTCATGTCACTCGTGGAATGAGTCATGTCACATGCGCAATGAGTCATGGCACAGGCAATCCACTGTGCGTCCTATAATTGACACGTCAACACCACACAAGGGAAGGAGTCATGTCACATGTGGAATGAGTCATGTCACACGTGTGAATGAGACACGGCACAGGCAATCCACTTTGCGTCATATCACGGGCACATCGACGCCACTATGCTGCTGCTAGATCTCGGTGCGTAGACATTTGCTCTTTCTCTCGTGTGTGTACAAAGTATATAGATGGTGTGCTGCCTATAAAGGACAGACGCATGCTATATGAAGTTCAAATTCAAGTTGTTTACTCTCATTCGACCAAAACGGCGCCAAAAAAACTATGCTAAACAAATCACACATACTATATGTGTCATCTTATTGTGTCGATCTTAGTGGTCACGTTATAGAGGACAGACACTTACTACATGTGTCATGCATAGAGGATAGACACTTACTATACGTTTCATATATACAGTACAGACTCTGACTATATGTGTCTATAGAGGACAGACACTTACGATATGTGTCATCTTTTTAATGTCGATCTCAGTGGTCACGTGCTACACATTATATACGAGGTCTTATATCCGTGGTGTTGATCCATGTTGGATCAGATATATATTCATTAGTATGTGTACTAAAAGGCAATAGGCTCAGTCATGCATATATTTAAATATAAATGTATATATACATTCTACATATGTGTATATATATATATATATATATATATATATATATATATATATATATATATATATATATATATATATATATATATTTATATATATATATATATATTTATATATATATATAAATATATATATATATATATA
>Ga0105053_10010716_pt1 | contig 11372 bp, 11 predicted proteins | sample BON01_FD_78093 | JGI IMG/M metagenome (GOLD analysis project Ga0105053, IMG submission 78093) | Freshwater microbial communities from Lake Bonney liftoff mats and glacier meltwater in Antarctica - BON-01 | ecosystem: Environmental > Aquatic > Freshwater > Ice > Glacier meltwater | place: Lake...
CTGCATATGGGCCTGTCCGGTGTAACGACGAGATTGCACGGGGACATCTGCGAGATTTTGCGGCGGTATTGTGGAAATTGAAACCGTAAAATGGGCTGGGAGGGGTTAGGTCACTGATTCAGGGACTCTATTGCAATCGCGGCCGCGATGCCTTGCACAGAGTGAACGTCAACGGCCCCTGAGTCTCGCTCCAGTCCGCTGTTGCGATTGACGACATGGTTCAAATCCTCGACGAGATACGAGGTATGGCACCTGGCGCCTTCCGCGGCTGCGCCGAACCCCTTGTCTTGAAGGGGCGGGAGGGGTAGGCAGAATGAGGTTTTCAAGACTCCGGGGGGCGGTGCGCATGGCCTATGACGATCCGACGACGCTGGTGTCGACCGACTGGCTGGGCCAGCACCTGAAAGACCCCGATCTGCGCATTCTGGATGCCAGCTGGTATCTGCCCGACATGGGTCGCGACGGGAAGGCCGAGTATGACGAGGCCCATATCCCCGGCGCGCGCTGGGTGTCCGCCGCCGAAGTCAGCGACACCAGCGCCGAACTGCCCAACACCGTGCCCCCCATGGAAAAGTTCGTCAGCCGGATGCGGCGTCTGGGCGTGGGCGATGGCCATCAGGTGGTGGTGTACGATGGTGCGGGGCTGTTTTCGGCGGCGCGCCTTTGGTGGCTGTTCCGCCTGATGGGCAAGACCGGGGTGGCGGTGCTGGACGGCGGTTTCGCCAAGTGGCAGGCCGAGGGGCGCGCGGTCGAGGACATGCCGCCCGCAATGCGCGACCGGCATATTACCGTGACGCGGCAGAACCATCTGGTGCGCGACGTGACGCAGGTGGCGGCGGCCAGCAAGCTGGGCGATCATCAGATCGTCGATGCCCGCGCGCCAGAGCGGTTTGCGGGCCTCGCGCCCGAGCCGCGCAAGGGCCTGCGGGCGGGGCATATTCCGGGATCGGTGAACCTGCCTTACAAGACGTTGCTGAACGCCGATGGCACTTTCAAGGCGCCCGATGCCCTGCGCGCCGCGTTCACCGCGGCTGGTGTCGATCTGGCGCGTCCGGTGATCACCACCTGCGGGTCGGGGGTGACGGCGGCGGTGCTGTCGTTGGGGCTTGAGGTGCTGGGCCACCGCGATCACGGGCTCTATGACGGATCCTGGGCCGAATGGGGCATGTACAACGACCTGAAGGTCGCCACCGGAGAGAACTGATGCTTGAGACGCTGAAGGCGCAACCTGCCGACAAGATTCTGGCCCTTATGGCGGCCTTTCGCGAAGATCCGCGCACTGACAAGATCGATCTGGGCGTGGGCGTCTACAAGGATGCCGACGGCCACACCCCGGTGATGCGGGCGGTCAAGGCGGCGGAACGGCGGCTGGTGGAGACCCAGGACACCAAGGCCTATGTCGGGCTGCTGGGCGATCCGGCGTTTTCGGATGTGATGCGCGAGATGATCCTGGGCGATTCGGTGCCGGTTGACCGGGTGTCCTGTGCGGCGACTCCGGGGGGCACGGGGGCGATCCGGCAGGCGCTGGAGTTGATCAGGATGGCTGCGCCCGAGGCATCGGTGTGGCTGAGCGCGCCGACATGGCCCAACCATCCGTCGATCATCAAGTACCTCGGGATGAAGATGGCCGAGTACCGCTATTTCGACGGCGAAACCCGCGATGTCGATTTTGCCGCGATGATGACCGATCTGAGCGGCATCGCGCCGGGCGATGTGGTGCTGCTGCACGGCTGCTGCCACAATCCAACGGGCGCCAACCTGACGCTGGATCAGTGGCAAACGGTGTCGGATCACCTGAACGCCAAGGGGGCGATCCCGTTCATCGACATCGCCTATCAGGGGTTCGGCGACGGGCTGGAGGCAGATGCGGCGCCGACGCGGTTGATGGCAAGGAATGCGCCCCAGATGCTGATCGCGGCCAGTTGTTCCAAGAACTTCGGCATTTACCGCGAACGCACCGGGCTGGTCATGGCGATCGCCGACGATGCGGGGATGAAGCCGGTGACGCAGGGCACGCTGGCCTTCCTGAACCGCCAGAACTACAGCTTTCCGCCCGATCACGGGGCGCGGGTGGTGACGATGATCCTGAACGATCCGGACCTCAAGGCCGACTGGATGGCGGAACTGGAAGAGGTGCGCACGGGCATGCTGTCCCTGCGCGAACAGTTGGCGGATGAACTGCGGCAGCGGTCAAACTCGGACCGGTTCGATTTCATCGCCCACCACCGGGGGATGTTTTCGCGCCTGGGCGCCAGCCCCGAACAGGTGGAGAAGATGCGCGCCGACAACGGGATTTACATGATCGGCGACAGCCGGATGAATATCGCCGGGTTGAACGCGCGCACGATCCCGATTGTGGCGCAGGCGATCATCGACGCCGGTGTTTAAGTCGAGGGCCTAGTTCCAGGGACGGGGCTGTTCGGCATAGCCGATGTAAAGCGGATGTTTCGGATGGCCCCCCTGGGACAGCCCAAGGTGGAACAGCGGGCGCAGGGTGGCGTGCAACAGCGCCTCGACCTCTGCCCCCCGGCCCAGATGCGCGCCATGGGTGCCCCAGGCGCACAGCACGGCATCAGCCCACAGCGCGGCCTCGCGGATCGCGGCGTCATTGGCCGGGCCCACCGGGCGATCCGCCGCGCGCATCTTTTTCGGGTCGGTGTCGCGCCAGGCAAAGATGTTGGTCACGCGAAACGCACCATAGCCCAGAACCCGGGCGCGCCGCTCGCACCGTTCGACCGTTGGGTCGTTCTGCACCTCGGTGGCGGTAGAAGGGTTGAGCATGACAAAGGCGATTTTCGGCGCGGTGCCGTCCCACACCCGGATCAGATCATAGCGATAGCGCAGACAGTCGGAATAGGTGGCGACGCTGGCCGCATCGCCCTTGAGGTGTTCGCGCGTGATCATCGTACTTATTGTGCCTATCCATGGCAAATTGTCAAAATGTAGACAGTGTTCTTGATTTGTGCTATTCACACACTGTAATAGTCACTTCGATTCGATGGAGATCACTATGCCTACCAAACAATCGACCAGCAAAGTCTCTACACTTGCGAGCAAAGTTCTGTCAGGGGCTAAGAAACCAACTCCGAAAGAAACGAAATCACTCGCAGCGTCCGTGCTTTCTCAAGATGAAAAGAAGGGAAATTCCAAAAAGTAACTCACGCTACAAAGACGCGGCTGGGGTGCAACTCGCCGCTGCGATAGATGCCCACGGCCACGGCGCGGCCTTCATACGACGCCCAGGCCTCGTCGCCGTATTCGGCGTCAGATGAAATCACCTTGCCCGGGTTGCCATTGCGCAGCTTTGCGGCGCCCTCGGCGGTGCAGCGCACCTCGGGCAGATCCTCCAGCCCCTGTTCCAGCGGCCGCAGCCAGGTGTCCAGCGCGGGCGTGCGGGCCAGTTGTTCAAGCAGTTCCAGCGACAGCCCCTCGGACGCCTCGAACGGCCCCGACCAGACACGCCGCAACGCCAGGACATGGCCATAGCACCCCAAAGCCTGCCCCAGATCGCGAGCGATCGCGCGCACATAGCCGCCCTTGCCACAGACCATCTCCAGCTCGGCATGGTCGGGATCGGGGCGCGAGACGAAGTTCAGTTCCTCGACGAACAGCGGACGGGCGGCGATTTCCATCGTCTCGCCGTCGCGGGCGCGCTTGTAAGCACGCTCACCGTCGATCCTCACCGCCGAAAACTGCGGCGGCACCTGCATGATGTCGCCGGTCAGGGGCAGCAAAGCCTCGATGATCTGGCCATCGGTGGGCCGCAGATCGGACTGCGCAATCACCTCGCCTTCCGCATCGTCGGTGTTGGTGGCCTGGCCCAGCCGCATCGTGAAGCGGTAGGCCTTCATCGCGTCGGTGATCCAGGGCACGGTTTTCGTGGCCTCACCCAGCGCCACGGCCAGAACGCCGGTGGCGTCCGGGTCCAAAGTGCCGGCATGGCCCGCCTTGTTGGCATCGAACGCCCAGCGCACCTTGTTGACCACGGCGGTCGACGTCAGGCCCGCAGGCTTGTCGATGATCACCCAGCCCGAAATGTCACGGCCCTTTTTGCGTCTGCCCATGGTCTGCTCCTGTCCTGCCAGCGCCGGGGGGTACAGCGGGTTGGCGCGCCCGTCAATTCATCGGCGCGACGGTGCCCAGGATCGGCCCCATCGGAAAGCCGCCATCGGTGCGCCCCAGTTGCGGCGCATGGAAGCGCGAGATGTTGCCATCGAGGAACAGCGCATTGGGTGTCTCGAATTCATCGCGAAACAATCGCCCGAACTGGTGAAAGTTCACCGGCCGGTCGGAAATCGCGATCACCACCTGTCGCCCATCGCCCGAGACTCCCACGCCGTTGCGGATATAGCGAGACGTTCCATCGACCAGAAACCGGGGATGCAACTTGCCTCCGATCACCAGCATCGGGCCCGACTGGGTTGCAAACCGGCACTCGGGCGGGGCCTTGGCATAGGCCCGGCTCTCGATCACCGCCGCCCTTGCCCCCATGATGCAGAACACCCCGTTGGGCAGCAGGCCAAAGTTGCCCGGCCCGTCCGACGTGATCACCCGCATCTCTTCGCGCCCGTCCTCGATGTACAGCCCCACCGGCGCGCGGTCGGCGTGGTACATCCCGGCGTTCATCGCCACGCCCAGCGTCTTGCCTTCGGCCTGCAAGGCCCGGTCGACATTGCGGAAACTGCCGAAGACGGTGCCATTCGCGTCCCGCAGCCAAAGGCGCATGGGATCGGTGGCCAGGGTGATCCGGCAATAGCTGAACGGCGTGTCATCAAAAGTGACCCTGGCGCATTCGGGTGCGGCCTGCACCAATGCGGGCCACAACAGCAACAGCGCGATCAGCCTTGCAATCACGTCTCGTCCTCTGGTTTGGGCGTGTCAAGATCGCGCTTCACCTCGTCTCGGCTCAACAAAGCGCGGGTGTGATCCATCCGGTCGAACGTGTCATCGATCAGAAACCGCAGTTCCGGCGAATTGCGCAGGGTCATCTCGCGGTTCAGCGCGCGGCGCAACTCATAGGCGTTGCGCTTCAGCGCCTGAATCGCGGCCACCTTGTCCTTGGCCCCCAGCGGCAGCACGAAAATGGTCGCCACCCGCAGATCGGGCGAGGTGCGCACCTCGGACACGGTGATCGACATGCGATTCAGATCGGGGTCGTGGATCGCGCCCTGGGCCAGCAGATCCGACAGGATCCGCCGGATCAGTTCGCCCACGCGAAGCTGTCGTTGCGAGGGGCCAGCGCCCCCGGGAAATCGTTTGTTTGCCATCTCTCCGATCTAGGGGGGAACGCGCCCCCGTGCAACAAGGGGTTTGCGCGGTTCGCCCCTTGGGCTAGACCGTGGCGCAACGTCAAAGGGGGACCGAAATGGCAAAGACACCGGGCATCGCGATCACGGGCGTTTCGGGTCGCATGGGCCGGATGCTGGCCAACATGGTCGTCGCCAGCGATGCGATGCACCTTGCCGCAGCGCTGGAACGCCCGGGCCATCCGTGGGTGGGCCGCGATCTGGGGTCTGTCCTGGGCGGGGCCGAGAATGGCGTGATCGTCGGCGGCGATGCTTCGGCCCTTGCCGGGGCGGATGCGGTGATCGACTTTACCGCGCCCGCCGCAACTGTGGCGTTTGCCGCGCAGGCGGCGGCGGCGGGCATCGTCCATGTGATCGGCACCACCGGCCTGTCCGAGGCCGACATTGCCGCCATCGACACGGCGGCCCGTGCCACCCCGATCATCCGCGCCGGCAACATGAGCCTTGGGGTGAACCTGCTGACGCAACTGGTGAAACAGGTCGCCGCCGCGCTGGATGACAGCTATGACATCGAAGTGATCGAGGCGCACCACCGCCACAAGGTCGACGCGCCCTCGGGCACCGCCCTGATGCTGGGGCAGGCGGCGGCGGACGGGCGGGGTGTGGCCCTGGGCGAGGCATCGGACCGGGGCCGCGACGGCATCACCGGGGCGCGGCGCCCGGGCGCCATCGGGTTCAGCGCCATCCGGGGCGGCGACATCATCGGCGAACACGACGTGATGTTCGCGGCAGCGGGAGAAATCATCACCCTGTCGCACCGCGCCACCGACCGGTCGCTGTTCGCGCGCGGCGCGCTGAAGGCGGCGCTGTGGGGTCAGGGGCGGGCGCCGGGGCATTACGATATGCTGGATGTTCTGGGCCTGAAGTGATCCATTTGTTCATTTTTCGAGTATACCGAACAAACGCGACCGGATGAGACGGAGACGAAAGATGACATTTCTAACCCGCGCGATTGCCATTGCGGCCCTGTCCCTGCCGTTCGGCGCCCCCGTTCTGGCCGAAAGCTTCAAGACGGTGACGGACAAATCCGAGTTCGTCGATCTGATCGACGGTCGCCAACTCACCAGCCTCGGCATTCGACTGAGCGTGTCCCCCGGCGGCGCGATAAGCGGCAGCGCCTTTGGCCAGGACGTGCGCGGCGCGTGGCGCTGGCAGGGCGGTTTCTTCTGCCGTGACCTTGCCTATGGCAAGACCGATCTGGCGTCGAACTGCCAGCAGGTGCTGGTCCGGGGCGACACGATACGCTTTATCGCCGATCAGGGGACGGGCCAGTCCGCCGATCTGCGCCTGCGCTGATCCGCGATCAGAAATCGATCGCGATTCCCTTCTTCTCCCAATCGCCAAAGCGGACAGGCTCGGGTCCGTCGCGTCCGCCCAGTTCGACCGGCATTTCCACGACCTTTGCCTTGGCGCGCCGTTCCTCCGCCTCGGCCAGCGCGCGCCGGGCGGCGGGGGGCAGATCGGACCGATCCTCTGACATGGCAGGCTCCTTGGCGGTTGTTCCGTCGCTTCTCCTGATATACGTCGCGCGCGAGCCTTCTCAAGCCGCGCAAAGGACATTCCCATGGCCCACCCCGTCGATGCGCCCCGTGCCGCGGCGCTGACCCTGCTGATGGGCGTGACCGAAGACCATCGCCTGCTGTCCGAACTCTTGCCCCGGGTCATGGCGCCCCTCGCCGCCGCCGACCGGGCCCGCGCCCAGCGTCTGGCCACCGGCACCCTGCGCTGGATGGACCGCGCCGACCGTGCGCTGGGCCCGTTCCTGCGCATGAAGCCCTGGCCGCGCACCCACAACGCGATGCGCCTTGCGATCTATGAACTGTTCGTCGAAGGCGCCGCCGAGCATGGTGTGGTGAATGCCGCCGTCGATCTGGTGCGCGCCATGCCCGACACGGCGCCCCAGGCGGGCCTTGCCAACGCGGTGTTGCGCAACGCGATCCGCCAGGGCGGGTGGGACGCGCTGCCGCTGCCACGCCTGCCCAAATGGCTGCGCAAACCCCTGACCGACGATTTCGGCAAGGCCCGCGTCGAAGCGATGGAGGCGGCCTTTGCCAGAATGCCCCCGCTCGATCTGACCCCGCGCGATGGCGACGCCGCAACGCTCGCGGCGCTACTGGGCGGCATTGCCCTGCCCACAGGGTCGGTCAGGCTAACCGAAACCGGCCAGATCTCGGCGCTGCCCGGCTTTGACACCGGCGCGTGGTGGGTACAGGACGCGGCCGCAGCCTTGCCTGCCCGTCTGCTGAAAGCACAACCGGGCGAGCGCGTCCTTGATCTCTGCGCCGCGCCCGGTGGCAAGACGATGCAACTGGCCGCCACCGGCGCCCATGTCACCGCGCTGGACAATTCCGAACCCCGCATGCAGCGCCTGCGCGAAAATCTGGCGCGCACGAAACTGGTCGCAGAAACCGTCGTCGCCGACGCCCTCACCTACGCCGTCGAAACCCCGTTCGATGCCGTCCTGCTCGACGCGCCCTGTTCGGCCACAGGCACCATCCGCCGCCACCCCGACCTGCCAAGGGCCAAGGACGGCAGCGACTTCCCCGCCCTGATCAAACTTCAGGAACAGATGATCGACGCCGCCCTGCGTCTTGTCAAACCGGGCGGCAGGCTGATCTTCTGTACCTGTTCGTTGCTCATCGACGAAGGCGAGGAACAGGTGCGCGACGCCCTCGCCCGCCACCCGGGCCTGAGGATCGAACCGCTCGACCACCCGACCATCGAAGATCACTGGCGCACCCCGGAAGGCCTGCGGCTGACCCCCGATCTCTGGCCCGGAACCGGCCATCTCGACGGCTTCTTCATCACCTGTTTGCGCCGCCCGTCCTGAGTCCCCATTCTTTCTTGCAGAAAATATCCCGGGGGGTTCGGGGGGGCTGGCCCCCCGGCCCACCCCGAAGCGCAGACTTTTGAAATGACAGCCCGCCCGCCCCGGCGTATAGTCCCGATCAATCAGACCCCGCACCACGATGTGACCGGCGAGGCAAGGCAGGCAAGTGTCCCGAAACGAACCCTGGCAAGCGCGCAAAACGCGCTGGATGAACAGCTTGCGCGCGCGCCTCAGCACCCTGAGCGCGCCGGCCACAGGCCTGACCAGCCAACCCGAGCCCCGCACCATCGGCAGTTTCGCCCGGGGGCGGCAGATTTCCGCCGGAAATTTCCTGTTCGCGGGCTACCTCGTCGAGGCGCCGGATACGGCGATCTGGGATTTGCCCATGCCGGGCCTGACGTTCGAGCAGGAATTGCACGGTTTCACCTGGATCGACGATCTGGCCGCCGTCGGCGATGCGTCTGCCAATCTGCGCCAGCGCACCTGGACCCATGCCTGGATCGCCCGTTTCGGGCGCGGCACCGGCCCCGGCTGGACGCCCGATCTGACCGGGCGCCGCCTGATCCGCTGGATCCACCACGCCATCACCCTTCTGAACGGCGCCGACAAGACCACGTCCGATGCGTTTTTCCGAAGCCTGGCCCAGCAGACCAACTTCCTGTCCCACCGCTGGCCAGCCGCGTCGCCCGGCCTTGCGCGGTTCGAGGCGCTGACCGGGCTGATCTATGCCGGGATCGCTTTGACGGGGATGGAGAAACACATCGCCCCGGCGGTCATGGCGCTGAGCCGCGAATGCGCGGCACAGATCGACGAACAGGGCGGCATCCCGACCCGCAACCCCGAAGAACTGATGGAGGTGTTCACCCTGCTGTCCTGGGCGGCGGCGGGGCTGCGCGAAGCCGGGCGCACGCCGACGGCCGCCCATCTGGCGGCGCTGGAGCGCATTGCGCCCTCCCTGCGCGCCCTGCGCCATGCCGATGGCGGGCTGGCGCGGTTCCACGGCGGCGGGCGCGGCCCCGAGGGGCGGCTGGATCAGGCGCTGGCGGCATCCGAGGTGAAAGGCGGCAAGCGGGCGGGTTTGGCCATGGGCTTTGCCCGGCTCAGCCACGGGCGCACGACGCTGATCGTCGATGTCGCCTCGCCCCCGGTGCGCGACGCCAGCGCCCAGGGCCATGCCAGCACCCTGGCGTTCGAACTGACATCGGGGCGGCGCCCGCTGATCGTGAACTGCGGGTCGGGGCGCACCTTCGGCGAGAAATGGCGCCGGGCCGGGCGCGCCACACCGTCGCATTCGACCCTGGCCATCGAGGGCTATTCCTCGGCCCGGCTGGGGGTGGTCGGCACGCTCCTCGGGCACAACGCCGAACTGCTGGTGGACGCGCCGCGCGACGTGCGCGTGGAGGAACGCCACAGCGATCTGTCGGGCGGGCTGATCGCCGGGCATGACGGCTACCTCGCCACCCACGGGCTGACCCATGTGCGCCAGTTGTACCTCAGCTATGACGGCCGTGGGGTGCATGGCGAGGATGTGCTGGCCACAGTGGAAAAATCCGACGAGCGGCAGTTCGACCGGGCGCTGGACCGGTCGGCGCTGAAAGGCATCGCCTTCAAGGTCCGGTTCCATCTGCACCCGGACGCCGACGCCGAACTGGACATGGGGGGCGCCGCCGTTTCGATGGCGTTGAAAAGCGGTGAGATCTGGGTGTTCCGCCACAGCGGCGATGCCCGACTGACGCTGGAACCCTCGGTCTACCTTGAGCGCGGCCGCCTGGCGCCGCGTGCCACGCGGCAGATCGTGCTGTCGGCGATTGCGGTGGATTATGCCACGCGGGTGTCCTGGACGCTTGCCAAGGCCCGGGATACCCCCGATACGATCCGCGACCTCGAGCGTGAAGACCCGGCGTTCGAGTCCGGGTCGCAGACGTGAAGGAACGCCCATGACCGATCTCCTGCCCATTCGCCGCGCCCTGCTGTCGGTGTCCGACAAATCCGGCCTTGTCGACCTGGCGGGTGCTCTGGCGGGGCAGGGGGTTGACCTGCTGTCCACCGGCGGCTCGGCGGCGGCGTTGCGCGGCGCGGGACTTGCGGTGCGCGACGTGGCGGATGTGACTGGTTTTCCCGAGATGATGGATGGCCGGGTCAAGACGCTGCACCCGGCGGTGCATGGCGGGCTTCTGGCGCTGCGCGATAACGCGGGGCATGTCGCGGCGATGCAGGCGCACGGGATCGGCGCCATCGACCTGCTGGTGGTCAATCTCTATCCGTTCGAGGAAACCGTCGCCAAGGGTGCCGACCATGCCACCTGTGTCGAGAATATCGACATCGGCGGCCCGGCGATGATCCGCGCGGCGGCCAAGAACCATCGCTTTGTCACCACCCTGGTGGATGTGCAGGATTACGCGGCCCTGCTGGACGAATTGGCCGCCCATGGCGGCACGACCCACGCCTTTCGCCAGAGGTTGGCGCAGATCGCCTATGGCCGCACCGCCGCCTATGATGCGGCGGTCAGCACATGGATGGCGGGGGCGCTGAGCGATCCCGCACCGCGCCGTGTGGCGGTGGCAGGCACCTTGGTGCAGGTCATGCGCTATGGCGAGAACCCCCATCAGCGGGCGGCATTCTATACCGATGGCTCGGGACGCCCCGGAGTGGCGACGGCGGTACAGCATCAGGGCAAGGCGCTGTCCTACAACAACATCAACGACACCGACGCGGCGTTCGAGCTGATTTCCGAATTTGCCGGCGATGCCCCCGCCTGCGCGATCGTCAAGCACGCCAACCCCTGCGGCGTGGCCCGGGGCGCAACCCTGGCCGAGGCCTATCAAAAGGCGTTCGATTGCGACCGCACCAGTGCCTTCGGCGGCATCATCGCATTGAACCGGCCCCTGGACGCGGAAACGGCGGAGTTGATCTGCGGGGTTTTCACCGAAGTGGTGATTGCGCCCGGGGCTGACGACAGCGCAGTGAGTATTTTTGCAAAGAAGAAGAACCTGCGTTTGCTGACCACCTCGGGCCTTGCCGATCCGGGGCAGGCGGGGCGGGTGATCAGGCAGGTGTCGGGAGGGTATCTGATGCAGGACAAGGATACCGGTCGGGTTGCGCTGGCTGACCTGAAGGTCATGACGAGACGACAGCCGACCGAGGCGGAGATGGCCGATCTGCTGTTCGCCTGGACCGTGGCCAGACATGTGAAATCCAATGCCATCGTCTATGCTGGTGGCGGGGCCACCGTTGGA
>Ga0105053_10010728_pt1 | contig 11364 bp, 10 predicted proteins | sample BON01_FD_78093 | JGI IMG/M metagenome (GOLD analysis project Ga0105053, IMG submission 78093) | Freshwater microbial communities from Lake Bonney liftoff mats and glacier meltwater in Antarctica - BON-01 | ecosystem: Environmental > Aquatic > Freshwater > Ice > Glacier meltwater | place: Lake...
GATGTCTTTGACGACATGGTCAGGCTTCTCCGCGAGAGGATAGAGAACTTTCCCAGGACGAGCGACGAACACGGTTTGAAGGCTGGCCGCCTTGGCGCCAGCGATGTCCCATCCGTGCGCCGCGACCATGGGAGAATGATTTTGGATAGATGCTCATCGTATTCGAGGTGACTGGAGATGACTGGACCATTGGCTGGGTATGAAATGGTTTATCTCTAGAGGAGCTTGAGCAGTGCCTTGGCGGCCGCTTCTGAGGATGCGGGGTTTTGCCCGGTGACGAGATTGCCATCGACGACTACATAAGAACCCCAATCCGGTCCTTTTTCATAGAGACCCCCATTCGCTTCGAGCATGTCTTCGACCAGAAACGGAACAATTTTCGTCAGACCAACACCCTCTTCCTCCGTATTCGAAAAGCCGGTCACGCGGCGGCCCGAGACCAACGACATTCCGTCCGCCCCTTTTGTGTGCTTGAAGATCGCCGGAGCGTGGCACACCGCAGCGAGAGGACGATCCTCTGCGATGAAAGTTTCGATCATGTGCTGGCTGTCTGCGTTCTCCGCCAGATCCCAGAGCGGGCCATGCCCCCCTGGGTAAAAAATCGCATCAAATCCGTCGGCATCGATCTCCGCTAACTTGGTCGTGTGGCCGAGAGCCCTTTGGGCTGCCTTGTCCTTTTTAAAGCGCTGCGTTGCCTCGGTTCGAGCATCGGAAACGTCACTCTGCGGATCGAGCGGGGGTTGCCCTCCCGCCGGAGATGCCAGGGTGATTTCCGCTCCAGCCTCAAGCAGGACGTAATAGGGAGCCGCAAATTCTTCTAGCCAGAAGCCGGTCTTTTTGCCCGTGTCACCCAGCTTGTCGTGCGAGGTCAGTATCATGAGAATTTTCATATCGTTTTTTTTGGTTACTTATTTTACGGGTCCGACGCGGATCACGCGCTTGCCAACGTTATCGTCGGTGTGAAGGCCGATGAATGCATCCCGATGCGGTGTCTCCTATTGAGCAGCTTCAAGAATGCGGCGGGCCACCTCGGGGGTGATGTCGCCGTGTTCGCCAAGGGCCGTCATGCCGTGGTCTCGCAAGCCTTTAACGATATGGTCGATCCCCGACGCATCAACGCCGTAGTCCCTCAGTAGGGTCTTGATGCCCAAGCTCTCGAAAAACCCGCGCGTCGCGTTGATCGCCGCGTCGATCCGTTCGTCGTCAGAGCCTTCGCGAATATCCCAGACGTGGGCAGCGTATTGTAATAGTTTCTCACGCTTAGGGCCTCGCTGGTAGTTCAGCAGTGAAGGCAGCACGACGGCCAGTGTGCACGCGTGGTCGGTATCTTTGAGCGCGGTGATTTCATGCCCGATCATGTGGCTCGCCCAGTCCTGCGGCACACCGACACCAATCAGACCGTTCAGGGCCAGCGTTGCCGTCCACATCAGATTGGCCCGGATGTCGTAGTCTTTCGGTGTCGCAAGCGCCTTGGGGCCAAGATCGATCAGCGTGCGCATCAGGGTTTCCGCAAAACCGTCCTGAATGGGGGCAGCGGATGGATAGGTTAGATACTGTTCGATGATGTGGACAAAGGGATCAGCCACACCATTGGCAATCTGACGATCTGGCAGCGTGTAAGTGACCTCGGGATCCAGCACTGAGAATATAGGGTAGCAATGCGGGCTAACAAACGGGAGCTTCGCGCCCTTGTCCGGATTGGTAATCACGGCCGCAGAGTTCATCTCCGACCCCGTCGCGGGCAGCGTCAATACGGTGCCGAACGGCATCGCCTGCGTGACGGCAGATCCGCGTGATGTCAGAATTTCCCAAGGGTCGCCGCCATGTAGCGCGGCCGCGGCGATAAACTTCGTGGCGTCGATGACCGACCCTCCCCCGACTGCGAGCAGAAAAGTGATGTCCTTTTGACCGATTAGTTCGACCGCCTTAATTGCTGTGGCGAAACGCGGGTTCGGTTCGATCCCGCCGAACTCGATTAAGGTGTGACCCGCCAGGGCCTCACGCACCTGCGTCAGAACGCCAGTTTTTTCTGCGCTGCCTCCGCCGTAGAGGATCAGGACCTTGGCCTCAACGGGAACCTGATCCTTCAGATCGGCGATGCGGCCCTTGCCAAATAGTATGTGGGTCGGGTTGTGGAAATTAAAGTTATTCATATCTCAGGTTTCTTCAGTTTTAATGCGCAAGCGGACGTCGATGTTTCCGCGCGTGGCCTTCGAGTAGGGGCAAGTCTGATGCGCCGCCTCGATCAGACGGTGCGCATCTTCGCGGGCCATACCCGGCAGATACGCGGTAATGTCGAGATCAAGCGAGTATCCGCCTTGGGCGCTCTGGCCGATCCCAACTTCGACCGAGGTTTTGGCTCCCGCGCTGTCGAGTTTTAGATTTTTGGCCGCCAGTTCCATGGCGCTGTCAAAGCAAGCGGCATAGCCGAGCGCGAATAGTTGTTCCGGGTTTACGCCCTTCTCGCTGTCGCCCGGAGGGACCATCTGAAACGAGTAAGTTCCATCGTCCAGAGACGAGGTTCCTGAGCGTCCGCCGGTTGACGATGCGGTGGTTTTGTAGAAAATTTTCATAATTATTTTATTTATTAATTTGAGTATTCAATGCGAATCACGCATGGGCCGGAATAATTTGAGCGACCGACTTTTGGTGCTTATCTCGTGCGGAAAATATTTCTTTAGGCAGAAACAAGCGCTTCTTTAATGAGGACCTCGCCAGCTAGAATTTCAAAAACTTGATTTTGCATTATATCGTCTTCCAATACTTCAACCAAAATTTCAGCGACGTCTGCTCTAGAAATATTTCCTGGATTTCCTATTTTTTCTTTAAGTTGAATTCTGCCGATACCCTCCGTGTCAGTCAACGAGCCAGGCCTGACTATACTATAATGCAAGTTGCTAGCTTTTAAATAGTCATCCGCATTTTGTTTTGCTCGTAGATAATCTTCAAGCTGATCACTACCAGAAGGATTGTCTGCGCCCATTGAGCTTAACATAACAAACTTCTTCACGTCAGCATTTTTTGCAGCATCAATGAGTCGTTTTGCTCCCTCCTGATCGACTCCAATAATATTTTCACCTTTGGATCCTGCAGCAAAGATCACTTTATCTACATTTTTTACAGCATGACTTAGATCCGTTTCCAGGTCGGCTACGACTGCTGAAACATTCTGCTGTTCAAAGTAGTCTTTTTGCTCTTGGTTTCTAACCATAGCAATTGGTTTATAGTCTTCAGATTCTTTTAATAGATTAGTAATTATTTTTCCTGTGGTGCCATTCGCACCGGCTATCAATATATTTTGTTTTTCGTTATTCATATTCTTGTGAATTGTATGTTAGGTCAGTTTGCTTAGTTTGAAGGGCCGACGCGAATCACGCATTTCCCGAAATTGTTTCCATTCAACATGCCGATGAAGGCGGTAGGGGCTTGTTCCAATCCATCCACGATTTCTTCGCGGTAGTGAATTTTTACGGCCTTGAGCCAGCCACCCATCTCCGCGGCGAATTCTGGATACAAGGCTCCGAAATCCTCGAAGATGATGAAGCCGCGCATGGTGATTCGCTTGCGCAAAATCTGACCCATCAGGTAGCCCATTCGATCAGGACCTTCGGGAAGGCTGGTGGCGTTGTATTGCGAGACCAGACCGCATACGGGCACTCGCGCCCCAGTATTCAGTTGAGGCAGAACGGCGTCAAAGACCTTGCCGCCGACGCTCTCGAAATAGATATCGATTCCGGCCGGAGTTGCCGCGGCCAACTCTTCGCTGAAGTCCGCAGAATGATGATCAAGGCAAACATCCAACCCAAGAGTTTTCACCGCGTAGGCACATTTCTCCGCGCCGCCGGCGATACCGATTACCTTGCATCCGAGAATCTTTCCAATCTGACCGACAGTGGCACCCACGGGTCCGGTGGCAGCTGCGACGACGAGAGTCTCTCCCGCTATCGGCTTACCGATCTTCGTGAGACCGGCCCACGCAGTGAATCCCGGCATCCCGGTCACACCCAGGGCCCATGATGGATGCTCCGGATCATTGCCCAGGGAAGTCACCCCTTCTCCGTTCGATAAGGCGTAATCTTGCCAGCCGTTAAAACTGAGAACCCATTCCCCTTTCTTGAAAGCATCGAGTTTAGAAATTTCTACCCGTGCGACGGTTCCCCCAACCATCACGTCTCCAATTTTGACCGGAGGTGCATACGACGGTGCATCGCTCATTCGCCCACGCATGTAGGGATCAAGCGAAAGAAATTCCGTGCGTAGCAACATCTCTCCCTCTTGAGGCGAAGGGACATCTTCTGTTTTGAGAGCCAACGTGCTTTCTGTCGGCGGTCCTTCAGGTCGTTCTGCGAGAATGAGGCGGCGGTTTGTAGTGATCGTTTGTTTCATTTTTTTTCGTGGATCCACTCACTTCTCAACTGGATCATCACCAAGAAATGATCGAGTGATCATGCCCATTTTGATACAGCAATGGTCCTCGTTCTCGTCTTTCCGGCGAGTATCGCCACTGCATCGTTTCTATGGTTTTGAATCCATTTCTCAGACGTGGGTGAAGGTATTGTATTCTATATTTGCGGATGCGGCTTTGCGATGGGGTTTATCCCCACTGGCGGATCGTGGCGTCAGCATCAGAAATGAAGTTGGCCTACGGAGCGGGTCAGCCGTTGCGCTCCATGTGCTTGTTCGGTGAGTTTTTCCTTAAGGTTAAACCGGATCATCCTCTCCCGGCGCGGACATATGCTTGGAGATATACGCGGGTTCACCCATTCTCTTGAGGAGGTCGAGTTGGAGTTCGAGCCAAGCCATATGCCCCTCTTCGTCCAAGGCAATGCGCTCGAAAAGTGATCGTGTTCCAATATCTCCCGCCTCATCAGCTTGGCGTGCAGCCGAGGTGTAGAAGGTGATGGCCTCCTTCTCGTCAGTTAGATCCGATTGGAATAATTGAACGAGCGATTCGGCAATCACCGGGGGTTTCGCGAGCACAAGTTTCGGCTCACCTTTGAGGAAGATGATTCGCGTAATGAAATCGTCGGAATGGCCTAACTCCTCATGCATTTCCTTACGCATCTGCGCTGCAAGTCGATCGATCCCCCAATCGGACAGAACGCCAGCATGTAATTGATATTGATGTGCGGCGGTTAATTCCATCGCAAGCGCTGCTTGGAGGTTACTCAGTGTGGTTTCTTTATTCATGGTTTTATCTGTTTATAATAGGGTTGGGCGTATCATAGCTTCAGAATATATATTCTAACTTTTATTTGGCGGTTGGCTATGGGGAGTAACCCTACCGAGGCGATAATGCGTTCCGAAGGTCGCAGAAATAGTTATGGATGAAGCGCACCGCGGTGCTGCTGGTGTTCGTGGAAATGACCGACTGGACCGAGACTCTTTACACGGCTTTGGCCCCTGCCTTTTTCCGAGCCGCTGGCGGGTGGATTGGTGATGATAATATCAGGCGACGGCGGCGGGTTCGTGCCAGGCGAGGAGCCGCAGGGCGTTCAATACGACGACGATAGTGCTTCCCTCGTGCAGGACCACGGCGACACTCAACGGAATGACGCCAAAGCCAGAGGCGACCAGGAGCAGCGCGATGACGCCGAGGGCAATCACAAGATTTTGGCGGATAATGCGCGCACTGGCCCGGCTCAGGCCGATGGCAAAGGAGAGCTTGCCGAGATCGTCGCCCATCAACACGACATCGGCGGTCTCCAAGGCGACCGCAGTGCCTCCGGCGCCCATCGCCACACCCACCGTGGCCGCAGCTAGGGCGGGCGCGTCGTTCACGCCGTCGCCGATCATCGCGATGACGCCACGATCCTGCTCCAGTTCATGGACGATCGTCAGCTTCTGTCCAGGCAGCAACTCCGCGCGGACATCGGTGATTCCAAGCTTTCCCGCCACCCGACGGGCCACGGACGTATTGTCGCCGGTGAGCATCACGAGGCGTTCGATGCCCTGTGCCCGCAAGCGTTTCATCACGTCTCCGGCCATGGGCCGCGACTCGTCGGCGAGAGCGATGACGCCGATAAACTTTCCGGCTCGACGAATGATCACCGTGGTCTGTCCATCGTCTTCCAGCCTAGCGATAGTTTCCGCCAGCGGTTTCCCTCTCTCAGCCGCGGCATCTCCATCAAAGGCGCGGATGGCTCCGACCAGAATTCCCACGTCCTCTACCCGTGCTTGGATGCCTTTGCCTGCGAGGTTTTCGATGTCGGTGGCCGAGGGGAAATCGATCTTGCGCTCGCGGGCCGTCTTCACGATTGCGACGGCCAGCGGATGGCTGGATTGCTCCTCGACGGCAGCGGCGATGCGCAGGACTTCGTCCTCGGGCGTGCCGTCAAGGCCGAGGACTTGCGAGACCGCGAACGTGCCGGTGGTGAGCGTGCCGGTTTTGTCGAGCGCCACGGTGTTCAGGCGTCCGAGGCTTTCCAAATGGATCCCGCCTTTGATGAGCACGCCACTGCGAGCCGCCTGGGCGATGCCGGCGAGCACGGCCGCCGGGGTGCCGATGGCCAGCGCACAGGGCGAAGCGGCCACAAGCAACAGCATGCCTCGGTAAAAACTGGCGCTCCACGTCCAGTCAAACGCGAGCGGCAGGATCACGATGACGACGAGCGTGCCGATAAGCACCGCCGGAACGAAGCGGCGCGCGAAGGTTTCGGTGAACCGCTGGGTCGGGCTTTTTTGTTCCTGCGCTTCGGCGACGAGTTGCATCACGCGGGCCAGCGTATTGTCGCGGGCCAGCCGGGTCATGCGCACGTCGAGCGCGTTATCTTGATTGATCGTGCCCGCAAAAACCTCGTCGCCGGGCTTGCGACTCACCGGCACGCTCTCGCCGGTGATCGCGCTTTGATCGATGCTGCTTTCGCCCGCCATGATGACGCCATCCACAGGCACGCGCTCGCCTGGTTTAATGACCACAATTTCATCCACAGCGAGTTGTTCTACCGGCACTTCTTCCAACCGGTCTCCACGCTTCGTGAAGGCCGTGCGGGGCATGAGTTCGCCGAGGACACCGACGGCATTACGCGCCCGATCCATCGCGTAGTGCTCCCCGGCATGGCCGAGCGAAAAGAGGAACAACAGAAACGCCCCTTCCGTCCACTCCCCGAGTATCGCCGCTCCCGACGCCGCTGCAATCATCAGCAGATCAATGTCGAACTTCCCACGGAAGAGCGCGGGTAAGGCTGCACGGGCGACATCATAGCCACCCGCCACGTAGGCAGAATATAAAACGCAAGGACGGTGGATGGAGGCAGGCCAAAAAACTTTTCCCCGAAAAATCCAATACCGAGCGCCAGGCCAGCCACGGCGACGGTCAACACAGTCCAACGTTCCTGCATCCAGTGCGGCAGAAACGACGGGGCAAAGCCATGATCATGCTCGGATTTTCGACTCACACTAGTCGGTGAATCGGCTATGTGATCGGGCGTTTTGGTTTTCATCTTTCGACACCAAATCAGATTTTCGCCCGTCGCAGTCGCAGGGCATTGGTGATCACGGACACCGAGCTAAAACTCATGGCGACGCCTGCGATCATCGGGCTAAGTAGCACGCCGAAGAATGGATAAAGCAGTCCCGCCGCGATGGGAATTCCCAGCGCGTTGTATCCGAACGCGAAGAAAAGATTCTGCCGAATGTTGCGCATAGTCGCACGGCTGAGATGAATGGCTTTGGCAATGGCGCGGAGATCGCCTTTCACAAGCGTGACACCGGCGCTTTGCATCGCCACGTCGGTGCCCGTGCCCATCGCAATTCCTACATCCGCTGTGGCCAAGGCCGGCGCGTCGTTCACGCCGTCGCCCGCCATGGCCACGATTTTTCCGTCTTGTTGTAATTTTTGGATACAGTCTTTTTTGGCACGCGGTTCGACTTCGGCTTCTACCGTGTCGAGGCCTAGTGTTTTAGCTACAGCCTCGGCAGTGCGTCGATTGTCCCCAGTGACCATGACGATTTGCAGGCCGAGCGAATGCAGGTCGCGAATCGCATCTGGCGTAGTGGACTTCACCGGATCGGCCACCGCGAGCAAGCCCACCGCTTTTTCATCTACGGCAACAAAGATCACGGTTTGGCCCGAGTGCTGAAGTTCTTCCGCCTTGGTTTCCAAAGTCCCCAGATCGGTCACGCCTTCGTCGCGGAGGAAACTTGGTTTACCGACCAACACGACTTTGTTTGTCACCCGACCAAATACACCGCCGCCCGTGACAGAACGAAAGTCAGAGACTGGTTCAAGACTGAAGATTTTAGTTTTCGCGCCCGCAACGATGGCGGCGGCTAGTGGATGTTCGCTGCTTTGTTCTAACGAAGCCGCCAGACTGAGCAGTTCGTTTTGATCGAATCCTTCAACCGTCACGGTATCCACAAGCCGCGGTTTTCCTTCAGTGAGCGTGCCGGTTTTGTCCACGACGAGCGTGGTGATTTTCTCCAAGCGTTCGAGCGCTTCGGCGCTTTTCACGAGCACCCCTTCCGTGGCGCCGCGCCCTACCCCAACCATGATGGACATAGGAGTTGCCAGCCCGAGTGCACAAGGACAAGCGATGATCAGCACAGCGACCGCGTTCACGATGGCATAGGCCAGCCGTGGCTCCGGGCCGAAGAACATCCACAGCGCAAACGTCAGAGCCGCCACGGCCACGACCGTTGGAACGAAAATAGTGGCGACCTTGTCCGCCAATCCCTGAATCGGAGCGCGACTGCGTTGAGCTTCGGCGACGAGATTCACAATTTGGGCGAGCAGCGTGTCGCTCCCCACTTTCTCTGCACGCATGACGAAACCGCCTGTGCCGTTCAGTGTGCCACCGGTCACGTTATCGCCGACGTTCTTTTCCACCGGCAACGGCTCGCCAGTGATCATGGATTCCTCGACGCTGGAGTGGCCCTCGGTAAGGACGCCATCAACCGGAATTTTTTCACCTGGACGAACTCGCAGTATATCATCGGCATGAACTTCTTCGAGCGGAACTTCCTCGTCGCCTTTCTCGCCGACGCGATGCGCTACGGGCGGAGCGAGATTCAACAACGCTTTGATGGCACTCCCCGTCCGACTGCGGGCACGAAGTTCGAGCACCTGACCCAACAACACGAGCACCACGATTACCGCTGCCGCTTCAAAATAAACATCCACCGCACCGTGCAGTCGCATCGCGGGCGGGAAAATACTCGGTGCGAGCATGGCCACGATGCTGTAAACGAAAGCTGTGCCGACACCGATGGCGATCAGCGTGAACATGTTCAAGTTCCACGTCACCAGAGAACTCCACCCGCGCTTGAAGAACGGCCAACCCGCCCACAGCACCACGGGCGTGGAAAGTATGAATTGTATCCAACGCGAGGCATCACTCATCACCCAGCTATCCTCTTGCAGCGACGGAACTAGGTGCGCCATCGCAAGCACGAAGACAGGCAGTGCGAAAGCGCCACCGATCCAGAGGCGTCGAGTCATATCGCGCAGTTCGGCTTGATCCGTGTCGTCAGGATCAGTTGTAAGCGTCTTCAATTCCAGCGCCATGCCGCACTTGGGACAATCGCCAGGACGGTCTTGCTGCACCTCCGGGTGCATTGGGCAGGTATAGATCGTCGCAGCAGAAACCGGGGCTTTTCTGTTCATTGGCAATTAGATGATCGACGGTTCTTGTAGTCGGCGGCGGAGGATTTCCTTTCCCCGCGATATCCTCGACATGATCGTGTCGATGGACAGCTCCAGCACTTCTGCCATTTTCTTGTAGGAAAGTTCCTCCAGGTAAAACATCGCAACCGGCGCGCGATAATTTTCATCCAGTTTCTGGAGAGCAGTGATCACGGGCGAACCTTCGAGTGCTTCTATATGCTGAGGAGAAATCGTGCGCAATTCGTATTCCTCCCACTCGACGGTTGTATCGGGTAAGCATCTGGCATGACGCCGTCCAAGGAACTGCCGATAAAGCGTCGTGAACAACCAGCTTTTCACTTTGTGCGCATCTCGTATGTCTTCGCCCTTGGTGAGCAGGACGCGGTAAGTGTCCCTGATCAAATTCGTCGCATCTCTTTCGCTTCCGACCAGGCAGAAGGCAAACTTGTAAAGTGACAGGTAGTGTTGTTCGACGGCCCATTCATGATTTTCTCCCGCCCCTAGTGCGGGGACGCCGCTGATCGCCACTTCGGGGTCCGGCATCAATGTTATGGTTTGATCGTCCTTACCTCCACTTCGCGATGAATGGCGATTCTTTGTAAGAAAACTCATATTAAAGTATGACAGGAATGCGGGTGACGGCAGGTTTGCCAATGAGTGCAGCAGTCCAAGACTGGGCATGATGCACTGAAAGGAGCAACGGTGCCATGGGGTGTATGACTACCCTGCCCCGGCCGGCTCTCAGTGAAGCGTCGGCAGGGGTCGGGCGATCAACGCAAAGCTGCGCGTCATCATCCCAACAAATTAGGACGCCGCGAAGGTGACGATAAACGAGGCTAACATAAGACCTAACAACAGCCCGAAATAACAGCCCGATCGGCCGGGTAACACGCGGCCATCGGCGCGATGACGACGAGCATCAACCACGCTTGCCGGGCGGGCGGAAGCGGAGCTTCACCGCACTGGCCTCGATCTTTTTTTTAAGGTGGCGTAGGGATTTGAAGTCAGGACATCCTGCCATTGCCACCCGGCGTCTTCCACAAAACCCCGCAAGAGCCTGCGGCGCGGGCTGAGATCCGCAATGGCTTGTTCCAACTCGTCAGGGGGGGCAAGCGGTATGCCGGCCTCGGCAAGCCTGGTCACGTCAGGTAGGGGCGGATTCACGCACGTGAGCCGTGGGTAGCGGCTTTCGAGCATGCTGAGAAGACTTCCGATTGCACGCCTCGCGTGAAGAATATCCGACGGGTGGGGGCGCCCTTCTGCAGCTACCGCGTGCGCGATCATCGTGAACGCCTCGTCGAGTGTTGCTATGCCAATGGCCAAGGACGCTTCCGCTTTATTACTATGAAAGTAGTGGATGACCGGATATTCCAGAAGGCGCTGGGCCTGGAGGTGGATCATGGGGGAAAGTGTGGATGAAAATTTTCCCACCAGACGGTCGAATCCCTTGTCCCCCCAAGCCTCGATCAGAACGCTTACGGGATCAGCGCCGAGATCGCGTATCATGGCGGCCAATTGACGCTTCTGGATTGCTGCCGATAGAACGGCCAGGAGGTAGGTGATCGAGAGGGTGACGAGAAACAGTCCGCTAAAGGAGGATACCACCGTGACAAGCTGCCAGCCCGAACTTTTCGGCACGAAGTCTCCCATTCCGAGGGTGAAGAGAGTGTATCCGGTGAAATAGGCCCGGTCGATGTGTCCGGGTTCCACGCCGGTTTTGGTATGCATGATGCTGCCGGGATCGGCGCAGAACAAAACCC
>Ga0105053_10010733_pt1 | contig 11358 bp, 11 predicted proteins | sample BON01_FD_78093 | JGI IMG/M metagenome (GOLD analysis project Ga0105053, IMG submission 78093) | Freshwater microbial communities from Lake Bonney liftoff mats and glacier meltwater in Antarctica - BON-01 | ecosystem: Environmental > Aquatic > Freshwater > Ice > Glacier meltwater | place: Lake...
TATAATGTTGGATTGCACTCTAGGAGACACCCCATGGAGTTCAATGCAGGCACAAGGCCTTTCGCATCATTTGATGCACCGGGCTCTTAGTCAAGATGAAGAAGAGAGAGGAGAGTATGTGTGAGTGTATGCGTATTTACATGTGCGATATGTAACATAGAATATATAGTATACATATGTATATAGAATGTATATAGACGTTTTCACTCTGTGTCCTGGCGTTTCGTAGCCACCTCTGTCAACCGTCGTTACCTTGCTTCTCGGATGAGCTAGCTACTGCGTATGTGCCTCTAATACCCGCTGCCATCCATTTCTGTATTGTCTTGTCCTGCCGTAGTGATGCGAATTCGTTCTGAGCTCCGTGAGTTGCTGTCGCCATTGTTGTTCGTTGATGGATCCTTGTATACCAATGATGAAGTTCTGCGGTGCTACCTCGTATTGCGGGAATGCCATTCGAAGCGCTGGTTCCTCCATCAGACCGGTCGTTGCGGTCGTTGGCTCAACGTGGCAACATCCAATGGTTCTGGAAGCTCATCGAGTTTTCGCTTTAGGGACCGTGTAATGTGATTGCTGACTTTGAAATTATTTGCATTTGCAGAGTGTGTCAAAAAAGTGTGGACCTTTCGGTCCCACTGAGCATGTCGTTTCTCTGGATTGATATTTTTCCCCTGATTTCCAAATACCTTTGCCACGTTGTTGTGCGCAGTTTGTTTCATGTTTCGACGATGATAACGTGGCAGTGAAGTTGCTGGTAGAGAAATGTTTCGTCCCATGTCCGCATTCGCAGTGTGTAATAGCTGTGATTCCCCATTTCTTGAGGTTTGATTTAACAAGATATTGCTCCGGCGTGTCACACCGTGAGGCTGAGCATCCAGGCTCGTACTGCCCAATCCCATATTAAGCGAAGTGCTCCACGTAGCTGTGGACGTGCTGCATTCGGCCTTGCTAAAATTCTTTGGCGTGAGTCTTTCGTGACCTAGTTTGCCATGACATCTTCTCTCCGTGCGCCTTGATGCATTTCTGCACCGTTGGGCACCAAGTGTGTGATTTTGACTTTACTGCGTCATCAACCTAGTTGAAGACCATCTCTTGGCCTCGGCCTCCTTGACACAAAGTGTCTTCGTCGTCACTTTCTTTATTGGCTCCTTCTACTGCCATTCTGTCCGCTTCTCCACAGAGTGGGTGCCAGAACGTCTAAGAACTTTTACGAAAAGTGTTCGTGAGGATGATTCTGATCGCAACTTGAGCTCACGTAAAATGTCAGATGATGTCATAGTCCTTGACCTTGTGCTCGGCCGGTCGGAAGTAGTGACTCCGAAACCATCGTAGTCTTTGTATAGCCGCAGTGCTGTCAATGAAGATGGCTAGATCATCAGCTTGAGGGGTTCGTTGTAACGCCATGACCACTGCTCCGTGTGCTGGAGTGTTGGGAACCCACCAGTTAGGATCCGTGGGGTATGGCAGCGTCGTGCCACATGACCCCCGGGCCCATGGCAGGCTCTTTCGTGCTGGATCGATTTAGCCGTAACGATCCATCGATGACTACCACCTGATAACCTTTCCCAAAGTACTTTCCTATGGTGAGGCGTTAATTCGATCAGGTGTCTAACGGAGATTGGACTCAATGTCTGAAGCCTGAAAAGTGGTTCTTTCAGTTTCGAGAGATGTGCTCACACGAATTTCGTGTGACTGTTGGGCCTTGATTTTGGTTCGTTCACCTGTTTGCCACCGCCCCTTTCTCAAATTTAAATTGGCGCCTTTATCCAGTGGATGTAAGTAGGAACCGTGACGTTGCAACTGTGACTTTAGCGCGCCCTGTACTTGGTCTGCTCGGAGGATGATAACCCAGGACTGAACGTTGACATCAAAGTACTTGATGTGTCCTTTGATTTCGTTTGAGGACATCGCACAAATGGGGATCAGGACCCGTTTGTCAGTTGCCATTGCCTCTAACGACCAGATGTAATATGCGAAGGAGGGATCCAAAGTAAGAGAATGTGCTGCAGCGATGTAACCAAGTTTGAAATGTTCTCGTAACTATGAAGCAATCAAACAATGAAGTGTGCGTCCACCCTTTTTCCCATTCGTCTGTTTTTAACCATTGCTGATTCCAGTCTGCAATGACTGCTGAGGCAGAATGCCATTGAGCCCCCGTCGGGGTTCCCCAAAAGCTCCCGTCGGGGTTCCCCAATGGGTTTGGTGCCCTGAGGCTTTCGTCGCCGGGCACCTGCCGTCTGAAGAACGCGCTCTTGACACCATTGAGCCGTTTGTTTTTGTCGATTGACGAAGGCTGATGGGCCTGACCACCTCTCCCTGTGACCTGCACTGTGTTGCCTTGATGGGTCCATGTGCTATCAATCATCCGTGATGCTCTGAAGTCCTTTTGAAACTGAACTGGATCTGCAAGGTCAAATGTAGCTTTTGGTTCCCGCCTGATTGGATCAGGCGCTGGCGTGACGATCTGCTTCACCCTTGTTGACGATCTAGTGCTACCATATTTTTTTCGCGGTGACGATGAAACTCGTCTCGATGCAGACTCCGAACCATGATGACTTTTGTATTATTAGCATCTTAGCGCTGTCCAACAACCTTCACAATTCATCCGAATCTGTTGGATGAGAACGACGTTGCTCATTCGGCCCATTGATGTGTCTCTTGGCACCCAGAAGACTGTTTTCTGCTGTAGCATTGTCTCTGTGATTTTGGCGTCGTGCGCCTACCCCTTATAGACAGCATTTTTTGGATGTTGGTGGTAGAGATTATCTAACACTACACCTGTACCATGTTTATGTGTTTGTCCATACGCTAGAGTTGAGAAGCGTCAGAAAATAAGTACAAAGAGTGTGACTTGTGTTAGACACTACATGACCCTGGACCCGAAGGACTAGGCATCCAAGAGCCTCTTGATCTACCTGCGACCATTGTTGCCAATACTTTTCCGAGTCTTTACCCCACATTTTGCAAGCTTGCTCCAGTTTCCATTCCACCGTGCTGCCGTTTAGAAAGAGCACTGAATATTTGTCTGTTTGTGCATCATATGCTCGAATGATGCCAGAGTGGAGTTGCTTTGATTTTTTGATGTAAATAACTCCCCCACATAGGTCTTCCCCTGTGTCGCCTAGTCGTATGACTTGTGCTCATGGAATTGGATTGGAGAGCAGAGAAACTTCTTCGGTCCATCTAACATCTTGGAACCTGGAGTGACTCCCATGATGCAAGCTGCTGTCTCGATAAGTGACTTCGCCCGCGCGCTAATCTTAGTTTTCAACTTTGTCGGCAAAAACAGATTCATCCCATCCATAATAGATTCGATTCTGTGTAGCCCCATACCTGCCATTTCTTGTACCCACATTCGCGCTTCACGCCAATCTGCTTCATTAGATGCAGCAGGTTTGGCGACAGGCATCAATGTTATGAGTCATTCTGTGAGGATGGGCGGCGCGCTGTCGTGATGGTGTGATGGGCTGCTGCAGGGCTTGGTTGTTCTTCGTTGACCTTTCGTTTCTCGTGAACAGTCACATTGTGCATTCTCGGGCTCGGCGTCCTGCGTGCTCGTCTACTGGGGCTCTGCTGCAACGCTGCGTTCCCTCCAATCTTTCCGCAACTACGCAAGGGGCCATTGTGAAGCTTCGCGGAGCTTCTTCAGAGTTGTGCACTCTGTTGTGTTGATCAGTGTGGAACAGTAAAACCGCGCTTGCCGCAGTCCGCGAACTGTTCTGGGGTATGTTGGGAAGAGGGGATGGGGGGTTGAGAGGTATTGGTGTCTCAGGAAGTGGGTGCAATGAAGTCCTAGCATTGGAGGTGCTAAATGTGGTTGATTGCGTTGAACGAAAGAGACGTGCGGAGCTTCCGGCGTCTATATGAGCTCCTCGCGCAGTCGCTGCAGCGCTATCGTTCCAGGCGTGCTTGTGCGTGTGCATATGTATATGTTGTATGTGTGTGAAAGTATTCTTGTGCATATGTATGCGTATGCACATATGTGTAGGTATATATATATGTTCATTTTTTTGCAGTGAGTGTTGCGTGCACTTTGGAACAGGTGTTCTAGGCACCAGTGCATGAGCAGCTGTATGCGTTATACAGATGTTCCTTTGACATCAACGTACACATCTGCAACACATTCGCTGCAGGTTGTGCACATATGTGTATATGCATATATATATGCCAGTGTGTATATGCATGCACATGTATATGGATGCGTATGTGCGTCTATGATATTGTTTGACGCGTCGAGGCGTTGTTACTGAGATTTTTGGTCTGTGTATAGGTGTGCATGTACATGTATGTGTATATGTGTGTGCATGTATGCGTGTATATGTGCATGTGCATATGTATGTATATGTATATATGTGTGTCTGTGTATATATATGCATATACATGTATATGCACACGCGTGTGGGTGTACATATGCACTCGTATAGGTGCATTTTGTTTATTTATACTGTCCAATCATCTCTCTACTACATTCGTGTGTATCACAGGTGTTTTTTTAACACCAGCATGCGTGAGTGGTGGGGAATGTTTTGACACGGGTAGAGATAGGGGGTTTGTCTTGTATATTTCTCTATTTTTGCGGGTGTTATGGTGGTGGTTGGGTGCGTGATTGTATATGCGCGTACACACACACAAACTACTTGGGTGCTTGATGTAAGCCCGGGTGTAGGACGGACACCTGGAGAGCCGGAAGAACCCAGACCGACTAAAACGCAGTATACATGTAGACCGTATAGGTGTACAAAGTACATTTTTCTATATATATGCTGGGCTGCGGATTTTAATGATCTGGGCTAACTGCCTTTTTTGCTTTTAACATGTCTTTTCTTTTGAGAAAAGTAGAAGATGTGACGACAATCAGCAAACCACAGTCCCTCACTTCGTTGAGAATAAAAGACTGCGCCTTGAGATTGCCAAAAAAAACTACTACATGATTTCTTTCTGAGTAATATTCAAAGCAATCTTCACTTCAATAACGGCTCTACGACATGATACAGGGAATAGATGAAGAAAGATTCAAAAAGGCTTGTATCAAGGAGAAGGGGGAAAAAGGAAGCACCAATCAACCTTTTCTACGGCACATGGGTGGCGGACTTTATGCTGAGACAGCAAGCAGGAAAGTTTACGCAGGGTAAGTGTTTGAGTGACAAACAAATTCCATGGAGGCAAAGGAGACGCCTCGGGATGGCTGTGGCAGGACTCAGAATTACGCCACCAGCCAGCCAGGTAGCCACAATAGGCAAGATGCAATCAGCAGGGTGTCGGCTGTGCAGGAAAGTGCGAGAAGCCTTAGGTAAGAGTATTGACAATTTGGCAGCTGAAACATACGGTGATATTAACAGTGCAGGCTGCGAAGGAATGGCAAACACAATCACGGCTACCCGCCACTTCATCTGGAGGCATCTGTACGACAGCATGCATGCTACACAAAAGCCAAAAAGCAAGAGCAAGGAAATTTTGGAGGAGACTCTGAGGCACAAGAAATAAAGGTGAAAACATCAATAGAAAAAAAAGTGAAGAGAGACAGTACAACCTCGATCCAACTTCCTTTTCCACAAATTGTTTCTGGGGCAGGCGACCGGATAGGGGCGCATTCAATGAGGCTCTGCAAATTGTATATATTTTAGAATTTAAACGGTCAACAGACAAGGGCGAGTGGTTCCTAGAGGTGAAAGAAGCAGAAGCAAATGAGCAGCACAAAAGTATCATCGGTGCGAACAGAGCAGCTGCTCTGACGTAGGTATTTGAGCAAATCAGCTTTGTTGTTGGCGACCGCGGATCCGTTGTAGAAATCGACTTCTACACCAAGCTCAAAATGCATGATGTACAGGAAGGAAAGAAAAACAGAATTCGCAGATCACGTGACACAGGTATGCGAAGCGCACGATCGGGTGACGGATTTATTTCTTCATCCAGCAGTCGAAAGGACTTGCTCGGCCAAACACGCAGAAATCGTGGGAAAATATTGGGCACCGTGACAATGTGCACGTGAAAGGAGATGTCAGGAGAAACACTGTGACACGCTCACATAATGCCAAAGCTGGGGTGATCAAACGATAATGAAATCAGGATGGTAAACTGGGAACCACGATCCAAGATCCCCCCAAAGTCTGGAAGACAGACACATTAATTGGGTTTTACGTATTCGTATTTCATTCCTTCATGTGTCTGAAAACTTGTCACTTTACTGCTTGTTTTACGTGTGCAGATACTTCGAGCATTTGGTCAATTCGCATTCCCCAAAAACAGTTGTATGCGAGGGACCATAATTCTAGAGATTGGTTCGCTTCCAGGCCCTCGATGCACCTTCCGGGCAGAAAAAGAACGAAAGAAAGCAGGTCGAGCAAAACGAACAGGAAGAGAAGAAAGTTGGAGGGGCCAATGGTTACTTTAATCGCCGCGGCTTTTTCCAGACCGACAAGATAAAATAAAGAGAGTTGTTACACAATCTTTCTTCGTTCACATGTTTGATGCAAAGTAAGATATTTACAACTTTGTTATAAGCATCTTACTTTATGATACACAGAAAATGAGACATTGCATGTGAAACTCTCTGTTGTTTCTCCCGGGCACCAAATCGGCGCCAAGCCTTCTGAAAGACAATCCAAAAATCCGCATGTGTTTGATCTTTTGCCAATTTTTTTTCAGTGGGTACAGATTGACTTCAGGATTCGAAGTCGGCCAAGAAGAAGGAGAGGGAGCGCGAGCAAAGAAAGGCCAAGAAGAAGGAGAGGGAGCGCGAGGCGGTGTGTGTTTACTTTAATATCCGCCCAAGACAATTACACTAAAGAACACGCGAACAAAAACTTTTTTCCACTAGGAAAGAGGAGGAAAGGGAGGAGACATTCGTGTGAGTGCGTGCGTGTGTGTGCATACAACCCGCACACAGGAGAGATTTGAATCTCTGAATGCAGCCTGAGTTGGTGCACACGAATAGGCACATTCGAGAATTACTACTTTTACGGCCGGTGAATGCCGTAAAAGTAGTAATTCTCGAAAATGCCTTGCAGTGATTATTGTATCATTTGAGTCATTGCACACATACAGATGCATCTGTCAAGACCCAGCAAAAGTGCGTGATCGTGTTACAATGTTTGTGTGTGCATGAATTTGTGTCTCTACTTGGCTGCTCGCCCTGTCTCGGTATGTTTCCATGATCGGATGCTTGCTCTCATACTTCGACAGGACTTCCCTGTATCGGGGGCGAATGTAGGCATTTGGTTTTAAGAAGAAGTGCCTCTTCAATTCACGTGGAACAGAATTGTAAATTAGAAAGGAGTCTTTCGGGAAATGACGTCTGATTCGTGACTGAAGTTATCTATCAACTTTGTGTGTCTCCCTCGAGAAACTGGCAAGGCCAGAGCACTCGAAATCACACTTGTCCATGCCGCCTTCATTCCACGCAGCACTGAACCAGTGTTCGTTTTCACATATGTATGACATGACTCATTTGTATGTGGGACATGACTCATTCACACGTGTGACATGACTCATTCACATGTGACTCGTTCACGTACGTGACTTGACTTGTCCACATATGTATGACATGACTCATTTGTATGTGCAAAATCACTCTTTGATATTTATGATGTGATCTATTCACATTTGTGACGTGACTCATTCATATTTGTTGCGTGACTCATTCATATTTGTGACATGACTCGTTCACGTGCTTGACTTGACTTGTTCACATACCGTCCATGCCACCTTCATTCCACGCACCAAGTTGCAGATCAAACAAATCGTTGTCATGGTCACAAGCTCCGTGGCAGTCTCAGCACCCAGCACAATTCATGCGTGAACAAGCAAAAAAAATCACAAAAACGGAATTGGAACCAAAATTCTACTGCAGAAGCCCGGGCCGTATCTCGGGTCACCTTTTCCCCCTTTTTTCTTTGGGTTGTGTCACGCTGCAAGAAACGACGGCAACTTGTCCATGGGGGGAAAATCCTGCATCCTTGAGATATCCACTGATGATTTTCAACAAAAGCCTTGCTCTCACGCCTTTACGCCTTTTTGTTGGTAATGGGACAGTCTCTTGGGCTTTAAGTAATTAATTGGGTCCTCACCACTCACGTAGTCCAGCGCTGTGTGGCTTCCCTGGAGTATCCTGGTACTGAAATAATTCAGAGGAATCCCAGCCTTTTTGCGGAAATTTCGATGAAATCCCCTGACTCAACATTTCAGCGCGAATGGAATTGTTGTACCAGGAAAAAGAATTTGTTGCAGGGCGCATGTCGGGAAACGAGCAGCTCGGCAACAACAGCTGAGAAACGTGAGGTGAATGCACGTGGATTACTGCTGCGCGAATCTCAAAAATATGGGGTCATCCAAATTCTGCAGTTGTTCTGCAATTGTCATCCCCATTACTGCTTACTTTGTATTTTCCTTACCATCAATGTGTTAGGCTCTCATTTTCGAACAGATAGAATGAGCGCAATTTTTTTCCCAAAATTTTGCACCCACACAAATTAAAAAAATGTGTTTAATAACGGAGCCGTTACAGATTTGGCGAAGAAATATGCATCGCTCGTAACACAAATTCTCAAACGTCAGCTCGCTGCTCCATTTACTATAGACAATCGTTGTAGACCTGAGTTTCGAGATATTCATAGTGTGGCAGCTCTGGCGTGGAGACATATTTCGCCTTTGCGGAAAAATAGGGGTTTTTGGCGGGAATACAGGGCTCTTTTGCAGTGGACCCCTCGAAGTTGAAAACATTTCAACTCGATACTGAATTTATAGCGTTACGGCTCTGGCGTGGAGACATTCATACGTGTACATATATATATATGTATATATATACTTGCATATACGTATAGAGGAGGATTGGGTGTCTTTACACATCATTTGCCTATAATTTACATGCATCCTACACACATACATATGTTTATGTGTATATAAGTATACGCTTATGGGGTGGCTACGATTAGTAGGCTCCATAAAATTATAGGTCTCTTTTGCAGAATATGGTCTCTTTTATAGGGCTCTTTTGCAAAAGAGACCTATTATTTGAAGGAGCCTACTAATCGTAGCCACCCCATACGCACATACACACGCACACAAGCACAGACGCGCACGCGCACACACGCACGTACAAAGGGGTTCCATGGTACAGGGTGGCGAAGACCCATAACATGACTTATCTTCATAGGTCATTTTCCGTAAAAGAGCCCTATATTTAGTAGCTCTTTTGCGCAAGATGACCTGCAACTTAAGGTATCCTATGAGTCTTCGCCACCCTGTAGTGAGTAGATCACCGAACCGATTCCCGACCTCTAAATCACCACACATTGCATACCAAAATGAAGACTTTTATTACACATTCACTCCCCCATTATTCAGACACCTCCATTCACCGTGCTGCACTCTCTCTCTTTCTTTCGTCTGTGTCTCTCATATCACCATTCACTCTCTCTCTCTTTCTCTCTCTGTTTCTTTCTCTCTCTCTCTCCCTTTCTTTCTCTTTATTTCTCTCTTCCTTTCTCTCTCTCTTTCTTTCTATCACATTCTCTCTCACTCTCTCTCTCTTTCTCTCGTAAACCCCTTCCTTTCTCTCTCTCTCTCTCTATCTATCTCTCTCTCCTTTTCTTCCCCCCCCTCTCTCTCATACTATCTCTTGCTTTCTTTTCCTCTCACGTCGTCATTCGACTCCATCCCCTTATATATATATATAAATATATGAATATACAGCCTCTCCTCCTTCTGTTAATCCTCCTCCACCTTCTTCTCCCCCCCCTCCCCGCCCTTCCCTCTCTACCAAGTCGCCTTTGCAGAAAAGTAAGTCTTTTTGGCGGGAATACAGGCCTCTATTGCAAGAATGTAGTGCCCCTCACAGTTTGAAAAACATTCACATCGCTACTGGATTTTAATATAGAAAATTAGTGTGGATCTGGCTTGCGAGAAATTTCTCGAAAAATTTCTCGAGAAATTTCTCGAGATTTCTCAAGAAATTTCGCGCTGCAGCGCCTTGAGGGTGCAGAGAGTATTTTGCTGTGTGTTGCAGCGTGTTGCAGTGTGTTGCAGTGTGTTGTAGTATGTTGCAGTGTGTGTTGGTAGTTTGTTGCAGTGTGTGTTGCAGGGCAGAGCACCTTTGCAGTGCGTATGTGTGTATATCTCCGATATAGGGCTCTTCTACGAGCGAAAACGCTACGGCTCTGTGTCCCTGCAACACACACTGCAACACACTGCAACACACGGTGACACGCTGCAACACACTGTAACACACCGCAACACATTGCAACGCAATGCAACACACTGCAACACACTACAACACACTGCAACACACTACCACACACTGCAACACACTACAGCGACATGGATCTGCGGCGCTGCAACACGCACTGCAATGCACTACAACATACTATACCACATTATGTGGAGCAAAAGCTAAAGCATCTCGACTGTGTGGTCCTGCAACACACTGCAACACGCTGCAACACGTTGCAACACGTTGCAACACGCTGCAACACGCTAAGCGCCACGGCTCTGTGGCCCTACAACACACTGCAATAAAGCACACCATGCTAAAGTGCCACGGCTCTGTGGCCCTGCAAAACACTGCAACACACAGCAACACACTGCAACACACTAAAGCGCCACAGCGCTGTGCCCCTAGCGCCTAGCAGGCAAGCTGACATCTGCAACACACTGCAACACACTGCAACACACTGCAACACACGGTGACGCACTTCAACACCCTGCAACACACTGTGACACACCTCAACACACTAAAGCGCCACAGCTCTATGCCCCCAGCGCCTAGCAGGCAAGCTAACATCTTCAGCCCAGGATCGAGTGGCAGGGTCAAACACTTCAACTGGTAGACACCAAAAAAAAAAAAAAAATTCGCAAAAGTCAGCTCGCTAATTAATGTAATATTGAAATGGACTATAGCGCTGACATTTGAGAATGGTGTGCCAGGAACGATTGGCAGGACCAAACACTTCAGATATGGGGTGGCTACGATTAGTAGACGCCTTAAAATTCTAGGTCTCTTTTGCAGAATATAGTCTCTTTTATAGAGCTCTTTTGCAAAAGAGACCTATAATTTTAAGGAGCCTACTAATCGTAGCCACCCCATAGTAGCCGCCAAAAAAACACACACCAAAATACACAAAAGATACTAAACACATTCGCAAAAGTCAGCTCGCTACTCAATTTGCTACAGAAAATGACTGTATCGCTGATTTTTGAGAATTTGTGGAAAAAGCATTTGGCATGGCCAAACACTTCAGTTGCTACAAACCAAAAAAGACACACAAAAAACACAAATGACACCAAACACATTCGGAAAAGTCAGCTCAGAATTGAACCTCGACAGAAAACGACTTGAGCGCTGACTCTTGAGAATTTGTACCAGGA
>Ga0105053_10010734_pt1 | contig 11357 bp, 14 predicted proteins | sample BON01_FD_78093 | JGI IMG/M metagenome (GOLD analysis project Ga0105053, IMG submission 78093) | Freshwater microbial communities from Lake Bonney liftoff mats and glacier meltwater in Antarctica - BON-01 | ecosystem: Environmental > Aquatic > Freshwater > Ice > Glacier meltwater | place: Lake...
GAATAGATCCTATCGTTCTCAGGTACGAAGGCAGTGGCTTTGATAATATTGGTCAGGTTTGGTTGCACATTTTGGATTCGAGTCTTTGAGTTGTTGACGAATTTTACTCAGACGCATTCATCGCTTTTGAGGCGTGATAGCCCGATTTCTGTGCAGACACTTGCGAAGAGCTGACCCCATCCTCGAGGACTGTCTTTCATGCCATATAAATGACGGTGAAGGTGGTAAACGTATTTCCGTCGTTCTTCGTATTCTTCGGCGCATTCACAGTTAACGGGTGGATGGTTCAAATCGAGTTTGCTTTGGATGATAGCGACATATACGTTGTATTGTAGCACTTTGAAGTTAGGAATACTTGTAAGTGCAAAGGGTAGATATATCGTGATGAAGGAAGCTACTGGAGCGTAATTCTCAAAGTATTGTAGACCTTGGACTTGAAAATAGTCTTTGACTACAAATCTCGATCGATGGCTGACTGATTTGAGATCTCCCAGTTTGTTGGTCTTATATGTGAATATCCATCGACTTTTCATGACTGATGCATTTTGAGAGAAAGATGATCGTGGTAGGACCTCCCAGCATCCAAGTGATCGTAGTTTGCCCATTTCTATGTCGCAGGCTTTCATTCAATCAGCAACATCTGGTGTAGCTCGGGCGTCTTTGTAGTTTTCTGATACGTTGTCGGATTGACTCATGGTACATGACACAGCTGTGTGAAAGACGCTGTAGAGTGCCAGTTGGTTGTCGTGATGGTCCTTGTATTGCTTGGTGCCTTTTACGTACTTTACGACGTCTGAATGCGACATTACTTCTGAATGGCTGTCTTGATACGTGATAGAGTAGTTATCACTTGCTGGATGATATTCAGAGATCTTTCCGTTGAATGAGCTGTGTCCTGGAAATCGTTTTGTAATATCGATGTCGAAGAGTGAGAAACGGTCATCCGAATAATCTTTGTCGGAATTGTAGTGTTTGAGAAGATTTGTTTTTCTTGCTGCGATGGGATTTTCATATCTCGCTTTGAAGATTGCACTAGGTCGCCTTTGCCTTGATGAAATGCGAGTGCTTTCGTTGCAATTTTCATCGGAATCTAGATCAGATTCGGACGAATCTTGTTTATCGGCCTTTTCCTCGGTTATCGTATCGTTGACTTCTTGAATTTCTGTACAAAGGAGATCGTCGATGTCTGATTCTGATGAGATGTATTTTTGTGCTGCTGGTTGCTTTGTTGATGGAGTCGCTTGCTGCGTACTACCTTGCGCTGCTGCTTGCGTCAGATTGTGAAATGTTTGCCAGGCTGAAGCAGAGAGTGGTTTCAGGTGAAATAGGTACAGGTGTGGATCGAATGCTAGATTTTGTCGTGTGACAATGATTCGAGATCCGTCGCTCACACAGTTGCAAATTACGCCGTTGTGTTTCGCTATGCTGATGAAGATGCCTTGATCGAATGGAAGGTCTAGGCTTCGATCTTGAAGAGTGCATCTATTTTTGTATACGGTGGCGAAGCAGCCGTAGGGTGGCACTTGTGTGAGATGCGCCCTTTTAGAGAATAGGAGCTCAAATATCGTTTTGGATTTGTGCAGGCGAATCTTTAAGTGTGTAAGATGACCAAGAACATCAAGTTCTTAATTTCATCTATCCAACAAAATTACGCTAAGAGTTGCCGTAAAGTAATCTATGCTAAATTGACCCTCTCATAAATTATAATTATCTTCGTGTGGAGGAGTGATAAAACCCATATCTCTGATGTAGCAAATTTATCTGAATTCAGGAGATGTCAGTTTTACTAAATACCATTTAAATGGATTGAGGAATCACAAATATATATATTTTTAATTCAAAGGAAGGCTGACCAATTACATTCAACTACTAAGGAAAAAAAAAGCAAAAACTTATCTCATGGGCTTTATTTTTTTCCCCAAATAATAATGAGATCATCTAATTAACTAACAAATACGTGATGACTAGATTTGCGATCGTGGATTAAATCTATACGAATCAGCATATTCATTACCATTGACGTGGATTTTTTAATTTTTCCTCATTCATATGAGAATATTAAGCATTGCTTTAAGCGAATGCACAAATCTCAATAATTGAATCATACGAGCTCCCTTCGTTCTTAGTGAGGAGGAGTCTTTAAGTGTGTAAGATGACCAAGAACATCAAATTCTTAATTTCATCTATCCAACAAAATTACGCTAAGAGTTACCGTAAAGTAATCTATACTAAAGTAACCCTCTCATAAATTATAATTATCTTCGTGAGGAGGAGTGATAAAACCATATCTCTGATTTAGCGAATGAATCTAAATTCAGGAGATGTCAGTTTTACTTCATACCATTTGAATGGATTTAGGAATCACACATATATTTATATTCTATTAAAAGAGTCGACTGATTCTATTCATAGTGATTGGTCAGCTTTTCTTTGAACACAGATTGACTGTGGCCATCGATTTGACCGCTTCAGTTTGAGTGAATTGATATAAAAGGAATCGAGAATTTGAATTGATTTGTTCGCCAAAGTTCCACGATACGTTTCAAGTTTCCAAGAACTTAATAAAGACTTCGTACTACTACACCCGTTCAAGAGTCTCATCACTCTTTACTCAACCCAAGTCCACCCCCCCCCCGGGTGTTTTCTCAGTTATCAGCTCTTCGCAGGCGTCTGCACAGAAACGGGCTATCACGCCTCAAAAGCGATGAATGCGTCTGAGAAAATTCGTCAACAACTCAAAGACTCGAATCCAAAATGTGCAACCAAACCTGACCAATATTATCAAAGCCACTGCCTTCGTACCTGAGAACGATAGGATCTATTCTGAATGTCCGCACGCTACAGCGATACTGATAATCGCCAGCTACGTCGATGACAACCTTGCATTTACGAATTGCGCAGCTCTAGCAGAAGAATTTGAGGTACATTGCAGTGTTAAATTTCCTATGAATGCTGAGGGACCCGTCAACTGGTATCTATCCGTCAAATATGACCGTGATCCCATTACAGGCACAGTGTCAGCTCACCAGCACCTCTACATCGACAAACTGCTTACGAAATGGGGCATGGAACAGTGAAACCCTCTACCTACACCATTTCCACAAAAAAGCCGATGACATCGTCAAGGAACTCGCAGAACCTGTCGCAATTCACGACGAGAAACTCGTTAAAGAATACCCAGCTTTGGTTGGCAGTTTTCTCTATCTGCAAGTACATACTTTTCCAGAAATATCTTGGGCAGTATCAGTACTAGGCAAATACATGATTCGACCGGGCCCGACACATCTGGTGATAGGCAAGAAACTTCTGTGTTACCTCAAAGGGCGCAAGAACGTCTCTCTACGATGGTGCGCTCAAGATTGCACAGGCGCACACTTGCCAGGCTATGCCGATGCGTCCTTTGCCGATACAATCCCACATCGGCATTCATCAGTCGGATACGTCTTCTTGCTCAACGGCGCTGCACTCTCCTGGCGCACGAGTAGGACTACTCTAATTGTTCTCAAGGCAGCACAATTCGAGCTTTACAGTCTATCTAGCACCACTCCGGAATCCATCTATCTCCGCAAAGTGTGTATCGAGCTAGGATTCCTACAAAACAGCCCTACTTTCATGTGTGAGGATTGTCAAGCAGCAGTCGCTTTATCCAAAGAAAACAGATTTCGCAATCGCAGCGCACACATCTCCCTTCGCTGGAGCTTTGTTGTCAAACGTCAAAGTCTCGCCATTGGCGACCTAGCCGTTGTTGGTATCAGCCGAACAAGTATGCTTGCAGACATATTCTGCTCGTCTCGACCCACATCGAGCTTTATACCATTCCGCAACACAATATTGGGACACACCCACAGATGCCCATTGCATTGCTACCAACTGAGGAGAGGGACGCATCTTACCCGATATTGGTTCATGCTGGCTCTGAATACCCAACGGTTCGCTACCGTGCTCACCCATTCATCGACATGCTTTAGTCATGTAGAATACCACTATTGTGTGGCTATCTATCAATCTGATGTGCAATCTGAGCTCCAAAGTGTTTGCAAGGAAAATTTGATATCTACTGGGTTTAATCTTTTACCCCGTTCTCACACATCCATCAACATGCATAAGTCATGCGACATACCACTATTGTGTGACTGTTTATCGATCTGTTGTACAATCTGAGCTACGAGGTGTTTACAACTTTGACACTGACGGGTTTGAATTTTCCCCCCGAATTCATTTGCGTTCAACAAATTCAACTATGACGGGTTCAAATTTTCCCCCGAATTCATTTGCGTGCATCAAATTCAACTATACAGACCTGAAAACACGGCTATTCATAAGGATGTATCTGCAAGCGTAAGACAGGGTTGCGTATTTTTGAAACGAACGTGCGTATTCAGTGCAATCCAGTTTACAAGGTATTTCATCGAATTCTTTGTTGTGGAAAAGAATTAAATTTTGAGTACTTGGCATGTGATCTTGACGCGGCAAACGTGCAGCCAGCGCTCAGTCATGGCTGCGGGTGGCAAACGCCAAGCGCTAGCATTTAATTTTTCCGTACGAATTTACTACATGTTTTTAGTGTCGAAATGTAGAGGACAGTCGGATCTAGGTCTGTGCATGACTCCGGACAAAAATGGCAAAATGGGAGCAGGATATAATAATTTGAGAAGAAAAAAAGAAAAAGCAGCAGTGCAAAGAGGAAGAGGGCTCCAGCTCAAATCAGCCTGAATTGGCAGCGTGTTTTCTGGTGCTTCGTGACACGCGGATAGAGGAGCTGTTGCTGTATTTGTGTTACAATCAGTCATTGTTGAAGGCAGTCAATAGGTGGATTGGTAAAGGTGGAAAGGCAACGTTGGTGGGGGCACCTGACGCGGATATTCTAGCAGCAGCCATCGAGATACTACGCAAGAGGATTGCAGCAGGGACAGCAACCAATCTGGTCAAAGTGAAAGCGCATGGAGGAGAACATAAGAATGAGGGAGCCAACATTCTGGTGGATAAGGCTATTTCAGATCCAAAGGTAGGCAAACAGTGGTGCCAACGGACGAATCAAGCATTCTTCACGTGGAAAAAACCGTGCCGTGAGGTAGGGAAACTAACTTATCAAGATCGTCATTCGACATTTAATAATACCGTGAGAGGTGCAATTCGAAGAGGGGCAGCAGAGAATGAGGTGCAAAGATATAAAGAGAGGCTTACAGGTGCTTGGAGACAAATGAGCACACTCAGGCAACAATACGAAATATGGTGCAAAGGTGATGACATAGAGGACTGCACACACAAGCAAAAATATGAGACATTGTATCAAAGTATGGTGAAGGTCTTACAACAGAAAACTTGGATTGATGACAGAAAATTCTTGAAATCATGTGTGCAAGCTAGGGCAGAGCAAAACAATATCAACCACCTTGCATATGGCACGTGGACAGCAGACTTCATGTTACGGAAAAATGAAAGCAGAGCGTTCTTAGGGAAGTATTTGAACAACCCGCGTGTCCCTTGGAGACATAAAAGGCGAAAAATGATGGCAATTGCATGGATCATTCCTGTTACCAAATGGCTTGCAAAAATCAAACAGCTATCAGATGTAGGCTGCAGATTATGCAAAAGGGCACGAGAACAACACGGTGCGAGCACTGAAAATTTGTGGGAAGAGACGTAGGGGCACTGGCTCATCAACAGTGCCTTCTGCGATGAAATGACGACAACTGTCACGGCTGCCCGGTGGCACCTTAGTCCAGTGATTGGGTTGGGTCTTAAAACCCCAAGAAAGAAAGAAAGAACGCACCACTTCACCTGGAGACATCTGTATGCCAGCATACACGCTGAACAAACACCAGCGAGTAAGCTCGGGTTTGTCACACCTGAGAAAGAGAGCAGTATGAACACGTTGTGGCAGGAGGAAAGGTTTGAGCAGATATGCAAACGAGAATCTCGGTTTTTTGAGTTTTTGCCGGAATCGTACCGACGACCTCGGGATTGATAGTCCCACGCCCTGACCAACTGAGCTAGTTTTACATCGTCTTGGATGTGAAGTGTATATAAGAGAGTAGGCAGAGACAAATGTGATACGCAGGAAGAATGGAAAAACAGATGGGCAGAAGACAAAGCAAAGGGAGTTAGTAGCTGGGGGTATGTCAATAGGGAGCATAAGACAGTAGATATACCAGGCTGTGTAAAAAGAATAAAAGCATTCGGAAAAGAATGGATGGTCGACGATGCTCCAAAGTTTCTAGCACAGCCGTCTCAGAGTGTAGGGGGGGGTTCCCAGAAGAGAAGAAGGTGTCCAGATAATCTGCCTATTGAAGAGTATGCAGAATATCTAGAACTTAAAAAAGATGCAGCTGAAATGAGATTAGAAAGAGCGGATAAGGGAGGATCAGCGGTTTACATATCAAGAAATATGTGGAAACGATTGGCAAGAGAGCATGTGGATGCTGATAAGACCTATGTGAGAGCAAACAAATTTGAGAGAGCATGATAGTGGCCTCGGGGCAAGGTGGTTCGAAGGAGCTCTCATGTGGGATGGCACGAAAGCGAAATAGCGAAACACATACGATTTCTTAGTCCCAGATCGACCGGCATCCTATGGGTGGATCCCACAGGATGAAGAGCTTCCAAGGGGGAAATGGGATAGTGAAGAAGAATTTAAGACTTCTTTGTATGCTAAGATGGAGTATTTGTTAACAATGATTGTGGATGAAGAGTAGAAGTTGCCAGATAATATAATAGCTGATCTGACGAATAGACCAAGACCTCTTGCGACAAAGAGCGCAAGATGGGCAACACATGGCGGGGGTAGATGGGGTATGGGTCCTGAAAACATACACATGAGGGAGAAAATCGAAGCGGTGGCACTCGAGGCCATTCTCAAACTTCACAAGCCACCGCTTCTCACATCCAGGCCAGTTGGGAGAGGTTCTAGTCAAATGAAAGCATGGGAGAAGCTAGTAGAATCTTTTCTAGTTGTGGTGCTAGAAGAGAGAGTGAGAGAGAGAGAGAAAAAAGGAGAGGAGCCGACGTCATTGAGAGACTCGAGAGTTTTTGTACAAAAGTTAGAGAAAATAAATGAGAGATGGGAAGAGGAACATAATAAGAATGAAAAGCAAGGAGAGGAAATCATGCTAACAAGCTGGGACATATCAGCCATGTACCTGTCACTCTAAATAGAGTACATAGTGAGAGAGGTGGATACGCTGTTGGTAGAAAGGATAAGACAAAAACCTAGGGAAGCGACGAGAGACGCAGTAAAAAAAACTAAGAAAGGTTATGATGCCTCTGTTGATTATTTATGCTACAGCATCAATTTGTATATGTGAAAGACGAGGGGGTAGGAGAAGCAGAAAAGAAGATTTTATTGGCAAAAAGAGGGTATAGGGATTGGTAGCAGTGCCAGTGGCCCAATTGCCGATATCACGGTACTAGTAGGAGAACGAATACTGTTAAAAGCTGGAAAGAGAGGGCTACAAGTTAAAGACGTATAAGAGATATACAGATGATATTTTTGCAATAGTAGAGAAGGGGGCAGGGAAAGGGCCAGAGGCAGAAAAAAGAATAGAGAGAGAATTGAATGAGATGGATGCAGGAGGCAGTGTGAAAGTAGAGGGTAAGGCGATAGTGATAAACATAATTAAGAAGATAGGAGAAGACAAAAAGAGAATAGAATTTTTGGATATGGATACTGTGTCAGGGTGGGGGGGGGTAGGAGAAAGCATGAGCACAAAGATATACAGAAAGGAAGCGGCAGCGGACTTGTACATACTTGTACATACAAGCCAGCTCAGCGCATCCTGAATCTCTCAAAATAGGGTTGATTAAGGGTGAGTTGATTAGATATATTTCGTTGTTCAATAAGGCGTGGAATAGATTCGCAAAAGCGTTGAGAGGGAGAGGATATACAGCACAGCAATTAGGGAAAGCAAGAGAAGGGCTAGACTATAAGTTGAGACTGTCACTGATTAAAAAAAGGGTAGACAAGGCGGCAGCTAAGAATACAGAAAAGAATAGATACCAAGGGGTGACAATAGTAGTACCATACAAGCCAGGGGAGCACAAATGGTGGCAAGATTGTAAAGATAGAAATTTGGTAGCAGGGCTCGCAGGTCTGCACCAAGAAGAGATAGCATATCTGCTGGGGAAGAATATGATGAAATCTTTGTCGGGCACCGCAAATTCAGGACAGTTACTGAAGAAAGGCGCAAAAAAAAGAATAAAAAAAGAGATTTAAAAAGAGATGGAAAAATGAGATTAAAAAAAAGACAAATAGGGATAGTCACACATCACACATAAATGCATACGCACAGTATATGATATGGCATACACAATGATGAGAATATTTGATGTGTAAGATGTTTATTAATAACAGAAAGTCCTAAAACCCCCAGTCACTATAGGTACCAAATTTAGGTCCTCGACAATGATGAGAATATATACGTATAAATGTATATGGGTCACGACTAACATTGACATTCATGTGATAATGCATATTCCGGTTGTCTTGAAAGATTATACGCATTTAGGTGAGAGACAATATAATTAAAAAGGAATAGAGAGATCATGTGTAGGAGAAGACGAATGCAGAACAAAAATCATACACATATGTATATATATATATATGTAAATATGCACATATATATATGTATATCTATATAGACATATGTTGAATACACATATATGCATACATGATTACTATACGAAGGATGTGATGCAAATATACAAAAAAACTCTCAGGTATGCCTAAAATCCTGTGCTATGTGCTATCAGTGAGATGAGGCACCGTCTACGAATTATGCCAACGTTCTGAAAAAGTTACTACATAACACAGGAAAGGCTTGCTAGCACCCACTTGCCTTAGCAATCAGTACCACCAAATCTTGCTTGATTTGGCAAGAGGCAAGCCTCGAGCTTCGGCAACTCGCTTTGTTCCAAGGCTGTTAAGAATGAGGTTTGTGGGGTGGTGACCAAAGGGTCTCTATATGCCAATGTAGAGTTGGGGTAAGAATGTGTGGTAAGGCTGAGGCTGGTCCATACATTTGGTCACTATCGCATGCGATGTCTCGACCGTGGCACCCTTGACCTGGCCAGTGGGTGCAAATGAAGATAGCGTATGCGCCGTAATGCTTGGCGGTGCCGATGGCAAGGCGTATTCAAGTAGCTGGTAGTTAAATGCTCGAAGCCTCTTATGTAAGGGGGAAAGTTATCTCCTGTATACCTATACTCACATAAAGTCAAACAAGTCGGCATGTGAGCACAGATATACACAACAGAATGTAAGACATAGATTAAATATGAACCACACCTATTTACGCTAAGATTCACATGAGCCCACCTGAAAAATGAGCTCTTGAGAATCTGCACTTTTGTTTTCTTATTTGGGTGCGTTCCTACACATCCACACATACACACAAATACACACATACTCTTACACACAAACACACATACACACGACACACACACACTCACACACACCCACTATCTCTCTGTCATACACACAAAAACACACACACACAAGGACAAATTCACCACACACACACATGAGCCACACGATACATTGGGTAGGGTTGGATAGGGCAAGCATTTGACAAGACAGCAATAGCAGGTTGAGGAAGTAATAAAGAGCGAAGGACACTGGAAAGTTTGGTATGTCAGGTCAAGGAGGTAGTAGAGAACGAGGATTTCTGGAAAGTTTATTTATATCAGAGTGTGTATGCATGAGGTAGGAATTAGTGATGGACTCCAAATGGGCCATGAGTCACGAATCATCGTGAAGCTAAACCGTCGAAAAAACACATTAGTTTTGAGCACAACCTATGACTTGAACCTTATTTTGGGCAAAAGCAAGAAGCAAGGATCAAGGAGGAAGACAACATCAGGGAGAATGCTTGTGACGTGAAGCGCAGTGAGCCGGTACCCCTAGAGCGCGGCCATCACATGAGTGGTTTTCTCCCGCGAGCTCCGCTTGCGTGGACGCTAGGGGCAGAAGAGTTGTCGTATATATTCTATGTATATTTAAGAGGAGCCGATGGGCTGAAGAGAGGATTTGATAATATAAGCCGAGGAAAAGAGATCGCACGAACACATTCGCTGTCTACATACCTGTAACGAACATACGCTTGCATAGTCTAAATTACTGCATTTTTACACACCATATACTCTGTGCACCTGCATACATCCCTACCCTACACAACCCTACAAACGCCCAACACCCTACATACCTACCTTACCTCTACATACCTACTCTACATACCTACGCTACCCCTGAAAACCTACAAAACATTACATACCTACCCAACCCCTACATACCTACACTACCCCTACAACCCCTGCAACACAACACACCCTACGCCTTACACTTCATGCTGGCCAAACCCCTGCACACCTGCTCAACGGGGATGTGGTTAGGCGGTGCGGTTGCAATTTGCTAGTGATTGGATATTACTAGTGTGCTGCGATATCTAGTGGCGAAACTATTACATTTGAAATTATTACATCCTCCTGGAGAAGGAAGGGGTATTGAATTCCCCCGAAAGGCTGCAATTCTGGCAGATTGCACAATCATCATTGAACAGATTAATCTTGGAGCCTGGCAGGGAGGCCCGGCGGTGTGGTGCAGTAGTGGAAAACGATTTCTATAACAAGCTCGAAAGGCTGAATGTACAAACAGTGAAAACGGACAAGATTGGGTCGGCGCATGTGTAACGCATATGCAAAGCTCAATGTGATCCTACTATCAGAAAATATATGGGTCGTCTGGGTCTGACGCGACAACGTCGATAGAGAACATTGGAGAACAAGTGTATGTGTAAATAACTCACAATCCTTTTGTCATCAGCTGCTGAGGAAAGGTGAAGACGGGGCAAAGCTTGAGTAAGATGAGCAAACCAATGGCATTACACACAGAAGGCACAGCACAAGTATCAGAATGGTTGAATATTTCTGATACTGTCAAGAAACTATACGAGGGTAAAAGTAATACTGGAATCGCTGTGGTGATACGATGAAATTGCAAACAGGGACTTAAAGTTGAAGTTTATTTCTATCAGGAAAGCAAAGGCAGAAGAGAAAAAGGTACAAACACACACACAGGTTCAAGGATCGGATTTCCATGATTCAGCAAAATTGAAACGATTGAGACAAATTGGAGCAGAGATGGTCCAAGACTCGAAAGCGACAACTTGAGCAGGGGTTGCAGGCTGCAAGATAGAGGCGCAGTGCAAGGGCGGAGTAAGAGCCGACAGCATGTCGTCGCTCATCGTCGCGGCGGGAGAGAGGCGCGGCTTGCTTGGGGTGGGATTCGAAAACATGATGCGTTCTTGGGTCATGAAATGAGGGGCCCAACAGGGACTGGGCGTGGTGGCGTCTCGATGGCTGGA
>Ga0105053_10010745_pt1 | contig 11351 bp, 9 predicted proteins | sample BON01_FD_78093 | JGI IMG/M metagenome (GOLD analysis project Ga0105053, IMG submission 78093) | Freshwater microbial communities from Lake Bonney liftoff mats and glacier meltwater in Antarctica - BON-01 | ecosystem: Environmental > Aquatic > Freshwater > Ice > Glacier meltwater | place: Lake...
AGTGAGGTTTGGGTGAAACGAGTAATTGTTGTCCCCCGCAACGGCTACCTCAACCGGTTACAAGCCATGGCTAGCGCCTCAATTTTGGCTGAGCAGCTGGGGGCGGAGTTTTCTGTGTGTTGGTTACCCCAAATAGCAGCACCTGCTCCCCAGGAAGTCGTGTTCGCTAGTGAATCAGAGTTGAGGTTTACTACTGAATCTGAATTAGAACAGATTCTCGGCTTTTCTTTGGAGTCATTTCCGCGTTATGTGAACACCCATGCTGTACCGGGAATTGGGAAAGTCGTCACTCTCGCGGGCCACGACCTAGGTGAGCAGCCACTAATGTCCGATTTCGCAAAGGCGCTACGTGCAGGTGACTTTGATTCGGTGGTGATTGTTGCCGGTGGCCGTTTTTCCATGAATCCTGGTGGTCAGTCCGTTACGTGGGATTCAGTAGATTTTCGAAACGAGCGTTCGACGTGGTACCGATCCCTTGCCTTAGCTCCAGAAATTGATTCTGTGTGGCCAGAATTAGCAGGCGAACCATTTGTTGGACTGCATTTGCGCTATTCCGATCGTTCGCACCAAACTCCTTCGCGAGCCGAGATCAAACGCGCCGTGCTGAACCTGTGTCGAACTTCCGGGGTTGATCGAGTTTTTGTTGCGAGTGATTCGCGCAGAGAGCGTGAGCATTGGTGCCAGATTGTCTCTAGCCTCGGACTGTTTCCTTGGGTGGCCGAGACTGATTCTGTTCCCAACGGGGAGTTTATGGGTGATGTGTTAGCGCTCATTGATTGGCGAATCCTCGCCAAAGCTCAAACAACCGTGTATTTCGCGGAGTCCTCTTTCGGCTATGAAGCAGCGGTGGCTTCAGGTAATTTTAATCAGAGCGTGGCCCTCGCTCCCAATTTACTCGTCGGCTTAGGTGTTCAAGTGCGCAGTGCTATCCGAAACCTATTGGGCGCCCCCAAGCGTCGTGGTTGGTGGTAGTTACGGCAGGAAACCTTCAAGAATTTCCTGCCCGCGTAAGCCAAGTGAGGGAACGACAATTGGACTACATAGCGGATAATTGTCCCAACACTGATCCGATTCCGTAGGGACAATTGCAACTAAACCAGAATCCAACTGCTGCTCCGTAATCGGAACCTGGGTGATTGGTGAGAGTTTGTAATCAATAGAGATGGGCCCAAGCGACCAACTATTGGGTGAAGTGATGGTGCTCGCTTGGAATCGCACGAGGGCGTTGAAGGCGACTAAAGCAATGAGCATGAGCGACATGGCTGGTAGTAGGGCACTGTGCAGGAGTCGAATGACCGCTGGTTTATTAGTGGCAAGGGTTGCTTTGACATCGAAGAGCGACTTGAGCGCAAACGCAATCAATACAAGGAAGAACGAGAAAACAATTCCCCAGCCAAATCGAAATGTTGGAGGGGAGAAAAAAAACCAGGTAACTATTCCTGCAAGAATTGGCAACTGTGCAAGAGCAATAGTCTTCCACCGTAAAGGTTGGGCAAATCGCCCGTTCAGTACTAAAAGAACAATGGCAATGAACATGATTCCGGCGACAAAATAAGTTTCCCACTGGCTCGGCAGACGGGAAATATAGGGAACAACCCACGCGAAGCCATCAACCGAGCCCCAAATATCGAGCGGGTTCCTCGCGTTACCGAGGGTTGCATCTCGATTCCAGACCGGGTCCGCTGCAAGCCATGGAACATTAAATGAAATCAGCGAGAGTGGATATTGCAGCCAGCCGCTAAGAAGGTAGTCACGGGCACTCTGGGTGACTAATAGAACTATTCCCAGTGTGGCCGGCAGGAGAAGCTGAATATTGCGCAGGCTTCCCACCCGCAAGATTCGATAGAGCAACACAAGTGTGAGAACAATGAGAAAAACCACCATGGTGGGTCGGAGTGAAAAAGCGATAACTGCTGCGACGAACGAAACTGAAGCGTTGGATATCGCCTTCGTTTTGTTAGTCAGAGTGTCGAGCAAGTAGCCGACTGAAATCAACGTGAGGACCAAAACTGAGGCGTCACTTGAGGGACTGGTGACCCAGTAGTCAGACAGGGATACCAATGGAACCAGTGTCAGTGGCGTGGCAATCAGCAGGAAGTACGTGCCGGTAGTGAGCCTGTTTCCTTTGCGCTTCCTCTTTGTAACCCGCAAGGCGAGATCAATGACCAACAGGAGAATGAGAAAGCCATTGGCCAAGCGAAAACCATTGCCATTCCAAGGACCATTTCCTAAGAAAGCGCCAATTGGGTACAAGCTGGTGTTGTAGCCAAATGGGAAATAGAGGTTTGTCAGGCCAGGAATAGTTGAGTAATCACCGGCGTATTTAATCGCCCCAAGATGGTAAAGACCCGAGTCGTAGTTGGTAACGGGGCCAATGGCTGCCGCCGCGAGGTATACAAGTGCGAGCGTTAGGGCTCCAATCAAGAGCAAATTCGACTTGGACAGGTTTAGTGGTACTCGATTACCTCGCGGCCGATTTTTGCGAATAAGAAGTGTGCAGCCCGCCGCGATCGTCACGAGTAGGGCGAAGATTGCCAAGGCAGTCGCACTTCTCAACGGTAAAAAAATTCCAATGATCAGAATTGCAATTATGGCGATAAGAAGCCCTAGCCAAATTGAGTCGCGAAATATTGTTATACCGTCTTGCTTTTTGTTGAGAAGGTGGACAAATGGGTAACCCAGTAAGGAAATTGCAGCGAGGAATACGAGCCAACTTAACGCAACCAGGAAGATCCCGGTGATCATGAAAGAACGTGTTCCTTAAAGTGCGCGATCGTGGTGTCTAATCCTTCACTCAGAGCAATTGTTGGTTGCCAGCCGAGTGTTTCTTTAGCCCGAGTGATGTCGGGTTGACGCCGGGTTGGGTCATCAACCGGTAGAGGAAGGTAGTCAATCTTCGAGTCACTGTTAGTTTTCTCAATCACGATGTTGGCTAGTTCACCGATTGTGAATTCACCAGGGTTACCAAGATTTATTGGGCCGGTGACCTCTGGCGCAGAGTTCATCATTGCTATCAGTCCGTCAATGAGGTCGCTGACATAACAGAATGATCGGGTTTGTTCGCCTTCACCGTAAACCGTGAGGGGCGCGCCAGTCAACGCGCTCATAATGAAATTGGAGACCACACGGCCATCTTGCGGGTGCATGCGCGGGCCGTAAGTATTAAACAGTCGCACAACTTTAATGTTCAGGTTGTGTTGACGGTGGTAATCAAAGAACAAGGTTTCAGCCGCTCGTTTTCCTTCGTCGTAGCAGGCACGAGGACCGATTGGGTTGACGTTGCCCCAGTAGTCCTCCGTTTGCGGGTGGACAAGTGGGTCACCGTAGACCTCTGACGTTGACGTCAAGAGAATTCTTGCTCCAGTTCGTTTTGCTAGTCCGAGCATGTTTATTGAACCGTGAACAGCAGTCTTCGTGGTTTGGACCGGGTCGCGTTGGTAGTGGATCGGACTTGCCGGGCACGCCAGGTGGAAAATTTGATCAACCTCAACATAGAGCGGGAAGGTCACGTCGTGGCGAATTACCTCAAAGCGAGGGTGGTCAAGTAAGTGGGCAATATTGTCTTTGGTTGATGAGTAGTAGTTGTCCACACACAATACGTCGTAGCCGTCGCCCAGGAGCCGTTCACACAGGTGAGAACCGATAAACCCGGCGCCTCCCGTAACAAGAACTCGACCTTTAGCAATACTCATGAAACCCTCTCTGTACCGCGTGCTGCTCGCCGTCTCTTGAGAAATCTATCGCCTTGGTCCAGCATTCCCCTCCAGGTGGCGCGAAAATGATTCTTTCTTGTCCAGGAATCGGCGCTGTGATCCAGTTTGACGGGCACCGGTTTCGTTGGAAGGGTGATCGGGATAACGGGTTGCAATTCATCACGATCCTCAACCGTGTGCGTGGCTTGTTGATTAAACCCAATGTTTTCAATCAGATTTGTGTTACTAGTCGCAGTCAGCATGTTGGTTTTCATGCACATGTAGACCAACTGTCCGTCCCACGTATCCACTTCCTTGCGGGCGAGTAATTCGAATGTGCCCGCCCAATACACGGCGCCCGGAATTGACTTTCCTGATTTGGACCAGAGTTTACGGACGGGCAATTCCTTGCGCCAACCGTTGATGTCCAGCTGATATTGCGCCCAACGGTCACGCCAAGTCGCCCATCCCCAGATATGCGGGACTTGGCTGAATCGATACGCGCCAACGGTTGAGATGCGATCTGGTGGAACAAAGTTGCAACCTGAAATTGCAAAGACTTGTTGATCTAGTTCATGGCGTTGAAGTAGTTCAGTGCAAAAAGGAAAAAAGGAGGAGTCGGGAATGATGTCGTCCTCTAAAATTATTCCGCGTTCTTCGTTCTCAAAAAACCAAGAAATTGCCGTGCTCACTCCCAAGCCGCAGCCCAAGTTCGATTCCTGAAATTTGGTTTCAACCTCGCACTTCCAGTCAATATCACCTACCAAATCTCGGCACTCCTGCACCAAAAGAATTTCGGCAGGTTTGCTTTCGCGTGGACCGTCGACGGCCAAATAGATTTTTTCTGGCTTGACTTCCCGCAATCGATCGATGAGAACGCTGAGGTGATCGGGTCTGTTAAACGCGATCACCAGGATGGGTTCAGTTACCGTCACGATCTCGCCGGACCTCCAAGATTTCGTCGCGCAGCAGGGCAACTTCCTCAGCTAAACGCCTGATTCGCATTTCATGTCGACTGAGTTCGTAACTCAACTGGACGCTGACCAGCACCAAGAGAACCACGGTGACAAAGAACAGTAGGTTGACAGGTTCAGCAACTCCAAGAATACGACTCAACCAAATGACGGCGCCTGGAAAAACAGCGAAAAACAAAGCCGCCCCGGAGAAGAACAGCCACAGGACCGCATATTTTTCGCGTAAGGCTCCGCGCCGGAGCAGTAGAACGACAAATCCGAAAGTAATCAGAGCGGCAGCAGCAGCCAAAATATTGGCGGTCATGAAGCATCCTCCCGCGGAGTTCGGTTGGCCTTAAGTCCAGTGGCCAGGATCGCGAGCGTTGCTCGACCAAGATAAAGCGCCGACCAAAGAGCGTTCTTGCTAGGCCGACCAACTTGCCGGAAATACATGGTCACAGGGGCCTCATGAATTACGAGGCCTTGTCGAATTGCAATCGATAGTGACCCAACCGTGTCACCCAGATAATCCGCTGGATATTCAATTGCAAATAGTTCGATCGCTTTCGGTCCGGCTGACCGGAATCCCGAAGTTGGGTCAGAAATGGTTCCCTTATTCATCCAACTTAAGGCTTTTGAGAGCAGCATCATGGCCCAACGCCGTGGGCCACCCACGAAATACGTGGAATCAGGGTGAAAGCGAGTCCCAACCACAATGTCTGAGTCCTTGAGGCCTGCTATGAGTCGGTCAAGGTCGGCAGGGTCATGCTGACCATCCGCATCCACTTGGACCAAGGCTTGGTATCCCTCACGCTGGGCATAAAGGAAAGCAGTTCGCATGGCTCCCCCCACCCCAACATTAAATGGAAGAGAAATCACGCGAGCACCAGCTTTATGGGCTTCTTTTTCGGTTAAGTCGGTTGAACCATCATTAACTACCAGAATGTCTGCGTCTGGACGGTGTTTCTGCACCGATGCCACGACTGTGGCAATAGACCCAGCCTCATTCCACGCGGGGATCGCGATCAGAGTCTTACGGCTGGGCATAGAAACTAACGCTAGTGCATCCGTGCTCGAGGTCGTTTCCGCAGTTGGCATCAGCATAGAAAGTTTTCTAGATGCTTGAGGTGCAATTCGTGAATTCCTAAAGGGAGCGGAAGTGGCCGAAGGGCTAATTATTGTGATCGCGGTCCTGATTGGAAACAGGTTGGAGACGGAGCCATCCACTTTCGAGGCATTTCAGTCCCGATGTCGCTAATTGATCGCCCGTGATGGCAAATTTAGGAATTTAAGAAAGCGCAAAAAACTGCTCGATTTGATGAGAACACGCTTGGCGAGCTGGCGTTCCCCTATCAAAAGTTTTCTCCCATTGCACGGTCCATTCAAGAGCTTCCGCAACAGTGAGCCGATCTCGCCAATTCAGTTCCCTCCTGGACTTTTCAGAATTTAAGGTCAGAAATGCAGCCTCATGAGGTTGTTCGATTTCGTTACTTTGCCAGGCTGCTCCCTGCCCCCAGAGTTTTGCCGCACTATTGGCCATATCTGCAACTGATAAGGAACTAGTGTCAGGTGGCCCGAAATTCCAGGCTCCGAATCCCTTGCCTGAAAGGAGCTCGGTGACAAGTAAGTGGTAGCCATTGAGGCAGTCCAAGACATGTTGCCAGGGACGGACTGCATTTGGGTAACGGATGAGTGCCGGATTGTTGCTTCGGAAGCCGGCTAAGAGATCGGGAATAAGTCGATCGCGGCTTACGTCACCTCCACCAATCACATTTCCGGCCCGTGTGATTGCTGTCGGCACGGTGTCGAAACTCTTCACCCATGATTGGGTCAGAATGTCAGCCATTGCCTTCGAAGAGCTGTAAGGATCATCACCGCCAAGGGGATCATCCTCCCGGTAGCTGGCAGTTTGGTTGACATTTCGATAGACCTTGTCGGTAGTAATGATCAGGCTGGCCCGCACTGAGTCAGTGTGAGATATTGCATCCAAGACATTCATGGTGCCCATCACGTTCGTTGAGAAAGTCTCCTGAGGATTTTCATAAGACACTCGTACCAACGGCTGAGCGGCAAGGTGAATGACGACGTCTGGTTGCGCGGCAAGGAGTGCTGCACGCGTGGCATTCGCGTCTCTTATGTCAATTCGATTGTCATGCTCAATGAGTTCACTCAAGTTCGCCGCTGCAAATAGTGATCCAATTTGTGGATCTAGCGACTGACCAGACACTGAATGACCTTGACCTACCAAGATCTGGGTCAACCATGCACCTTTAAAGCCGGTATGTCCCGTGATGTAGTAGCGCACAACTAATCTTAATCCCGCCTCGACGCTCCGCGGTAATTTCCCGGGTTTTCGGTGAATCCAAGGATTGAATCAGTATTGTCATCAAGTATTGGACAGTGAGACCGGAATAAACACTTGCCCAAAATGTGCGACGCAGAGCCGTATTTGGATTCGTTGAGTCACTAACTGCTCGCAATTCAACCGTGGGTCCAAAAAAACGGAGTGAAGCGCCGCGATCAATCGGTAAATTATCGGCAAGCGTATTTGATGAATCTAAGACATAAAAGATTAAACTTTAAGGTTACCCTGTGACTGAATGACGTTTCCTCCGGCTTCGGGTCGTTGGCGGCGATCAGGTGTACCCGAGGTTGCCTAGGACTAGATTACGTGGGGAGTGAGAGTAATCGCCCGGATAAGAAGTCGGGGCTGAGGATTGAGAGTCTTAGGGAGGACGCTGTGAAGGCGATTTTGCTGGCTGGTGGTCTGGGGACCCGGATGCGGGAAGAGACTGAGTTTCGCCCCAAACCGATGGTGGAAGTCGGTGGTCGCCCTGTTCTCTGGCACATTATGAAAAATTTATCGACCTTTGGCATCAGCGAATTCATTATTGCGACTGGGTACAAGAGCGACATGATCAAGGATTACTTTCTCAACTATGAAGCATGGAATAATGACTTCACCGTCGAGCTAGGCAAGCGTGACTCACTTCATTTCCATGGTGCTCATGACGAAAGTAATTGGACCGTGACTGTCGCTTTTACCGGCCTAACAACAATGACGGGCGGGCGTGTCCACAAAGCAGCACGTTATCTAGATGGTGAAACTTTTTTTATCACATATGGCGATGGCCTGGCCGATATCGACATTGATGCCCTTCGTGCTTCTCATAAAAAAGCGGGGACTCTTGCGACCGTGTCCACGGTGCAACCAACGAGCCGATTTGGGCTGATGAAGGTTGATGACCGCGGCATCGTCCAACGGTTTCAGGAAAAACCTGTCATGGATGGTTGGGTTAATGCCGGCTTCTTCATTATGGAACCAGGCGTTTTGGACTACTTAGACGACGACACGGTCCTCGAGGAAAAACCGTTGATTGAATTGGCTGCAGAGGGCCAACTCTCGGCATATCGGCACCCAGGTTTTTGGCAACCAATGGACACTTACCGTGAGTCCATGGCCCTCAATGAGCTATGGGATTCAGGTACGGCCCCCTGGCGCACGTGGTAGCGATTCGTGGACCTAAAACCTAACTGGTCGATGGATGTTCTTTTAAAATTTTTATGCATTCACAATTGACACTCAAACGGGTCTTTAACATCGGCATGCACTCAGCACAGGTGATGCCGACCCCACCGAACGATTTGAGAGGTATCCATTTGGGACCATCATGTTCGGCAGGATTGTAACGAAATACCTTGAATCTTTTAGGCCAGGATTCTCAGGAGCGAACTACCCAGTCCTCACCCGGTAACTGTGCGAGCCCTAAAAGCACTTTGATTCGTAGTACACCGATGCCGACCAACGTTTTTGTGAGCTGGAATCTTGCGCTTGGATTCACGAAAGCGAAACGGATGAGCCAGATGAGTAACCGCCGATCGTCACTGATCGCTTCTGCTCTTGGAATGGTCGCACGGTCAGAATCAGATCGACCACACACAATAGTGATGGGCTCCCTGAATTCCGTGATCCACAAGCTTCCTGGCGCCGTAGCAAGCGTCATTTCCAAGCGCATTCCTGAAATTTTCTTTACTCGGAATCGAACAATTTCCAGCATGCTTGACAGTGGGAATACACCTCCGGTCAAATTCAAATACGTGGGGTGAAACAGTTGATCGCAAGCCCATTTCATCGCCCCCAGTGGCTTTCGTTCCTGTTTAGGGAAGCAGGTCCAAGTTTCCAGATTTTCATCATCGGGAATTACGTAGAGTCCTTGGGCGGGTTCATGACGCAGTTTCCAGGGTCCCAGGTACATCGTGTCCGGCGAGAGTGACCAATCGCCTGCGTGGCAGATGTCAGCTAAGCCCTTGGTGTCGAGTTCGTCATCATGTCCCAGCCACATTAAATGCTTTGACTCTGGGATTTTGCAATCCTGCAAATACTTAGACCAAAATCGACAATGCGACATTGAGTTCAGCTCAAATGTCGTATTGATTACTTGCACATGTATTCCAGATCGATCTTGAAAATCACGAGCTTGGATCAGATCCGCGGATCCTGGGTCACTGTTAATGCTTAGGAGCACTGCCGAGAAATATTGCTCGGCCTTCTCAATAGATGCCAAGCACCGCATGAAGCGTTCGCCGCCTTTGTAGACCGGGACCACGAGGATAGGTCGCAAGTCCATCGCCACTTGGGCCCAATCACGATGGTGCAGCCGCTTTGTCACCCAATAATTCTACTGCAATCAACGTAGCGAGACTTGGATATCGCGTCTACATGCTGGTAGCAAAACTGTTGTGTTCTTTGTGGCCAACTGAATTTTCTTCTGGGATGATCCACTGCACCGTTCGAGAAAAAACGGGATGGAATTTTTCATAGATTTCAGGCACCCAGTGAATCTCGCACCACCACACTAAACCAAGACAACCAGGATTGGTTTGTTCGCCGTCATGAGAGCGCCTTGTTGTAAATGTTTAAAAGTTGAGGGACGATCACTTCAGGGGACCACGTTTCTATAGCGTGATGACGGGTTGATTCTCGTAGATTTTTGCCGAGCACGTCCATGATTCCCCGGGCAAGGTCATGCGTGTCTTCCGGTTCAGCGAGGTAGCCACTAGAAGTCGGATCAACAATATCTGGCAGGCCACCTATTCGAAAGGCAACAACCGGAGTCCCACAACTTTGGCTTTCCATCGCAGTAATCGGCATGTTGTCTTCACGGCTAGGGACCACGGTGATGTCTGCTTGTGAGTAGAGGTCGATTAATTCCTGGTTACCTCTGGCTTCACCATGGAAAATAATGTCGTGGTTGAGGCTAGAACTTATGCGTTCTTCTACTTGTGCGGTCGATCGTGGCCCAACAATGATTACTGTCAAACGTCGGGTTATTGCAGGTTCTTTAAGTGCCTTAATCAGCAGGTCTGCTCCTTTGCGCGTGTCATGAACCCCGGCAGAGGCCACAAAAAGGACCACAGGTAGCCGACTTAGTTTGCTCCGGCCATGGGTGCTCGTGAAGAGATTGGTGTCGACAATGTGGGGAATTCGTGTGATCGGCCAATCCCCCATCAGGGCGCTTTCTTGAGTGGCTTGGGTGAGCCAAGTGCTCGCCGGTAACAGGTGCATGGGTTCTGTCCAGTTGGACTGCTTCCGGTTCCACGTCCAGCGGTCAAGATCAAAGCCTGAGTCTTTCGGGTTGCGGTTGTTCTTGTTGTAACCCTGCACTGATCTGGTCCGGGAAACTTCGGTTGCGTAGTGCTCGGCACCAGAAAATGCCCACGCGTCACAGAGCGACCACACAATTGGTTTTGTGATCTGAGCGATTGTTTCGATTGTGAGGAAACCGTCGGTAACCCAGTGCAGGTGAACAATGTCAGCGCCGTTGTTGTTGATTTCCTTTGCGCCCAGTGAGCCAAAGCGTGCCGGGGAGCGCCACGTGAGGGTTTCGCTTTTTTGTAGTTTCCACAGCCTACGGTCTGCTTCTTTTGCCAGTTTGAATTTAAGACTGTCGGCTTGAGCAATCTGCATGCGTGAATCGACACCGGCAATGTGTAAAGACTTGTGAATTGCGACTGCAGCCCGAGCGGCGCCACCGTGAGCGTCGTAGGTGCTTAGATGCAGAACCTTGGGTGAGGACACGCGCCAACGCTACCCGTCAGCTTGTTGTTGGAGCGAGACCGTCGTTTTCTTGGAGTCGTTGCGCTAGATCGAGTTGCATGGTCTTGACCCCCGCAGGAAAAGGCGTGAGTTGGGCGCAGGGCACTGTGGGAATCACGCGCAGGTCAGCAACCTGTCCGGAACTGCTGGCGTGGTCACCGTAGGAAATCGGGATTTTGATTCGAATCACGGCTTGCACCTGGGAAATTACGGTCGCAAGACTTTTGGGTTCACCGGATGCGATCACCGCGATCTTGGGTGGGGAATCCATGGTGGCGAGGGTGTTGATTACTCGGGCTGCGTCGTTGACAAAAACGAAGTCTCGAATTGTGTCCAGGGGAACAAAAATATTCATGGTCTTTTTTGCAAGAGCTGCCAAAATCAGGTGCGAGATCAACCCTTGAAGTTTGCTCAAGTTCTGTCCAGGGCCGTACAGGTTGCTGATGCGGCCGATCACCGTTGTGACATGAACACTTTGTGAAAAGCCTTCGGTGAGTGCTAATTCTTGGTTGAGTTTGAGACTGCCGTAGGCCGTAGTCGGGATCGGAATTGAATTCGCGGCAAACGGTGGTTCGACGGAGCCGGCGTAGACGCCACCTGCAGAGGAAG
>Ga0105053_10010756_pt1 | contig 11342 bp, 12 predicted proteins | sample BON01_FD_78093 | JGI IMG/M metagenome (GOLD analysis project Ga0105053, IMG submission 78093) | Freshwater microbial communities from Lake Bonney liftoff mats and glacier meltwater in Antarctica - BON-01 | ecosystem: Environmental > Aquatic > Freshwater > Ice > Glacier meltwater | place: Lake...
CACCAGCCGATTGCCACGGATCTCGCGGTGCACCGCCAGCCAGCAGGGCAGCGCCGGAATGCCCAGCTGCGGCAGCAGTGCCACCACGCCAGGCCAGTGGCGGATGTTGTATCGCGCTACAAACCCGATACCCGCACCCGTTGCCACCAGCTGACCGTAGGCCACCTGGTCGTCGGTGCGCAGCGCAAAGCTCTCGCGCTGCAAAGGCATGCCCATCCCCACGAATCCGCGCACGATGGTCTCGTCACAGTCGTAGCCGATGAGACGATGGGACAGCAGATCCTGAGGCTGGCGTGGTATGCCGGCGCGGTCCAGATAGCGCTGGTGGGCCGCGGCCACGATTTCGATTTCGGTCAGCTTGCGCGCCACCAGAGAGCCCTGCGCGGGGCGCACCATGCGCACGGCAATATCGGCCTCGCGGCGCAGCAGGTTGGTCAGCTGGTTGCTGGCCACCAGTTCCACCGCAATGCCCGGCTCGGCCTCTTGCAGCCGCGTTAGCAGCGGTGGCAGCAGCCATGTGGCCGCCACCTGGCTGGTGGTGATACGCACAGTGCCGGTGGTGGCGTCGCGGCTCTTGGCCAGGCTGCGCGCCAACGCACTGGCGCCCTCTTCCATCTGCCGCGCGGCCTCGGCAATGGCCAGCCGGGTGGCGGTGGGATCGGCATGGCAGCCAAGGTGTTCGGCGGACTGCACCGGCCAGCGGCTGCCACGGTGGCAGCCTTCGCTGCCTTGTCGGCATTGGCGCGCGCCATCGGCATCCTGCGCTGGCTCACGGTCATGCCAGCGCTGGCCGCAGCGCACGCGGCGGCGGGCCCCGAGCAGCAGAGCCAAATTGAGCTGGTGTTCAACGCCGTCACGCTCTATGGCGGTGGCATAGGCGAGGTGCTGGGCGTGTCGTTGTTCATGGCCTTGTCGCTGGGCACCCTGTGTGCTGCGGCGCTGCGCAGCGGCGGCATGCCACGCTGGCTGGCCGTGCTGAGACTTGCCAGCACGGTGTTGTTGGCCGGCCTGCTGCTGCCGGTATTTGGCGGCCCAGAGCTGGTGCCGGTGGCGGCAGCGGTGAGCCTGCTGTCGTTGTGGATGCTGGCAGCGGGTGTGTGGGCGCTGCGCCGCGCCTGATCGGCACATGGGCACGGATCAGCGAGGACCGCTGCCGTTCTCACCAACGTCCACCCCGATCTTGGGCAAGCGCGTCGATAGTCACTGACCGCCTCTTGAGCCACGGAACGTGAAACCTGAAGCGATTGGCCTGTTGCTGGCGCCTTTTCAGGCAAGCCGCTTCTTTTGGTCAGCTCACAACTGCGGCTACCCACTCGCCTACGGTTTGCGCTGAGCCCAGCCGGGGGACTCAAGTGCAGGCGGAAAAATCGCCTGGCATCACCAACCGCCGAGTCACGAATTTGCGCAGGAGGCTTGTTCAAGACGGCTGAGGAACCTGCGAGCGACGAGGACATTCACCGACTCGGGAAAGGCCGCGCTGAGGATGGAGCCACTGTTTGGAAAGCTTGCCGGGAGAAACTGGAATTTGGTGTCCCGATATTTTTCACCCGTCAGGACCAGCGGGTGCAAGCGAATCGTACGAGCTTGGTGTGACATTGCGATTGCAGAACCAGCCCGCAACCGCTGCATATTCTTGGCAGCTTCTCAACAGACAAACGCTCACGCCTCTCTATCGCGGAGCGCGGCAGCACTTTTCGGGCGTCCTGCCTGACCGGCCACGAAGCGCTTTAGCAAAAGGATATCTTGAGCGTCCACTTCCCGTATGAACCTGGACTTCATTTCAATGAGAAGCTGAGGCGATGCAACATGAACGGGCAGGCCCAATGCTTGAGTCCTGTTGCATTGTGCCCAGTGCGCCATGAAGTCAAATCCCTCGCCCTCGGTGAGGATGTCTGCGGGGATCGTCGGGTGAAGTGTAATCTGCTGCGGTCCAGGTCCGGGTGCAAAAAGCATGCGCACCATCTCAGCATCCAAAGCAAAGCCGATCCTGACCAAGGCTTCGGTGACGCCAGTTGCATTTGACTCGCAAGACTGAATGAGAATGTCCAGATCAGTCGTTGTTCTCTGTGGGCAGTAATGCTGCACAGCCAGACCACCGACCAACATGAACCGCACCTGCACAGTTAGCAGCTCCTTCAGGAGCGGCTCAGTGTCTTTTGGCGGTTCAAAGGAGCGAGAAGCCAGCGTCATGCGGTACTTCTATTTCTGGCGGCAGTTTCCAAAGTCTTGTACGACCAGCGGATGAGTTTCCAAATGATTGTGCAGCATCAGATGGAAAATTGGTCTCAACGGAATGCTGGAGCGCTTGCCCCACTCGTGGCCTGCGCCGTGATGGTGGGGTCTCGGTGACCTATTGCTCCGGCCCTGTGAAGTCATAAGTTCCGTTCGGGCTGAGCCTGTCGAAGCCCAGCGTTGCCAAAAGTTTTGCCAACGTGCAAAGTCATGACTTCACGGGCCGGATCAATAGGTTTCGCGGTCTGATGCCATCTAAGGTTTTCGCAACCTCAGCCTTTGGGCGACTCCACACCTTCACCGTGTCTTTCATGATCAGGGGTGCTGCGACCTCGTTGCATGAAAGTTAGGCCCACCCGAGACGATCTGGCTTGCTTCATACAACCGATGCCAAGTGACTGCTGCAAGCCGGCGCGCGGCATCAACGCGATCCACAAGACGCTGGGCAAGTCTTGGACAAGGACATCATGGAATTTCCCGAGACAAGGGTTCGCGGTAGTGGGAGATCGCGTCGCGCAGGCTGCGGCTTTGCACCGATGTGTCGACCAGCGAGCGCTCAAGTTCGGCCAGATGTTTGCGCATTTCGGTGGCCTCGGGCGCCTCGCCGCGGGCCAGCGCGCTGATCAGGTCCACATGCCGGTGCGCCACACACCTTGAAGCGCGCCATCAGCAGCGAGGTGGTGGGCAACAAGCCGTTTAGCAGGCGGCCGAACACCGGGTTGCCGTGCATTCGCGTTAGTGCCTGGTGGAACTCGCCCGAGAGCCGGATGGCTTCGGCCCGGTCACCGCGCTGGTCGGCGGCGATCTCGGCCTGGGCAATCGCGTCCAGGCTTTGCAACTGGTCAGCCGTCAGCCGGCCGCCCAGGCGCCGCGCCACCTCGCACTCCACCACCCGCCGCGCCTCGAACACGTGGGCAGCGTCTTCCAGATCGGGCATCGGCACGCGCGCGCCCCGGTTGTGGCGTAGCTCAATCACCTGAAAAGCTTTGATCCAGAGCATTTTTCGAGTGTGGTCAAGGTATGAGTGCTTTGATTTTTTGGCTCGCAAGGCTGATCTGTCATCAAAATTTCACAAAAGTGCGAAACAATGAAAACGTTTTCATTTAAAGACATAGACATTGCCATGATCCCTTCCTCTCGCGCCGCCCGCCACACCATCAAAGACGTTGCAGTCCGTGCTGGCGTGTCGTTGGCGACGGTGTCGCGGGTTTTGAACGGCTCGGCTGCGGTGAGCGATGCCACCGCCGAAGTGGTGCGGACGGCTGCTGCCGCGCTGGACTTTCGGCCCAATCGCCTGGGGCGCAACCTGCGGGCCAGCCGCACAAACTCGATTGGCGTGATGCTGCCCACGCTGCGCCACCCGGTGTTTGCGGAATGCCTGGACAGAATCGAGTGCGCAGCCCGAGATGCAGGCCATGCGGTTACGTTTGCCACCACCAACTACGACCAATCGCGCGAAGAGCAAGCCAGCGAGCTGCTCCTCCAGCAGCGGGTGGATGGCTTGATTTTGACGGTAGCCAATGCTGCGCACAGCCATTTGCTGGACAAGCTGGACCGCGAAGGCATGCCTTATGTGCTGGTTTATAACCAGTTGCAGCCAGTCAAGTCCGCCAAAGCGCCGCGACCCTGTGTGAGTGTGGACAACCGCAAGGCCGCCCATGACATGGTCGCCCATCTGATCGCTCTGGGGCACCAGCAGATTCGCATGTTGACAGGGCAGTTTGGCCAGTCTGACCGGGCACGGCTGCGTTACAAAGGCTATGGCGATGCTCTGCGCAAAGCGCAGTTGCCCGTGCCCGATGCGGTCGAGTTCGCCTTTATGGTGCAAGACACCCGCAGTGTCTTGATGGATGTGATGCATGTCCACCCGCGACCAACCGCCTTGTTTTGCGCCAGCGATCAACTTGCCATGCAGGTGATTCGAGACTTGCAGGCCATGGGTTTGCGGGTGCCGCAAGACGTGTCGGTTGCTGGCTTCGACGGCGTGCAAGTTGGCGAATTGATGAGCCCGGCGCTGACCACCGTGGTGCAGCCCAGTGCGGAAGTGGGCTTGTGCGCGTTCGATTTGCTCCAGCGTGTGATCTTGGGCGAGCAACCGCGTGGCTCGGCCCTTTTGCACCACACGCTGCGTTTGGGCGGCACGGTCGCGCCTTACTCACTTTCCACACCCGCTTCACCGCTTGAGCCAGCTTTGCCCCGCCGCAGCGCTGCACCTCACAAAAGTTTCTCCGTCGCTCCCCAACCACCCCTGAAAGGAAAGCCATGAACCGTCGTGATCTTTTGGCGCTCAGCGCCAATGCCTGTGCTGTCGCTGCTGCGTCCGCCTTCCCGTTCACCTCTGCCTTCGCCCAAACCGGCGCGCGCGCGGTTTGCTACAACTGTCCGCCCGAATGGGCCGACTGGGGCGGCATGCTCAAGCTGGTCGGGCAAAAGCTCAATATCCAGGTGCCACCGGACAACAAAAACTCGGGCCAGTCGCTGGCCGCCCTGGTCGCTGAAAAAGCCAAACCCGTGGCCGACGTGGTGTACCTCGGCGGCCAAGTAGGCCCGCAAGCCCGTGCGGCAGACGTGCTGGAGCCGTACCGCCCGCAGCGCTGGGCCGATGTGCCAGCAACCTTGAAAGACGCAGACGGCCATTGGGTCACGATCCATTCCGGCACGCTGGGTTTGTTTGTCAACACAGCGGCTTTGCGAGGCAAGCCGGTGCCGCAAAGCTGGCGCGACCTGCTCAAGCCCGAATACAAAGGCTTGATTGGTTATCTCAACCCCGGTAGCGCAGCAGTGGGCCAGGTGGCCGTGATTGCAGTGAACCTGGCGCTCGGCGGCAGCTACGAGAACCTGGACCCCGGCATCAACTTTTTCAAGCAACTCCAAGCCAACAACCCGATTGTGCCGACGCAAACCGCGTATGCCCGCGTGCTCTCCGGCGAAATCCCGATCTTGCTGGACTATGACTTTAATGCCTATCGCGGCCAATACGGCGACGGTGCGCCGGTGCGTTTTGTGATTCCGCAAGAAGGCACGCAGCAACTGCCGTATGTGATGGGCTTGGTCAAAGGTGGGCCGAACCCCGAGCAGGGCAAACGCATCCTGGACTTCGTGCTCAGTGACGAAGGCCAGCGCCATTGGGCCAATGCCTATTTGCGCCCGGTGTTTGCCGCAGCGATGTCTGCCGAGGTGCGCGGCCGCTTCTTGCCCGAAGCGGACTACCAACGCACCCGCGCACTGGACGTGTTGCGCCTGGCCTCGGCCTCGCGCACCATTGCAGAGCGCTATCAAAAAGAAGTGGTTTGAACGAAAGCTTGTTGCCCGCATGAAAACGGATCGCATCACCTTGCTGGCCCTGGCAGCGCCTGTGGCCATTGTGTTTGTGGCTTTTTTCATCGTGCCGCTGGGCAAGCTGTTCGTCATGAGCGGCGCTGGCCCACTGGGCTGGGGAGCGTATTCAGTGGCGTTGACCGAGCCGCGCTATTGGCGCAGCCTGGCATCGACGGTGCTGCTGGCAGGCAGCGTGACGGCGGTCACCCTGGTGATCTCCGGCATTGCCGGGGTGTTTTTGGCCCGCACCCGCTTTATCGGTCACTCAGTTCTTACCTCGATGTTGACACTGCCTTTGGCGTTTCCCGGTGTGGTGATTGGCTTCATGATCATCATGCTCGGTGGCAGGCAAGGCCTGGTGCCTGCCCTCAGCGACGCGCTGCTTGGCGAGCGCTGGGTTTTTGCCTACTCGATCGTCGGGCTGTTTGTGGGCTATGTGTATTTCTCGATTCCGCGCACCATCCTTACTGTCATGGCAGCCGCTGAAAAGCTCGATCCGCGCCTGGAAGAAGCCGCGCGTTCGCTTGGCGCCTCCAGCTGGCGCGTGGTGGCCGATGTGATCGTGCCCGCACTGCGCCCGGCGCTGGTGGCTGCAGGCGCAATTTGCTTTGCCACGGCAATGGGTGCGTTTGGCACCGCTTTCACGCTGGCGACCAAAATCAATGTGTTGCCGATGGTGATCTACAGCGAATTCACCATGCAAGCGAACATTGCCATGGCTGCGGTGTTGTCGTTCGTTTTGGGATTCATCACTTGGGCGGCGCTGGCGGTAGCCCGCAGCATTACCGGTGCCAGCGTAGCGGCTGCGGCTTGAGCAAAACCCACCAAAGCCACCAAAGCCTCTAAAACAAAACTCTAACAAAACGTCGTCAAAACGCCCCATGCAACGTCGCACTTCTTTTTACGCCTTGCTGGCGTTCACTACGCTGGTGGCGGTTTTTTTGATTCTGCCGGTTGTCCTGTCGATCCTTGCGGGGCTGACGCAAAACTACTTTGTCGGCCTGTCCAGCGGTCTGACCTTGAAATGGGTGCTCAAGGTCTGGACAGAATACAACGCCACTATCTGGCGCTCGATCGGCATTGCGGGCGCTTGCCTGGTTTGCACGCTGGTACTGGGTATTCCAGCGGCGTATGTGCTGCAACGCGCCCAAGGCAAATGGGCGCGCGCAATGGAAGAATTGCTCATGATGCCGGTAGCCCTGCCTGGCCTGGCCACAGCGCTGGCGCTGATCGTTACCTACGGCGCAGTGGGCAACTTTCGCACCCACTGGACGTTTATCCTGGTGGGGCATGTGCTGTTCACGCTGCCATTCATGGTGCGCAGTGTGTTGGCTGTCATGGCTTCGGTTGATTTGCACACCCTGGAAGAAGGCGCACGCAGCCTGGGGGCCAACTTCCGGCAGCGGTTTTTTGGCGTGGTGCTACCCAACTGCTGGTCGGGCGTGGTGGCGGGTTCGTTGATGGTGCTGACGCTGTCGATTGGCGAGTTCAACATGAGTTTGCTGCTGCACACACCGTTTACCCCGACCTTGCCAGTGGGCTTGGCGGATGCCTATGCGTCGCTGCGCATCGAAGTCGCCAGCGCCTACACCGTGATTTTCTTTGTCATGATTATTCCGCTGCTGATTGCCGTGCAGTGGACCAATCGCCGCATTGCCAGCCATTGAGCCCCATGAACCCTAAAAACACTTCTCAAGCCGCCGGTGTGGCAATCGAGCTCATGCAATGCAGCAAAACCTTTGGTAACGCGAACGCGACAAACGCAGGCCAAGTGGTGCTGCAACCGCTGGACTTGAAGATTCACGCTGGCGAAACCCTGGTGTTGCTCGGCCCCTCAGGTTGCGGCAAAACCACCACACTGCGCATCATTGCCGGGCTGGAGTCGCCCGACGCAGGTGGCGTTGTGCGCTTCGGCAATGACGATGTGACCGCACTGCCGATTGAGCAACGCAACGTGGGCATGGTGTTTCAAAGTTATGCGCTGTTTCCCAATATGAGTGTGCGCGGCAACATCGAATATGGTTTGAAGATTCGCCGCTATTCCAGCGCTGACCGCAGTCAGCGCAGCAGCGAGATGCTGGAGATGATGGAGCTGGGCGCACTGGCAGACCGGCGCATCGACCAACTCTCGGGCGGGCAGCGGCAGCGCGTGGCGTTGGCCCGTGCCATTGCACCGCGTCCGCGCGTGCTGTTGCTGGACGAGCCGCTCACTGCGCTGGACGCCCGTTTGCGCGACACCTTGCGCATTGAAATCAGCCGCCTTTTGCGCAGCTTGGGCATCACGGCGGTGTATGTGACGCATGACCAGGCCGAAGCATTTGTCTTGGGAGACCGAGTGGCAGTGATGGACAACGGGCGGCTGGCGCAAATCGGCACCCCGCAAGACATTTACTTCAACCCCGCCACACCGTTTGTGGCGGGCTTTATTGGCACCACGAATACCGCCGAGATTGCAGGCCAAACGCACTTATTTCGTCCCGAAGAGGTGCGCTTATGGGCGGCGGGCTCCGCACCAGCGCCCCAAGGAGAAGCGGCGCAGCTCAATGGACGGGTCAGCAGCTGCGTCTTCCTAGGCGACCATGTGCGGGTCATCGTCGATGTGGGGCAAACCCGCCCCGTGGTGGCCAAACTGCCGCCGCGCAGCCTGGTAGCGGTGGGCGACGCAGTAACCTTGTCCATTGAACTCGGCCTTGTTGAGTCTGCCTAGGCGTGATTTCTGCGCTACCCTTCAAAACCATGCTCATTGCCCAACTGACCGATCTCCACATCAAAGCCGAGCGCCGCAAAGCGTATGGAATCGTCGATACCGCTGGCTTTCTGGAAGCTGCGATTGCTCAACTGCTGCAGCACAACCCCCGGCCCGATGCGGTTGTCATCACCGGCGACCTGGTGGATTACGGCACACGGGAGGAGTACGAACTGCTTCGGCAATTGCTGACACCGCTGCAATCGGGAGCTTGGACGCAGACACCCTTGTACCTTATTGCGGGCAATCACGACCATCCGGGTGTGATGCGTGAGTGCTTCCCGGAACACACCTATCTTCGGCAAGTAAGTCAGCATTTAAGCTATGCGGTCGATTTGGGAATTTTGCGGCTGGTTGCACTGGACAGCAACCTCCTCGGTGAAAGCGGTGGCCGGGTTGATGCAGAGCGGCTGGCCTGGCTGGACGAGACGCTGTCGCAAAGCAGAAAACCTACAGTCGTCCTGATGCACCATCCGCCTTTCAAAACCGGAATTGCCCATATGGACGCGATTGGCCTGGAAGGCGCGGATGCGCTGGCGCATGTGCTGCTGAAGCATCCGCAGGTAGAGCGGGTTTTGTGCGGCCATTTGCACCGCTCGATCCAAGCACGCTTTGGTGGCACGCTGGCATCCACCTGCCCCAGCACCGCACACCAGGTCGCCCTCGATCTCAACCCCGGCGGGCTGGACTGCTTTGTGCTGGAGCCGCCCGGCTACCAATTGCACTGGTGGAACGGAGCGCAACTCGTCACCCACACCGCAGTGGTCGGCGCATTTGCCGGGCCGTACCGGTTTCGCGAAGGCGGGGTGTTGATTGATTGATTAGCAGGTTTTCGGGCTGGGCAGGTTTTGCAACAGCAGCTCCAGCGAACGCGGCACTGTGTTTCCCACCCCAGCATTTGGCACAGTTTGCGCATGACTTTTCCCCACGCCCCACCGGTTTTTCCGCTTTTCCTGCCAACCGCTCGCGCCGCTTGCGCCGTACTGCGCATGTTCGCAACATGGTGCGCGAACATGCGTTGACGCCGCAAGATTTAATCTATCCAGTGTTTGTCCTCGAGGGCGAAAGCCTGCGGATTCCGGTTGGGTCCATGTCGGGCTTAGAGCGGCTGACGCTGGATTTTTGATAAAGCAACTTCTTTTCTGTAAATTTTCGAAATTTGGTCCTGGGCGTGTGTTGTTGGCGGTGCTCAGGGCTTCATGGTCAAGTAGATTTTTGCGATCATCCACTCCTCATCTTGTTCTGACAACAAGGTGTGAACGGCTGTCAAGAAGCGCGGTTTTTTGGCTGTGAGGGCGCGGTTTCGAGCGTTGGTGGTGGCGAACCATTTGCCGGGCTCACCGGGCCTGGGGGCGACAAGATGCATGGGCAGTTTCTTCTTTCCCAACTCGGGTTACTTTTTGGTGAGGGCCCTGAAGGTGGAGAGGTGGGTGTTTGCCTGGTTGGCCAGCAGGGCGTATTGATCGAAGGCTTCGGCGCGGCGACCGGCCTCGAGCAGTTCTTCTTCGGCGAAAAGGGCGATGGTGGTTTCGCTGGTGGTGCCGCCGGCGCGCTAGCGTGCGTATTCGATGGCGTCGTCGATCTGTCCTCTGGCCGCGAGAACCCGCGTCCCCCAGACCAGCTAGGGCCAGATCGGGCGGGGGTCCATGGCCAGCAGCTCCAGGATTTGATCGTGGCGGCCGGCCTTGAACAGGGCGCTGTAGCAGAGACTGGTTCCGGAGAAGAACGCGAAGGTGCCGCTTGTGCGATCACGCAGCACGTTCTTCAAGGTGGGCAGTAGCTGGTCGGCCCAGTCCGAGGCAAGCTCTGGCGTTGCGCACAGCTCGCCCCAGTGATCGCCCAGGGATTCGATATACGGAGGATCGTCTTCCTGGATGGCGTCGAACAGGCGGTCAAGCCATTTCTCGCGCACAGCAGCGCTCACAGGTGCGTTGCTGATCAGGGGCACCAGGTCCTGGACAGTGGCATAGGTGGCGTTACCCAGTGCGCCCGACGAGCTGTCGATCTGGCACAGGGCAGGGGAGAGCTTCTCCAGCAGCAGCACGGCGCCGTCTGCCGCACTGGCGGGGTCGTGGCGGGCCACCGCGCGGATCTCCGCCAGTGCCTCGTTGATGCGGCCGATGGCCGGCTTGGTGCCCCTCCAGCCGAACGCATTTCGGCGAAAGCGGCTGCGGAAGGCCCAGGCCGTGGCATCGGTTCTGGCGGCTGTGGTCATGGCTGGTGGTGTTTCCTTTGATGGGATTGTCTTCGGTGGCGTTGGCAGCAGCGGATGTCGGTGTGTCGTTTGTCGACAGTGCGTCCCGGCGTACCGCCGTCGGGCTCTGCGGGCTGCGCCCCGCGCCCCTTCGGGTCGCGGCCATGCGGCTTCGATCCCTGACGCCTTCGGCCGTCGGTGGTCCCCCGGCCTGCGCGCTGCGCTTGCCTTTTCCCATGCCTGCTTTTGTGGTGGGGCTGGCTTGCTGTTCCCTTCATCCTTGCACACCGTTCTTGCCGTCAAGGTCTGCGCGCCCTGTGGGCGCTTGCGGCCATGCGGCCGTCTTCGAACCTGTGACTGCTGCGCTGCGGCGTGCCGGTTCCGGTCTCGGGCAATCCCGCCCTAGTCCCTGGAGTTGGTCATGCAACACGATCTGTTTTGTTCCCTCGATTCTTTCCTGTCGGTGCCCGCCGGTTCGGGCGGCTTGCTCATCCGCGACGTGGCCGGTAAGTACCGTCCGGCCGAGGCCGACGAGGTGTTGCTGGCGGCACAGCGGCTGCTGGCCTCGCAGGTGCGAGGCAGCGACTTGATGGACTCGCCTGCGGTGGTCAAGGACTTCCTGCGCGCTCGGCTGGGCAACCTGCCGCATGAGGTGTTTGCGGTGGTGCATCTGGATCCGCAAAACCGCGTGCTCGACTACGTGGAGATGTTCCGAGGCACGGTGAGTCAGACATCGGTGTATCCCCGCGAGGTGGTGCGCGATGCCCTGCTGCGCAACAGCTGCGCTCTGGTACTGGTGCACAACCATCCTTCGGGCGCCACGAACCCATCGCGGGCCGATGAATACCTGAC
>Ga0105053_10010757_pt1 | contig 11341 bp, 10 predicted proteins | sample BON01_FD_78093 | JGI IMG/M metagenome (GOLD analysis project Ga0105053, IMG submission 78093) | Freshwater microbial communities from Lake Bonney liftoff mats and glacier meltwater in Antarctica - BON-01 | ecosystem: Environmental > Aquatic > Freshwater > Ice > Glacier meltwater | place: Lake...
GAACCGAACGGCACTCACCAACCGGGCTTTGTTTGTTTGTTTGTGAATCAGTATAAAACCCGAAAATCTTTACTTCGCCCGGCCTCCCGCCCTGGGCTCGAAGTAACGCTCAGTGGGTAACGCCGGTAGCAGGACAAATTTTCGGACCACTTTCCACAAGATTAATGGAGGGATTTCATTTCGAAGATTGCTTGATCTCCAGATTTTACTTCGTTCTTAATCTCGTCGGAAAAGATTTTCCGACGGAGAAACATTTGACCCGAATCAGAACGTTTGTAGAAAACGTTTTCACGGTCTCTTTTCCAAAAGAACCAAGTAAAATCTGGATTCTTCGAAATGCAATCCCTCGATTAAGCGTGTGGAAACTTCTTGCGCAGAGCAAAACTTGGCTCACGAGATTACTTGGATTAGGAATGAAGTAAGATCTGGAGATCAAGCAATCTTCAAAATGAAATCCCTCGATTAATCTTGTGGAAAGTGGTCCGAAAATTGGTCCTGCTACCGGCGCAAAACAAACGTACTATAGGCCGGCCAAAGGTTAATCCATTAATTAATAATTAATTAAAGAAAAAGATTCGGAGCTGTGATTCGTGGAAAAAAAAATACATACTGCATTTACAGGATAGAGTACCCATGAGGACTTAGTAAAAAAATCCAGCCTGTGGCGCATATTGTTTCATAAGTCTTGCCTGCAGCGCATTTTGTTTCATTGAAAATCTTGCCTGCAGCGCATGTTTCTTTTACAAGAAATCTTTTTCTTAATCATGCAGGGACGCATTTCATTTGAAGTTATAAATTCTGTCTACCAATACATCAGTGGTGAAAATGATTCGAACTCCAATACTGAGTGCTCTCAAATTGAACGACACAATTTGTGAAAAACAGTAATTATGAAAGTATCAAATAACAAACCCTTTGTCAAATCAAACCTCTTGAGGTACAAATCGCACAGCACCATTTCAATTCAAAAACAGTTTATTAGAAACAACATGAACAAGCACTTAGATTCTTTTGTTTGAAAGGACACTTCAGAGCGTGTGGCTCGACACTGTGACGACACCGTTGACAGGAAGCGATGACTTCTTATGTACTAAAACACCTCTTTTTTGTAGTGAGTTGAGCAACCAAAAAAATAGCCCAAATCTCCCGGAAATGCTTTCTCCGACGCGCTACTAATGTCACGTTTTCAAAATTTCGCGGCTGACGCCGCAAAGAAAACACCCCAGTTTTTTGAAACCGCTCTTCGCGCGGTTTTGATCAATTCATTAATTCGAATTAATTCGGGGCCAAAGATTCTCAGGAGTTGTTTTATTCACTGGTAAAACCCCTGGGAGTATATCCATTTGGCCCGCGTAGCTCTTCCTGCGGTCCTACCAAAGGTAAATCACCACCCAGAACCACTCTACATGCCAACTGAAGTTAACACTGTACAAGTTGACGGGTTGGCTCGCAGTCCGGGCCTGGACTTACGCAAGCCCCATACTAAAAGTCGCATCCTCAACCACCAAATAGCGTCCCAAGATCCCCCACGTCTGATCCCCCGAAGCGCTAACACTCAAGTAGTCTCATGCCTCAAGTACCAACACTCAAGGGAGTCAGGATGAGAGCCTCGGAAAGAGGGAGGGGGCAACCCATGAACGATTTAGTAGTTGAAAAAAGTGACCTCCCACCAACAAAGCAAAACTACACAAAACTCTGTTACAAAGCAAATCCGACCGGGTAGGAAAGTATACTTGCGAACGCCCGTAGATGCCCTCTGACCTGGCGAGGTAGTACTATTAAAAACAAAACAAATCCGCCCGGGTAGGAATTTATACCTGCGAACGTCTGAAGGTGTCTTCCGATTGGGCTCGTGCATAGTACTCGTTAAGGTGGGGTCGGGTATTTCTCGAACGAACGCGGATTCTCAGTGGAATCCAGTTTACAACGCATTTCATCGATGTTTTTGTTGTGCAAACGAAACGATACGTCGGTAGTTTTGTAAACGTGATCTTGACGTGGCAAACCTGCGGCCAGAGCTCGAGCAGGGCTGCGGAAAACAAACGCTGAGCGCTAGGAAATTATTTTTCCGAGTGAATTTGCTATATGTTCCTAATGTCAAAATGTAGAGGAGACTCAGATCTAGGTCTGTGCACTTTTTCTTTACTTGCTAAAAGAGAACCGCTGCGACATGGCGACTTCCGAGAAAAAACGTGTTCCGCCCGCAGAAAAAATCGGAATTTGGCATTGCGCAGCGGTTCTCTTTTCGCAAGTACCCAAAAAGTGCACAGACCTAGATCTGAGTCTCCTGTACATTTTGACATCGGGAATATATAGCAAATTCGCTCGAGAGAATAATTTGCTAGCGCTCGGCGTTTGTTTTCCGCAGCCTTGCTCGAGCGCTGGCCGCAGGTTTGCCGCGTCAAGATCACGTTTAAAGAACTACCAACGAATCGTTTAAACTATCAGATACCTTTTTATTTTAGTTTCAAGCCGCCACACAGCTAGCCCGACAAGTATATCAGGAACGACACAGGTGGTGTGCAGTAATAAGGCAGACCGGATACCTGAGCCGATGAGATTTAAGGGTTTAAGACTAGTTCGCGAGAGGATCGCAATTTTAAGGGTTTAACCCAGTTCGCGCGCAACGACAGTTTTTGATTTTGATTTACAACACTGTCAACAGTGGACTGCACTGTCAATTGAGTGCTGAAGGGAAGAGGACAGAGCACGACGTCTTCATTTGTGAAAGACAGGGAGAAGCAACCCAGATATCGCCGCAGGGGAGAAAGCTTGTGCCGAAAGACCAGGAGGGTAAGTGTGCTGCGTGGTTGGGAGCTGCAAAAATGTTTACCATCCATGCGGATTCCCTTGAGCAGCAGCTCTTCTTGGCCAACAATGGGCAGAACGCAGCAGCCAAAATGAATCAGCCACAGCAGCGCGTACCAGGCAAGATGTCGCAGCAGTTCCCGCGCCGGGCTGCTCTCGGTGATGTCTCGAACCAGCGCGTCGCGCAGCAAGCGCACCTCGCGCAGCAGATGCAAAAGCCCATGGCGCCGCAGCACATCAACCGGCAGCAGAGGGAGCAGCCTACGCCCAAGCAGATGGGGTCCTGGGAGGCCCCTCTGCCTAACCGGCAAACGTCCGTAGCAGGCCGCCAGCCCGTGCATGCAGGCCACGCCGATTCGCTGCGCGACCAGGCGCTCGAGCAAGACGCCCATGCGAAGGAGCAGGTGTATATGCGGGAGCAGCAGCTCGCTCAAGAACAGGCCATTGCGAGAGCCCAGGCGGTGGCATGGGCTCGGCAGCAGCACGATCTGCACCAGAAGCAACAGCACTTGCAACAGCAGCAGCAGCAGATGATGATGCAGGCGCAGATGCAGATGCAGGCGCCCACCCCTATGCGCAAGCAAAAGAAGAAGAAGCGCACCGCAAGGCGCCAGCCTGTGGTCGCCAACTACAACCCCTGCCTCAGTCCACTTGTTGAAAACGTACTGGGAGAACTGCCAACACCAGCGCGTATCGCATACATGAGTGGCAGGCAAGTGGACATGAGCCCATCGCGCAGGGGCTTGCTTAACTTCAGCACCGAAGTTCTCGTTACCAGTGACAACGCTGCTGTTGGAAATCACGCTGTGGTGTCATCGCATTTTGCCAGCGTCCCCTTCTTCCGCAAGTATGCCGGCAAAATTGGTACTCCCCTCCAAAATTGAATTTAAAACGGTCTGGCTTTCTGGAAGCACTTGTTTCCTCAATATTCTCCTTTCCTCAACATGCTGTTGTTTTGGATGTTGAGGGATAGAGTGGTGCCCGCGTTCTAGCATTCGTCTTGCGTTTTTTTCGTCTTCTTTGTGGAGTTCACGGGGGGTCGGGGAGATTGTGCTTTGAATGTCTCTGGTTTGCTGCCCAAAAACGTGTAAATATGGTGCCAGAAAAATTGTACCACCTGTGTGCTCGCGAACATACATGGGGGATTGATCAGAGCAGGAGAGTCTGACTGCCTATGTGTTACCTGCACTGACAAATGTTTGCGTGTGCCTGTGTGTGCAAATACATCTGTGCTGTATACGTGCGTCTGTGTGTGCATTCATGTGTGCTGTAAAAATGTGGGGCCATGCCTATACGTGTCTCTCACAGGTGTGCTCATACGCAAGAGCGAGGCTCCGGGTGGCTGCGGCTGGATCGTCGATTTCGGCACCAACCTCGGCCGCCAATTTTTTTCGACGGGAGGCCCCGGCAACGTTTGCCACCTCGCCTTCGCCACTCTAGTCGCACCGTCCTCTCCCGTGGCCCTCGCACCCACTGCCGAGACGGCCAAGTCCCCCATGATGCTCAGCATCGTGCGACGTGTCATGTCTCCTATCAGTGCTAGCGCTGAGGCAGCGGGCTGGGCGGTGCGAGAGGTGCCGTCCTCGGAAGAGGCGCTCAGGAATCTTATTGGCCTGTCGCGCAACCTCAAGGGCATGGCCCCGGAGGTATGTCTCAGTGTGTTGCAGAGTGTTGCTGTGTCGTGCAGTGGTGCAGTTTGTTGCAGCTGCAGAGCAACTGAGGGGATACGAGATGATTGGTTCGTGTCTCATAAATCTCGTTACTTCGGGTGAGTAGGCACACAGCAACATAAAAATGTGAGCAATTTGTTGCATAGACATACGTACCCTATGCATGCATAACCCTATGCATGCATGCGCACAGCCTCCAGGGCAACGACACAGGAATGTCTGCATCGTACAAGGCCCCATACAGTGCCATATCTCTTCTGCAAAAGAGCCCTCTTCGTGCAATTATCTTTTGAAAAAGAAACTGGCATTTTGTCTTGTCGCTCTTTCCAAGGTTGAGGGTAATGGTGGACATAGCCGAAAAATTTCAAATACGTAATCTGTAATCCTCACTGCAAATATCACAAATGAGACATCAACAAGACAATTTTGTGATACGTGTGACAAATTACAGACGAGAAAACTTAGTGGACTCTGACAAATTATTGGACATAACTAATCAGCGGTGGCATCAGATCCTTCCGTCTCACTCACCCCATAGATGTCCAATGTCAGGTCGGACGTGTCGAATCTCGCAAGAACCTGACAAGTCGCAAAAAATAACGTCCGGTCTGGGAAACACAGAAAATTAAAAAGGTCTTGTTTCGCCCAAAAGACGTTTTTTTTTGAGTTTGTGGGTCCGTAGAGCTAGTACTGGCCGACAACAATAGCGCGGCGGAGTGAAGCTCTGCCGCCGCGCGCGCAAGGTGTCTAATAGTCTCACCTGCGACGACATCTCCCAGCTCAGCTCCCATCCATGAAGGCATATCTCCAGATTATCTTCGGGTGAGTCCAGGCCAATCTTTCGAATCCAGCCTGGACCGATCAAAATTTCCTGGATCTGGAATTGGGACTTGTCGGCTAGGTAATTGGCCCTACAGAATCGAAATGAATTGAACAAAGGAACCCCAAATAGGAAGCATACCCCCCAACTCCCACACCTCATTCGATTATATGCATACACAAACATCCACAGAATGTGAGTGAGCTGTCGGCGCGCGTGCATTTGGAACTGCAGCAGGGCTCGATGCTCTCCGTCAAGATTTCCGAGCAAGCAAGCAACTTATCGTCGCAAGTCGAGACCCTCATGGCCGCCGTCACCGAGGTAGAATCCAAATCCGGCGAAAAGGACAGTTCCTTGACGATCCCGACCATTGCCGAGAACGCCACGGGCAACTGCACGGAGAAACTCCAAGGTAGAAATTCTCAAAATTCAGCGCGCTACTAGAATTGACTATTGAACATGAGTGTAGAGCTGAGTTTTGAGAATTTTGGCAGGTGCCGCCGCGCACGAGGAGCAGGCGCACGACGAGGAGCACGACGCAGATAGCAAGAGGTGTGATGCTGCCAAGGCTGAGAAGTGCGCGAGTGAGCCCGTCAAGGAGTTGTCGCGCTCTCCATCGTCGTATTCCGGTGTGTGTGGTGTGGGGTGTTTATTGCAGGGCGTAAGTTGCAGTGTGTTGCAATCTTGGGCGTGTGTTGCAGTGTGTTGCAATCTCTCCGTGGTCGCATTTCGGTGCGTGGTGTAGTGTGCGTGTCTTTGAGGGTGTATGTTGCAGTCTGTCCGTCTGTGTATTTCGGTGCGTGGTGTAGGGTGTGTATTGCAGGGTGTATGTTGCAGCGTGCAGCAGTCTCTCTGTCGTCGTATTCCAGTGCGTGTTGCGAGGTGTGTGTTGCAGTGTGCTGCAGTCTCCCGGAGAGATATACATCCTACGAGGAGTGCTCCAGTCTCTCCCAGGAAATATCCTGGCATGGCGTGGCGAAGATGCATAGGATGCCTTATCTTTATAGGTCATTTCTCACACACAAGAGAGCCCTATAATTAGTGGCTCTTTTGCGGAAAGAGATCTGGCTCTATCTTCTAGTGTGTCTGTCCTGTCATGTGCAGTGTGTTCTGGTGTACCTTTTATATGCCATGTCTAGCTCCAGCTGATGTCTAGGTATTTACATATCCAATTGCACTCAAGCAAGTACAGGAAGCAGTAACTATATACACACAAAGGCTTACCTAGATACGTATATATATGTATGTATATATATATACATATAAATATATGCATATGTATATTCATCCGCAGGGCACTGTTCTGACGAGTCTAATGTGTAAATAGAATAGACAAATCATAGATGTCCCGCTGGGCACTTCTGGATCGTGTGAACGAGTCATGTCACATGAATGCATCGTGTCTCTTGTCAAATTTCTTGGTGGGGGGCTTACCTGTCACATATGACTCGCAAAAAAAAAGAATGTTACACATGACTTGACGTGCAGCATGTGCGACATGTTGCAGAGTGTGTGTTGCAGTCACGTTTGACATGACGTGCGGCATGCTCATGTCACATGGGATTATTACCCCACGACGAACGCAAATGAGTCATATCACATATGAGTTGAGTCATATCATTATATCTCCCACAAACGAGCCCTATAAATAGTGGCTCTTTTGCAGAAAGAGACCTGCAATATCGCACATGTAATACTATACGTAATACAAGTTGAGTCATGTCACTATATGAAGTTTTCCTGATGTGTATCTCGTGGGATTGGTATACAGACGCGTTTTCGGTGCTCGACACTGGCATGGCGCCAAAGCTGCTTGCCCTCGCCAAGTCGCCCGTCGCTGCGCATGTAGAAATTCTCAAACGTCTGTTCGCTGTAAAATTGACCGAAGACAATGACGATGCAACTAACTTTTTGAGAAGTTTTAACCAGATGCACACCACTGCGCATTTCCTCGTGACTAGAAAGAAATTCTCAAATGTCAGCTCGTTCTGAAATTTAGTATAGACAATGATTGCACATCTGACTTTTGAGAATTTTGACCAGATGCACACCGCCGCGCAATCCCCTGTGACTGGCAAGTCGCCACCTTCTGTGGTGGATGCAGCGTGGTTGCAGAGCGCGGGGTATTCGGTTGCGGGAGGCACTACGCACGCCCAGAGTGGTGCACACCCACAGTGGCACCAGCAGCAGCAGCAACTCATGCAGCACCATAAGTACACCGCGCAGCATGCACATCAGTACCAAGTCGCCACGGGCTCCCACGCACAGCATCCTCAGCACCCACAGCAGCACCCACAGCAGCACCCACCCCACCAATACCAGCAACACCACCCCCACCCTCACCACAACCACAACCAAGCTGCACACCGCACTCCCGCAACTTCCACTGGCCCCTTCGGAACATGGGGCGCGAGCGCCAATGCGGTGGCTCCCGCGGTGACCCAGTCGACCGTGCAGCGCCAAAGTCCGAAAGGCGCAGTCTCCAAACTCAGCACCTTCTGGGACACTGTCAATGGCCGCCACTAACATACATACAAGTGTGTATACATATATTCTGTGTATCTACATATCGTTGGTACTAATGTTTTGTGGCCAATATGAGTATGCATCATTGTATTGATACGTTTTGTTGACTAATAGTTATATGTATACATATATACGTACTGTGTATCTGTGATGATACTAGCATTTGTGGCGAATACGAGTATATATCATGATGTTGATACGAACTTGTGACTGATAGTTGACTGATAGTTGATTGGGCCGCGAGGGCGACTGCAAATTCGAGCGACAGCGTGGAAGCTCGTTGACCGACTCTGCCGCCCTGATGACACCAGGATTAGGAGAGCAGTGTCGCCATAGTTGCGGGACATATGCATATATGTATACACATGGATAGATATGTGTACATATCATGACCCACTTTGTTGCCCTGATGCCACCAGGTTTAGGGCGGCAGTGTCGGCAGTTGCGAGACATGTGCATATATTATTACATATGTAAATATTTACATATATACACATATCTATGCGTACATGTATATGTATACATATAGATAGATAGACATGTATACATACATACAATTACATATATACATATGTATATATATATGCATACATGTGCATATTACACATATATGTATATATACATATATACATACACACACACACACACACACGCACACACACACACGGCAGAATGTAGCTTGATGCAAATTATGTAGTCGACTAATAGTTGAGTGAGGGCGACTGCAGCGTGTTGCCGCAGCTGCAGCGCAGAACATGGCTCAATTTCGAGGCTCGCACTCTATTTATATACATACATATAAGTATATTATATAGACAGACTCAAGTGCTACAGCACATGAATATATCATATTATTTGTTGGAGAGAAGAGGAGGAAAGAACTCAGCAATGATATGCAGAAATCATCACGGGAGGAGAGGAAATAAAGAAATTTTGCGGATGTTTGTCGGTTATTTCCCACAAAAGAGCCCTGTTAATAGTAGCTCTTTTGCGGACAGAGTAGCTTTTTTGCGGAAAGAGACCTGCAACTCAAGGAAATGATCAGAGGAGGAAAACGATATGCAGAAATGATCCGTGGGGTGGCAACAGTTCGGGTGAGATCTAATCAAAAAATCTCACCCTAGCTACTATCAACTAATCAAAAAATCTCACCCTAGCTACTATCAAAATCTCACCCTAGCTACTATCAACTAATCAAAAAATCTCACCCTAGCTACTATCAAAATCTCACCCTAGCTACTATCGAGATTTTTTGATTAGATTAGCCCTGTTGATAGTAGCTCGATAGTAGCTAGGGTGAGATTTTGATAGTAGCTACGGTGAGATTTTTTGATTAGATAGATGTTGATAGTAGCTCGATAGTAGCTAGGGTGAGATTTTTTGATTAGATCTTACCAGTGCTAGGTCTCTTCTGCAAGTGTTTTTTTCCCATTTGCTAGGTCTCTTGTGCAAATGATTTTTCATGTGTACAACAGCGCTACAGCAATGTAGCCGACTATGGGGTGGCTACAATGAGTAGGCCCCTTCAAAATTATAGGTCTCTTTTGCAGAATATAGTCTTTTTTATAGGGCTCTTTTGCAAAAGAGAATTATCATTCTAAGGAGCCTACGAATCGTAGCCACCCCATCCTCGTTGCCATCTCACGTGAATCTTGAGATGTATGCACATACGCATACACTGAGATGAATGTTGAGCAAACACGATTCCAAAGTCGTATCAGTGGATTTTAATATAGTATGTATTGGCGAATGTATGTGGGTCTCGCGCCCCAGACTGTGTCACGGAAGAGGCACCAATTTAGTCATTTCCGAGTGTCTAACAAATCCAAAACACAATTCTTAGTGTGTGCCACGTGCAATCTCTCTGCACCTTTCTTTCTCCGTTTTTTCTGAGCGAAATACCCTACAGGGTCATCCCGGGAAATAGAAACTGGCAGATAAAAACTGCAGACTGGAATTTGGATGTACGCCTAGATATATGAGTACAGAAACTTTATGCACGCCTAGAAATATTGCTTAGAAACTGGCTGGCTGGGTCAAAAACCGTGGTTTCTATTTCCCGGGATGACCCTGTATCTGAGGCTTTAGTCTCACTAAGGACAGTCCAGCGAATCCATCTGATCAAACGACGGTCATCTTCCCTGGAACGAGGGAAGGAAACGTCCACAGTTCCAATGAATCTGCACGGGGTTGGTCGCTCTGCAAGGCCAACGTCTAAGTGAGCAGGAAAGGCGCACAGAATGATTGAAAAGAGACAGAAAGGATACTGCGAACGATCATTTGGTACAAACGTGCATGTATTACAGTAGCATCCCGGGACATAGAAACTGTAAGATAGAAACTTCAGTTTGGAATTGGGCCGGTTTCTTCACTGTGCTTTAGAAACCCGCTGGCAGCGATTTGGGTAGTTTCTTAATGTCTGGAATGAGGGCCGGTTTCTTCACTGTGCTTTAGAAACCCGCTGGCAGCGATTTGGGTAGTTTCTTAATGATTTATAGAAATTAGGTTTCGGTCTTCCTTATCAAAAAATCGGTCTTCCTTATCAAAAATTGGTAATACTTATCACAAATAGGTCTTGAAAATGGGTCTTCCTTATAAAAAATCAGAGTTTCTACGGGGGGTGTAGAAACTCGCTGGCTGGGGTGGCAGTTTCTTAATGGTTTACAGAAACAACACTGGCAGGCTGGGTGCTGGCTTCATCAATGTGTGCTTAGAAACACGCTGGCTGGGTCATTTCGGTAGTTTCTATGTCCTGGGATGACCCTGTAGCAATCAACGCGACAACTTTCTCTTGCCGTCCGAACCTCTTAAAACGGACGTCAACAAAAATGTCGTTCTAGAACGAGTTCCGAATTAGAAAACTCTGTTCTAGAAATCAACCATGTCACGAACGTGACCACTGTTCTTAGTAATACCACAGCCTCAGATAGGGTATCTCGCTCTCTTCACACCAATCTCGAGAAACAAATCTTGATCTCTGTGTCAATGGATTCTAATATAGTATATGTTGGCAAATGTATGTTTTGCACACCCCCAACTGTGTCACGGAAGAGGAGGCACACGATGAGTTCTTTTCCAGTGTCTAACAAATCTAGAACAAATATGGTGTGCACCGTGTGGCATGTCTCTGTGTCTTCCTTGAAGTTTTTCTATTTTCTCTTCACACCAATCTCTCAAATATTTCTTCATCCCTCTGTCGTTATCTTTCATATACTACAACGCTGCGGCATCTCTTTGCCCCTTCCTGCAAGTTTCTCAGTTTGCTCTGTACACCAATTTCTCAAAAATTCCCTTCATCCCTCTGTCGTTATCTTTCATATAATACCGCTGTCCCTAATTCCACACGAGTTATAACGAGTTTTTTATAAGGAGAGACTTATATGAAAGATAACGACAGAGTATATATATATATATATATATATATATATATATATATATATATATATATATATATATATATATATATATATATATATATATATATATATATATATATATATATATATATATATATATA
>Ga0105053_10010759_pt1 | contig 11338 bp, 11 predicted proteins | sample BON01_FD_78093 | JGI IMG/M metagenome (GOLD analysis project Ga0105053, IMG submission 78093) | Freshwater microbial communities from Lake Bonney liftoff mats and glacier meltwater in Antarctica - BON-01 | ecosystem: Environmental > Aquatic > Freshwater > Ice > Glacier meltwater | place: Lake...
AACATGAATCGGACAACTCACCTGAAGAAAATACAACACTACTGACAGAATCAGACAATTCACCTGAAGAAAATACAACACTACTGACAGAATCAGACAATTCATCTGAAGAACATGAAGAAAATACAACACTACTGACAGAATCAGACAATTCACCTGAAGAAAATACAACACTACTGACAGAATCGGACAACTCACCTGAAGAAAATACGACACTACTGACAGAATCAGACAATTCACCTGAAGAACCTGAAGAAATAAAACAATCGAAAGCGACAGAAAATCCCCAATCACAAGATACATACACGGTTCGAATGGTTTTGTCAGTCGCCATGACAATCGAAACATTTGATTATGAGGTTCAGACTAGGTTTAAAGATGCACTGGCACGGGCTGCAGGGGTGGAAAGTAATGCTGTATCAATTGACAGTATTGTTGCGAAAATGCAACGACGTCTTTTGTCGGGTGGCATCGTTGTGAAGACAAGTATTCTGGCACTTGACAAGAGTTCTGCTAGCACTATGATGTCTTTACTTTCGAGTGATAATATTAACGACAATTTATTGAGATCTGGTATGGCAAGCGTGATTGTGGTTGAACAAGCCCAATCGGGAAAAACCATTGTGGCAGCATGCGCAAAAAACACATACCAACAATGCGACCAGACAGGAAAATGTTCATCATGTGCATCTTGTCCTGACAAGACTATATCGGTACAGGGGAGCAAAAGTATTTTGAATTGCACAAAATCGAACCAAGTTTTTTATTTGGACGTTGGATCTGCATCATTTTTCAGTTTTGAAAACTGGCCACGTCAACACAGTTTAAAGTTTAGAGAAAACACGTTTGACGCGAATACAGAAATCACAATGAGGATGGTAACGGATCTATCTATCTTTGCCGACCCAGCATCTGTAGAAAACAGGGACATTCTTTATTTGCAAAGCAACAATTCCGAGGTTTTCACTGTGCCAGTTACTCTTACTATCACGTACACGGAGGAACGGCCTGGCTTTGTACCCACAATTGAAACCTATGATGATGTTGTACAAGAGTGGGTTGAGGTGAACTCGAATTACAAGAATAACAAGTTACTGAAAACAGTTTCAGTGGACGTGACGCATTTTAGTTTCTGGACGTCGGGTTGGAAGCCCACAGGTGTCGACTATTATCGTCCAAAAAAAAGAGATGATTCTGATAATTCATTTTCGACAAAGCTCAACATGTTTATGTTATTTGTCATGTCGTTGATGTTTGTGGTGTGTCTGTTTTTTATTAACAGGTTTATATCACAAGCACACAGAAGAGCACGGAAAAACGGTACGCATTCATATGTTTAATAAATTCACAAAGTACGGTCGGAAAAAACTACTCTGTTGTTGTCTAGTGTAAAGCCATCGGCACCATTGTGGTCGCAGAGAGGATCTCCGTTTTCAACCCCCCAATAGTTGACGACCCATTGGATGTTGCGGATCGTGCTTTCGAGAGAAAAGTATGTAGGCATTTCGCTTTTGATCTTGTCGGAGAGCTTGCTATTTTGCAAATCTTCGAGAACCATGTCTATGGAGAGTTCTTGTGTCTTGACGTGCTTGCTGTAAACATGCGAGTAGATATCCACCATTAGACTGTGAATACAAAGGTCCACGTCGACAGAAAAGAGCGCGGTCTGTACATCATACTGTGTGCAGTGCAGTAGTGCAGGGACAATAATGTGCATATTGTCCCAGACAGAGCGCACACCTACACGGGGCAATTTCCTCGAGTAGTCGCATCCGCACAGAAGCACCATGAAAACTAGTATGTTTGAAAAGTGCTGCTCACACTGCACATGGGTGATTCCAATCGACTGTTTCATCGAGGAGTGGAGCATGTCTTTCAAAATCTGTATATTGATGAGTTCATACTCCTTGCTGGGCCTGGGTGCGTCGAGCTTCCGTTTCTTATCCTTGTCATTGTCGCTCTTTGGGTTTATTTTGTAGCGCTTGACATAAATGTTTCCGGATGTCGGGTGTCTGCTCTTGTACAGCAGTGCAATGAGGAGGACATCGGAATCAATCGAGTCGACGACTATGTCACGGAATATTTCAATGTATCTCATGAACTTGACGTCCGATTCTCCCATGGCATTCATCTCCTCCATGACAGATCGCTTTTGGCCTAGGGTGGTGTAGTCGATGCGAACGCAGTTGACAAAGTCCACAATCATTGTGGTTGCTTTTCTTGGGGGATTGTATTCCGATGTTAGTATGTTGGATATTACTGAAATGATATTGCTTTTAAACGTTCGATTTTGTAGCGCCTGGACCCATATGTTTTGTTTCGGAGGGCAGCTTGGCAGAGCGTCTCCTTTCTTAAAGTCGAAGCTAGTCTTGCTAACGTCTACTCGTCTGTTTTGCTCGATGGACTTGAAGATGGGAACATTGTCGTAGTTGTCAAACGAGACAATCACGGTGTCTGATTTCGCGTGGTATCGACTCACAACTTGGAAAAAATTCCTCTTGACAAACTCTCTCCAAGAAGTGTCTGTATCCTTGACGTTTGACTTCATAAGCAGAATCTGAGCATCAATAAAGACAGTTTTGCACTTTACATTTTCTACAACAAACTCGTCGCCCTCTTCTTTCCACTCGCGTGGCCACTGATTGTTGATTCCCATGATCGCACCCGAAATCACCACAACCTACAGTTTCTTTATAGCACAATCTAGTTTTACTATACACTTTTTCATTATGCACATTTTCACTCGATTTGCTCGTATTTGTTGTCTTTTATATGATTGCTTTTCATGCGCTCAAATCTTTGAGATTATACGAATGTACCGTTCCGGCTGAAATGTACACCTTCACACACTGAATCGACCCTATTCTCAACCAGCTGCACCTTGTCACACAAATATTGGCAAGAGTAGATGAAAGAAATCGTCAACAACGCCCATGATAACCCTGTCAATATAGACAACACGACCATGTTTGTTACAATAAATTGACACGTGCTGTCCGTCAAGTAGCACATGTTTTGGATGTACACGGCTTTCGACTTGTCCTTTTCGCATGTGGAATTGACTGTGCTCGCCTCGCAGACCGAATATTGCAAATCAGAGATCCAATTACATTCTAAACCGTTGAGCTTATAAGGGGTCTCACAGTCCTTGTCGGTTGTGCATTCCGGTAGTGATTGTATGATTGCAAACACAACGTGATGCGCTTCTCTGCATCGGTTGGGCAGAATTGTTTTTGTTTTTGCACACAGAAACTTCTCATAAAGGTCCCGGCATCCCTCGTCGGAAAGAGTTTCATTGAGTAGGTTTATTGTAACGTTATTGATAGTGACAATGATCGAGGGTGTGTTTGAGATACAAATAGGCTTCTGAAAGTTTATGAAATCGGGATCGTCGACGATATTCACCGAAAAAATCCCTGCGACCTGCCTGTATTTTACCAAAGGGATTTTGATGCATTTGTTGGAGATGGCGTCTAGTTTTTGAGAGTGTAGAACAAAGACAATCCAAAACACACAATGTGTATTTCGCATGAGCAAACAAGACAATGCCATGTGTATGTATATATATGTATGCACCACCATGTCAACTATTCGGGAGATGTGCGACATTGTACAGTCGTGTGAGAATAGAAACGTGCAGGGTAACACAAACATTTTTCTGTTTTTGATTGTTATTTTTTCGTACATTGTCATGTCTCTTGTCATGTTTTCAATCGAGCAGTACAATCATGTCTACACTCTATACATTCCAGTTGCCAAGGAAGAATCCACGTGATTTTTTTCCAATTCTATTTTTAGCCGCGATTTTTTTTAGGACCGGTTTCTTTATCAAGTCGGGGCACACGCGCCGTATGCGCCCAAACCACAAACCATGTCTCTGGATGCTTCCGTTGGTATTATAACAACCCAAATGACCGTGATCAAACACTTGTTTTTGGATCATGAAAACGAACTCAAGACTCTGAAAGACCTGAATGACAAGTCGCGTTCTAAAATACTTGCGCTGGAGATTCAAGTACAAGAGATGACATCTCTAGCAGAAAAAAACGATGCGCTAATTACGGAAATGACTGCGAAAAAGCATGAGAGCCAAGAACTCAAGAGGAAGTGTTCACAGCTCGAAAAGGAGGTTGTAGACAAAGCAACCAATAATCTGAAATTGTGTGCAGAATTGAAAAACATTTGTGATAAGTTAGGTGCAACTCGGGAACAATCACGACAGGCTGATCTGGAGGAAGGTAAAATACAAGCAAACAAGAGCAGGAGGCTTTGATTATTTATTTTTCTGCACATAGTCCTTGTACATCTCTCTCGAGCTGAAAGAGACTGTAGGTGTAAAGGATGATATTTCCGTAGAAATAAACAGGGAGGAAATGTCTGGAATCACTATACTATCTTCTCCATATTTCTGAACCACCTCGTCAAACGTGGCGTGCACAGGGGGGTTGTTATCGCCCTCCCGGAACATGGAGACGGATCCAGATTCTGAAACCATAAACGTTTTTGAACGGTATAATAAATGCAGAGGCATAACTTTGACGCGACTGATGATTGTTGATATGTCTGATCCTGATAGGTTCTCACTGTGCTCTGCAAAAGTGTCCATGTGTTTTTGAGTGATTGTGAGCACATCAGGGAATCCATGCATGAACATGAGCCTGCGGGCAGACAAATCTGGCATCGGGATGTATATTTTGCGCGATAGTCGTCGCATCACTGCATCGTCAATCTGCCAAGGCAAATTTGTTGCGGCTATCACAAACACGGCCAACTGCTGGTTGCTTATGTTGTCTAGCTCAATCAGGAGCTGGTTGGTGAGACGTTGGTCGGCGATGGTGCTTTCAGAGGAGCGGATGCCTGCGATCGAGTCTATCTCGTCCAGAAAGACAATCGATGGCGCATTCTCTATCGACGTCTCGAATAGAGATTTCAATTTTTTTTCACTTCCACCTACCCACCGGGATGTCAACTCGGCACAGGACGCTGTGAAGAAGGTGGCAGAGATTTCACCTGCAGTTGCTCTTGCAATCATGGACTTTCCTGTACCTGGGGGTCCGTACAGCAAGATGCCAGTCGATCTGCGACTCTTTGACCGCTTGAATATCCCAGGATACTTCAAAGGAATAATGACGGACTCGCTAATGTCTACGATTGCCTCGTTGCACCCCTGTATGTCGCTAAAACGAACATGTGTATCTTTGAGAATCTGCCACGACTCTTTTTGGTCGTTTTCGTTTTCATTCTGGTACGATGTTTTCACGGGTATTGTGTTGACATCCTCTTCTGTGCCGTGTCTGGTGGAAGAGTTCTGTATCTGTTCTGTGAGCACCAACAGTTCGTTAATGACAAGAGAAGAACGTGGAGTTGCAACTTTTTTGAGTTCCATGATATTGTTCACATGTTCGGTGAGTCTTTCCACTTGCACTGCCAGATTCAAGTTGCTTTTATTCTGCTTGATCTCGGACATTGTTTTTTCGGCATCTTCAATCAGCTTGATTTCAGACAAGTTCTTCATCACAGCAACTACGTGTCTTCCAATTGTGTGATTATATACAGTTTACTTTGTGTACACTCAACAATTGACACGAGAACGAAAACTCAGATTCATCAAATTTTTATTGTTTGTAAAAGTGCGATGGGTGTAGACTGCACGGGTGGGGTTGGTAAAATTGACTCTGTTGTTGATTTATACAAGGCCTGAAGCGATTTTGTTGTTCTTGCATGTTGAAGTGTGATGGCGAGACAGAATTGTAACACGGCTGGGATTGGTATTGTGGACATGCACACATTTTAGGTGGGGGGTTCGCAGTGTTTGCTGCACTCTCGCCAACTGCAAAAGCAGCTTGCCCTTTTTTCTTCTTCAATAGCGGAGCTATGAGAGACATTTCGATGTATGCAATGTCGCTCTTGTTCTACTTATATATCAAGTGATGTGGGAATTATCAAAACTATATTATAGAAGATTTTGCCAAAAGTTGCAATTTGAATAAAAAAACAGATTTGGAGCTTACAAAAGTTTCAAATCTCTGAAAATGGACACTGGGAATTTACAAATTCTGAAAAGCAGGTTCAATCTGTGAAAACAAACGGAAACAACCTTTGACGGATATGAGTTGAGCCTACGAGTATCATACTTGGATTCTCCGCCACGCAATTCCACTTCGTCCGTGCTCTGTTTCAGAAACTCGAGGTGTGGAATGTTCAAGACGTCGTGTATGATCGAGAGGAACTTGACACAGTTCCGCAACAGTTTCTGACTGATTCGTTTACCTGTCAGCAAATTATCCGCGTTAGTTAGTGGCAGCGGCGCTGAAAATCTCTGGAAATCGCTTACATGTACTGTAGATGGAGATTTCGACGTTGGGACACGCAAATATCAAGGCTGCAACAAAGAGGCACACGGAGATGGTTTTTCCGAAACGACGCGGCGTCGAAATCCTGAGATGGGTTTGAAACCACACGGTCAGATGATGATGGATCACCATGCTTCACAGAGAAAGCTAGTTTCTTACAAGATCTCCTGGTTGATGCTGGACCAGTTGTTCATCTCAAGAAGTCTTGGGTACGATTTTTCAAAAAACCCAACGGCATCAGTCTTGAACAGCACACGCACAACAGAGTTCAAGAAGGATTCCTGCACAAGATCAATGTCAAACCTTGATTTTTTGTACGAATTCTAGAAAAGCTTAACACTCACATGAAATAACTTCTGGTGGTACGAACGTTCCCACCCTCCTCTATCGAGGGCTGACAGCGCTTTACGCAAATCCTTGATCCTCGAAAACCCATTGACGTCAGAGGTTTCTGCAACCGGTATCCCGGAATAAAATCGAGCAATACTGCCAAACCTCTTTTTTAGGTAATCCCGCACGGATTGCGGCATTTTGTTGTGTACGCTGTCTTCATTGACAGCAGACGAGCACACCGATGATACTGATATATAATCGCCGAAAATGTAATCATCGTCTCGGGCTTCCATCAGCTCCTGTAAACTGTGGTGCTCGGGACATATATACATAAAAGCACGAGTGTAATGCAAACACTCAGTATTGCAGATTTGTCTGGGTTGACCAAAAATAGGATTCCAATGTAATCTAAAAATAAGACCAGAGCTTTCTGCGATAAAAGGCGCGTCAATAGTTCGGACAAGCATACACACATGAACGTATTGACCCAGAAACAACCGTCTTGCTGCTTTCATTGCCAATACGCATGTGCAACACACTATATCGACGAGAAAACGCTACACATCGACCTTGAGCACACAGTCGTGTTGAAGAATGTTTGTTTTTGTGAGGACCACTGGCAGCAGTATGAAAAATGCAAGAATTTGGACGAAAGCCGCCTGGCGCTGAGTTTCATGTCGAGCGACCGGATGACATATTGGAAATAAAAGTCAAGCTACAAGCGTAAAAAAACAAATGCACCTAGATGTGTCTGGACGTGGATGTTCGGGTATATAAGCAGCGCGTGTTTATCGGACACAATGCCTGCTATGCATGAGTCTAGCCCCAAGCAGGGTTCGGATGAAATCAAGATCCGCAAGAAGTACAAGTTCAAGAGTGGAACCGTGTGTCTGCGAGAGATTAAAAAGATACAAAAGACTACCAGACTTTTGATCCAAAAGAGCCCATTCAAGCGACTTGTGAAGGAAATCACTGAAGATTACACTGCTGGTATCATTTACCAGAAGAATGCGCTGGAAGCTCTGCAGGAGGCGGCCGAAGACTACATCATCGAGATTTTCAAGAATGCTAATAAGCAAGCCAAGTATGGCAACCGAAAGACGATCACAGTTGGCGATGTCAATATGTCAAAGTAGAATAAATCTCATTTTTGGTTTTCTCAATAAAACAATGTTGCAACATGAGTTAGAAATAGTGAGAGTGAAATGTGCTACAAAAATAGATATGATGCTGGAGAGTGATAAATACGAGCAGATGCTTGTAATATTTTGGTAAAATATTTACAGCTGTTGTGACACGGATGTCGTTGTCGGGCATAATGAAGAAATCTACAAAGTGTCGACAGCAGTCGAGAAAGTCTGTTGAAACGCTGGATGTCGAAAAAAAAAGACAATACCAGTGTAAAATACTCTCATTTGATGATGAAAACAAGGAGAATGTTTGGTCTTTAGACAAGGAACATGTTGTGGATTTGTACTGTGACGAGACTATGGATGATGTTTTCGAGAAGTTTGCAATAATTCTAAACGAAAAGGACGAAGAAATTGCTCGGATTGCAAGTGAACTCAAGTCAATTTTCCACGGTATGAAAAAAAATGAAGAGTATCCCTGTATTACGCAAAAAAGGACAAGGGTCATCCAGACAATGATGCAGATGTACCAAGAATTCAAGTTGGATGGAATAACACAGGCTGTCGTAGTATCATCTGTTGCGCTGCTGGACTGGATCGGTGTGCACAAACGAGATTATTTCTGCGAAGAGAACCACATGCGAATCGCTTGCGTCTGTATTCTCGAAAGCATGAAGAGTAATGAGGACAATCTGGATCTGGAGCACATTTATGTAGCATCATGCAAGTTGATATATGGTGATGACACGCAAGAGAATGTACAGAATATCCGAACAAGCAGTGCATTTTTGCAATCAATGATTTCGGTCGGTAGATACAGGGATTGTAGCTATATGACGCTACTGGGCATTTACAATGAATACATCGACGAGCCGATGCAAGAGCTCTTGACAGAAGTTTGTTTCAAAAAACTGTTGTGCGAGACTAAATACAGGCTAACTGACATGTATGAGGAGTTTGTCGAGAGCGTGATTCAAAACTCACAAAACACACATTTGAATCTTGAAATCATGCACGACTACACAACCGCAATATCACGATGATCGGGCCTCTTGCTTCGACCCGCAGACAATCCGCAATTGATGTTTCTCAGCAATTTATTAAAGAAGGTCGAATTTCAAGTAAGAGTATTGTTGGCTGAAAAGAACAATGTTTTGAACGTCGTGCGGAAGAACGATTTCGTTGATGCTGTTGTGCGCCTCCGGAATTCCTGCCCACTGCACACGCAAACAAGTCTGTCCAATGCAGATGTCGCTTATCATATTCTGCATTGACAACAAACCCGAATATCGTTCCTTGATATCGAGGTCCTTTTCATTGTCGAGCAACATGTCGTACAACAGAATGACCATTGTACATGTACCATTCTCATGCCTATCACATGTGAGGTGTCCGAAAAAAACACAATTCTTGAGCTCGGTGCTAATCAGTGTTTCCGTGTGACAGAACTCAATGTCTACGTGGTCCCCAGACTGGGTTTCCCCGTACATTGGCAACGCAATGATAACATTGCCATCGCTCGGAAAATAAAGGAAAATGTCGAGGCAAAATTTAGGGCGCCAGGTGCACATGTAAGAGTCCGTTTTATGTTTTTCATTGATTGCTACGTCAATGTCACAATGGCAATGTTCCTTTGCGTTGATCGTGTTTTTCAGAACAGTCGATGCTCTCAGCAACATTCTTGTACTCTCCCGCGATATTATGTTTGCACACGAGACAAGTTGAAGCGAAACAACTGCTTGGATGCTGAGGTTCATTGTGTCCTTCATGTATCCCAATAGAACAAAAACACACATTGCCAAACTTTACATTTTTTGACGGTTGGTTTGTGGCCCACAAGCCCCTCCCCCCCACAAGGGGGCCCCCCCTCCGGGTCCCCGGAGGGGTTGTGGGCGGGGACCCGGAGGGGGGGGCCACTAAAAAAGAAATCCGACAAATTGTAGCCCGTGGAACCGTGATATTGTTGTAGAGAAAAATGAATCGGAGGAAAAAGTTACGAATTCTCGAAATAGCAAAAACGGTCGCTTCCAAGTCGAGTATGAAAATAAAGCACGGAGCAGTAATATTTCACGGGAATACTCTCGTTGCAAGTGGTTATAACACCCGCAACTACAAATTGTCCAATACGTTTTCAATACATGCAGAACAGAATGCGCTCAATGATTTCTTCAAGAAGAAAAAACACAAGTGCGGCTTTGATTTTTTTTCTCTTTTCGTGGTGCGGTTGGGCGACACCGGCGTACTCATGAATTCCAAACCATGCTTCAACTGTAGCCGCGCGCTACTTGAAGTATCGTGCATCAACAGAGTGTTTTATTCGTAACATAAAATACAATGACTTCAAAGCTCGACATTCTTGTTGCGGCATGTGTACATATCACACATAAAGTCGCCCGGAGCATCGCACTCTTCGACGTCTTGAGCTATCTGGAAATCTCCACAACGTGTCGAACATGGCGGGTCCTCATAATACCCGACATTGAGCTTGCAATTTGTGCAGCATGTACGCAAAGGACTGTTGACATCGGAACTGTCACACTCTTCTGAAAAATCTTGTATAGCGTTTCCACAGAGCTGCTGCAGCGACTGTGGAGTGTCCTCATCTGGACACTGCGTGTCGCTTGTCCCACAACACGCTGTACACTTTGTACTATTTGCACGAGAGCAAGGCACACATTCGCCACGTTCATGATTGAAGTAGGAGATGTCGGGTTCACAGTATGAACACACAATGTTTGTGACGGAAGGCAGTGCAAACACGCATGTCCCAAACAGAGACTCGACAGCGGGCTGGCAATCTCCAAGCACCATTGTCAATCTGCGTTCCATGACTATGTGTGTTTGTAGCAGGGTTTCGAATTCTTTTTTTGGTATGTTCTTGAGATCAAAAGGTCCGTCGTCCTTGAAAACTGCCAAACTATTGCCAGAAAGTGGCACTACAATAAGGGGGTTGGCAGTTTGCACGTCAAATATATAGTTTAGTGTGTTGTAGATGGCAGAGAGCTCGTTGAACATCAACACCGGTGGCATGCCGATTCTGTACGTTGTAAAAAGGTTTTTTTTGTTGTGCATGAACTCTGTGGATATCTGAGATACAGCTGGTGTCATGCTGAGTTTTGAAACGTGGAAAGGAAGGTAACACATAGACACGCCGAAATCCGACGAATACATATCATGGAAAACGACCGAGAAGAACAGACAGAATATTCGATGTGATATATAAATGTAGGACATTGGATCTTGTTTCGACGAATCAACCACATTGGCCCATATCCTGGGATTCTTCAGCAAAACAGACATTGTGTTTGTGATAAATTCTGGCTGCATCGTGATTGTGTAAGTGATTTTGCTTCTGATGTAAGTGTGTGTTATATCGAATCTCTGCAACCCGAAAACAACGAGTGCTCTCTTGATGATGTCGTCTGTTTTAATGGCATCCGTATTGACCGAGAAAATGTAAACTGATTTGTGTAAATTTACATTGACGTTTGATTTGAAAGCAACAAAGTCACCGAGACACGT
>Ga0105053_10010762_pt1 | contig 11338 bp, 9 predicted proteins | sample BON01_FD_78093 | JGI IMG/M metagenome (GOLD analysis project Ga0105053, IMG submission 78093) | Freshwater microbial communities from Lake Bonney liftoff mats and glacier meltwater in Antarctica - BON-01 | ecosystem: Environmental > Aquatic > Freshwater > Ice > Glacier meltwater | place: Lake...
ATATAAATAAATATAAATATATATATAAATATATATATATATATATATATATATATATATATATATATATATATATATATATATATATATATATATATTGGGCACCAGGTCCTGCGCAAAAGCGAGGCACGAGTGCATCGAGTGCGTCGAGAGTGTGTATGTATATACATATATGTATACATATATATATATATATATATATATATATAGATATATGTACATACACATATATATATATATACATATATGTATATCTATATATTCATACATATATAGAGCACCAGGTCTTGCGCGAAGGCGAGGCACGAGTGCGTCGAGAGTATGGCACGTGCTTCCGTCGCACCGAACCATTCGAGCAGCCGCGCACGCCCCGTGCGCTCGTGCAGCGCCTCGTCGAACCCCAGCTGCCGCCGGAGCGCCGCCTGCTGCAGCACAAACTGCGGCTGGTCGCCTTCGCCATCGAACTGCTGCTGGCTCTCACCGCCATGCCCAGTATACCCTTGTGCCCCCGCGGCTTCGTTGACGCCGTCGGCCACACGCGCTCCGTCGGCCTGCTGTTGCCGACCCGCATCGCCATACCCAGAATTCCCTTGCGACGTGGCGTCGCGCCTGCGAGCACCAAACTCCCGCTGGCCGCTTTCGCCATGCCCAGCAGGGTCCCTGTACCCTTGCGCCGCCGTGGCTTCGTTGGCATCCTCCCCACTCGCCCAGGCGGCGGCAGCGTCGACCGCCTCCGAGGAGAGGCCCCAGCCAGAAAGACTCTCCGGGTCCCCGTGCAGAATCGCGACGCGCGCACCGCGCGGCTCTCCATCTGCAGCTACGTTCACAGTGAGGGCAGGCGGCAGAGAGCGGAGCCAGGGCAAGAGCGAGGGGTCGGCGTCGGGATGGTGCCCGGCGGCGCGCAGGCGGCCGACGATCTGGTCCGAGCGGCTCACGATGCCCTCCGAGACGTAGGAAGGGTAGTCGCAGCCGCAGCCGCCGGCAGATGCCGGGTCGGACGCCTCGGCCTCGACATTGCCCTGCGTCGCGAGCAGCCGCACTCTGCCCCCGCCGGCTCCAGTGTGCACTCCGGCTCGGATGATCGAGTTGATCTCGGACCACCAGCGCGGCTCGGCGTTGAAGAAATTGAAATCGCCGTTGAACACGACAAGCGACCCGGGCTCGGCTGCTGCGCGCTCCAGAACGGCTGCGAGCGCGGAAGGGTTGCCGTAGAGGCCGCCCACCGCAAAGACGGTGTGCGCCGAGACGGTGGGGCAGCGCCGAAAGCGCGCCGCGCCCAGGCGGTACGCTAACGAGCAGCTGCTGGCCATGTACGAAGGGACAGCTGGCGCGCTTTGTGGGCGCGGCCAGGCCAGGCAAAATAGGGCGAGGCCAGGGCGAGGCAAAATAGCGCGAAATCAAATTTCGTTCACGTGAAATGGTCTTTTTTATTGTATATCGAATCAAAAGCAAACAAAGACTACGCTGTTCAAAAATAACGTGTTAGAACTGCGTTTACGCGCAGTTCTAGCACGTCTATTTTTGAACAGCGTAAATAAAGACCGGCACGCAAAAAAAAAAAAAAAAAAAGATCTCCCCGAAGCTCCCACTCCCAAGTACCAAGTATTAAGGGTAGTCGTTTTTTGCTCGGGTTAATCCGGGCTGAGAGGGGGGTATTGCACAAAATATGCAATAATGCCCCTTTTCCGTGTCGAGAGAACATAAAACATTTTTTTTCAAACACCTCGATACTTGGATCTCCTACTCCCATCTACATCCCCTTCCTCGACATACCTCCGAAATTAGAAATCCAACCCTTAAAACACACACACACACACACATTTAATTAAAGTACCTTTATATCATACGGATACCTCAAAAAACACCTCAAAACTGGACGAGGCAGTGCAATAAGTAAGCAAGTAGTGATATCATGCAATATATTGCACGATAAAGGGGTGTTTGCGAAGAAAGAATGCTATTGCGCACATATTATATATACATAATATATATATATAAGGCCTCGAAGTGAAACCATATCATATCTTGTAAAGGCCAACGGTGCGCCAGCCAGCCAGCCCCAGCCAGTCAGTGTGTTGTGTGTTAGGACTGTGTTGTTCTTAGTTTCGTTCGTCTCTGAATAATGAATAAACCATTGATTAACCCCTCACTCTTATCGTCAGTATCCAAGGGCACACCCCACCGCCAGGCTCGGGGAACTGAGAGCCCTAGCTCCGCACTAAACACTTTAGCATACTCATATGTATATATACGTCCGTAACGTATATATATAAAGGTTGTTGTACAAAAGAAGTGGCACCGCTAGCCAGGCTTGGGGACACGAGAGCCTTAGCTCTAAACACATTAAATTCAGTCAGCAGTCAGGAGCAGGAGCTCGTCGCGTCACCTGAAAGTGGGTTGCAAGTGGGCGGTGGTGGGCGGCTTAAGACTCCCTTGTGTAGTTTTGCGAGCCGATGCCGGTTTGTGTTTGCTGTATGTTTCGGGACTAGACAAATTATACATGGACACGGAAGCATTGAGCATTGAGACGAGCCTTTAAGCTCCAATTAATACAAAACCAAGAACCCCCGTGATTGACCTACTCCTCAAAATAAGGGGAGGGGAATACGCGTGGGACGGTGGAGCGCCACACCTACAGCCGCAGAGCCCCCCCCACCCCCCTGTTCCACAGCCATGACATACGGTACACTGCGAGCAAACTCCAGTGCTGCATTGATTGTATCGGATTCTGATTCCCCACCCTCGTCACACCAGCACCTTCCCGCCTCTCCATGATGACAACCCGCCTCCGTCTCGCGCAGTAGCGGCGCTATTCCTGGCCGACGGCCTGTTGTTGCGGCGGCGCTGTGCCTCGGCCAGCCGTGCAAAGATGCCTTCCGACGAGGCAGACACCCGCTGGCATGGAAGCGAGAGTGAGCTCACGGTACCGGATGATGGTTGCGCCACTCGGTGCTTGCGGAATCGCCGCAGCTTTGGGTTGCGCTCAAGGAAGAGGAGGAGGTGGAACTTGTTTGCAACTCGCCGCCGGCGCACTTGGATGGTGTGCTCGTGCTGGGCGCACCACTGTCACCGCTCAAAGGCGTCGTCGGCCATGAGCCAGATTGCGACGTTCATCACCGGGTTGGACATGGTGTGGGTGAGGACGATGACTCCCTGGTAAGACTTGGACCCCGTGTCGAGCAGCAACTGGTAGCAGACACAGCAGGGCGTGGTTGCGTTTGGTACAGGCATTTGGAGATGGGGCTGTGGCTATCCTCACCTGGTAGCAGACATGGGAGGGAGGGCATGGTTGCTATAGGGACGGGCATTCAGAGATGGGGTATTGTGGTGGAGGGAGGGTGTGGTTGCTTTGGGTATGGACATTCAGAGACGGGGTTGTGGTTGTCCTCAACTGTGAGTAGACACTGGAGGGCGCAGTTGCGCTAGGTACGGGCGTGTTTGCGGGGGCGGTGGGGTTGTAGCTGTGCTCACGTAGAGCTCGACCCACGAGGGGAGGGGCGAGCGGTCGATGCGCGGGAGCGAGACGACGGCGACGGCAACGACGAGGCAGAAGCGCGCAATACCCTTGCCAATCCCCACGATGATGGTTGAGAGCACCATGTAGATGTCGAAGGCCATCCACATGTAGCGCTTACGGATGCCCCCCAACCCGTCAGCGATGTAGTTGAGCATGCAGTGCATGAAGGCCAGGTTGAAGAGGGTCATGACAATGATGATCAGGAGCCCAAAGCGGTTAGTGACGATGTAGTGCAGCGCCAGGTCACGCGTGAGCGGCCAGAGGCCGAGTGCCACCAGGGGAGAGACAAAGGCCGTGAGGACAATGTAGGCAAAGAGGCCGTTGGAGACCTGGATGCCGATGTACGAGAAGGAGGTGGTCGGCTTGACCATGTTGGGTTGAAGGCGTCCCAGATTCCGCGGCGGGCGAGCAGTACCGACTTGCGAAAATCGAGCATCAGCACCACCCACGCCCACAGGTAAAAGACAAAGGCGATGGCGGAGCCCCAGAAAAAGCCAAGTAGACGGCGTCCGAGAGGCTCACCATGTGGTCATGCAGCCGCTCAATCTGCGCGTTGGACCACTCAATGCCCTCACCAGGCATCTCCTCGCCCGTCTGCTCGGTGTAGAGCGCGCAGAGTCTGCGCACCGCGCCGCTCGCTGCCTCAATCGTCTGCGCGTCTAGCTGGCGAATGACATCGCGCACGTGGAGCAGGGTGCGGCGGAGGGAGAGCGCGAGGAGCACAGTGGCGAAGAGCGAGACGACCAGCGCCGCCGTGAGGCGCGTCGGATAGAAGAATGCGTCAACGTCGTCGTTGCCGCTGCTGACGGCGCACCAGATGGCATGCAGCTCCTTGAGGGGCGAGTGGGACTCAATGGCGGCCTTGCGCCGCGCCTCAGACTTGTGGTAGGACATGACGTTAGTCGACCAGCCACTGGCCTTGGCCTTCTCAACCACACCACGCAGGCTGTCGGACGGGGGCGCGGCCTCGCCGACGGCGCACCAGTTGACAAGGCGGTGCACGTAGCCCAGGTACGCGAGCCTTCTTCGGTTGTAGTGCGGCTGAGGCAGCTTCTGGAAAGCGGAGCCCGGCACGAGGCGGAGCAGCTGCAGGACGTGGCAGCCGAGCAGCAGCGAGAAAGCGGCGAGCCACCAGGTGCCCACGTCCCAGAAGCCACCCACAGGCCACACGTAGGTCGCCGCCAAGATGAGGACGCCCGTCCAGATTGCAGAGAGCGGTGCAAGGTAGACCCGGTGAGAGTGGTACTCGACCTGCCCGACCGTCGCACCTTCGGGCACACAAAGGGACAACGGGGTGGGTAAGTAGTTGGACACGAGTTGCCAGGGTGGGGTAATAGTGATTCACGCACCTCCAAACGCGATGAGGATCAACACCTGTACAAAATGCTGGCGCCAGTCGCCGTCCGCCTGGCACTGCTCCACCACCACAGGCGCATCCGCCAACTGCGATGCCACGCCCCCCACAGTGGCCTGCACCCAGAAGCTGCCCGGCGCACTGACGCGCATCCGTAGCCCTGAGATGCGGATCGCCCCGTCTCCCTCTGGCGTCACCTCGCAGCCATCCTTGGCTGTGCACGGCCAGATCACGTGTGCGACACCGACGGACCCCTTGTCATCAGCCGTCGCATGGCAAGTGGTGGCGGACGCAAGCAGACGGAACCAGTCTTGCAGGTTCTGCATAGCCATGTCTGAGGTGTAGCCCTGGTAGAACCTGCCGAGGAAGGAGTAAGCCTGCTGAACACCGGCGGCGTTCTTGTTGCTGCCGAGCAGGGCGGCGAGCGAGTCCATCGATTCGGGATCCTGTAGCAGTGCTGCCTTGAGCACCAGCTTCAGCGACTGCACGCGCTCCGACTCCGACTCGCCACCGCCGCCCAGCGCCCAAGCCCGGACAGCATCTTCCATGCTGTTTGGGATTTGAAAGAGGGAGTGGTTGCGTTAGAAAAGGGCATGGTTGTCTTGGAGATGGGAGTTTGGGTTGGTCGCCTCACCTGTACGCCGCGCGGTGGGCAAGCATGTCCATGAGCTCCATGGGCGAGATGGCCAGTGCAAGCCGCAGTAGTTCGCCCTTGCTAGGAAGCTGGCGCTGCTCCGGCGGCATGCGTGCGTCTGCAGCTTCCCCAATAGTGCCATTGGCTGTGCCCTTGCCACGCACGCGATCAAACAGGTGGCCGAATGGGTGTTTTCCCAGCGTAGACTCGACACCAGTGCGTGTCCAATTGACACCGCCCGCCACGTGACCCCTAAAGGAAGCGGCGCTCGAGCCTGCCACTTCCACTCGGTCTTGGAGCCTGGCCAGCGAGCGGTTCACGGCGCTCGCCATCAGCTGGCCCAGGACCGTCTGGCGCGTGCGCGCGAGGTGCCGCTCGCGCACCTCGTCATAGTCGCCAGCGTCGCTATCGCGGAAGGCGCGGAAGCGGATCTGGCCCAGCCGCAGGCTGGCCTGGAGCCTCTGGCCGACCGTCTCGCCGGGCACGAGCCGCGATATGTTGGCGCCAATAACCACGTCACCCAGCGCCAAGTCGACAGGGAAGCTCTCGTCGGAGAGGCCGCCCTTGGCAAAAGCGGAGAGGTCTCGCGGCGCGCCGACGGCGCCGAGCCCCACGCGCGAGGTAGGGTTGGCCACCACGAGGTCGGCAGATAGGACATTGTTGCAGAGCTCAAATGGCAGCGTCGGCAGCGAGCGGGTGGCCTTCTGTGAGCTGCTACCGGCGCCCGAGTCAGCCACAAAGCGCAGCGCGCACACCGAGTCAGGTGGTGCCTCGACGAAGCGCAGAATGAACTCGGCCACCCCGTCGGCGTTAGTCTGGCGCCCCCCAATGATGCCAGCGACCCCACCACTGCCGTCCTCGAGAACTTGGAGCCTGGGCGTCGCGTCGTCAAACGTCGCGCGCTTGGTGTCGTACTCGCAGTCGAGGAAGTCGCGCCACGAGAGCGCACGGCCGGATGAGTCGAGCACCTCAGGCACAATGACCGCGCCCTGAGGTGAGGTAGGCCGAGGTGAGGTATATTACAGCGAGTCTAAATACGAAGCTAGCCCTAAGCCTTACCTCCCTACTTGTAGGCCGTAAGAAAGACCCCTTAGGCCTGAGGACAGAACACTTAGGACAGAGCCCCTATGCCCTAGCATAGAGCCCCTAGACTGCAAAATGACGCAGTGTACACGGGTGAGGGAATGGACATGGGCCTTGGTACCCGTCAGCTGCGTGGCTATCAGGGCCGCGCGCTCCATGCTGGTGGCAATGTCGGGAATGCAAACGCACCTGCAGTGGAGCGCCGGACGAGACGGTGATGTGGACAGACAGGACAAAGACCTGCGGATGTTGAAGGAGAGGGCGAAGTGAACAAGAGGGGGGCGTGACAAGGTACAGGCAGGTGGGCGGGTGAAGGATGAGGACGTAAATAAACGGCGGTCGAGGTGTGGGGTTAGGCGCTTGAGCCGTTCTGTTGCTGTGGCTGAGGTAATGCAAGCAGAGATCACGGCGATCTGCACACATGTGGCTCACCTGATGGACCCGGAGTGTCGATGGCGGCTGCGTGAGCAAGCTGATGGTCGCCGGGCTTGTCTCCATGGTGATGGCTCGCGCGACTGAGGGGTTGGCGACGTCGGCGCGCATCTGCGCTCCACGGAAGCACGCGGTGACCGCCTGCAGCTGCAGGTCGGTCTTGAGCAGCATCGCAGGCAGGGCAAACCAGCTGAGCCCGCCATCGAAGGCGACGTCGTACGAAAAGGTGGGCGCGCCACCCAGCCCGGAGGCGACAAACTTGCAGGGAGGCGCCGTCTCATTGGCAAGGCAGTCGGAGACGTTCCCCACGGCGCTGGCGCCGAGGACGGCCCGATTAGAGATGGTGCAGGCGCCGTCGCGCGACTTTGATGACACGGGGCCATTGATGACGCACAGATGCCGCCGCAGCACCTGCGCGGCCCACCGTGCCTGGCTGCACGAGCCGAACTGCGTGCTACCGATGCGGAATGGCACAAGCTCGACGCGCGCCTTGCCCCAGAAATCCGATGACATGAGCTGGTAGTGCCGGCGGCCATCGCCCCCATCGCGGGCGGCCTGCACGTCGGCTTCTGCGTCAGGAAGGAGCGGTGCCTCGACGCGGATCACGGGCGGCTTGGCTAGCGGGATACCCGAGGCGGTGACAGTCGCCGGGTGTTGCACGACAGAAAGGCGCCGCCGGTTGATGACACAAAGGCGCTGGTGGCTTGTCACGGCAGTAGCGGGCATGTCAGAGTTTTGCGACTGGGTGTCGGTGCCGCCCCAGTGGAAGTGCGACGTCATCACTGCGGCGTCGTGCGAGGGGAAGTAAAACTGGAGGTAGAAGCAGTCACCGGTGTGCCCATCGAGCAGCTTGAGGCTGGGGAAGCTGCGGGAGTTTCAGGAGGGGGGGAGTACGCGTCGAATCAGTCAAGGTGAGAAAGGTGATGTGGTTAGACGGAGGCCTCCTGATCTAGCGGTACACACTGCAGGTGTTTCAAGCAGCGACGAGTTACGGTTGGAACCAGCCAAGGTGATACAGGATGGGTCTAAGGTTGGAGATGGGTCCCTTCAGTTCTAGCTATGCTTAAACGTACCAGGCCACGCCGCGCTCGTCCGCGGGGGTCGAGAAGCGGCTGTGCGTCGGGTTGACGAATGGGTTCCACTCATTGTCATCGTCGACATCCAAAAAGACCGGCGCGAGACCCTGCGCGGCAAAGAGCTGGACGCCGGTGGCGGGCGTTGAGCCAAGGGACGCGTTTTCGGCAGTCCAGAATAAGGGCTCCTGTTCCGTCGAGTTGACCGCGCGAGCGAGGCCTTGCAAGCCGCACAGCGGCGCGCCCAAGCTCGAGCGCAGCTGCACGCATGGCGGGGTGCGAAGGAGCATTCCGACCTCCCACTCGACCGCATCGCCGCGATCGGAGTCGGAAGACGTCGCGTTGTGCTCGGCGTCCTGGCCCGTTGGGCGTGGGGGCAGGGGTGCGGGCTCCGGCTCTGGTTCTGTATGTATCGAGATCTGGCGCAGCGCGCTCGGGTGGTCGAAGAAGATGGGGACAGACTGCACACCGTTGATCTCGACCACGAAGCCATAGTGGCCCGGAAATGAGCCCTCCGCCGCGAACATCATCTTGGCCGTCGTCTCGCTGCAACCAAAACAAAACAGCAGGCGAAGTGAGCACAGAGGGCAGGCGAGCATTCATATATGCGTGCATGCGTGCATGCATGCATGCATACGTACATACATACAAACACACACACACATACGAACAACGTCCACTGCAGCCATCATCTCCGTGGGCATCACCTGCGATCGTCGGCGGACGAGCGGCCCGGGCGGCGGCCGCGGGACCCGGTTGTATCACCACTGACCCTCGCCCCGTCAAAGACAGTCACGCGGTGGTGTGGCCGGAGAACCTCGCCATTCGCGCCCATCCAAGCCGAGCCATAGTCGTAAGTGCGCGCCTGGTAAGCGAGCACCTGCGCCACGGGTTACGGGTTATGACGGCTGCAGGGCACGTTTAAGGATATGACGGCTATGGATGCACATATCCTGAGTGACGGTTCAGTCGACGATCGATACAACGGCCGACTCGGTTTGGCACTAAGCGGCTTCAAAGGAGTGAATTCCTAGCCACAAGCGTAACCATAAGCGCGGGATCCGAAACGGGGACCATGTAGTGTTTTACAATCGGCTCTCCCTCCGGTATGCCTTTGCGCGCTCAACCCTCGAACGGTCCAGGCAGTTCACTCTCAATAACTAAAGCTATCTCTGCAGGAACGGAAGCAAACCATACAAATGTCAATGGGTGCAGTCTAAGTGGAAGGGAGCAGGTAGGCGAGCACCTGCCCCGTGGGCGAGAGCGGGAAACCGTCCAGAGGCAGCCAGCCGTCGGTGACGGGGAACCCCGCCGCCGTCGCGCCGAGGTAGGCACGGCAGTGCGAGTCGGAATTGATGTCGACCGAGCGCGGCACGGAGGCCTCCTTCTTGTCGCGCAGCCACGCAGCGAGCGCATCGAGGTTGATGCTCTGCTCGTCGCCGCTGCCTGTCCGCCAGCCGGTGAGCGACAGCTTGTTCGCCTTCCAAGCATCGGCCGCCTTATGCACCTGACTCAGCGCGGCGGCCGCGTCACCGCCGAGCGTCGCCGCCACAAAATACTCCTCGAGCCATTGCGTCACCTCGCGCGGCGCGCCTTCGACGCGCGCGCCCACCTCGTCCTGCGTCTGCTTGATGGACTGGCGCGCCTCGTGCAGCAGCGAGAGCGAGTCCAGGTACCGATCCATCGACTGCTGCGCCTTGGCCATTGAAGACGCTGAGTCGTCGGCCGCGGCCACTCCCGCCTGTGCGATCTTGGCACCCACAGTGGCCCCCGACGGGGAGCCTGGCGCATGCGCGGGCCGCGCCATGCGCTTGGCGGAGCGGCAGCAGTAGAGGTAGCACATGGACCCATCATCGGCCGCCAGCGGCTTTCTCGCTTTCGAGCTGCGCAGGCCCAGCAGCTGCTCCAAGCCTTCCGCAGGCTCTGAGCCGAGCCGCCTGCCAACATCGGCCGCATCCGCCGGCGCAGAGGCAGCAGCGGGCGAGCCCGGTGGCGCAGACGCGGCGACGGGCGTATCCGTTGGCGCGGGGGCGCCAACGGGCGACTCGGGGGTCGGCGCTGAGGTCGGGGTCAGGTTGCGAGAGAAGATGCCCTTATCCCAACGACCTACGCCGCTGAGGTCGCGCTCTTCGACTTGGCTGCCCTCCGCTTCCATGTCGGGACGTGAGAAGGGGGACTCGGTCGAGCCGCACGGGTAGTCCTTGGTCCAGCTGCACGCGCAGCGGAACGCCTTGCCCACCCACGTGCCGTCCAGCAGCGCGGCGTGCGCATTGGGCGACTCACCAACGCCAGGCCCAACGCCGAAGATATGCGAGAGCAAGCCCTCGTCCGCGTCCGCGTAGCCCTCCCCAGCGCCCTCGTGGTGCGAGGCCAGCTGCAGCGCCTGCATACGAACCGCAGTCTCGCACGAGCGCGAGCCGACGGCGTCCCCCGGCAGGTAGGGCGGCGACTGCACCATGGAGATCTCGTGGATGGTCGCGTCCTCCGCGTCCGCCATCGGCCGGCACTCCTCGTCACGCACAACGACGCGCAGCTTCAGCAATGCCGCCGGCCCGCCCGCAACGCCGCCGCCGGGTAAAGGTGGCACGGAGCCGATGACGGCCTCTTTGTAGTTTGCCGACGCCGGCAGCGGCTGCGAGTACAGGTCGGTGAGCCGGTCAACGCCCGACGTAGGCCAGTCGACACGCGCGATGGGCGAGTGGACCCGCACCGTAAACAGGTCGGAGCGGCAGGCGGGCGGCGCACCCGAGGGCGCGCGCGGGTCGAAGGCTTCATACTGGAGGACCAATGAGCCCGTCGGCGCATTGAGAACATGCTCCGCCCATCCGGCGCCGCGCAGCGCTTCGCCCAGCTCAGTCCAGCGTGGCCGCACCTCGATGGCGACGCCGCCATCGGCGCCTGTGACGCACTGCTCGGCCGCGGGGTCGCTCGGCCCGCCGCACGTGCTGAGACGCGCGAACTCTGGGAAGGAGGGGTAGAGCTCGCGCTCCACCGCGCGGAGGCGCACCGCGAGCCCTGGGGCAGCCAAGGCGCGTGTGGTCAGAGAAGTGTATAAATAACTATCAGATATATATATATATATATATATATATATATATATATATATATATATATATATTTATATATATATATATATATATATATATATATAATAGTTATTTATACAAATTTTTTACCACACGCGCCTTTCCTGCCCCTTATGCTTGCGGTGCGCCCCCTCGCGCTGGATCTATATATATATATAT
>Ga0105053_10010767_pt1 | contig 11330 bp, 7 predicted proteins | sample BON01_FD_78093 | JGI IMG/M metagenome (GOLD analysis project Ga0105053, IMG submission 78093) | Freshwater microbial communities from Lake Bonney liftoff mats and glacier meltwater in Antarctica - BON-01 | ecosystem: Environmental > Aquatic > Freshwater > Ice > Glacier meltwater | place: Lake...
TAATTTTTTTTTTTTTATAAAAAAAAAAAAAAAAAAAAAAAAAGTTAGTTAAATGTGTACAGAAAGATCCCAATCCAGACCCTGATATGAGTTCGAAATGGTTGAAAGTGGGAGCAGCTGCTGGTGCAGGGTTCATGGGATGGAAGTACTTGGATGAGAAACACGGAATCACCAGTGATGTTGAAATGGCCCGTCGGTTGCTTGGCTTGAAAGGCAAGATGAATGCTCTGGCGAAACTACATCACAATGTGACCAAAATGTGGTATGATGTTCTAAAAAAGAATCCCAAGAAGATATGTTTGTATTATCTGGATGAAACTTTGACATTTGAAGATGTTGAAAGACGTTCTAATCAGATGGCTAATTGGTTGTTGAGTCAAGGCATCAAGCGGGGGGACACAGTTGCTTTGTTTATGGAAAACAGACCGGAATTCTTTATATCTGAACTTGGTATGACCAAGATTGGAGTTAAAGTTGCTCTCATTAACACTGCTATCAAGCAAGAATCATTGGTGCATTGCATTAAAGTATCCGGTTGCAAAATGATGTTTTTTGGTACAGAGTTGGAGGAGCAGGTGAGAGATGTGGCATCTGATTTGGCTGAGTTGAACATTCAATTGTATTCTGAAGGAAGCAATTTAGATTTCTGTGAAAGTGCCAATCAAGCCATCCGTCTGAGCTCCGATGTCGCAGTGTCTACCAAACATGTTCAAGGAATCGGTTTTTCCGATACTTTTGGGTATATTTATACCAGTGGCACTACAGGGTTGCCCAAGGCGGCTGTGATTCTCCATCAAAAGATGTTTGCGTTTGGAGCGCTGATGGTCAGCGGGTTTTTGGTCAAGGAGACGGATATTGTCTACACCAGCTTGCCTCTCTTCCATTCAGCAGGCGGTGGATTAGGTTTAGGTATGATGTTATACTCTGGATGTTCTGTTGTGATCAAGAAAAGATTCAGTGCTTCTGACTTTTGGAAAGATTGCATCAAATACAAATGCACTGTCGTGCAGTACATTGGAGAATGTTGCAGGTATTTGCTACAGCAACCACCGTCGTCTGACGATTCCCAGCACTGTGTGCGATTGGCTGTTGGAAACGGTTTACGTCCCGAAATATGGGGTGAATTTCAAGAGCGATTCAACATCCCTGAGATTGGAGAATTCTACGGAAGTACCGAAGGGAATGGTGCTCTTATTAACCATTGTACCTCCTCCGATGCTCGTGGTGCATGTGGGAGAATGGGAACATTACTGACCAAGATCACAGGCGTCAAGTTCGTGAAATTTGATGTGATTGAAGAGGAACCTATCAGAGATAAAGATGGTTTCTGCATGGAGTGTCAAGTAGACGAACCAGGCGAGTTGCTTTTTCCAATCAAAGCCAACGATCCAAGTACCCGATTTGCCGGATATAGTGATCCAGCTGCAACCAGCAAGAAAATCCTTTCCAATGTGTTTGTCCAAGGGGATAGCTACTTTAGAACGGGTGATCTACTTTCGAAAGACTCGAAAGGATACATTCATTTCGTTGATCGAATCGGAGATACTTTTCGGTGGAAGGGCGAAAATTGCAGCACCACCGAAGTAACTCAGGTGATTTCTACTTTTCCTGGTGTGGAAGAGTGCAATGTTTATGGAGTCCAGATTCCAAACAACCTCGACGGAAGAGCCCCGTGCTGCGCCATCACTCCAGTTGACGGCAGCATCGATAACATCGACATGCGAGCATTAGCTCATCATGCTCAGACCAAATTGCCTTCCTACGCAGTTCCGCTCTTTCTTAGGATCCAACCGCAAATTGCAGTCACTGCAACTATGAAACATCAGAAGGTTGAACTTCGAAAGCAAGGTATTGATATCAACCTAGTCACAGATCCACTTTATTGGTTGTCGCCTTCTTCTAAAGTATATGAACCTCTAACAGAAGCTGTATATGAAGCAGTGTGCCAACAGCGAGCTCGACTTTAACATATATATATTTACCAATAATGTTTTTTGAAAAGGGTCAAATTATCAACAGAGAGCTCGACTTTAATATGTATATATATATTTACCAATAATGTTTTTTGAAAAGGGTCAAATTGTCGGCGTATTTCAGTCTTTCCAACTGGTCAGGAAAGATTCCGTTCAAGGTGCCTAATACAAGATCTTGAATTAATTCTGCATCTTGCGTCGGTAAATAATAGCAATGTTCCATAGACCTTGAAATTGTAATGGCGGAAGGACTTTTGTAACGAACCAATTCGATTAATAGGTTTTCAAATTGTCTCATTGTCTGCTCCAAATCATCATGAGGTCTTCCTCGAGGCAATGATTCAGCATCTGGAACCAATATGGCTTCAAGCAAATCATCAGGCCAATCAAGATGTTTTCGAATCCATAACCAAAGACTCTTCCACGCTGCTTGACGATGCAACACTGCAGCAACAAGTTTTTCAAACGAATCTTCTAGAACGAAGCATCGAGTCCCAGGAATAAACCCAGGCGAAGAGTCTGAGATATTTGCCATCCATATGGCTAACGACGTAAACGAATGATAGGTATCAAACTCACAATCACTATCTACAATTCCTGTGACATACTTTCTAATGAAATTATGAGTGAATCCAAATTTTTCAAATATATATACAGATGGATCTTGAGTTGAAAAGAAATCCAGATCTATATCAAGAAGCCAATAACTGCTTGTTTCAAAAAACTCTGTGATGGTTCTCAATGGTGATTGGAGGGTTGCCACGAGAATAGTTAATGTTTTAACAATGTGATACTGGTCACTGTTACAATTTTCAAATTCGGCTACAGGAATTGAATTGCGGAGATTTGTTGAATCTTTTGAAATTTGATGAAGACTAGGAAAGCAAACGGATTGATGGTGCAGTGCAACTTCACTCTGCCATTGGCCCAACCCTGGTCCATTATATTCCCCCTCTGAGAAATCCGATCTTAACCAAAACACTCGATCAATAATATTTAAAAACAGTGCCCGTGTAACAAAATCCCCTATCTCTACATGTCCCTTTAGATCAGAATCCATCATGTCGCTGTGGGAATCAATATGTACAAGTGTCATTCCGTCAGCAGGGAGTTTATTGTTGCGTATCAGCTCAAGCCATATTCTCAACGATCGGCTGTGCTCTTCAAACATGAATACGGGTATTTTAATAGGGCCGTTTTTGAAAAAAACGTTTAAAATGTAATACAGGAAGAACACAAGCAAGCAAACCCATCGTGAAATCATCTCTCCTTTGAAATGAATATTTACGTAATAAATATTTGAAAACAGTAAGACTTGGCTATCGTTTGCTAGTAGTTTTTCAGTTGGTGCCTATGACGTGTGACGATCTGACTTTGAAGCGCTCTCGATCCCCTCCGTTGAATTTCCTCTGCAATTCCAAACAAGCCAAAAATGGATTCTGGGAGGAGCAACCCATGAAGGACACTTTGAGACCAAGAAGGATTCTTCAAATTGTACAAGAATCTAAAATGGGATCTCAAACCAGCTTTGTACAGTCTCGTTAACAATAAGAGATGTAAACTATGTATTATTGATTTTAACTGTTTTTGGATATCTCCGCTCGTTGTAAAGCATTCGCTAAAGCATTTGCGTGTCCTCCAATACTTTGCGGGGAAACAGGAATCGTGTCCAAGCTTTTTTTTAAGACAACGGATTCTCTGGCAGCGGTTTTCGTTTCTGTAACTTGCTCTGTGAAGGCATTCCATTTTTCATCTAGGTTTGAGGCCTCACTTTTATCAGATCCTTGAATCAGTTTTTGGCAATTCAGGAAAAAGTGGAATTGAGAAAGTTTGAAAGCAGCTAACTCTGGAGATATAAGATTGCAATGCCCCTTATCCCCAGCTTGGCTAATAACAAACTTTATTGCGGCTGCCAATTGGGCATGATACTGATCGTATCGTTTAATAGCTGCCGACTCGATGTCTTTGAGTTTTTTTATCGTTTCTTCATCTTTGTCACCCGCCTTGTTCGCTTTTCTGGTTCTTCTATTTTTTGAATGACGGAGAAATATAAGAACTTGTCTTTCTTCGATAATGTTGTCAAGCATCGCAATCTTTTTTTTTATCGCATTCAAATGCGAAACGTCGATCATTTGAATGGTTATATCCGTGGTGACTTGCTCGAATAACGAAGCGTCTGTATCAACGGCCCTAGCAAGTTTGACGGCCGACTTGTAAAGACCCTTAGAACTTTTCAGCCATGAATTGATTGACTTCAAAACCTCATCCAGCTGCTTTCTTAAAACGAGGAGTTGAGCATAGTCATCTTCGAATACTTTGGGCTCCCCTGTTCCTCTTCCATTGAAGAGCCTTTCTTTAAACAATTTAAACTTCTCCAAAAGAGTCAATCGTACTTTGCTTTCCACCGGGGAAACGTCCATGGTACCTTATAAAATGTATAGTGCACACCTCGGTAATAAAAAAAAGCATGTTTCTTCGTTCAGATGAAGTCATCTCAATGCGTAACGATTTGAAATCCTCGCTGTTTGAAATTGAAAATAGAATCAAATTCATTCGGGGATGTTGAATTCGTTTATTGATGGCGGTGGAGGAGGAGGCGCTCTACCAATTATTTTAACCAATTCCTCGACACTAATAAACGATTCATTCCTTGGTGAGAGTTTTCCCCTGATGGCGTGTTTCAAATCTCGACCCTTTGCTTTAATCTTCCTTCTGTAACTCTCTTTTTTTTTCGCTTCCTCAGGAAGAACTCGGTCGTGAAACACCATCACTTCCACGATGGTAACGGCAGTGTCACTTTTTCGAAACATATCATTAGACACCAGAAAAACCACACGAGCCATCCATAATAAAATATCTGTTTTAACGCAATGAAGGAAACATATAGAGCATAAAAGCTCCAAGATTCTTTGTCTTTCAACTGAGAGTTGAGTCGTGAGGATCGACTGGACCATAGAATATTTCTCCGTAGCTGACGATCGCCTCCCAGTGGCAGTGAGAAATTCATGTGACTCGGCAACTTCAAGAAGTTCTTTTGTAATTTTTTGCGGGATAAGTTGCATGTGTACGCATAGCATTTCAACAGCCCCGAATAGCTCGACAGCAGAATACAACTCGATCGTTTCAATTGAAAAAACATCAGGGACCGTAAAGTTATCCTGGAGTGACAGCTGAAGGCTCATGTCTTCTGGCACCTCCATATCATCAGCTTCAAGTATCATCGTCAGCAGATTCTCTAACAGCGTCTCATCCGAAGACATCTTTCACTTTGAGCGAGGCGGTCCCCGCAATCAGTATGTTTGTCACTAGTATACTTTAAAAGACTATGAATTGGGGGAGTAACTTTGATGCATTGAAGAGTAAGATGAACCAGGGCGTGATTGCGATGAATAACTCAGTCAAGGATGTAGCATCGTCTGTTCAAGTGGCAGCCTCCTCTGTTCAACAAGCAGTGAGAAAAGGAGAAACTATGGGTTCCATTTTAAACTTGGATAGATTAAACCCTCGACAAGGCGGAGAAAAATACATCCCGAGTATGAAGCTTGGATATGCCACTGATAGAATTGGGGTGGTGGCGTTTCCCTCTAACATTGAGAAACTCTCTGGGTACCTTAATGATAAGCACGGATCGGACTATATGATTTGGAATCTCAGTGAAGCCGAATACGATACAAAATCCTTCCAGGGACAAATTGTGGATTTTAAATTCCCAGGACATCCTGCACCTCCTCTTGTGTTATTGTTCAAACTGTGTATATCAATGGAGTCTTGGCTCGAATCAAGTCCCGACCACGTGGCCATCATTCAATGTGTGAGTGGACGAGGGCGAAGTATTACTGTTGCCTCTTGCCTTCTTGAATGGATCGGGAAAACCCCGTATGCACTGGATGCTCTTCGACATTTATGTGACATCGTGGGGGGGAATTTTACGGAATGTATTGTACCTTCGCAAGTTCGATATCTGGATATATTCCACACTGTCATGCAAGGGTCCAAGCCCAGCTATAACCCTATTAAACTTTCTTGTGTAACCATGTCAAACTTTCCAGATATGATGTCACTGGAAGATAAAAAGGGCTGCACTCCATATCTGCAACTATATAAAGAAGGAAAACTTTTGTTTACTTCGATTTGGGAAGATAATAAATCACAAGCTGGGACGAAATCATATTCGTGTGACCAAGTAGTTACTTTCGAAAATATTGATTGTTCGTTAGAAGGAGATATTCTGGTTCGAATGAGGAACATTAAGGCAGGTAAAGGCGAGTCGATGTTTCGATTTGGATTCAATACTTGCTATACTGCTGTAGGACCTTGGGTTTTAGGAAAGACGGACTTGGACGGCGCGAGTGTCGATCCGAGATTCTCATCCCCAGCATTTGAAGTGGAATTAACATTCGTTCAGGATCAGGAAGAGTTGTCAAATAAGATATCAGAGTCTGAAATGTTCGACGGACTTTTGGAATCGAAGGAAATATTTTGGGATGTAATTGCAAGAAAAAAGCAAGAAAGGAGTCTACCGAAACCTCCTCTGGTCAAAGAACTTCCGCACACTACAGAATTCAGTATCTTAGATGAAGACGATGACGAATATTATAAAAATGGTCGTGGATCAAATGACGATATAGATGACTTGGATTCAGAATTGATGGCATTAGATGATGATCCTGTTACAACGGATACGGTCGCTCAAAATGAAAGCAATACTGTAATCGAAGAAGATCCAGAGCTGGCTGAATTAGAAAGTTTTTTAAATGATTTATGATTTCAATTACATCAATTGAATGAAAATTTTGAGCATTACAGCGGTTTATGATTTTCTTCTACTTGGCAATGTCGGTCTTCGAATTTCAGTTCTATCATCTTCAGAAACATGAAACGAATCATTATTCCCTCCTTTAATAAGTGGCGGGAACTCAACACCTCGCTTCTTGGACGATTTTCGTTTGGTATCCTCTTTTTTAATTACTTGCATCACACCAACATTGGGAGACGCACTGAACATTTTATTATAACTGTCCTCTCTGTTCACCAGCTCATTCTTAAAGAACTTCATTTCATCAAGAGTTTTGTGCAACTTGTTTTCCGTCTTTTGAACCTTGTACTTGAGCTCCGATATAAACTCAACATCCTCTGGGCGTGATTCACGGTGCTCATATTTGTATTCCCAATCTAAAACCACTTGGTTCAGTTGCCCAGAACGTTCTTCAAAATCGATCCTCTCGATGGCCATTTTGTCCTCGAGATTTTGAACGATGTTTTCATGCTGCTTCACAAGAGTATCAAAACTTTCTTTGTGAGTTGTTTTAAGAGATTCCACTTGGGTGTTGTGAATTTGCAAATTTCGTTCCTTTTCAAATGCTACTTGTTTTTCAAATGATTGACGCGAATCTATTTCTTCTCCGAGTTGTACCTTTGTGAATTCAAATTCCTTTTCAACTCTGCCTTTATCTATTTCCAGCACCTGGCATTTGTGTTCCCAACATGACAACTTGTTCATATGAATAGTATCATTTTCCCTTATTGAAATCTCATGATCAAGCGTAGCGTCTTCCAATGCCTTCACTTGCTGTTCCTTCAGTTTTCGGATCGACTCGTCAAATGCTTTTCGTTGACCATGCATTGCGTTTTCTTGAAGTAACTGGAATTTCCTTTGTTGATCCGCTATTTGCTGTGCATGGTTCATCGTCATTTTTCGTTCCAGTTGTGAATAGTCTGTCGTTAATCGGCATCGTAGGGAGTCTATTTCGGTATGATGGATTTTTGTCAATGACTCAGTTAATGAACTGGTTAAAGACCGTTGTAGTTCTTGCATAGATTTTGAAATCGTCTCCTGGTGGCCGTTTTGTAGGTCTACTAGTTGTTGTGCGTGAAGGGCTTCCAAAGACTTTCTAGCTAGCTTCGCATCATCTAACGTTTGACGAATATCCTGATCTTTTGATTTGAGTTCTTGATTAAACTTATCGATATCTGCATATCGATCCGTTTCAAGTTTATGAATGACTTGTTCCAGTGAAGCAACTCGTATGGCACCATTTACTTGCAATTCGTTGTTGGCAATTTTCAACTTGTTCTCCAAATGTGCAAGTGCAATTGATTTTTCCTCCTCGAGTTTCTGTTGTAAGATTTGCAAGTTCAAAATGGATTCGTCGTGAGCACCTTGAAGTTGTTTTTTATGGTCGGCCGTTAGATGTTCCATTCGAACTTTTTCTACTTGAAGTTTGGAATTTAAATCTGCTGCTGCTAACCTTTTAGTATCATGGAGTTGAGTTTTCAAATCTATTATCACTTTCGAAAGCTCTTGTGCTTCTTTTTGTTTTTCTGCGATATTGACGCATTCAGATTGCTTAATAGTTTCCATCATAGAGTGAAGGGACTCGATTTCTTTTGCATGCTGGTCTTTTGCATTCGATATATTCACTTTAAACGATTGGTCCAACTCTGACATTTGAAGTCTCAATTTTTGTATAGTCTCCTGCTTCTGAATGATATCTGTATCCAGAATGCATTTTGCTTTATCAAACTCATTCGTTGCAAATTTGTGAACTTGTTCCAACCGAGAAATGCCTTCTTGCAAAGTATTGATTCTAGACGTTAGATTCAAACTATCCTCTTGGTGACTCTGTTGGATAGATTGAATATTATCATCATACTTGAGTATCAATTGAGTTTTTTGTTCTTGCAATTCCCTAGCATCATTTTCCGATTTCTTTAGAGCAAGTTCTAGAGTTTTGATGCGTTCCTCTGAAATTTCAGTTGTTAAAGACAGCTGATCTTGCAATTGGGCAACTTCTGACTTGGCGCTTCCTTCAATCAACTTACGCTTCTTCTGCTCAGTTTCTATTTTGCCACGCAAGTCATTTAATTCAGTTTCAGTTTCATTTAATGAAGATCTTAAAGAAGATATCTTTCTACTTTTACCCTCAATTTCCAGATTGGATTCGTGTTTTGATTCAGTCAATTCGATTTTTGAAGCAGCCAATGCAGTTTCTAAACCGCTGGTTTTTTTGTTGACTTGCTCTAATTCGCTTACTAGGCTTTGAATTTGAATGTTTAAGTTTTGAATTTGCTCATCTTCACCAAGTTGCAGTTGTTGGATTTTAGTTTCATGAATCGTTGTTCGTTTTCGGGTTTCAGATTCATGAGTGGTTTCTAAATTTTCAAGTTCAGATTCATGTCTGGCTTTCAAATTCATGAATTCCATACCATGAGTTTTTTCTAAAGATTGTTTCAAATTCTCAACTTCAGATTCGTGGATCGTTTTGCAACTAGAAATTTCTTCATTGTGAGCCAGCTTCAAGTTTTCAATGGAATCCTCCATAATCTTTAAAGATCTATTCAACCTTTGAATTTCCTTCTCAAGCGATTCTTGAGTTGAATCCAATGTTGATCGATTCTGCTCCACGATGTTCAACTTCTCCTTCAGCAAGGAATCATATCGTTGATTTCCCAAACGAATTTCCTCCGCATGTTTTCCGCGCAGTAACTCCAATGCTTGTTCCCGGTTTTTAATCTCATTTTGAAAACTAGTGCTTGCTAATTCAATATCTCGCTGCATGTTTTTCGTTTTTGTTTTGAATTCCTCCACCAACGAATGTTCTTTTTGAGCTGAATTCGCTTTGTATGCAGCAAACTCTTTCGTCGCCAGGTTCTTTTCTTCTTGGTGTTGTGCTTTTAGTTTATTCATGATATCATGACTATTTGAAAGATCTTCTCTTCTAGTCAATTCCGCTTTCATCTTTTCAATTTTTGAAGTCGCTTCCCGATGGAGCTCATTGATCTCGTTCTCATGTCGAGTGCTCAAAACTTTGATTACAGATTCATTGTCTTCGTTTCGAGTGTTGAGATGGTATACAACTTTAGTCAACTGTGCAATTTTCTTGCTCATTTTATGGTGCACATCGGGCAAAGGATTCATCCTCCTCCTCTCAACTCCCAACGGATATTTTTTTAATAAAAATAGAGTCGTTACGCAAGATGGACAAGCGAGTTGCGATATCGTACGAGGAACAAGAGGAACGTAAAATTCAAGCAACCCGGAAAAGACACGCAGAATTGAAGGAGCGACTACTGAATCCGAATCAACGGATCACTGGTCGAGATGAACAAGCCTTGAATACTCAGATCATGGAAAAGCAAAATCGTCTTCGTCAAGAAAAGGAGGAAGACCGAGAATATGCGATGTATCTAAGAGAGACGACGTTCAAAATGAAAGAAATGGAAATCAACAACAAAGAAGCAAATCGTCAACGACATATTGAGCGCCAGCAAGAGTGGCAAATAGCAGCGGAGGAAAAACGTAAACGTGATGCTGAAGATATTCCAAGTAATCATATTGAATTCGATGGAGAAGATTCAAACAGCGATTACAGAAAAGCATTGCAGCAAGCCCAAATGAGAAAATGGGTGGAGAAGCAAGGAGAAGATCGGAGGAGAAAAGTGGAAGATGAAACACGCCAAGAAATGGAACATGCGACGTGTGTTAAAGCGCTTGTGAACATGCAAAATAAGATGATGCATGAAAACGAAGTTGAAAAAATGCAATTGAAAAAAAGAATTCAAGCTGAAAATCAACAGCAAGCTCAGCTGAAGCTTGAGAGGCGTGCTGTGGACGAAAAGTATTCTCGTGGCGAACCATGTGCGTTGTTATCAGATACAAATGAAAGTGAGACGAGTATGTTGGGAAGCCATCGATACAGACCAGATCATTACAGAGGTCTTAACAACGAAGGTCAACGTCGATTCAAAGACGAGCAATTGAAGCAGATCGAGGACAGACAGGAACGGCTGCGAGAACAAGCGTTGGAAGACAGACGATGGGCAGAGCAGCAAGAAAGTCTTGTGCATATTGCAAATCATATCAGTTACAATGAACAAGATAGACGAGCGCGGAACGAGATGGAATGCAAGAAGGAACAGCTCCGACAAATGGACGAGAAAAAAACTAGGGAGAAGAAATCCAGCTCGAATGCTTTTGAAGACAGTTTCTTTGAAAACTTTGGGAGATCACATAGATAAAAAATAGTCCTAATTAAAAGTAGTAAATAAGAAAACTCGACAGAATAGTGTCTATCATTTCAATATCAACCATATTACGGTAAAGTTCTCCCTTTTTTTAATTTAAAACAACTCACAACGATTTATAATCATACTGATATAACCTTGGTATCGCTGTGTATTATTGCGAACCCACTGGATATTGAAATGGCTTTATTGTTTCCCCTCTCGAATACAGTTAATATGCTGATTTAAAATTAATAAAAAATACCACTTAACATTTTGTAGTGCATGCATCCTAAAACTCACCTTAAATTATGAATAATCGAACAAGAAAAAATGAAGAAGAAATAGTTGGAA
>Ga0105053_10010768_pt1 | contig 11330 bp, 17 predicted proteins | sample BON01_FD_78093 | JGI IMG/M metagenome (GOLD analysis project Ga0105053, IMG submission 78093) | Freshwater microbial communities from Lake Bonney liftoff mats and glacier meltwater in Antarctica - BON-01 | ecosystem: Environmental > Aquatic > Freshwater > Ice > Glacier meltwater | place: Lake...
CCCAACGGGGTAGATGCTGCAACTGGCTTGTCCAAAGTTTTGGTCAGTGTATTCGAGCAACCAGGTCTACCGAGTGCTGATGTTTTCTTAATCATGTTATGAGTAGAAATTCCAATGATGCAGCCAAACAGAAAACCAAACTGGATCGGATGATTGGCACCCAAGGAGCAGAATTAATCCGCGAAGATAACAGGACTTTACAACAAGGACGTAAGGTACTCTCCAATCTCCCAATGGAGACAGATATGTCTACACCTGGTTTGGGCACCAAGCGGAAGTTCGCAGCAATAGCTGTGAAGCACTCCGATGGTTTTATCAATGATAAGAAGATGGTAAAGAAGAACGTTTGCTTCTCTTCAGACCTGATTTTGAATAATATGGAAGATGATTCAATGATAGAATTCCATGAATTGGATGATGCCAATCCGTCAATCCGTTTATGAATCGTTGTCCAAAGTGCTATGCAGAATTTAAACTGAACGCCATGAAACCACACCTAGCAAGGTGTGAATCTTCGGTATTGCAGCTTGACTTGAATCTAATGATGAAAGAAGAAATAAAGAAGTGGATGACATGATGTAAGAGAGAGGGAACGTAAAGAAAATTGCAAGGCGAGTACCATGACGCATACTCCAGGTGCTGAAAGGCTTGTGAAGGGCTGGGCTCTCAAGGAACTCACAAAAACGCTACCCTTGCCTGATGTTGCGCTGAAGTGGACACATGAAATATTGCAAGACGTTGGTCTTAAATCACATCTGACAGAAGAACAAGCCCGTAGTGGTATGCTCGAGGAGAACACTGAAGACAGAGCTTTCCCTTGGCATTTGGAGTTACAGACGCGCGTATTGGTCCTGCGATCACGCAACGGAGAACAAAGATGGCAAAGGGCACGACAAGCAAGATCCAATCCCCCTGAAGGTTAAGTCGTAGATGGTGCCGAACAAAAGTTTTAGCAGCATTCCCAAGTCAGAGATCTAGTAAGATTTTTACACCACAAGAAGCACTATTGTTATCTTGCTTGATTAATTTTCAAATTTTAGTATTCTCGACAACTTTTAAATATCATTTCCAACTTCAGTGATGCAATGTCGGAAACTGGTTCCAATACAAGTTGTCTCAGATGACCTGTTACTATAGTTTTTGAATTTAGTTTGCCTTATTATGCTTGCAGGAGCAATATCATCTTGCTTTAATAATAAAATCTTTGTATTCTTGACAACTTCGATATCATTTCCAACTTTAGTGATGCAATGTCGGAAACTGGTTCTAATACAAGTTGTCTCAGATGACCTGTTACTATAGTTTTTGAATTTAGTTTGCCTTATTATGCTTGCAGGATCAATATAATCTTGCTTTAATAATCAAATATTAGTATTCTTGACAACTTCGATATCATTTCCAACTTTAGCAATGCAACGTCGGAAACTGGTTCTATTAGAAGTTGTCTCAGATAACCTGGAACTACAGTTTTTGGATTTAGTTTGCCTTAATATACTTGTAGAAGCTATATACGAACACTAAAATTCTGTGGCGAATCAAGAATATTATTATTGTTATCGCTGTAGTTTGATTGCGGCGAACATGGTTCGAATAAAGTGCGAGAGGAGTATATAAAATCTCTCGAAGAAGTGCCGCAGCGACGACCCTTATATATACCCATGTACAAATACTCTTTGCGTTTGATTTTCATCAAGAATACCTCCAATATTCACTCGAGCGTCAAAATTCAAACGCTTCCAACGGACATTTGTTCTAAATTCAAACGGTCAATCGATGGAATTGCTGAGTAAATATAACTCCGATTTAGACCCAACCAAGGTGCATATGCTTTCTTCATATATGGTTTGTGAGTTGATTTTGAAGGATTTGCCGTCTAGGCGTCAAAAATTGGGGGTAAATTGTAGGGGTACAACTGTAGGTCTTAAAAAATGCTTTTATCCACTACTAGTAGTTTAAAAAAAAAAAAAAAAAAATCGATGTTTGTTGTTTAAAAAAAAAATCAAATTTGAACCCTGGTGCTGTGGGGGGCTATTTGGAATGACTACTGAGTTAGCTCGCACCGAGCAACTGGTGAATGAAGGTCTTGATTTACTGGAGGATGTTTCGCTGAAGGATCCTTTGAAAGATCCATTGGTCTCTCGTAAAGTTTTATTGCTGAGGGAGCAGATCGACAATAAACTCAATACAGTGGTGTCCAAGCTGCTTCAGCGAAGCAATGAAGTAGATGCAGTCACCGAGAAGCCCAAGTACGGAAACAAATATCGAGCGCGAGTTTCATTGATGGCACAACGTTTGGAGGAGATGGAAACCAGATGTGAGGCCATGATAGTGGAACATCAGCTGGAGACGGTAGAGGAATCTAGGCTCCATGAGAAAATGCGAGCTCAGCATGCAAATGAAGTGGCCTGTCGAGAGAGGGAGTTAAATGAACAACAAAAACAAGAAAACCAGAAACGTCTGGATAAAATTCATGCAGAACAGAGAGCCGTTGATGAGACCAACGCGGCCGTACGCAGGTTGGACAATGCAGCAAAAAGTGTCGCTGGCATCGATCGCACTAATGAAGAGACCGCATACTTAGCGGACAGAGTATCGATATCAGGAATAACACCGGAAGACAGAGACAGTGTGTTAGATTGTGTGGCGCTTTTAAAACGACATGTTGATGAAGATGACACGAATGCAGTTAGGGAGTTGACGTCTGTATGGAAGAGTATCGTTGCACATCCCGAGAGCGAGGAATGCAGAGTGATCAATGCGATGAACAGTGAGTTCAGAAAAGGCATTGCTTCTATCAGTGGAGGGAGGGAGATTCTGGCGGCTGCTGGATTTAAGTTATCACTCACTGAAGAAGAAACAGAAGAAAAGATCATTCAACATGTCCAATACGTTTTAGAGGAGCCTGATTTGGCAACAGATATGGACAGATGGACCGCATGGTTCGATATACAAAAACTAGTATTAGAACAGCTTGAAGCTCTATTGCATTAATTAGTTGCATTAGTTATAATAAACAATCACGGGAAAGAAACAGTAGTCTCCACTATCTTTCCTTTTTGAGTATGCATGCATACATTTTAAAATTGCCATGACTTGGAACCTCTCGTAAAATTTTTACGGAAGAGAGCTCTCACGACTCCTCAATTATTTTCGATCCCAAGTAATAATAAAATGGATCATTCTTCTATACTCCTATATGTAAAAATACTCGTGAAAGAAATGGTCAACCGAAAGATTTGTTTAGATTATTCAACAACCCTGCGACACATCACCAAGGTGGACACATAGCCTAATTAGAGTCTTTAAGAGAGTGATGGTCGTTCAATCACTTCTTCTTTGGTGCAGCCTTTGCCTTTGGAGCAGCTTTGTCTGCTGGCTTAGCAGCAGGCTTGGTTGCAGCGTCCTTGGTAGTGTTTGGTTTTGCTGGTGGCATTTTGAATGTGTTGATAGATTGAGTTTTGGTTTTGTTTCTTCCGACTCAATTTATAATTTCAAAATTTTGAGGAGTGAACTTCAAATGATTTCTCCCATTACTACAGTATTCAGTAGTAAATTGTATAATGAAGTCGGAAGTTCGAAATAGTTCGCAACAGCTTTTCACCTTTTCTTTGAGTAAAAGTTTGAAAGTTGATTTCAAAATCGGAAGTTGGCAGTCTTTGAACGACCCATACAGGTGGTCCATTAAAAAAAATGTAAAAACAGGATTCCGCTGAAAATTGCATGCATGATCACTCACAATGTAAATTTTAAGATTATCCGAGTCTTTCATTTGTGGACCAGACGACTAGTTGACATCCCAACTGCAAGCTCGTTGAGCGGCGTCTGATTTTGACGTATGATTTTTCGAATTAGTTTAACATCTTGATACGTATTATGGTGTTGTTGTTAAAGTTCCTGCCTCATTTTCATGTTGGCCCATATGGTGATTTCATAGTTTGCGTTGGTCCAGTATTCCAAGGAATTCAATATAAATTGCAGCTACACCATCTTACTATTCGAGAAACCACGATTAGGTATAAATCTTGAATTTATTGGTTCCCACTAAACTGGCGTGCATGTCCACGATGCGTGCAGCACTTTGACTTGTTGACCACTTCTCATGATGCACAAGCACTGCTAGAAAGAAGGCTGTCAATATATACATTGCTTTCTCTTGTACTTGCAATACTAGTTAATGGCGCAAAGTCCAATTTTTTTATTGACCTCGGGTAACAAACGATCATTCTTGTTTCTAATATCATTGGTTGGGGTCCGATTCAATGACCATTCCATCTTTCCAGATCTTGTTGAATATCCTCCCCTTGGTTTTTTACATGTTATTCGAGGTCATAGACTCGAAGCAAGTCATAATGGAGTTTTTTGGTTTGAGCGTTTCTGGATTCTCGTTCTTAAGAATGTCCAATTTAGATTGAATTTTGAATATACGAGAGCCAAACCTCCTGGCAAGCATGGAAGTAAAACCCGGGAAAACATGGAAAGTGAAATTGAGGGTAGGTGATACAAGAGTGTCCACACTCTTATTAATTCGTTGATCTCGAAATCCAATTTGTTTGAATCCAATCACATCTTTCAAATCCAATGGCTCTTTGGACAGCATTCCTGGAATTTCCATGCTTTTGAACCTTATGTGAGCAGTTTTTACTCCTTGTTAACTAATAAAATGCGAGATTGTTTTGGGGATGCAGAAAGAGCGACGTCAATGTATAAAGTATTTTTAAATGCTTTAGTGGCTACTTCATGGAATGCGTTTGTAGGCGACATAGCTGTCAAGTCGAGGGATGCAATTAAATTACATAAAGAGAAATATAATGCGAATTCAGTGATTCCACATAATGTTTGTTCTTGCTTCTGATTACATCACGGATAGCCATCAGGCTCTTTTCTTTCAAAAGGTACTCTGGTTTTTGAGAAATTACTGTTTGATGGCTTCTATCCACTACTACTTTTAAATTTTTAATAATATGATAATCAATGTTATTTGTTTTCAAAACAAAAAACACTTTAAAGTTTAGTAGGAATTGATTTACTTCGGAGATCTACCACCAATTTTCCTTTATTTCCACCATTGAATAACTTCAGCATGGCATTTGGGGCGTTTTCCAGCCCCAGAACAACCTCCTCCTTGTATTTAATCTTCCCCTCGTGCAGCCATCGACTTAACTGTCTCCTGCCTTCTGCAAACCTATCCTTGTAGTTCAAGAGAATAAATCCTTCCATTCTAGACGAAGTACCGATTAAATTTAAATAGGCAGCCGGACCTGTCGGTAAAGATGTTGCATTGTATCCACTTATCGCTCCACAAAGCACTACCCGAGATTTGAAATTCAAACTCTTCAAAACATCGTTTAAAATCCATCCTCCAACATTGTCAAAGAAGATATCCACGCCATTGGGACAGGCAGATTTCAAATCTCTTCTAAAATCCTTTCCGTCGTTTTTTTTGTAATCAATCGCCACATCGACGCAATTGGATTCCAGCAGCCACGCGCATTTTGATGCTCCTCCTGCTATTCCAACCACACGGCAGCCTAAAATATGCTTCGCAATCTGACATACAACGCTTCCAGTCGCACCAGCACCGGCACTGACCACAACTGTTTCGCCAGGTTTCGGTTGTCCAATATCCATCAAGCCAAAATAGGCCGTTAAACCTGTTCCCCCTACGACGTTTAGATCCATTCAAATTTGAATTTGAAAATGAATTCACGTACCTAATATCCCAAGATGAATGGCTGGTGATGCCTCAAAATTCAAGTCCAAAGCCGTCAAAGATGCACCGCTACAAATACCAATCTCTGCCCATCCAATCTCAAGTCCGCAATTAACCCAATCCCCTTTCTTGAATAACACGCTACGAGACACCAATACTTGACCAATGGAAGCCCCTCGCATTATATCTCCGATATTCACTGGTGGTAAATACGATCTTGTGTCGTTCATCCATCCCCTCATGGCAGGATCCATGGCCAAAAAAATATTTTGAACCAGAACCTGGCCGTCTTCCAGTTTAGTTGGGACCGCTTCTGTTGAAACAACTAGATCTCTGCCTGCAACAGGAAGGCCTCGAGGTCGATTTTGCAAACGAACCACTTGCATCTCCTCACAAGGTGATGCCCTTTGTCCTACCTCTCAATGCTTCGTTTTCGAATTGAAAGACGGTACGGTCCCCATATACCTTTCTTCTCAATCAACTTTGAATTTCGGAGTTTGAAGCCTTTGAACTAGTTTGAAGTGGTTTCGACTTGCTTCGGGAAAACATCCCAGAGGGTTTTTCATTTTAGTGGTGATTGTGGTGAAACACTTACTGGGTGAACCACTCTGCTAAGAGAATAGAGCCTACCTGGGCTGGATCGCCAGCAGGCCTGTTTAATTGGGGAAATCGACCTAATCTCCCTATTTCCCAATTTCAATTCGAACAGCCGAATTGTGTGAGCGACTCTATGTATACAGTATATCCATGAAGACAATTCCAATGCAATTCCGATCGAACTACTTCAAGAGACTCTTTTAGGGGCCAGTTGCAGCATCGCATCTATCAAATGTTTATTCTGGATATGATGTTCTGTCAGCGCAGATGGAAACGGTTGCATTTTGTCCCTCCAAACAAGCTGGTTAATTGAGAGAAGCTAGTTACATTAAGACTATTTGAATTTTCAGTCAGAATTATACAACACGAGACTTGATGAAAGGATTCATTCTCTGAAGACAAAATCAATGGTGAGCAACGAGGATTTGAAACGTTTCGGATCATTCATTGTTTGCCAATTAAGTAACATTTTGATTTATAAAACTTATGTTCTATTCCATGCAGCTTTCAAGAGATCTATAGGATTTCCCCGCTTCTCTTCAACTAGGCCTTATTCATGGATTTTGAACTCTCCCTATCCTCGTCCCTATTTGAGCCCCTTCTTTGGTTCCAAGCTGCTATAGTAATACTAGGGACTACCCCATAGTAAACAGGCCTGATCGCCAGTAGCTAAAATCAGTCAAATGTTATTGCTGTCGGAAATAATTAAATACAAACTGCTCCTTTTAATCGCGTTCTAACTTCTTTTGCTGGGTCAAGGTTATTATGTTCGTTGCCTTAACCATTTGAAAACGAAAGGGAGCGGACCGTATCGCGGTTAGGAAACTTCCTTTACGGAAGAATCCCAAAAGTGGCACTTCCGGGGCAAGAATTGAAAATGTTTATAGGATGAGTCATTATATCGTAATAAGTTTTCGGAATTCATCAAAACAGGAGTTAAAATCGACCATCTCTGCTTCAGTTTCAGCAAACCATTCACGAGTGTTTGCAGGTATCAGTTTCGAAAGTCCAAAGTCAATGAATACTGGATTTCCATTCGTGTTCCTGAGAACATTCTCTTTACGGACGTCACCATGCAACACTCCTTTGGCATGTATCTGTTGAAGAACATTCCTCGCCTTTTCCACAAAGAATGGGTCAGGTTCAATTTGACTTGCATCCACGCCCTCATCGCTCGTCAGCAAACCAAATAAAAAATCTTCCGAAAACCTTCCGTGTCCAAGCAAATGTGGAATGGACTTCCCTTGTAGATCTTAAAGTTTATCATAGACCAGAGCTTCATGCAACAATTCTTCTTCTAATTCTGGATTCTTAAAGATATCCGCCAACTTCAGAACGCCTGCATTTCCTTTCGGGACCGACGCACGACGCGCCGATCCAGAACGATAAACCCCAATGAACTCACCCATGTCCAGGTCATTCACACTTAAGGAGAGGCAGGGAAGATGGTAGGTTCAAGATTGGTGCTTGATTTACTTGCATGGGGGAAAATATCGCGATCAGGAAGACTCAACTGCAGCATATCCTAGGCCGTGAGCATCTCAATTTTCGCTAGTTTCTTACTTTTCCTTTCTCGGGCGGACTTTTCATCAATCAATCTTGCATATGGCACGTGACCTTCAGCGCGAATTGAGTTGGATTCGTCGCACCTTGAGTTAGCCTCGACGCGCTATGAGTTAGCTTGATTCATAAATGTGAAAGATTCATCCGAAGCTTCAAGAGCCTGGATGTAATCGTCAGTCAGATTTTCGACACTCTTTTGGTTTTGGCCTAATCATACTTTATTTTGGCCTCATGGCACATCTTTTCGCAGCTTCATTCACCTCCGGTTTTTCCAAGTAACGCTTGTGTGCTTGCATGAGGGGATTCTCCAGATCATGAGGGCTCTTCGTCAGGATCTCATCTTCCTCCACGTTATCACCTTAGGATTTCCTGCGGGAGGAATCGCTTCTACTAGTTCGCTTCGGCATCAACTGCACTACTAAAATAGAGTATACCTGCGCTTGTTGGTGGTGAACATGAAGTATCAGGTCTTTATTTGAAAGGACAAATACGTTGTTAACTAATAATATTAAAGTTGGAGTTCGACTACAAAAATATTTAAAATAGATAGTCTCTCTTTTCTCTTTCCACGAGGAAGTAATATTGTGGCTCGAGTGCATATTTTTCTTCACCTTTCTATAGTACACACCTACCGTTAAAAGTCCGTTAATTCAAGAATAAATGGCCTGTGTAGCATTCATTTTCACCGTTAATCGTGTGTACTTTTTAAATGTTGGTTATAGAACCAAATCCAAAACTAGTCAAGAAGCAATGTCTGAGCTCAAGAAGTTGAAGGAGTTAGGTGGACAGTCCTACAAAGACCAGGCAGTTTGGTTCTTGAATGCATTCTGGGCTAAAGGGCCAACGTTTGGCGCCAATAAGAAAGACGCAGAAGTTGTTTGGGCTTACTACCACAAGTGCAAAGAGATCGATCGACGAGGTGAGGAAGGAAATGAGCTGGACGAGGTTGAAGCACATCGAGTATTGGAAGCATTCGGGATGACATTGACGGTGACCGAGATGAGAGAAGTCATGCGCAAAGTGGACATTGATTTCAACAAGTTCGTCAGTTTGCATGAGTTCCTCCTGTACAAATTCGATGTGGATTGGAAGGATTTGGCCACTGCTAGCACGGAACAGGGCGATGACAATGGAGAGCTGGATAAGTCCGCCAAGCTGCTGGAGGCTGCTCAGAAGTCCCTTGAAGACTCCCAACGCAAAGCGGAGATTGCTCGTGAGAACGAAGCATCGGCCAAGGTAGCAGAGGCAGAAGCGAAGAAAACTAAAGAAGAGAGTGTGAAGGCGGAAGCATCAGCCAAGCAATCTGCAGCTAAAGCCCTTAAGGACGAAACTGCTGCTACATCATCTGAACAAAAAGCAGCTAAAGAAGAGAATGCTGCGAAGGAAGCTGAAAAAACAGCGCTTGCAAGTGAAGCAGAGGCTCTTAAATCAGAAAAACAGGCAAAAGCTTCGGAGGACTCGGCCAAAAAAGCACACACTGAGGCAGTGGAGACGGAGCAGCTAGCAAAGGAGAGCGAAGTAGTAGCTAAGAAAGAAGAGGCAGAAGCTAAACAGGCTGAAGCGGAAGCCCTCGCAAAAGAGAAAGTGTTTGAAGAGGCCGAGAAGAAGATGCAAGCACTGGAAGATATCGAATTGAAGGCTCAACAAGAACTTCAACGCGATCTGGATGCTTTTAACGCCGAGGAGAAGCTGTACAATGATACGTTGCAAAGCCTGGAGAAAGCAGGGAATGACATGTCTTTAGGACAGGTTAAGCGGAATAAAGCTCTCAATGAACTTCACCAACTCAAAGCTCAAGATCCTTCAGGCCTTCGAGCTGCGAAGATCAACCAGGAGGCGTCACTCAGAAAGCAGGAACGTGCCACCAAAGAAGCAGCCGTAGCACGTGGAGAAGCCCAACGAGTCCGAAAACCATTCGAGGTTGCTCGTAAGAATGCGCAGCAACAAAGATCTGAAGCAGAGGCTGCATCGAAGGCCGCTACTGAGAGTAGAGCGCAAGCAGTAGAGGCAGCCAAGCTCCAAGCAGCGACAAAGAAGCAAGCCGAAGCTGCACACGCAGCTGCTATGAAGAGTCGAAAGGCGGCCGAAACAACTCGTGGTAAGGCAGAGACTGCAGCTCGAGCAGCTGAGAAATCTCTTCAACTTGCCAAAGAGGCAAGAACCAAAGCAGTAGCCACACGAAAAGCAGCTGATGCAGATGCAGCTACTGCTGAATCTAACAGGAAGAAAGCAGAGGGAGCTGAGCAGAGTGCAATTCAATCCAGAGATGAAGCTGAGATTTCTCGTAAAGCAAGTGAAGAAGCTGTGAATGCCTCGACAGATGCGTTTCAAAAGGCAAAGGAGTCTTTGGAGGATGTGAAAAAGAAGTTTGTGAATGCAGGAAGAGGTAGATTGTGGTTTATGGAGCGTCAATTGGAAGATGCGAAGCAATTCATGTCTAAGAAACAGCTGGAAAAGTTGGCACCACGAAGAAGCATTCGACTTTCCTTCAGGCGATAAACACTGTTTTATTTTATCAATATGTGATCAATATGTTTTGTTTATTATAGATACGTTTTTCAGAGTAGCACACTGCTTTTGAATTATTATAATTAACAAGGATGTAAAAAAAGCCCGAAAGGAAAAGGTTTGAATCAAACAATTTCTTCCGATCATTTCAGACTGAATTTCTAGTTCAATAGATCAACCGTAATTGCGTCAATTGCTTTGAAGTCCCTGAGGTTCAAGATGATCATTCGTGAGCCGCATGGATGAAAGTACTGCCACTCGAAGTGAAAGGTTTCAAACACTTCACATACTGCAAAAAAGCTTTCAAGAGCTCTAGGGCAGTTATAAAAGGCATGCACTATCTTCCAGAAGAGTCATTCTTAGTTTCATTCTTGCGAGTCAATCGATTCATTCCATTAGCTGAAGGGGGTTCAACGGCTTGCAATCCACTCGGCTATCACAGGAAAATACCCCTACCCAATCCTTGTCGTTCTTGTATGCAGGCGATTTCCACTTGACTTGAACCTCAAGAGCGCGTCCATCAGTTGTTGGTACAACACTTGTTAAAGACATCTCTGGAGACATGCCGCCCTTCAGCATCGAGTACTTGCCGTGATGGACCATCGTTCTGGGTACCCAACGAGCATAATCGGCAAGAAGATCCTCCGCTGTAGACGGGACCTCATGAGCAAACACGCACAGTACTGGCACGAAAAGCAAAAGCTTCATTGAGAGTAGCGGTGATTTTTCCTGGGTTGATCTCCAGAATAGGAGGGGCTATCCTTACGAACAAGGAATTTACTTTTAATTTAGCCGTACACATTTAACTAACTTTTCCCAACAAATGTTACAAAAATGGTCGATTTGCTCGATATTTTTTTCAGGAGTTTCCATTTTTACGCACCAAATGTAAATGGAACAAGATTTGAAACCCAATTACACACTATTTCAAATAAAACTTACTTTTCTTACA
>Ga0105053_10010770_pt1 | contig 11328 bp, 5 predicted proteins | sample BON01_FD_78093 | JGI IMG/M metagenome (GOLD analysis project Ga0105053, IMG submission 78093) | Freshwater microbial communities from Lake Bonney liftoff mats and glacier meltwater in Antarctica - BON-01 | ecosystem: Environmental > Aquatic > Freshwater > Ice > Glacier meltwater | place: Lake...
AACATGGCGAACATTGACACGGAAACTATCGAGAGATTTCTCGGTGGTAGAGACCCACAACCTTACATTACAGCTATAGAAGTTCCTTATTATTCTAATGAGGCATCGCTGATAATCAATCACCCTGAAAGAGGTAAATCAATAGAAAAACATAAATTCAGACCATTCGTATGGATGAAGCATGATGTATCAGGCATCATCTATGGTGGTAACCGAGTAGCACTAAAACGTGCTATGAATGAATATGGTATCAAGTTCAAAAGTCTTAAGACTGAGGATGAGACTGGTTATAGCCCACGAAGATTAGAGAATGGGTATAAATATATCGCTTCCACTAATCAAAGTTATTCAAAACTATTAGAATTCTTCGAGAATGGAGGTATTAAGGTTTATAACGACCCTAATTACAGTAGAATGTTCCAAGCATTCTCACCTACCGAACAGTTCATGATACAGACTGGTAAACGGTTATTCAAAGGTATGGAAGATTATGATGATATTCATAGATTCCAATTTGACCTTGAAACTACAGGACTTATCGCTGAGACTGATTATATATTCAAAATTGGTATGAGTGATAATAAGGGTTGGTCCAACATCCTTACAACCACTGGTGATACACCACAAGAACGGAGAGATTCTGAACGACTTAATATACAGGAATTTTTCAGGGAGATTATAAGACGTAGACCAGATACCGTATCTGGTTATTACTCTGAGAACTTCGATTGGGATTTCATCGAAAGAAGGTGTGACCGTTTAGGTGTACCAATGGTTGATTTAGCGATAGCACTTAACGGTAAGGATAAGATTAAGCGTAGACCATCTACATTAAAGCTTGGGTCTAAGAGTGAACATTACATTCAGACTTATCTATGGGGGTTTAACATTATGGACATATCCCACCCAGTTAGACGTGCAATGGAGATTAACTCCAATATAAAGGCATGGGGACTTAAGTACATCACTAAATTTTCCAAAGTACATAAACCAAATCGTGTATACATTCCTGGTAAGAGTATCTATAGTACTTGGGCTGATAAGGAGAATGATTATTGGTTTGATGATGGTGATGGTACATGGGGTAAAATTAAACCAGATACCAAACTAGAAAGTGGTATGGAAATCGTGAGTGGTGATTACATAGTAGAGCGTTACTTATTAGATGACCTTTGGGAAACTGATAAGGTGGATACTATCTATAATCAAGCAGCTTTCTTACTAGCTAAGATTCTACCTACTAGTTACATGCGTAGCTCTACAATGGGTACCGCAGGTCAATGGACACTTCTATTGGCAGCTTGGTCTTACGAGAATAATTTAGCTATCCCTGAATATGGTGAAAAAGTCGACTTTACAGGTGGTCTTTCACGATTATTAGAAACTGGATTTGCTGTTAGGGTAGTCAAGCTTGACTTCGCGGCACTATATCCTAAGACTACGTTAACATGGGATATATTCCCCGATTTGGATATTTCCCACGTTATGAAAGGTCTATTAACCTATATCGTATCCACACGTGATAAGTATAAGTTCCTTACTGGTAAATATAAATTACAAGGTGAAGTACTTAAAGAAGGACTTAAAGAGTTTGAGGTTAATAGTCTTGAATATCAAGAACTTAACGCTGAAATAATTAAATTAGCTAAATTAGAGTCGGATGCTGATAAGAAGCAGTTACCACTTAAGATATTGGCTAACTCTTTCTTTGGTTCTTATGGTGCCCCTAATATTTTTCCATGGGGTGATACACCTTCGGCTGAACGTATTACTTGTATGTCTAGACAAAACCTTAGACTTATGGTTGAGTTCTTCAGTATTAGGGGTTTCCGACCATTGGTTGGTGATTCAGTTACATTTGATACTCCAATATATATAAAATGGAAAAAAAGTGGTGAGCTTGACATCCTACCAATATGTGATATCTATAATGAAACTTCTGAAAGTGTTAATGAAGGGGGGTTAAGGGATTTAGAAATAAAACCTTATGAAGTTCTAACAGTTAATGGGTGGAAGGAAATTAATTATGTTTACCGACATAAGACTAATAAAAAAATTCATAGAGTATCCACTAAAGATAAGTTAATATGTGTTACTGAAGACCATTCATTATTTCAGAATGGCAAGCAAATAAAACCGTCCGAATTAAATAGAGGGGATTTATTAGATGTTCGAGATATCCCAAACTTTAATAGGGAAGGTATAGAATATTTAGATGATGAATTATGTTTTTTATATGGATACTTTTTAGGTGATGGTTCATCTTATTATGGTGATAGAAAACAATTTTATAAGTCTAAAAAGACTGGGGAAATTAATATTAATAAAGGTAAGCGAAGTATTTTTAAAATATCTTCATCTAATTATGATAAATTAGTAAAGTTAAAAGAAATATTAGAAGAACAGTTTTTAGTTAAAAGTAATATAAAAGACCATAGAGAAAGTAGTGGGGTATATAACTTAGTATCATATTCTAAAGATATTTCTATAAAATTTAGTGAAGATTTTTACACTAGTTATAGAGAAAAGAAAATACCTCATTACATTTTAAATGCTACTAATAAACATAAAGAGATGTTTTTGGAAGGTGTATTTTCTTCCGATGGTTATGGTGATACATTAGACGATTGCTCTGATATAGGTATGAAATCCCAAGTTGCGATGTCAGGTATTGGGTACTTAATGGATTGCCTCAATATTGATAAGAAAATTAGAACTAGAAAGGATAAGGAAAATTTTATTTCATTTAAGTTAAAAAATCGGAATAGAAATAACTCATCGTTCACTCATAAAACTAAAATGAAAAGTGGTGAGGTTTGGTTAAATGAAATAATTGAAAATAAATGTTCGGATGGGTTTGTATATGATATATCTACTGAAGATGGTACATTTATAGGTGGGATTGGTGGTGTTGACCTTAAAAATACGGATGGGTTCAACTTTGCAGTATTGGATGAGGTGGATAACTATAGGTATACACCAACATGTAATCACTGGAAAACTGAGGATTATGATGGTACTGAATTGCAAGGTGTTGAAGCTGTAGTGGCTGAGTTTAATGAAGTTCATATGAAAGGTTGGATGGGGCTTGATGTTGATGATATCTGTGAAGCAACCATTAACTTCAAACGAAAGAACTACGCTAACCTTATTAATGGTAAGGTAAAGCTGGTGGGTAACTCTATCAAGTCTAAAAAAATGCCTACATACATTGAGGAATTCCTTAATATAGGTATCCCATTACTATTACATGATAAGGGTTATGAGTTTATTCAAGAATATTACAAGGAAGTAGATAGGATTTATAACTATGAGATACCTATCGTAAAGATTGCATCTAAAGGTAAAGTGAGTGAAACGCTAGTCAATTATGAGCAAGACTGTAAGACTAAGACTAAATCAGGTAGTTATAAGGCTAGAAAAGCTCACATGGAACTGGTAAAATACCATGAATTAACACCTAATATAGGTGATGTTATATACTATGTTAACACTGGTCAAGCTAAGTCCACTGGTGATGTACAAGTTAAAACTGATAAGGCTACAGGTAAGAGAACGATAAACATAAACTGTAAACATATTCCAGAGAGTATGTTAGAAGAAAATCCAGACCTTACCACAGACGAGTATAACGCTCCACGATACATCACAGCACTTAATAAGAAAATAGCACCATTATTGGTGTGTTTTAGTCGAGAGATACGTGACAGTATCACCATTGAAACTGTTAAGGATAGGAAACTTAAAGAATACGTTTTAAAGAGTAGGAATATGTTCACCGAGAATCAATGTAAATTGGTTAATAATCAACCGATTGATGATGTTGACCAAGATAGACTTATCGAAGATTTCATAACAATGGAAGATAAGGAAATTAGATTCTGGGATAGTGTGAATGAAGTACCACACCTTATGGATAAAACTATGTGGGAAGTAACACTACATGCTTATAAAGAACGTGAATTAAGTAAACGTAGAGATGCTATCAATGCTGAAAAGGTTATCCTTAATAGGGTATGTAAAGAACTGGAATTGAAGGATTTGAGTAATATTGAGCAGTATGGTAAACTACCTAAAGAGTTACTTAGAATTGCTTATGTGGATGTTAAGTCTGAGACTCTTAAGTCTAATACATGGGATGTTCAGTTAGCTGAATTGGGTATGATATTCAAGTATAAAGAGATTGCTGAAATTCGTGAGAGGTTCTACACTAAGGGACTTCTATACCTAACTAGAGATAGAAGTAAAACACCACTAACATATTGGAACAAATTCCTTGATAAAATCAGGGATAGTAGGTTCGACTGGTTAGAATCTAAGGATGTCCTTAACTACTGGATTGACACTGCGATAGGTATGGGTTACGATAGCTTCATGGAACTAGATGAAGAAGGTTTGTATGAACTATGGGTTAAGTGTTATGAATTGCACCCAATCGTAGGTAACGGTCTAAGTGAAATAGAGCGGTATGAAAACTATGGTAAAGTCAGTACTGATACTACATCCCTACATTCTGGTGATGATATTAGGGATGTAGTATCGTTAAATGATAGGGAAATAGATGAAGATTGGGGTTTTTAGTATACCCAGAATCCTAGTGGTCTGAAACTTAGATGTTTATTTAGGTTTTCTGACTCATTTGCGGCTCTCTCAAGTTGGGCTGTAGATGATAATCTACTTAACCTTTCATCCAATCTTTCTAATACGTACTTACGTTCTTCATTACCTTCACTGATAAGAGTTTCATAATCCATTGTACGTTCAGCTTCGGGAGGACCTACTATACCACCAAACTTACCTCTAGTTCTACCTAACGCTCGTTTAGCTTCAGCTACAAATAACTGTCTCACCAACGTCTTAGTGGGTGCATTAAAGTCTGCATAATCTAATTCGGCTAATGGTACTTCGTTAGGTAGTTTAATGATGTCTGGGTTATCCAATCTACATTCATCCACATTCTCTGGAGTTGTATCATAATAGTGATACCAAACTTGACAACCTGTCATATTAATAGAACTAGCGCCACCACCACCTATTCCGTGACCAAATGATAGTTTAGAACCAGGTGTTGACATTAGATGTAATAATCTCGTACCATTAGGTCCAGCAGTGATTTTATATGCCAATTCGCTACGTAGTATTCTATTCTTAAGGTTAAAATCTTGTGCGGTTAGTAGGATATCGTATGCTGGTGCAATGTAGTAACCACCTGAACCAGCACCACCACCACCACCCATACCACCAGAACCTAGTTGTCCATAACCACCACCGAAACCGTAGTCGATACCTGCATAGTTAGACATAAGTGCCATATCTATAGTAGGTGGAGTTAACCACAATACTTCGTTAATTTCTCTACCAGCAGGTATTTGGTAAACCTGTCTTCCAGCTTCTAATTCAACAAAATCTTTTTTTAATTCCCAAGGACCTCTAGCTTGGTGCCCGATTTGTTTAGAATAAGCATATGTGTATTGAGTCATAAGGTCAAAGGAGCGAACACTCATAGCGAATGCCATATCTGTCGTGGATACGTTCTCACCTAATAGTGATTGCCATTGGTGTTCGATTAACCATTCCTGTACGTACTGAGCGTAATCCTCAATAGCAATTTCCAATAGGGTACATAAGGTTTCATCTTTCAATTCGATGTTCCTTATCGGAGCACCCATTGTAGCCCTGAATTGATTAAATATTTTCTCTTTCTGTGCGTTTGATACTGCCATGGTGGTAGTGTTTAACTATAAATATCAAACTATAGGAGAAACCTTTCGCTTTCTCTATTACTGCATCTATATCAGCTATTATTCAATATTTTTTTAGTTAGTTCAAAACCTTCCTTAATCGTTTTGAATGCTCGGTCTGGAATAAGAATCTTTTGATTCACCAGAACTATGGGTACACTATCAGCACCACTGATTTCAACTATTCGTTTAAATTCGGTTTTATGCTTATCAATGTCAATGTCAATGTCAATGAATTTAATATTACCTTCAGTAAGATATTTCTTCATCTCATCACAGAATGGACATTTCTTCATAGTGTATAATCGTACCATATCCGTGAATATAGTGATAATTGATTAGAATGTCAATCATCTTCCATTACAAAGTCCATTACGTCTGATACGCTGTCATCACCATTAGTACCTATAATCTGGTTAATAATGTTCCTCTTCTTCTGTACGGTATACCACATTCTAGTAGTAATAGTATCTTCAAACAATTGGTAATACACATTAACCGTTTCCTCTTGACCAATTCTATAACATCTATCTTCAGCTTGCTCATTATTACCAGGCACCCAGTCGAATGAATTGAAGATAACTACAGTACCTTTGGTTAGAGTGATTGCCACCCCTGCCGACATGATATTACCAATGAATACCTTGGTAGCTGCGTTATTCTGGAATTTATCTACTGAGTCTTGTTTAGCAATCGTGTTCATGGAACCATTATGTCTAACACATCTCTTACCGAAATATTCGGCTAACTCATCTTGTTCATCCTTAAATGTAGTGAACACCACAACTTTCTGACCCTCCTCAATAGCTGTCTCTACCATTTCGATAGTGTTTTCAATTGCTGACATAGCTATAAATTTCCTAAGTAGTATAACTTCGACCAAATCTTTATCTGGCGTACCTTTCTTCTTTCTAACTTTACGTTCCGCTAAATATTCTTCCCATAGGTAATTATATTCGGTTCGTTGTGTTGCTGTTAGTTCGTAATGGTGTGGTGTTACAATCTTAGGTGGCATATCCAATACTTCAGTCTTAAGTCTACGCATAAGGTAATTCCTAGACCTAATTGATAATTCGGATAGATTAGACTCACCATTAGCTATTAATATCTTTTGGGTACCTTTAGGTGTTTTCTTGTAAATAGTCTTACCATCACAATACCGTTTAGTATAGAATGGGTAGTTATCGGCTAGAGGACTTTTAATTAACTTTAAGAGGTTAAAAAAGTCTTTAGGTCTGTTGGCAATGGGTGTACCAGTTAATAACCATACACATGCCGTTAACGGGTTTTTAGCTAGTTCACCAACTATTGCACCACGTTGACTGTTATGGTCTTTAACCTTATGAGCCTCATCGATAATTATGTGTGAACAATTCTCATCGTAAATATCCCTCACCCAAAATTCGATTTCATTCCTTTCCTTCTTAGTCTTTGGTGTTAAAGTATGGTAATTCTTTAATATATCAAAGTTGATAATCATCCACTTAGCCGAGTTCCATTGGTATCCATTCATAACTGCAATGTCAGTCTCACCGAACATCTCAATTTCACGCTTCCAGTTAATCTTGGCTGACGCTGGGCACACAATTAATATCTTATCAGCACCAGATTCTAATGCCGCGATAATAGTTTGGTAAGTATTATGAGTTACAATACCATGATTTAAGGTAAATAATTCATCATCAGCGTCAACTTTAATACAGACACTATCACCATCACCAATAGATTCGATATTTTTAATATATCTACCTACCTTATATTTTTGTGGTGGGTTATACTCGTCAGTCTTCCGCTTAAGTCGGAATGGGTTTATATGATTTGAGAATTTAATGTTGAGTCTATAAGCTTTTTTACAGATAACCTTAGTACCGTCAGGTTTCTTATATGAACCTATTTTGTCCCTCATTCTAACAATACCACCAAGACTGTGGACAATCTCAGCAATATCATCAGCAAGTTGCTTGGATACCGTACAATATTCCGTACTGACGAATATCCCTTTATTAGACTTAGCACAATAACCATCAGTATCCATGAGACCCTGAAGAATTGAAATCCTGTCTTCAACGGATGAGTATTTATAGATATCTGGTATAAATTTAGTGTGAGAAAGGATTCCATTCAATTTAAGTCTAATAATTTCTTTTCTTAACGTATTAACTGCATTTTTCTTAATATGACCACCACCCAAACTCACACCTAATAGGTAAGGGTTTATTGGTAACATATCATAACCCTCAAATTCTATTGGTTGTACTATTGGTATCTGCCATTTGTTTTGACCGTTCGATTGTTTATAAAAAGTTTTAAATTTATAAACTTTATCTTTATTATGACCAACACCTTTTTGTTCTAACTCTAAATCTTTATCTAACATTTGTTCAACGGTTATATTTGAATACCTAGCAGGTCTATTTTTATTATTCACACTACCATTATTAGATGTTACCGTCCACATATGTTCTTTACAACAAGTAGTAGAGTAACCATCATTAAACGTTATCTTAAATAATTCTTTTTTAGGTTGCGGATAAACCGCAGTTACTTTGGTTTTCTTACCATTAGAACCTATGACATAATCACCAACCGCTAAATCACCCATTTTAACTTTACCTGTAGGACAATACACTAATTCTGAGGTACTTACACATTTACCTAACCCCATATCATCAGCTAAGATTGCGCCATTCCTACTCAATAGAAACTTAACACCATCAATTTGGTGGTCGTAAGGCTTTCTACCCATAATATCCAATGCAGTGTATTTGGTGAAATCTACTTCAACATCCACTGGTGTGTAGTAAGGGTCTTCCATGACTTGTGTCTTAGGAATCCAATACATACTATTCTCTTTCTGATTCTTTTTTAATTTACCGTATACGTGATACGATTTATCGGTATCAGCCAGAATGAAACCGAAATACATCCTTTCGGGTACAAATGATAGGTTGTACTTAGTCTTTAATTCTTCACCTATGTAGGTGGATATCCCTATCACCCTATTAATTAATGCAGGGTCTCTATCCCAATTATTGATAATATACACCTCTTGGGTATTGGTTAGTGCCAACTTACCCTTACTCTTAAGTTCGTTCTTCATATTCTGGAGATACGGGTTCCGTCCTTCATATATGCCGAGCAAGCTTAAAGCTTTCCTTCCTTTGATTTTACTTAAGTCCATAATTACTAGTTAAATATAACGAAAAGTAATATAAAAATCAAGTGTTTCGCGGCTTTAATAGGTATTGAGATATTTATCTAAAAAAGGATATGGCAAGACCGAATAAGATAGTACCAATTAAAAGGAATAGTATGTTTTTCTCACAAGAAGATTATGAACTTGAGGTTTCGTTAGGTAGAGAATCGTTGGAAGGTGATGGTGCGTTCACTATTGTCTTGTATCGGATAGATAGAATTATGACTATAGCCGATGAATATGGTGAGAGTAGGAAAGGTGAGGTGGTATATAAAATTCCCATTGAACTTAATGTAATGCCTATACTTGATGAATCTGAAAATATGACTTTCAATGCGACTGCTGGTACCCTTAGAGACGAACAAGATGGTAATATAATGTTTGTGGTATACCAAGCTCATTTGACTGAATTAGACGTTGAAATTACCTATGGAGATTATGTTGGGTACATGGTGGATGAAACTAGTATGCGATTTTATAGTGTTACCAACCCTAATTATAAGAACTACGATAACCCTCACACAATTATGGGTTATAAAGCTGCTTACAGAGTGATTAAATGTGCGCCAGTAGACGAAAACGAATTTACATCTGAATAATGCCAAAAGGATTTAGAAAACAAATTAAACTTACTTCCCAACATGTGGGGGTGGAACGTAGACAGGAGTTATTGGATGATATAGCTGATAGTAACGGATTCCTACCTCAAGGTGTGGGTATCAAGGATATGGACGTAACCTTTGTCGACTTCGTTAAGGAAAAACTTAAAATAGAAATCGATGGAGAACAAGTACCTGTAATATTTTTAACCATCCAAAGATATACCGACTTTACCAAAATATGGAAGTTTGTAGATGAATATAAAAACATTAAGATGCCTTTCATAACAGTAGTTAGGAAGCCAGATATCCAGAAAGGTACCAATCAAGCTGGATTAGCCAACATACCAGGACACCAACATTGGTCTTACTATAAAGTCCCAACTAATGATGGGGCTAGAATTGGTATGGATATCTACAAGATTCCACAACCTACAGCAGTAGATATTACCTACGAAGTAAGATTCTTTAGTAATAAGATGTCAGATGTGAATGTAATTCATAATAAGGTGCAAAGGGAATTTAATGCAATTCAATCGTATATCTACCCTAAAGGGCACCCAATGCCTGTAACTTTACCTACAGTCACCGATGAGAGTAATGTAGAAGATTTTGAGAATAGACGCTTCTACATTCAAGCTTTCGAGATGTTGTTGGCTGGTTACATTTTAGATGAAGAAGATTTCGTAGTTCAACCTACGATTAATCGGGCGATGGTATTAAGTGAAATTGCAGTTGACCCATCTGATAATCAGATTACTGGTAATCAGAATACTAGAACACCAGTAATTAGAAATCAAGGTAGTGTTATTATTCGTAATAGTGTTGGTAACCTAATTGTTATAACTAATTGTAATACTAGTTATGTGGTTGGGAATACCCAGATTATAAACTCTGGAGCTACATTCAGCATTAGTGTACCAGCAACTAGTGGTTACACTTTAGAGAACATTATTAATTACGATAGTGATGGTAGTCCAGTACTTACACCTGCTATGGTTGGCTTCACCGCTACAACCTGTGAACCAGTTACAATTACTAATTCTGGGGCTACCTATTCAGTTACTGTTGTTTCAGGTGGTTTATTGGTTTTACCTAATATTGAAGTAACTGATTCAGATGGTTCAACTTATTTTCAACCAAGCGTAACCGATGTAGTGTGTACACCACAGGTACAAGAGATGTTCATCCAGTTCGGTTTTCTAATTGGTGATGACCAGACGGGAGACTTGACCATTGATGCAGACAATGCAGGTACTTTTACATCTACTTCTGACGATGGAAGTAGTGGTACAATTACATTCAGCATTAATAGTGGTGCATTTGCAGCATTCGTTAATCCTACCGTATTAGGTATCGGTGATACAATAGCAGCAAATAGGACGATTACAACGGGCTTAGGCTTTGCTAAAATAACAGGAACTTATGTCTAAACGCTTCACATATTGGAACAGTTTTGCTTCTGCTCCATCGTCCAGTTATATCTTAGATAATATAACATCATCAGCATCATACGCTGTATCATTTTCCAGATATTTAAAGGCTTCTTACGTAGGTAGCCCAGTAGTTAGATTAAGAATGTCGAGCAATGGTAATCAGGAATTTGATTTCACACCCGAAGAACTAACTGATGGCACTGCAACTGGACTATCTAATGGAGGTCTGGGTATAGTTACACGAGTTTATAATCAAGTCAATGGAACATTTTTCTTTGACTTAATAGCCAGCAGGCAAGCTAATATGATTGTTGGTGGAGTACTTGTGGTGGATGTCAACGGGAAAGCCTCAATAG
>Ga0105053_10010773_pt1 | contig 11324 bp, 3 predicted proteins | sample BON01_FD_78093 | JGI IMG/M metagenome (GOLD analysis project Ga0105053, IMG submission 78093) | Freshwater microbial communities from Lake Bonney liftoff mats and glacier meltwater in Antarctica - BON-01 | ecosystem: Environmental > Aquatic > Freshwater > Ice > Glacier meltwater | place: Lake...
CCCATCGAAATCTTTCATGATAAGCTTTAATTTTCCGTCTGACTCTTTACGAAGTTTTGTGTTGGTACTAAGGTTTCCTACTACAAAATCTATGTCGCCATCTTTATCGAAATCTCCCGCCGTTACTCCTCTCCAAAAACCCTTGAATTCTTCCAGTCCATTTTTGGTTCTAGTGAGTTTTCCTTTGTTATTTTCAAAGATTTCAATACCCATCCAATCGCCAATTACGGTTAAATCTTGGTCGCCGTCTTGGTCAATATCAGCCCAAATGGCATCCGTTGTCATACCAATGTCTCTAAGGTCTGGTGCAAGTGTAGTGGTTTTATCTGCAAACTTCCCTTTTCCATTATTTACCAATAAATAGGAACGCGGCGATTTGCCATAGTTATAGCCGACCACTCGGCCACCAACAAATAGATCAATGTCACCGTCTTTGTCATAATCCATCGGTTTAACGCAAGATTTGTTGTCAAACATTGGCGGTAAATCCGAAGTTGATTTTGTAAAATTGCCTTTACCGTCATTTAGATACAGGCGGTCAAACTGCTGTATCATTTCGCCGTAAAATTCATTTCCACCACTCACTACATAGAGATCATTGTCATTGTCACCATCGGCATCAAAAAATACGGCATCTACGTCTTCAAAAATTGAATCCTCGACGAAAACAGGTTGCTTCACCTTGTCAAATCCATTTGTTTTCTGAATATAGATTTCACCTTTTTGATATTTAGCTCCACCTACATAAAAGTCTTCAAGGCCATCGCCATTTACATCGCCCACAGCCATTTTGGGGCCTTCTATAGAAACTTTAAAAGGGATTAGAAGCTCACGACTAAAATCGTAATAAATATTTTCCTCATGTTTAAAAGGAATTTTAAATACCTCCGTTATTTCTTCAAATAATGCAACGGCTGGTTTGAAAAATTCATATCCTTTTACCTCGATAGTAGCATCGTTTTGGTCTAATACTAGCGTCTCATTAATGGTAGGATTTTTAATGATTTGCATTTTTTCATTTTCCCAAATCACAATAATGGAATCTATATTTTCTTGCTTTCCAATTCCAAAAAGAAGACTTGGCTCTACTGAACTTAGAAACCCACGCGTTGGAATAAGCTGCTGTAATTGTTGATTATCTTTTGTTTTAAGAATAACCTTAGCTCCAATCCCAAAAGTATTTTTATCGTTCCCTTTAAATTTGAACTTGATAAAGTTGTTTTTGAGCAATTCACGGCTGTTATTTATGTAAATGCTGGCTGGTTCGTTTAAATTATTCGTAATAAGGTCAAGGTCGCCATCGTTATCCAAATCGGCATAAGTAGCACCATTCGAAATCCCTTTTTCTTCAAAACCCCATGCAATAGATTTGTCTTCAAAACGCAAATCTTTACTTCCTTTATAAAGGTAATTATGCCATTTTCCACTTGGCATCATGTCTATGGCCTCTTGATCTAATTCATGCGATGTTGGTAAGTCGTAATGCAATGAATCACCAACCACAAACTTCAAATAATCTAAATCATTAGGTCGACGTAAAATGCCATTCGAAATAAAGATATCTTTCAGACCATCACCGTCATAATCTGCCATCAATGTACTCCAGCTCCAGTCTGTAGCCATCACGTTTGATGAAGGAGCAATGTCTATGAATTTTTGCCCACCCATGTTCAGCTGTAGACAGTTTCGGCTGTATTGATTGAAATAACCGAATTGTAACTTGTAGAAATATATATCCAAGGGGTCCTCACCTACAGACGATTTTTCCACGGTTTCATCTTCTGGAAACATATCCAATGTCATGATATCTTGGTAGCCATCATTATTGATATCAGCGATATCATTGCCCATTGAAAAGCGACTTAAGTGTGCAAAATGATCTTTTACTTCTTCTTTAAATGTACCGTTTTGTAGATTTATGTAGTAATAATCGTCTTCATGGAAATCGTTGCTTACATAAATATCCATCCAGCCATCGTTGTTGATATCCGCAATAGAAATACCCAAGCCATAACCCATGGCAGCCTGATAAATACCCGCTTCTTCACTTACATTAATAAACTTTCCATTCTCATTTTTGAGCATGTAGTCGCCCGCTTCATTATCTTTTAAGCTGCGAGTGTTTACACGATTATAAGAGCGTGAATTATGCACTGCGTGATTTAGTAAATAACAATCTAGGTCGCCATCTTTATCGTAGTCAAAAAAGGCGGCTTGCGTAGCAAATCCTGTAAAGTCAAGACCGTATTCGTTGGCTTTTTCAGTGAAAGTTAAGTCACCGTTATTAATATATAATTCATTGGAGCCTTCTAGGCCTTTGTAATTTCCAACGGCAGAAACATAAATATCCAGAAATCCATCGGAGTTTACATCAGCCATTGTTACTCCCGTTTTCCAGTCGGAATAACCACCTATTTCTGCTTTTTCAGAAATGTCTTCAAATTGTGGTTTGCCATTAACCACACCTTTGTTAAGGTATAATTTGTTTTTTCCTTGATTAGATACGAAGAAAAGGTCTGTCAATCCATCATTATTAATATCACCTGAGGCCACTCCACCGCCATTATAGAAATAGAGGTAATCCAGTATGTTAAAACCTGGGGTTTCTATGATGGTATTAGCAAAATCTATTTTAGAATCTTCAACAGATAGTTTTGTAAATAATGCGTCTTCCTTCTGATTACAAGAAGCTATTAAAATGCTCGTTAGCAGTATGAAACCACTTACTTTTATAATTGATTTCATCTTATTTTTTAAAACTAAAAACTTGTACGTTGTCATTATTTTTCGCTAAAACAATAATTTCCTGATTCTTGCTTGTCTTCACTTTTTGCATTTTCCTGACTTGCCCAATGGTTCTAAAGCCGGAATCTTTGGATTTTAGAACGGTGAATTTCCCTTTCCCTTTTCCTTTTAAAAACAAACCATAATTGGTGTCAAATCGTCCCCATTCTGGTAGTACATCGAAGAAATTACCAGTTAATAGCAGGTCTGTTATGCCATCCTTATCAAAGTCGCCACTTTCTATGGCTTCAATGCTTGAGAACTGAACTTCGGTTGGTAAGTTTTCAATTGTAAAGTTTCCCTTTCCATCGTTTATCATTAAAACAGAACTTGTGGTTACAATCATCTTTTTGGTTACACCCTTCATTTGTTCTTCATTAAAAAGTTCATCAATAGTCTTGTTGGCGTAATCAGTGTATTTCACAAACTTCTGTTTTATCGTAGGTAAAGCCCTTTGGATTTCTCCTTTCAATACCATCGGATACGTTTTCCCATCCTCTGTGATACAAGTGATAATTTGCTCAGTAATACCATTTCTATCAAAATCATTCACGTATAAATAAGCAGGATTTTCTACCGTAGCTTTGATTTTGAAGTTTTCTCCGATATTTCCAAAAACAAAGTCTATATCTCCATCTTGGTCAATATCAATTGGTTTAATGGTGTTCCACATGCCCTCGGAATGGGGTATGTCTGTTCCCGTTTCTAAAATATTTCCTCTGATATTTTTAAAAACTTTTATGGTGCCCCAATCTTGAGTTACAATTAAATCCTCGAATCCATCTTTGTCAATGTCACTCCAAACGGCATCTGTTACCATTCCAAGGTTTACTATATCAGGGAAATAGCGTTTTGATTGGTTTTTGAAAGCACCAGTGCCATCGTTGATATATAAATTACTAGATGGATTTAATCCAAATTTGCCTGAAATCATACGACTTCCCACAAATAAATCTATGTCGCCGTCTTTGTCAAAATCACTTGCCGTTACACAAGATCCATTTTCATAAATGGAAGGAAAACGAGTGTCTCTTTTTAGGTTTCCCTTACCGTCGTTTATATATAATAAGTCGTGTAATTCGGCAGCATTTTCTAAGAATTCATTACTGCCTGTTACCACGAATAAATCTAAGTCTTTGTCCCCATCTGCATCGAAGAAAACGGCATCTGTATTTTCTGTCGTTACATCCATTGAGAAATCGGCTTGTTTCGATTCTACAAATTTCCCATTTGTTTGTTGAATGAAAAGTTGCTTTAATTGGCCTGCTGCTCCACCTAGATAAAGGTCTTCAAGACCATCTCCGTTTACATCTCCAACAGCCATTGCAGGCCCTTGTGTAGAATATTTGCGTTTAAGAAGCACATCTCTGTCATAGTCTATAAAATTACTTTCGTGATGTAAATAATTTAGTGTACTTGTGGTGATGTCCTTAAAATATCCATTATTTTTGATAACTGAATAGACGAATGTACGGTCGGCATTTGAATTGTCTAAAGTCAATACTTGATTTGCCTTCGGGTTTTTCAGGACTTGCACCTTATCGTCTGTCCAAAGTATATGTAATGAATCAATAGTTGCATTTTCTCCTAAGCCAAAGACCATTTGATGGTCACTTGAAGATTGAAAGCCTCTATTAGGCATTTGCTGTAGTACTTTAATGCCATTATTTTGGAATATTGTAACCTTGGCTCCAATACCATTTAAGTTCTTTGCTGTACCTCTTAATTTTACAGTTAGGTAATTATTTTTAGACACTTCATTGGTTTTGTTTTTATAAACAGAAAGTGGTGCGTTTACGTTGTTCACCACCAAGTCTAAATCCCCGTCATTATCTAAATCTCCGTAGGCAGAGCCGTTTGAAAATCCGGGTCCTTCTAATCCCCAACTCTTTGAATAATTTGTAAATTTCAAATTCCCTTCGTTTTTGTAGGCATAGTTAGGGATAGGCACAGAGGCTATTTTGTCAATAAACTCTTTTGAGTTAAATGATTGTCGTGTGATTACCTTTTGCATTGTATTTTTATCACCCAAAAACTCTACAAAATCTTGGTCTGTGAGGTCTTTTGCAATGCCATTGGCCACGAAAATGTCCTTTAAACCATCGTTGTCCATGTCAAAAATTAATGCTCCCCAACTCCAATCTGTGGCGTGAACACCTGCAAATTGCCCTATTTCACTAAATGTATCGTCTCCATTATTTAGTTGAAGGTTATTACGCATGTATTGATGCCAAAAGCCCTTTTGCTTTTTTAATTCTACTAAATTATATCCTTCAAAAACGCTTGTTGTTTTTAGCCTTCTGTCATCGGCAGGTAACATATCTGTTACAAAAATATCTAATAAACCATCATTATTTATATCTGCAATATCTGCTCCCATTGAGCTAAGGCTGGTATGGGGCATTTCATTTTCAAGTTGGTCTTTGAATGTGCCGTTCTGTTGATTTATATATAAGTAATCACGCTCATAAAAATCATTTGAAATATAAATATCAGGCCAGTTGTCATTGTTTACATCTCCGATTGTTATTCCTAAACCAAAACCAATTAAACTGGCATAAATACCAGACTCTTCTGATACGTCTGTAAATTTTAATCCTTGCTCACTATCATTTCTAAACAACTTATCCCCGCCTAATTTATCTCGGGTTTCTCGAAGATTCATATATCCTAACTTATCAATAGGCGTAAAGCTGTTATTAAGTAAATACATGTCTAAATCGCCGTCACGGTCATAATCAAAAAAAGCAGCATGTGTTGAGAAACCACCATCTTCTAAACCCGCCTCTTTTGCCTTTTCTATGTAGTGTGGAATGCCGTTTTTTATTCCTTGATTGATGTATAGTTGATTACCTCTGTCGTCTCTACTACCCGAATTACAAACATATATATCCATCAGCCCATCCCCATTGATATCGGCAAAGGTTGCACCGGTTGACCAAAACTTCTTATCTGTTAAACCGGCATTTACTGTAATGTCTTCGAATTTGAAATCGCCTTTGTTTAAGTAAAGTTTGTTTTCTTCAAAGTTGGATGTGACAAAAATATCTGATAGTCCATCATTATTTACATCGCCTATAGCTACTCCACCGCCATTGTAAAAATTACGATAGTTAAAGATATTGAAATCATCTTTTTCAAGACTCCGGTTTACAAAGTCTATGCCCGTTTGTTCAGCACTTAATGATTCAAAAAGTGTTGGTTCTGACATATTGCATGATGTCAAAAATAATGTAAATAGGGAACAAACGATTAAAACCTGTTTCATTTTTAAAGTTTTTACGAAAGTAGTTTAAAAATAAAAAGGCAGAACCATAAATGGAACTGCCTTTCTATTATACAGTTGAATAAATTAATACCCAGGGTTTTGCTTCAATAATGGGTTAGCATCAATACGAGGCTGAGGAATTGGGAACAATTCTCTTGTTTTATCAAGATTCTTCATGAATTTTCTTTCCTTAGAAAAGGTGCCAAAACGAATCATATCGTTTCTTCTCCATCCTTCCCATGCCATCTCACGTCCCCTTTCAGCAAGAATATTTCCTGCTGTAACGGTAGTCAAAGGAGTTACTAAAGAACGAGTTCTGATTGCGTTTACGTCAGTTAAAGCTTCACCTGCTTTTCCTAACCATAGAGCTGCTTCAGCACGCATAAGCAATGCGTCTGCCAAACGGAAGAAAACGTAGTCGTTATCTTGATCACCATTCGGGTTGTTACGTTGAATTTCGTATTTCCTAGAGCGAGCACCAGCTACTTGGTATACTGCATCGGCATCAGTCATTTGATCTTTTTCCCAATCTGCAACGAACGCTAACGGAGCACCTTTGGCATCTTTTAATTCAGCACCAGATGCTGAATACTGCTGGCCTACTAACCACATGGCAGAACGGGCATCCGTTTTGTCAAATGAGTTGTAAAAGTCAGCTAATGTACAGAAACCATTCCAAGGAGCATTTCCTAAACCATACGTTTGTTGGTTCGCATAGTGTAATGTTCTCATGTGAAAGTTCAAACCACCTGCTAAGCTTTTATCAAAAGGAATATTGAAAATTGCTTCTCCAGAACCTTCGTTTGAAGTAGTAAAGTTTGCTAAAGTAGTTGAAGATAACGAATAGCTGTTTTTCGAATTGATAACTAAGTTAATCATATCATACGCTTTTTGCCACTCAGGAGTGCCATTATAGACGCTAGCATTTAAATAAACTTTCGCCAATAGCATTCTAGCTGCATCTTGATTCATACGGCTATATGCTTTACCAGCTGGTAAACTTGGAATTGCTTCGGTCAATTCTTTCACAAGGAAAGCATAAACTGCTGCACGTGGTTGTGTACCTGCGTTAGTAGATGTTTCCGTAGAAATTGGCACATTACCAAATGCATCTACTGCCATGAAGTAGTAAAATGCTCTAACGGCTCTTAGCTCATCTACTGCAGCCTTGTTATTGCTAACTACTGGAATAAGCTTATTTACTTGTGCAATGTTACCAAAGATATAACCCCACATACCGTTTATCGGGCCATGATTTGGAGTCCAGGTATGGCGAGAATACGCCAACCAGTCACCGTTGTCAAACCAGTCACCACCACGAGTAGGGACAATAAGTTCGTCAGAAGATGCTTCACTTGGGTTAAACCAATCCCATGTAATTCCTCTCATTCCTGAGTAGGCTGGCCCTAAAGCTGCCGCTACTTGAGCGTCAGATTTTAAAAATTGATCTGCAGGAATAGCGTCATAGACTTCTTCCGTTAGGTCGGTACAGGCAGTAAGTGTAGCTACCGAAGCAACCAAACCTATTGAAAGTACTTTGATGATATTATATTTGAATTTTTTCATATTATTTTTTAAACATGTTAAATTATGAGTTTAACTAATTAGAATGTCAAGTTTACACCTGCTGTAAGAATACGAGTCTTATAGTACGTGTTACGAATATCAATACCCGGAGCGGCGTTTCCAATACTTAAGTTTTGACTTACTTCTGGGTCCACACCTTTATACTTAGTAAACAACGCTAGGTTATTTCCTGATATAAAGAAATTTGCTCGGTTTACAACTTTTCCACCAGTAGGTAATGTGTAACCTAAACGAGCATTTTGTAATCTTACAAAGTCACCACTCTCCACGTAATAGTCCATTGACACGGTTCTTGAGTCATTTACTTTGGTTGTTAAAGTTTCAACAAGTCCATTTGATTCTGCCAAACGACCATCCTGACGTCCTAGTAATAAACGATTAGTGTTCATTACTTTTCCACCTAAAGCGGTTTGAAGCATAAATTGCAAGTCAAAGTTTTTATAACGGAAACTATTTGTTAAACTACCAACAAACTTAGGCGTTGGGTTTCCAATGTAAGTACGGTCATTATCGTCTACTTTACCATCATTGTTTAAGTCAGCAAAAACGTACTGTCCGTCGTCTCCAACACTTGTTACTTTGTAACCGTAGAATACACCTACTTGATAACCTTGTTGTAAAACAGAGAAGTTTACGGCAGATGTACCACGTATAAAGTCTCCTAAGCTAGAACCCAAAAATACTTGATCGGGAGCTGCAAAATCTGCGTTTTTCAAACTTGTGATTTTGTTCTCATTGAATGAACCCGCAAAGGTTGAGCTAAAGTCAAAATCCTGCTTAGTTACCCATTGATATGAAGCTGTAATTTCCACACCACGGTTTTGCATACTTCCAATATTCGCAAGAATAGTAGGGAATACATAACCTTTTTCTTGTGGGGCATTTACTCTATAAAGTAGGTCATTGGTGTTACGAGTGTACCAATCAATGGCACCTTGTAGTTTACCATTCCAAAGTGTATAGTCTAAACCTACACCATAACTTTCGTTAACTTCCCATTTCAAGTTAGGGTTTGGATTAGATTGGATTGCATACGCAGGTAAGAATGAACCAGTAGCACCGTCATAATAAGAACCAGATGGGCCGTAGAAAGATTTAGATAATAGAGGAGCAATACCTTCAGAGTTACCTACACGACCCCAGTTAGCACGAAGTTTTAAGTTTGTAACTACAGTATTTCCTTTTAAGAAAGCTTCTTCAGACAATGCCCAACCTACAGACATAGACGGGAAGAAACCCCACTTATTATTATCTCCAAATTTAGTAGAGCCATCTCGACGTAAATTAATAGTAGTGAAATACTTATCGGCTAAGCTGTACTGTGCACGACCAAAGAACGACACTAATTTATAATTGTTTTTGTAAGAACCAATAAAGCCTGGATTCGAACGAATACCTAAACCAGTTCCAATATTGTCTGCTCCTAAAATATCTGTCAAGAAATTGTTGTTCGAAACACCAAAACCATCAGATGTAACATCTTGGTACTGATAACCTGCTAATAAGCCTAATTTACTTTTCGTAGTAACTTGCTTTGAATAATTTAAAGTAGTTTCAATCTGATTATCTAAAACTGAACCTAGACCTCTATATCCAGAGTTTCCTGAAAATCCGTTTAAAGGAATATTAGTTTTTGAGTTTTGGAAGGCAGTGATATTGGTAGATTGTGTACGTGTTGTACCGGCAACTTTAAAAGTCAAATCATCTGTTATAAGATAACTTGCTTGAACGTTTGCCATTAAGTCAGAGATTCTCTCCTTTTGGCTTCTGTTTTCTACCACTGCTAAAGGATTGAAGTTAGCGAATGTACCTGGCTCTTGGAAATATGAACCATCTGCATTATATATCGGGTCTGTTGGACGAGCATTTACTGCTAAACCATTTGCCATTAACTGTGCAATGTCAGCGTTTGTTTGAGATGCAGAGAAGTTAAACGCCATTAATAATTTATCATTCAGAGCTTTTGAGTCTAAATTTAAACGAGCATTTAAACGTTCTTTGCCAGAACCAATAAGTGTACCAACTTGGTCTAAATAACCAATAGACGCACGGTAAGAGCTCTTATCTGATCCTCCAGAAACACCAAGATTATGGTTTTGCGTAGTAGCTGTTCTTGTAATAACGTCTAACCAATTTGTGTTAGCACCATTATCAGTAAAGCTTTGATTGTATTTAGAAGCTGCAGATCTAAACTGAGGGCCGTCCATCATGTCTGGACGTTGTGAGATACTTTCCGTACTGAATGATGTATTAATATCTACAGTTGGAACACCTGATTTACCTCTTTTAGTCGTTAATATAATTACACCGTTTGCACCACGTGCACCATAAATCGCTGCTGAAGAGGCATCTCTAAGTACATCAAATGTCATGATGTCATTAGGGTTTACGTTTTCAATAGGAGCACCTACTACACCATCTATTACATACAGTGGAGAAGAACCTGCGGTTAACGAACCTGTACCTCTCAAACGTACCGTAGGAGCTGCGTTAGGATCACCACTACTTTGTGTAATAACCAAACCTGCTACTTTTCCTGCAGCTGCTGCCAAAGGATTAGTATTTAGACCTACGTTAAAATCCTTTGCACCTAAACTTGTAACTGTTCCAGAAATCTCCTTTCTTTTTTGAGTTCCGTAACCCACTACTACAATCTCTTCTAACGATTGAGTATCGTCCGCAAGAGTCACGTTGATCATTTTTCTGTTGTTTACAGCAATTTCCTGAGAAATTGTTCCAACAAAACTGTATACTAACGTTCCATTACTTGGAACATTTGATAGAGAATAGTTACCTTCTATATCGGTTGCTGTGGCATTACTAGTGCCTTTTAATTGAACGGTTACGCCAGGTAATCCGTCACTTTTTGAGTCAATTACCTTTCCTGAAACAGAAATGCTTTGGGAAAACGCGGTTAAGGAAATAATTGAAAGTAAGAAAGTGTTTGCCATCAGACGTGACAAGAACTTTTTGCTATTCAATAGCTTTCCTAGGCTCAATTGGTAGAGCTGATTCATCATAGGTTTATATTTAAGTTTAAAAAGTATTTTCAATTTCAACATTTTCACTATTCATAGAAATAGTAATTATTCTAATTTAGTGACCAAACTTACAAAATGATGTAGTCAGTTTCCAAGTATATGCATCTTAATAATTGCATTTATTTAAGAAATAATATTCGCAAACGATTGCAAAACGCCGCAATCGTTTGCGGAAATTGCACTGAATAGGATTTTTAATTGATTTTATTTAGAAATCCAAGAAATATTGAGAAACGCTTGAAATAAAGCGTTTTCAAATTATTAAGGTTTTATAAAGCGAATTAGAACTTTAAAAAATGAGTTTTCTTAAATCAGATTCAAAAAGGAGAGAGATTGGATTATTTTAAGCATTCTCTGAAGTTAATTCCTTTGGAATAGTGCTGACAAAGATACCGCCTGCCAGCAGAAGTATTCCAGCTAATATTAGGGCATTTTGTGGGTCTCTATTTAAAAACTTTTGATAGATAATTGGAAAAGTAAATGTTTCTATCAGCATAGGAATGACAATGAATAAATTAAAAATACCCATATAAACCCCAGTTTTATCAGACGGAATAATTTTAGAAAGCATTACGTATGGATTACCCATCATACTAGCCCAAGCTAAACCTAGACCAACCATAGGTATTAAAATGTGCCATTTA
>Ga0105053_10010776_pt1 | contig 11323 bp, 18 predicted proteins | sample BON01_FD_78093 | JGI IMG/M metagenome (GOLD analysis project Ga0105053, IMG submission 78093) | Freshwater microbial communities from Lake Bonney liftoff mats and glacier meltwater in Antarctica - BON-01 | ecosystem: Environmental > Aquatic > Freshwater > Ice > Glacier meltwater | place: Lake...
CTGATGAGGCGCGCCAATCAACATAATAGCCACCGCCCACACCCCATTGCGTGTGTTTGCGGCGCCCAAGGGCAGTCTTTCCGGTCCTAGCTGGACGTATTGCCAAGCCCATCGTTGATACAACCGCCGTCACTGTCCTCTCCCAATTCAGCTGCATCGCCCGCGCGATTGATGATATGCACTACGCCGTCAACACTGGCGCGGCAGATTGGACACCTCTCGTCCACGCGGGCACAGCAGCCCATGCACATGCAGAGATGACCGCAAGGCTGAAGGATTGCTGCGCGCACGAGGTGGCGAGGGCAAGGCGACAATGACGTGAGCAGGGCAGGGAGCGGGGAAGGGGGAATGACCCACGCGAGCTTGGAGGGCACCTTGTCCTCACCGCTTGCCAACTCGGACAGGCAGACAGAGCAATTTGCCCGAGTTTTGCTGTCGCTGCGGCCGGGCTCAAAAATGCGCTCCAACCGCAGAATATCTTGGCCCCGAATGAGAACGTCGTCGGTGACTGTTACCCCCTGCTACAGATGCCTCTTGCTTTGGTGAGGCAATGCAGTGCCGATCGACGTTGTATCGGCGGCACACTTGACTCGCAACGCACGCGTGATAGAACAAGCACATATACGCGGTCGAACCCGGAAGGTGCAGGAAGACGACTTGCATGGCTCTCACCAAGAACTCCTTGTTGATACAGGAGTCCAGCGACAGGAAAATCTGCCTTGCCATCTATCCCCATGGCAGCCACTGTGAGCACATGAACATCACAGCAACGAAGGCAACAAAGCAGCTGCCACGGCATATAACATGCACCTTCTGAGGAGAATCAGATGTCTCGCTGATGAGAATGACAACATCATGGCGATCTGTTGAGAGCAGCTGTCCTCCGGGATGGCGCAAGCCTTCTGGCGTATTGATGAGGCCGGACGCATCAATATGCACAGTGCCTTCGCCAGCAGGAAAACAGTCTATCCGGCTTTCGAAAAAGTCTACCAGAGGCAAGAAGCCAGCAGCCGAGAAACACGTTACGACATCGGGGCTTCGGAAGCCAAGATATGCAGAGTGTCTTCGCCAGTAAAAAACTAGTCAATCCGGCTTTCCAAAAAGTCCACCAAGAAGCCCGCAGCCGGGAATAACGTGAGGACATCGGGGTTTCGGCAGGCCAAAGGTTGTTTTGCCAATCTGGCTTGGATTCAATGGGTGTGTGAAAATGATGGAGGGAACGCAGGCTAACCAGTGGCGCCGACGTCGACCAATCCAAGGCCTGGCAACTTCTTTAGCCCCCATGTCACCTCAGCGGTGCAGGGGTGAGTAGTATTAAAAGCCAGGCGGACAACCCGTCCTCCTATGCGTGGCGCGTAGTGAGGTTAGTTTCAGGGGGCCGCCAGATAGCGAACCCATTGCAGTAGCAATTGCCTACCGTCTGTAAGAGTCGGCGACTGGACTGTAATTGTCAGTTTTACAGAGTTCACTTGATGTTGCGAGGGACTGTGAGGGCCTCCTCTACCACGCGCACCAGGTCGTGCGCCAGCAGTGGCCTCACTGATCCGATCTCGCACGCTCTGCCCGAGGAGCTGAGTAATCACGAGGGCAAGTGCTGCGTGAATGCGGGGAGCAGGCCTGTAGAGTGGTGGGGATGTAGCCAAACAAATAAGCGAGATAATGATGCAATGTCTATGCAAATCTGGAGGTTGGCATATGTCTTACAATATAAAGAAAACAAATCCCAGCCAGGTGCAGAGGCACAATATCAGTGTGACACTTCCTAATCGGCATGTCTGCAAGGGCGCCTCTCACTCACGCCTTCCAGCCCAACAAAGTACATGTAAGTCGCCACGAGAACCGCTCCCGCGAGTAGAAGCGATGTTGCGAGAATGGGTGAGGAAGGCTGGTCCGTGGCAAGCAATTTGTCCTCACTTCCATCAACGCCCGCGAGATGCAGGGTGGAAGTGGCAATTGCGGCCGCAGTCATCTGACATGTCAACATCAACCACACAATGTGCCACCAATGCATAAACAGCATCACCATTTCCTTGTGTGCATGAGAATTGTGTGCATGCGCATTGTGTACAAGCGCATGTGAGAGAAAGAGAGGGGAGGGGAGAGGGGAGGGAAGGAAGGCGGGTTAGGCAGTCATGGCCATATTGACGAGCCGGCGGCAGTGCAGCCAGGTGCATGAATGCCTGCGGAGGCGAACAAGTACACGGGAACTCGACGGTAAGACGCTTATTGGCAAAATTGACGGATGTTTGGGGAAGTTGCGGCGAGCCGTACGAGGCAAGCCGTGAAAACAGAAGGAAGATGCAGAGCAGAGCAGGCCGCGGGGAGGGAAAAGGCGTCTTGACGAAAGCAGGTAGATCATGGATCACGATCACGAGAGTCGTACCCTCTTATTACCAGCTGTTCTGGCAAAAACAAATGTACCATATACCTGGTACTCGGAGAGAGTACTATTATTACAGGACTGATACTGTATCCTACCGATTTTTTGCTATATATTGTTTTTGTTATATCACACAGCATATCAGAGCGCAGCACTCAGCCCAGCCAAGTGATTCGTTTTTCATTTTTTGTGATCACAACAGCTCACTTTGCGTCATTACTTGGCTCTCTATTAGCTGCGGGTGGATGAATGCTAACCAGCGCATGTTGGTGTGCTAGCCACTTTGTAGTAGCCAGTACTTCTGATGTTGGGGGGTATGGCCGCCTTCTTGTTCGTCATTTTTTTTGGAAGTTTTCGTTGTCTGGTTGTGTCATGATTGACAACAGGCACCTTAGCATCAATTCTATTACTGTAGCTAGTACGTGTCCAAAGTGTTGCGCGGTGCAGTATCAGTCTGTTTTTCAGGTGCCGTGTCCGACGATTTACAGCCCGCAAGGTATTATAGAGCAATGCAGTATTGCAGCACGTGTAATTGTAAGTGAATGAGCAACCTACGCATGAAGATGAGGTACCGTGCAAATGCATGCTGCACCATGCTGCACTTGCATGGCATCGTGTGATGGCTCCTTGCCCAACGACACAACAAGCCAGCATCTAGGTTTGCAGCGGCTCTCTATTTTCTATCAGTTATGCAATATGGCACGGCCAGTTCCAGTTCGGTATCCACTCCAACGGCGGCCATCTGGGCAGTACAGCCGGGGCACAACGCACACCACTCCGGCAACATATGAAGACTTCTCTCACGCACACTCCGGGACGAGGGGTGTCGCCACTGCGCTTCCAGGTGGCATTGTCGTGGGGCTGGCGTACTTGCGCCCGCGTGCAGCACGTCTTGCTGAAGCAGCTACTGTGCACTAGTGTCCTCGGCGGTGATGCTATTTCGCTGCGCTTTGACAGAATTGAGATAGTTGCTCAAGGGAGTCTGCAGTTGCGGGAGGAACCAGGGAAGGAAGGCGGGTTAGGCAGTCATGGGCATAATAGGGGGAGTCTATGGCAGGGTATGCTTGGCAGGGAGGTGGTGACACTCACGGCTGTGATCAACGACTCGGGCGTTGAGGTCGAGGTGTAAAGCTCATCTCTCCACTCGTCAAATGCACGCTTCTCAGCCTCCATCGGGGACATTGTTCTCTCGTTGGCCCGAACCTTCTCAACAAACCTGATTGCGAACGACCGCACGGTGCAACGGGCAACAGAGACATCAACGCAACGCAGCACAAGGTGAATCACTGATGGCAGTACCATTTCGAAGGCACGCTTCGTGAGGAGGCAGGCAGGAGGAGGGCAGTGAGGCTATGCCAGCTACGGAGCCAAGGGGAGAGAGCTAACAGGGCATATCGGCGAACGTCACCGCTGCCTTGACGAAAGCAAACTGTGCCTACCAACCTATCGGCGCGCGAAGTACCAGCCTCGGTTGTACCCTCATGGAGGCTGCACACCTCCGTCGGAAACTCGTTGTAGAAGCCTCTGCAGAAGGTACCCAGAGCAAGCCATCACACAGCGGTCAGTGTTTCGAGGGACAGTTCGATGCCAGATGCAACTGGATGCGGCGCAAGCCAACATACAATGCGAGCGAGCAAGAATACTGAAGCGCTGCCGCAACTCACCGCCTCGTTTGGTCGTCGGCGGTGACAATGGTTGCAACCCGCCCCGTTTTGGGCGCGTTGATGGGCGGGAATCTCTTCACAGCGGCGAGCCACACCGGTGTCGTCACCAGACCACCATCGATCAATTTCTGAACGCTATGCGGCATATCCGGCGGCGGGCATAGAGGTGGCGTGCACGTGTGAGAGAAGGCATAGGGAGTATGGCTGTGAGCGAGTGCGAGACGCCGCGTTCGAGTAAAGTGTGCACATGTATACACGCATGTGCGAGTGCGCACGCGGCGGCAAACATGGCGACACCAGCGTCCACTACTGGCGAAGAGACGACGCGGGGATGTTTAGCATGTAAGTGTGTGGGTGGAGGGGCTCAATCGGGAGACGTGAACCGCAGCAAGTTTGTGCTTGTGGATTAATGAGTGTGTGTGTGGATGGGAAATGCGCCGGAAGAGGGCGGGACGAGCGGATGCGAAGGTAGTTACCGGAGAACAAGCGAGGCCATGGCGTTGTGGAAGCGCAGAATACAGAGGCTGTTCTGTCAATCAGGGCACGTCGTGGCACGTGTTGGCCATGGCTGGCGCAGCGACGATAGTAGCGTTAGCCTGCCGACTTTGGACCGCTGAGGTGGCGATTGCAGCTGTGCGAACAGTTCACTGCTTCTGGACGAGAACGTGCAAGCCGTGTTGCGTAGAAAGTGAGTGTGAGAGAGAAACGGTCACCCCCTCTCTTCACTCTCCCTCCGTCCCCTTCCACCAACCCCCCAGTCCCCTTGCATTATGGCTCATTAACGCACCATGCCATGCACATATTATGTACATACGAGGTTTAGGTTGCATTGCAATTCACCAATTGCAATTGCGCATGCTTTTATGCAGATATGCCATCTTGGCCACCACAGCCGGATGCAGAGCCGGATCGGATATAATTTTTTCCAGTTTTATTTTCTCTCTGTCGACGTCTTGAATTGAATCGGCCTGGCGACCGCAATTGCATACGCTGTTCCCACCTCGGATCGCGGTGCCGCGCGGCCCTGTGCCTTGTGCGTATGCGTGCCGGCCCTTGCTCGCGGTGCCGCGCGGGCGACCCTGTGCCTTGTGCGCATGCATGCCGGCCCTTGCTGTGTTGCCGCGAACACCGGCTTGCCGCATGCCTGTCAACGTTGTAACGTTGTGACACATGTGCACTGTCATTACATAACGCTGCGTTGACCTTCGGGCGTGAGTTGAACGTTGAATGGTAAATGGGCAAAGGTAGTGAATGGAGGCGGTGGAAGTGCTGAAACGGCCCCTCCAACCATTCCACCCCAAATTCGAAGCAAGATGCACGCCACCGGCCGCGTGGCTGCGCACGCCGTGGGTTTCCTGGTTGTGCTGTGGCAAACCAGGCCAGTGTTGGGACTTGACAATGGGCTGGGACGTGGCTCCGTTGTATGGCTATCCCCCACTCTTCTGTGTGATTTCTGCGGGTGATATCTCCCACGTCCGCACACACCATCAATTGGTGAGATTGTATAATAAAAATGGCCCCTTTGTTGATATTCACACGCGCACCCGTGCGCACGCCTCACGCCCGTCGATGCGCACATACAAACCTACGCGCATGCACACACTATTTTGGTGCCCTTCCTCGCCTCAGTGCTCACCTCCCAATGTGCCACGAGAATCACCGTCCTATGTTGTGTGAAGAATCTGCTGGGTGCATTTGCTTTTTTAGCATATTATAATCAGCATGTACAAACCCGTGCAGAAAGACCCGACACGCTCTTACATGTCACCACGATGGCACCTAGATGGGCTACAGCACCTGGAACGACGCGTCCTCGCTTGTCAACGAGGCGCACACCAAGGAGGTGGTTACCTATCTTATCAGCAGCGGCCTGGCGGCCAAGGGTTACAGGTGAGTGATCCGGGCGGGTAAAGATGCAATGGAGGCGAGAAGGGCCGAGCTTTGCCTGTGATTTGGCTGCCGTGCGGCTCGCAACCCGCCCACATCCGCACACACACATGCCCTCGATCCCTCATTGGGCAGATATATCAACATTGATGAAGGATACCTGCTTGGTCGGGATGCCGCCACGCTACAGCCGCTGGAGGACCGGCGGGCGTTTCCCAGCGGCATGAAGGGATTTGGAGAGTGGGTACACAACCAGAGTGTCCCCGGATTCGGCAAGGTGTGTCCACACAAACATGCACCCACACAATTGCACATACGCTCACGGTCACAGTGACTGTAGACGCCCGCTCATGCAGGCGTGCGTGTAGAGAGACACTGTATGCAAAATTTGATTAACGCCTGAATCCTATCACAACGCTGCCCAGTCCCTTAATGATCCCGCTGCTTCGCTTGAACCCCGTCTGCCCTGAATGATCCCTCCTTTCAAACCGTCCCCAGTTGTTCCCGACGTACGCCTGCGCATCCGACGCAATTCGCCCCCCGGGCCCAATTGAGCCCCATATACTTACCTTGCAATAACTAGACAACGTGTAAGTAGTGGATACCCTCTCTCTCTCTCCGCTCTGGTCACCGCCTGGCCTGTCCGGCCTATTCGTTGCATGTGGGGGACAAATTCAATCCGAAGCCCATACCCACGCACATTCATCGCTAACAGCGCCCTGCCATCTGCATGTTGCCTGGCAGGTCTTCAAATATGGTCTATACACAACACGCGGGTTGACTCAGTGTACCCGCCCAGAGTATAGGCTGCGCTGCATTCACACACCGCCCAATCCACCGACTGGGTGCGAGGGCACCCAGGGGTACGAGGCCATCGATGCCGCCTGGTTTGTGGAGTCGGGCGCGGATTACCTCAAGGAGGACAGTTGCGGGGGCACACAGGACCATGCCGGCGCCTTTGCGCAGTACGCCAAGATGAGGGACTCGCTGAACGCATCCGGACGTCATGTCTTCTTCTCGTTGTGGTGGGTGTGCCTGCTCTTTCGTCCACTTGTTGCTTGCTGAGCAGCAGCCGACTGGTGCTTGCACTACATGCGTCCCAACGCACGCACGACCGCGTTGGATGGAACGAGAGTTTTTTTTAATTCTCTCTTGATGCAACATTGACCCCCTTGTCGGTGTCGTCTCTCCTGAATTGCCGGGACCCGCGTTGCAGCGGCTGGAATCCGTGGTACGCTCCCCCTGATCCTTCTCTCCACTACAAGGGCGGTGCGTCGTTGGGGAACTCCTGGCGGATACACGGTGACGGCAAGAATTGGACGGCTCTATGCGGCGCTGTCAATACGATGGCACAGCTGGCTAACTACACAGGCCCGGGCGGTTGGAACGACCCCGATCTGCTCATCGGCCGCAATGCTTCATTGCCAACGATACCCAAGGTGGATGCGGGAACACCGACCTCCAAGCTCGCGCCCAATTTAATCTATGGTCTATTTTTCCGGCTCCTCTACTAATCTCGCAGAATGTGTTGAAGTGGACACCGTACGCCTTGGCCACTTACTCCAACGAGGAGGTTATCGCCGTGAATCAAGATCCCTTGGGCGTGGCGGCCGTGCGCCTAGCCGGCGAAGATCTCACGTGGCCGTGCACTGAGCCGGGAGGAGCAAGTTATAGAAATCAGATGTTCGATGTCCAGGCGGCTGCTTGCGACGGCCACGACCGAATGCAACAGTGGTCCCTTAACGACGATGGCACGATAAGCCTAAAGGGGAACCGCAGTGCGGTGCTGGACTTGCTTGACTGCGGCACCGACAGGGGCACATCCGTCGCCGTGTACTTTCGGCACACTGCCGACGCCGGCGGATGTATGGATGGCCTGAATCAAATTTTGGATACGGCGCCGCTGCTGGCAGGCCATGCGGCCGCCCTTATCAGCAACCTCTCCAAGCCCACGGGATCCCCGCTCTGTCTAGAGATCTTCGACGGCGCATCGGCGAAGGCATCCTTGCCGGATTCCTCGGCGCTCCTGTGGGATTGCCATGCGTCCGAACCCCGCAGGCAACGAGCGGTGGACATGACGCAAACACTGGCCAGCTGCTATCCTCCCGGTACCAATCAAGCTCTGGAGCCTCGAGGCCAAGGAAGTGTCTCGCCGCGGTCGTGGCCGAGCCACCCATCATAGTGCCACCCTGCACCAACGTGTGGGGCCGCGCCCGCCTGCAGGGGGGGGATATGGCGCTGGTCATGATCAACAACGGCGCGCACACTGTGAATGTGACCTGTGGAGCAAGCTGCTTTGCGGCGCTCGGCCGCGTACCCGAAGGGGCAGCGGCAGGCAGCGGCAGCCCCCACTCGCTCTCCGTGAGGGACCTGTGGGCGCACGCCGACCTGCCACCGTTGTTTCCAGTGGCAAGTAGCGGCTACTCTTTTACGGCTGAGGTTCCTGGCCAGGCCGGCAGCCGATTCTTCCGCCTACACCCGGACGTCTAAGAACAAAATAAAGTGAGCACTCGACTTCTGCCTGCTTGAGCATGTAAATCATGTACACATGCACGGAGAGCTTGAGTGGCGCTAGCGAATGATGTACAATCATGCACACATGCACATAAGTGGCGCTAGCGAGCGGCGAGTGCGGGTCAGCCGCCAGGGCGAACGGCGGTATTGATAACAATACAAGTCATCTCCTCAATGAATAAAAACAATAGCCACCAGAATAGAAGCATCGTCCTGTACAATCATGACTTGACACTAATTTAGTAATTAGTCTTGTATGCATATCTGGTACTGTACCAGGTATGCATACCAGTCCTGTAAAGTACCTGAAATGAGCAGAACTGGCAGAGTCCTGTTCATTGTCTAAGGGCATTTTGCTCCCTTGATTTTTACCTGCAATGTACGGTACTGATTTTGCACGAGGTCGTCGCGATGGCCAGGCAGGCGGAGCAGCCGCCTGATAGCCGTAACCACAGCAGTCCGTCACTAATTATAACTACAGTTCTACTACTGTACAGTAACCAATGTTGTGAATTGAAATACATCCTCTTCATCACCGGGCTCGTCGCCAGTCCTGTGCTGCATGGAGCAGCGCAAGTAGCCACTCACACCTCGCCTAACCCTACATCAGATCAAAGCTACGCGGTCTCGAAGCGCCTCTTTTCCGGCAAGAGATCAATCGGAAGCAGGTTGGCGTCACCATGACCATCCCCTTCCCACTCTTGTGCACTCCCCCCTCTTCGCGTTATCCCTCTCCATGGCGGCGCATGATCGATGATCCGCCAACCTGTGCTTGCATCCAAGGCGATAAACGGCGTGGTGTCGACCCGCCCAGACTCTCACTCTTGCCTCCTGCCCTGTCGCAGCCCACATCGTCTCACAGTTGCCAATGAGCGAGGGAGTATACCCACCGGAGCAGCCGCAAACCAACCCACCTCCCGCCGGCATGAGTGACGAGAAGGCGCCCCTGATTGGCAGCGCTCCCCAGGGCCCGTACGGGCAGCCCCCTGTCCAAGGTGCCCCATACGCTGCCGGCCCGCAGCCAGGATACCCGCCGCAGCAGGGCGGGTACCAGCAGGGTCCCCCGCCGCAGCAGCAGTACCAGCAGCAGCCGGCGGCGGGGGGGCAGGCGCCTCCACCGTACAGTGTTGCGGCCGCCATGCCCAGTGCCCCGCCCATGCAGGGGATCCAGAACTACACCGGCGCCACGGCACAGCAACAGGTGCCCCCCTTTCCCATTCTTTCCCGCCCCGCTGCTCCCAGATGACGTAGTGGGCCATTCCCAATTGTATGCGTACCTCCCACCTCCTCGGTCAGCTCTGCCGCCACCGCGCGTCGACCTGATATGGCCGGTCCTTCCGCGCACAGACTGAAGACACCGGAGGCCACGTTCCCGCCGAGGATCCCAACTGCCTTCTCGGCGCGCAGGCACAGGGCGAGTGGTTCTCAACGCAACAGATGCAGCAGCTGCAGGCGGCGCCGCTGCCGAAGGACCCCTATCATGCACAGCGCGGCGTAGAGCCCTCCGGTCTGGTCACCGTTACACAAACGACGACCGTCTCGGCGGCCCCCCGGGTGCTCATGACAACTGCCGACGGCGTCCCCATCTACGACATTAACGCGTCGCCTTCCCGTAGGTTGCTATGCTATAGCCACCACGCTCGGGCATTGTCGTTTCCCCATCGGATCTCATGCGCAAGGCGGATATGTGTTGCGCAGCATGTGCGGCCTTTGGGTGACCTCTGTTCCGCCTTTCTCTCTCCTGTACGAGTTGTCGCCCTCACCGCCATGGGTCAACCCCTCCCCTCCTAAAACAAACCCCTCTTCCATGTATTCCTCGCCTCACCCCTCACCACCACCTCCCCCCCACTTAAAAAACATGAAACAACAACAAACAAACAACCGCTGCCGCGCAGCCGCCGTGACGGAGTACGATGGCTACAAAGGCGTCAAGACGTCGGACCCCAACATCCAGGGCAACGTGCAGGAGCTGCTGCGCTGGCTGCAGACGTACAACTCTCGCCCGCGCCTCTCTGCCCGCATCCACGGCTGGCATCGAGAGCGTCGCACCCGGCGCGTCTCGTACCAGGATAGCAACGGCAACACCCAATACCGCACCGAAGAGTACGTGCCGCTGTGCCGTGTGTGTGGACGGCTAGCGTGGCTGACCGTTTTCGGTTGGCCGCTTGCCTCCAAATCCTCCGCCTTCAACGTGGCTGCTTCCCCGCCCTTTGCCTTGCGGATCCGCGTTGCTGCTGATGTTGCTAACCGTTCCCGCCGCTGCCAATGCTGATTATGATGCCAATGCTGATCCTGCTGCGTTGCAGGTACTGGGTTACGGTCACAGACTTTGACTACAAGGTCGACCTCACAGCGTACATCTTCCCGTATGGCTACATGCAGTCCATCGATCGCAGCGGCAAGAATATCATGCAGATCCTACAGGTTGGTAGTGGGGCGAATCGGGCTTGCGAGGAAGGGCTCGTCACGCCGGTATCAGAAGGTCATTGGCTGCTGCTGGAGCGCCGTTGCGCACCATTCTTCTTCGCTGTGGTTCCCATTCAGGTCCCCCATGTTTGTTGCATCTCTTCCAGGACCCGGTCCTCGCCCCAATCCTGCCCTCACTCTCGTCCTCGCCGCGACCCCACTGCCCCCTCCCTCCGGTTCATCGTTCCTTGCCGCCATCTTCTTCCTCACTCCTTCACCACAACCCAGCCACAATTACATGCGCACGTTCTCCAATCGCCCCCATACACCTCTCCGTATCCTCCGCCCGAGTCCTTCCTCTCTTTTTCGTCCTCTCTATTCCCTCTTGGTCCCTTGTATTCCCTTGCACGTAGGCAACATGCATGTTTATGCTCCCCCCGCCCCCCTTCTCGTTTCCTTGCCTAAACACGCA
>Ga0105053_10010781_pt1 | contig 11319 bp, 4 predicted proteins | sample BON01_FD_78093 | JGI IMG/M metagenome (GOLD analysis project Ga0105053, IMG submission 78093) | Freshwater microbial communities from Lake Bonney liftoff mats and glacier meltwater in Antarctica - BON-01 | ecosystem: Environmental > Aquatic > Freshwater > Ice > Glacier meltwater | place: Lake...
GGGATCCCCGCACCCTCGAAGGGTGCGGGGATCGGCAACGCGCCACCCTCTGGGGGGTGGTATCGCCATTCTCCCGATTTCCAAGCCCACATTCACCTGTGGGCTCGGACTATGAAAGGCCGTGAACACTGAACAGCTGCAGGAGGGAACAATCTTCAGTGTTGGAGTCAATTGAATCGGGAGTCGGCGCGGGAGAGTCAAGCCATTAGCTTGAAACTGCAAGAGTTCTGGGATGGAGAAGAGCAGGCAGCTTCTTCGGCATCAACTGCAGTCGCAGAAGGAGGCGCTGGAGATTGCGATTGATGCGCTCCGACGTGTTGCACCGACTTCTACAGCGGAAGCCACAGCAACCGCCGACGAGATCTCGCGTGGCTCTGCGCGCAAGGTAGTCCCAAACAAAAATGACAGTGATGAGGATCAGGATTTTGTTGAAGCAGTGGCGGCGGAGGAGGAGGCGGTCTCACGATCTGGAGAGGATGCAGAGAACAGCGCACTTCGGCAGCAAGTTTACTCACTCCAGCAACAGGCTTTCTCGGCAGCAACAGGCTGCCTCAGCGCAGAAGACGCAGAGAGATGCGCTCTGAGAGAACAGTCGTCTGCGCTCCAGCAGTAGGTAGCACAAAAGAACTGCTCTGCCAAGGCTGCTTTTTTTGACACGATATCGCAACAGGAGGTGAGAGGAGGGACACAGACAGCAGAGCGAGCGAGAGAGAGGGCGTGCGGGCGCGCGTGTGCGAGAGAGAGAATGAGATAAAAAAAGAGAGAGCGAGAGTAAGGTATATTACACTACCTTTATAAAACACGAGTGACGCGGCACTCAGCCCGCCGCCGCCGCGCGCCGAGCGAATTAAAAGAGAGTGAGAGAGAGTTGAGTCAGAGAAGGAGTAGGGGAGAGAGTTGCGTGTGCGAGTGAGAGAGTGTAGTCCAACAGTTGTGAATGCGATTGATGCTGCAGATCATTTGATCTGTCTTAACTTCCTCTTGCGATCTCTTTCTCTTGCGTGCGCGCGCGCTCTCTACGTTTCTGGTGTCGGTTCAGTGTCGTCCCGAGGCGCAAGCGACACCAGAAATTTGTCATGGGCTCATGTTGGCCCTCAGCGTCCTCGACGACTCGTCGCTCCGTTGGTAGATTCTCTCAAAAGTCAGCTCGCTACTAAATTGAGTATATAAATGGACTGTTGAGTTTGACTTTGAGAAATTTTACACGACGCGTTACCCTGCAGCGAGTTTGACAAGTATGCCGACCTCCCCGATGGCGGCGCCATGGATGATCAGGTAGACCTTCTCAAAAGTCAGATCGCTACTGAATTTATCATGCGTAATGACTATTTATCATGGAAAATGACTGACTAGAATAACTTTTGAGAATTTTCACCATGCACTTGCCACAGGTAAAACTTTATTAGAGAAAATTTTGTAGCTCGCTACTAATTTTTTTTTTGAACTGTAGGGCTGACATCTGATTTTTTTTGGTGTTGCTGCTCTCGGCATCGGCCAGGTAGAGCGCCGCATGGGTAATGGCGGCCTGGCCGCTCTGATGCACGCGCACCAGCTCGCGCACGACGAAGACGAGGTCGAGAGGGTGATAATGCGCGTTGGCGCCAACAGAAATGGTGAGATCAACTTTCAAGAGTTCTGCGCCTTGGCCAGGAGAAACTCCGAGATTGAAATGGTGCTGCGAATGATGAGGCCAGAGTGTGTTGTGGCCTCCCATTTTCCCACTGGCACCACCCTCGAGGATTTTGCAACAATGAGCAGCGCCCAGTTCTCCAACATCCTAGACCTGTCGAAGCTCGCCCTGGTCCAGCGTATGGTGGACGCGGCACGCAAGATGAATTGCATCGGACAAGCTCAGCAGGCTTCAAATGGCAAGTTCTGCGGAGAGCTCAAGGGTGGCACGTATGACGACTTTCTCGATGGGGTCACAGGCATCGTTGGCGAGCCCGACGCTGACCTGGAGAAGGGGATGAGGGACGAGCACACCAAACGCCTGGACTCCCACTCAAAGTTTACGACACCAAATTATGGCATCACTACTACACCGGCAATAGAGTATGCGTTGATGATGTCGGGTGGCATGTCACACGGCAGGAGTGGAGACGATGCATGTGTCATCATCACGGGCACGCGGGGATGTTGGTTTGCTGGCAAACAGATGGAGGATAAGCGTGTACTGCGTCCAATCGAGCACTATGGCGACTTTGAAGACGACGGATGCCTGAGGGACACCCGGCCCAGCACCACTGACACACGCATCCAACGACAGGTGAAACAGGCCAGTCTGCGGCGCTGTGATGTTTTGGCCATCATTCTGTACACTGGCCCAATGTTTGTGCTGTACAATTCCATCCTGCGCGGCTTTGGGTTTTGTGGCGAGGTGGCAGCGCACATTGAGTTTGCATCGGACAAATTTTGGACTCAATTTAAAGCGGTCTCGGCCACTCAACGCGTTGAACCTCGCGACTCGTGGGTGCAACGGGGAGGGCACAAGTTTACCAATACCATCCACGCGCTTGCCTCGGCCATTAAGAAGCTGAAGGTCCTGTCAGACCATTCTGCGGGCAGCTGCCTGTACAGGGGCTTGGGTGGGCTCGACGTGCGCGAGTTCCTCGACAGTCGTGGCTTCACAGATATGGCATTTATGTCCACCTCCAAGAGGCTTCACACCGCTCTGGAGTATAGGTATATCTCGTATGTCTATAGAGAGATGGGTATATCTCGTATATCTATAGAGAGAGAGGGTCTGTGATGCGTGTTTGTTCAATGTTTGATGGTTTTGTTTGGGTGTATGGTTTTTGCAGCGGCGTCAAGCAGGGCAAAGTGGGCACAGTCTTGTGCATCGAGACCTCGACAGCCAACAACGGCGCCGTCATTGTCCCCTTTTCGCAGTACCCAGGCGAGGAGGAGACAGTGTGGAATGCATGCTCTTTTCTGCAACACCGCCCAGGCAAGGATGAGGTGAAGCTAACCGCGGAGGGTGGTATGGTGCGGCTTTTCCACGTGCTCGTGAGCGCCAACAGTAAGGCATGTACAGTTGAGGAGCTCGAGGCTCGCCGCCAAAAGGTGATTCAGCAGTTGCTCGATGAGATGCACAGAGATGTGGGCGAGTGGCTGGATGGGACCACCAAAAAGCGCGAGTTTTGGGCCCGTGTTCGCCAGGATAAAGCGCCTGCATTTCAGAATCATTTTCTCAATAGCATCAGGCATGAGAGTGCCAAGCTGAAGCACAAGTATTTCCACAAGCCGGCAGGGTGGTTTAAATCGCGCGCGCACTTTGGCCAGGCAGTTGACGATGGATTGGCGCTCGGCCGGCTCGCCAGAGGCAAATTCTCTGTTTGGTTCAATGATAAGTCCCTCGACCTCAGAGACGACATGGACAAAGTGAGCTTTGAGAAAGCGTATGGACTGACCATTGCCTCGTGCCACCGTCTGCTTCAACAAGCCATCGCCATTGGCGACGCCAACTCCATTGCCAAGCTCGCGCTCGATTACTGTGTCGCGAAATGCTTGATCAAAGATGTTGACTCGCTTGAGTTGCAGGATGGTGCAGGCAAGACACCTCTTGTCTCCAAGTGCTGCCTCGGCAACGTTGAAGACACCAGGCTGCTGCTACAGGCGCGCGCCAACCCTGATGCCATGACAGGTGATAGAGAAGGTAAGACTGTGCTGCACTTTTCAGCCGAGGAGGGCTGTGTTGAGATTGTGCTACTTCTTCTTGAGTTCCATGCACATGTCAACCTTGAAACCAAGCATGGTAAGAGGATTCTTGACATGTTCATACATGACTTTAAGGAGGAGGAGGGGGGGGGAGGCGGAGGACAGGAGGAAAAAGCGAGAAGGGAGAGAGAAGGAAGAGGAGAGGGCAAAAAAATAAAGTCAGAGGCAGGGGGCGTTGTTGAGGAGGAAAGAGGGATAGGGGCTCCGTTGCGCACAGACACTTGCCAAATCCAAATCAAACAAGCGCTTCTCCAGGCTGGGGCACGACATTCGATCCTTTTTTCTGTCAACACCTGGAATATGGACGCGTTGCGTGTGTGTGTAGCCAAGGGAGACAAAGTTGAAATCATCGATGATGACAATGACTATGTTGGCAAGCGCCACCGCAAGCGCCACCGCACCTGCCTCATCCATGCATTACGAAAAATGTGTGAGGAAGATGCGAGAGGATCGTCCTGGCGGTTTCGCAGGAGTACATTGTGGATCACATTCTTAGACGTGCTCATAGCCGCCTGCGTGGACGCCAGTGCCGATGTGCTGGTGAGCTCGCGAATTTTAGACTCGTTGGACCAAGGCCAAACCGCGCTGATGCTGGCAAGCAGTCTGGGGCTAGTGCCAACCGTTGTGAAGTTGCTGGCGGAGGGCGCCACGCCCGAGCTGACTGATGACAGCAATTGCACTAGTCTGATGATTGCCGTCATTGCGAAGGACGAAGCCATTGCAGAGGTGCTCCTTGCGCCCACCGCCCGTGCAGTTGGCCTTGAAACGCAGCATAGCGGAAAAGAAGACAGAGGCAAGACAGCACTGATGCTGGCAAGCAGTCTAGGGCTAGTGAGCACCGTGGAGAAGTTGCTGGCACACGGTGCCAAGCCCGAGCTGACTGATGCTTGCAACTGCACTAGTCTGATGATTGCCGTCATTGCGAAGGACGAAGCAACTGCAGAGATGCTCGTCGCGCCCACAGCCCGCGCAGGTGGCCTCGAAAAAAGGTTCACCTTCCATCGAAGGAAAGATGAACCTTCTCCCAGTGACGCACAGATCAGACATGAGGGCAAGACAGCGCTAATGCTGGCATGTGAAGAGGGCTTGGTGGCCACGGTGGAGAAGCTTTTGGTGCACGGTGCCATGCCTGAAATCACCGATCAAAATGGAGATGTGCAAGAATCCGCCATTCTGCTTGCCAAGAGCGCTCGAGTCGTTGAATGTATTTTATCAGCTGGCATTTCCCTCCCGCAGATCGCACATTTTGCGCAGGATCTGAAGAATGACCTGTTGCTGCAATTTGTAAGAATGGCCTGCGTTCCACTCGTGGAGAGTCTGTTGAGGGCTGGAGCTGATCCGTTGTACACTAGACAGACTAAGAGAGGCACCATTGATGTCTGTCAAATTTGCTTGCGACACACTAGACATGATGCAAGCATCAAGATTGCCTGCCTTGCGTTGCTGTATGAGCACGGCGCCGAGGTGTCTCTTCAGACTGCAGCTGAACACGGCGCGGCTGGTGTGGTTGCGGCTCATATCACAAATGGGGCAGTTGTTGACGCACGTGACTCATCCCATCGTACAGCTCTTATGCTGGCCAGTAGGACAGGCATGGTGGATGTGGTCAAGATGTTGATCGACCAGGGCGCCAAGCCCGAGCTCAAAGATAAGAACAATTGCACTAGTCTGATATTTGCCGTATCACACGAACACGAGGCAGCTGCAGGGGTGTTGATAGCGCCAACAGCCCAGGCAGGCGCCCTCGACGTGCAGAGCACCACTGGCACGACAGCGCTGATGCATGCAAGCAGCGCGGGCTTGTCAGACACTGTGGACAAAATGTTGCAGCACGGTGCCAAGCCCGAGATGATTCATAGATGTGGCATGACTGCCCTCATCCTTGCATGCGCCAGGGGACATGATGTTGTTGCAAGAATGTTGGTGGCGCCAACATGCGCCTCAGGAGCCCTTAATGTACGCAGTTCTGCTTTTACAGGCAGTGTGGGCCATGGAGGCTACTCTGCCTTGACGTGGGCAGAGGAGCAGGGTCTTACCAGTGTGGTGCAGTTGCTTCTGGAGAGTGGTGCTACTTACCTTGGTTCTCCTCCCCTCGCGCTCTTGTGCGGAGACTGGGAACATGACTGGGAGGAGCGACTTGAGGTACTCGAAAACACTGGCACTGTCACTGTGACAAAGGAAAGGACGATGACCTTGCCCCGTGACTGCTCAATGGCGTGGAGGTCAAAGCAGAGGTGCCCACTCGGTCGAAAGGGCTACTACGAGATTGAGATTGTCAAGTTAGGCGCGGGCGCGGCGCCACAACAGATGACTGAAAATGAGCGCGAGGCCGTGTATTGGATGCGCCAGATGGAGGCCATGGCGAGACAAGAAGATGCAGAAGGCGAGGAAGATATGGAGACTGAGGAGGAGGAGGAGCAGGAGGAGAAGGGCCCAGAGACGACAGCATGCTATGGGTTTGTATCTGTCTTGAGTCACGCAGCAAGTTTGTCTTTGCATAGTGACCTGGCTATCCAAGAGTGTGAGGCGCGCACTCAGGAGAAGGGGGTGCGCAAGGAGCCGTTGCCCCTGGGGAAGGTGTACGTCAGCCGCTCGACCGGTAAGGCATCACGGCATCACGAAGACAGCAACGAGACTCGCTGGACAAAGGCCGGCATCATCATTAGGCCTAGTGATGATGCGAATGATTCTCAGACTAATGTGCTTGAGTGCTTTTGTATTGATGTCGGAGGCACGTTCAAGGAGGAGCTCAGGCGATGCTTTGAAGCGATTCACCAGCCCTCCACGTCAAATTTGATGCAGGTTGTACGGAACGTAGACATCTACAGATACATCCAGCAGATTCTCTGCTCTTCCTTCGAGGATGCAGGAGTGCTTTGTCTCAAGACAATCTCTCGCGTTGTGAATGCAACACTGGCACAGAAATTCCAGATCTACAACCCACCAATTGGTTGTGCAAATGAGACTTCGTTCCTCCTGCATGGCACGTCATATGAAAGCGGGCTCCAGATTGCCCAGGAGGGCTTTCGTCTACCAGTAGAGAAGGACCAAAGTGGCTTTCTGTGCAATGGATCTCGCAGTATCGCAGATTTCGAGCACCTTAAGCTTGGTGGAGGGTTGTATTTCACCAACACCGCTAGTATGGCCAGGATGTTCACTGCCGACAATTCGTGTTTTGTCATATGTGCCGTAAAGCATGGTAAGGTGTGGAGTGTGGGGGACGCATCCGAATGGCAGGAGCCATCAGATGACGCTGCTGAGATGTATCAGATGGACGCCGCCAAAATCCGCGACAAAGGTTATGATTCTATACGTCGGAGAATAAGACAAAAACCCTCTGAGCATGAGTTAGTTGTGTATGATCCAAAGGCGGTACTACCCCTCTTTGTGGTCGCCTTCGATCAGGTTGAGGGAATCTCTGTGGCAAAAATTGGACATGCAGATAAGGTGTGGGCTTTTGCCAATGAACGCCGTGCGGAACATGGCACGACAGGTCAGTCCATTTCCAAGTGCCCTCAGGGACATGACTTGAAACTGCTTCCCTGTGAGGGCACATGGATTTGTGATGACTGCAAGAATTCCAAAGACGGGCCTTTGGGTATGTCGTGCGAAGATTGCGCGTACTACATATGCTATTCGTGCCGTCGGCGCAGACACGCAGAAACGCAGTCCACTACTGCACAAGACTCAGATCCCTCTTGCGGGTGCTGCGTGGTGACTGAAAAGAATTTCGTGGGAGGTCTCGAGGTAGTGCGTGTGTCCAATGGGAGCGCAGGTGGTGCCCAGACTGGCTTCATGGGTGTGTGCTTAGATTCTGATGGAGCTGTCACTGTCAATTGGGGAGAAGGAACAAAAGATTCCCATGACGTTTGTCACAAGAGCCTCAAGTATCATGCACGCAATTGCATCTGCATCAAACGATGGAAAGAGGGAGATGTCTTGGGACTGGCTTGCGACTTAGATGCGATGCAGATACACCTCTCGGTCAACGGAAATTTCTTGCCTCCCACTGGATGCTCGTTTAATCTCGATCGAGATGCTGTGTCGCTTGGTCTTTTCGCTGCGCTCTCGAGTCCGACAGGAACGGTGAGATTCAACATGGGCGAGGTACCTTTCAGGCACGCCCCGCCGTCGGTTGACTATGAAGCCTTTGTGGAGTTGGATGCTCCAACTGCTGCTGTAATTGCTGCTAAAGAGAGGCAGACCTCGTCATCTGTGATCTCGCTGCACCATTCTCCATGGCTTCATGCAGCGAGTAGTCTTGGTGACGCCCAGCGAGTGGCTCAACTGCTTAAGAGCAGCAGAGATGTTGACCAGCGAGATGATGATGGACGCACGTGTCTGATACTCGCTGCCATGCAGGGCCATGTTGCGGTGCTGCAATTGCTGGCTGGTGCTGGAGTGGACATGGAGGCTCTCGACAAATGTCACTTGACTGCCTTGGACTACGCGGCAGACCATGAGGACAAGGCATGTGAGACAGTGCTCCGTCAGCAGGGTGGCAGGCACTCGCTTGTGTATGCATCAATGAAAGGCATGGTTCCACAGGTGGTGGCTCGCATCTCCCAGGGCGCCAATGTTGATGTTCGCAGCAAAGACAACTTCACCAGTCTGATGATAGCAATTCAGAAGAGGCACACTGTAGCTGCGCATGTTTTAATCGAGCCAACCGCTCAGGCAGGCGCCCTAGACGTGCAGAATTGCTGGGGTATGACAGCGCTGATGCTGGCGAGCCAAAATGGAATGCTCGACGTGATTCGCTGCTTGCTCTTGCACGGTGCCAAGGCACAGCTCACTGACGATTATGGCAGGACTCTTGTTGCGTTTGCGAATGATTGCAGTACTGTGCAGTGTTTGCTGGCTGCGGGTGTCAAGCTGCCCGAGATCACAGATGAGAACAAGAACACCCTTTTGCTCTCATTTGCGAGGGCAGGATACGTGCCATTTATCAAGACCTTGCTCGAGGGTGGAGCTGATGCAGCATTCAGGGATGCGACCGGCAACACCAGCCTGATGATAGCACTTGAGAGCGGGAACGACACAGCAGCGCATGTTCTACTGGCGCCAACTAATGAAGCGGGTGCCCTCGATATGCAAAGCAATTGTGGCAAGAAAAGCGCGCTTATGATTGCCAACGGCATGGGGATGATGGATATGGTGGAGAGAGTAAAACAGTTACTGCACCATCATCCACTGCACAGCGTCACGGCTGACTCCATGGTAGAGCTGGCTAATCAAGAGCACATGGACGTGAGTGATGAGGAGCACATAGATGCAGTCCCAAACGCTGGGAGTGGAGCAGGGTGTGAGAGATCCATGGAGTCACGACTGGTTGTTGACAATGGACTGCTGCACCAGGATAACTTTCCTACGCACAGTGGTGTACTATCTTATCAAGTGAGGTCTCTCTTGGAGTTGATGTACAACGAGAAAGCAGAGTCGATTAGCAATGAGAAAGCGAGAAGCATGTACCAGAAACTCAATGCCGAAATTACGCTGGTAGATCCAGACCACGAGATGTTCAATCTGGTTGAGGCTTATCTCCAGAATACACGCGCTTCCAATCATGTTTCCCAATATGAGTTACTGGACCTTTTCGAAATCAAGCTTGCGGGAGAAGACGCTAGGTTCAAGCCTTTTGAAGCTCTTGACAACCGCTTGTTGCTCTGGCATGGTAGCCGTCTTTTAAATTTTCCTAGCATCCTGTCGCATGGGCTGAAAATTCATCCACCCAATGGATTTCAAAGGATTAGTAACATGTATGGCGAAGGCATCTCTTTCGCTGACGTTTCAAGCAAGGCTATTAACTTCACATATTGCAGCCGAGCAGAGAATGAGGGTCTTTTACTGCTGTGTGAAGTGGCCCTGGGTGATATGTATGAGAGTGCGGATTTGCCCAACCTGCCGCGTGGCATGCCGCGGGGCAAGCTAAGTCTCAAGGGTCTTGGCAGTTCGAATCCTGATCCGTTGAAAGATATGATTCTGCCTGATGGTTTGAGGGTGCCGTGTGGAAATTTGCTACCGGTCCATCTCACTGATCCCACCAACCAATCCAAATTCACATCGCTGTACAATAACTACACTGTCTACGACGCGGCGCAGGTCAAGGCCCGCTTCCTAATCAGATTCCGAATGGACTGGTCAAATTATGCGAAACAGATGTGTTAGTTACTCTATACGGGCCCGCTTTCTCCTCAGACTCCAAATTGACTACTTGAATCTCAGCAATCAAAGAGATTCCAATAAAACAAACAAACGAGAACTTGGAGCGTGACTCCGAGTTGACTACTCAAGTCATTCTCCCTTACAACCAGTACACGGTTCCAACTTCTGGGGACTTGTTGGCGAACGACACCAACGATTTCGCACACTTTCTTCGATTGCACTCGTCTGGAATCTCCGCCCAAAGTACTTGCCAGGCCGAATTTTGAGGTACAATTAATTGCTATGACTGTATCCTTGACTTCGAAAGGATGTGGGTTAATTTTAAGTGACGCGTCTCTGAGATCTGGAATCTATATCCGCAAGTCGCAACTTTGGTGCCTGATTAGTCGCTTCGGACTTCACTGTTACAGTTTGTGCGTTGTCGCTTACTAAAACACTGCATGCTTTTCTTAGAGACTGTATTGACCTCTGACCCCGTGATGATTCTTCGCTAGTATTGAATCATTTTTTGTTCGATGTACCAGATCAAATTGCGTTTTCGCTTACTAAAAACGCTCCTTCTTTTTCTTGGGTACTGTATTGACCTCCTGACCCCGTGATGATTCCTGCTATAGTAATGATTCGTTTTTGTTCGATGTACCAATTGAAAGTAAGCTTTATGCCCCTCCTCAAAGGTGCTGGCACCGACAACGCCTATTTCACGATGAGTGTGCTTTGTCAACCTCTTCACATCCCTTGCAAGTCGGCCCCCGACTTCTCTGATTTTTGGGGAGTGACAACTACCAATAGCGACCTTCTTGCCGAGATGACGACTACATTTTCACTTGATCTTATCAAGAACGCAAAAAGCGGCGCGCTCGCCGTCTGTCTTCCTATAGTACTTTCAACATCTGCTGTGTCTGTGTCGATCGTCACATTTTGTGTGATTTCTGGTGATGTGATCTTTTCAATCTTTTCACCCCTCATCCCAGGCTGTTCTGCGACACCTTCACCTCCTCCCCCCCATCCTTGACCCTGACTTTGATTAAATACCACCGGGCCCTGGAACCCAAAAAAAAAATCACCACTATCATTTACCAATAATTCTGGCCTTTTTCGTCTCCAGCCAGACGGTGTCACTCTCCCGCTGCCACACAGATTGTACGTCTCGTCCCGAATTTGATCCTGCCGCATTTCAGCGTCCGTGACAAGTTTCCGAATTGCTATAAGTTCTTCGCAGACAATAACAAACAAAAAAAAACACCACATCTGAATCTCAAATAAAATTTGGATCCACTCCACCCAAACTCCTTCGCAAATACGACAAAGAAAGATAGCGAGAACCCCATCCTGAGGCTGCGGTCTCTTTAAGAAAAATGGTCACGTTCGTGACATGGCCTAGTTCTAGAACAGAGTTTCTAGTTTAGAAAGCGTTCTATAACGCCAATTTTCTACAAA
>Ga0105053_10010784_pt1 | contig 11316 bp, 9 predicted proteins | sample BON01_FD_78093 | JGI IMG/M metagenome (GOLD analysis project Ga0105053, IMG submission 78093) | Freshwater microbial communities from Lake Bonney liftoff mats and glacier meltwater in Antarctica - BON-01 | ecosystem: Environmental > Aquatic > Freshwater > Ice > Glacier meltwater | place: Lake...
CTGCGTCACAAACTGTGATGCAGACATCGCCACCACCATGACCGAGGCGGTCACAATAACTGCAGCGGTCGCGGAGGACGAAAGCGTCGAAGCTTCGCTAAGCGCATAAGACATAGTCGCTTGCAGTGGGGCCAATCCAAACAACGCGGCTTGGCCAAACTGGTCGGCCAACTCTTGCGTCATAAAAGAAACACCGGAACGGCCCTCTGTCGCTGTGCTTAAAACGCGAAAAAGACCAAAGAAGATGGGCATCTGCAACAACAACGGTAAGCACGAGGAAAAGGGATTTGTTCCAGCCTTGCTGTACAAAGCCATTGTTTCTCGTGACATGGCTTCTCGGGAGAACTGGTCCTTCTTGCCCTTGTACTTGTCCTGAATCTTCTTAAGCTCAGGCGCGATTTCCATCATCCGGCGCTGACTCTTAATCTGACGAACAAACACAGGAATCAATGCGGCACGGACGATGAGCACCAAGGTCGCTATGGAAAGGAACCACGTTGCTCCCGACGTGGGGTCCATTCCTAAAAACTCCAGAAAATAATGGGCCCCAGCAAGAACCGCTTCAATGACCCAACGAATAGGCCACAAAATTGTGTTGAATATTCCCAATGTCTTACCTTCCTTTAACCCGCACAAACCCTAGCGGTGTGATCTCATACCAAGCTCTCAATCGCGCAGGCGGGTCATCGATCCCGCCACGAGCCCACGGGTTGCAGCGGACAAGACGAATTGCCCCTAAGCCTATTCCCCACAACGCACCCACTTGTTGGATGGCCCTCAACGTATAGAGAGAACAACTCGGATAGTACCGACACACGTTTCCATACAACGGAGAAATGACTCTGCGGTATGACATTAAGATGCCAAGCATGATGTTTCGAGGCAGAAGCAGCGCTACTTTCCCTCCATGAATCATTTGGCCTGCTTATCTAATGCGACTAGCCATGCCCGTGAGAGTTCCTTAAAACTCGCCCCAGCAGATTCTGGTAAGGCGCGCACCACAACATCAACTCCCAACGGAACCTGGCCAACCCACACCATAGCCAACGCACGCAACCGCCGTTTTACCCGATTCCGGGTAACCGCATTACCCACCTTTTTCGACACCACAGCACCAAACCGCGTTGGGCTCTGGGCGGTCGTGAACCTCTGTGTCAGCACGAAGTACGTCGTGACTGAACGACGCCCTTGACGCTGGGTAAGGCGGAAATCTTCGCCCGCCACGATGCGATGAACCCGTGGGAGCACGGAAGACCTAGTTATGCCGAGAGTTCAGAGCGGCCCTTGCGGCGGCGCGCGGCCAAAATAGCGCGACCAGCGCGGGTACGCATGCGCAACCGAAAACCGTGCACTTTGGACCGTCGACGGTTGTTGGGCTGAAACGTCCGCTTAACCATGAAAAAACTCCTCGATACCGAATCGGCGGTAAACCGATAAAAACTTGTCCCGAATGGGCAACACTACAGGATAAGCCTCTAAGCGCCCAGGGTCAAACCCTGTCGGCCTCGGCAGTTATCCACAGCGCCCATCTACTGTTATCGTCAGTATTTCCGCCAGACATAGAGTAGGGAATCTGGTTATCCACAACATCGTCAAATGAGGTGAGAGCGTGAGCGAGGCCGAGAACACTGTCGGAGATTTGTGGATCGGGGTCAAGAGTCGCCTCACCACCGACTCGCGGATCACTCCGCAGCTCTGGGGCTTTCTCGATCTCGTCGAACCTCGCGGAGTAATGGCCGGCGTCCTGTATCTCGAAGTCCCAAATGAACTTACTCGAGGCATGCTCGAGCAGAGGGTTCGCCTCCCCTTATTAGCAGCGCTCGAGGAAACTGAAGACTCCCACGTCAGTAGCTTCGCCATCGTCGTCAACCCTGACATCGAAAGCGATGTTCTTCAACACCCACCAGGCGACGGCTCCATAACGGACTATTACGCCGAAACCTTCGAACGTGTCGCTCCAACTGCCGGGCCAGACCTCTCCCACCTCAACCTCAAATACAGTTTTGACAACTTCGTTATTGGGTCCTCAAACCGCTTTTCCCACGCTGCAGCAGTCGCCGTCGCTGAAGCTCCCGCAAAGGCGTACAACCCGCTCTTCGTTTATGGCGGCTCCGGCTTAGGGAAGACCCATCTTCTCCACGCGATTGGTCATTACTCGATGAGCCTATTTAAAGGTTTGCGCGTCCGATACGTGAGCTCTGAAGAGTTCACTAACGACTTCATTAACGCAATCGCCAACAACCGGGCACCGGAGTTCCAATCCCGCTACCGTGAGATTGACATTCTGCTCATTGACGACATCCAGTTTCTCCAGGGTAAAGACTCAACCCAAGAAGCTTTTTTCCACACGTTCAACACGCTTCATGACCACAACAAGCAAGTTGTGGTCACCAGCGACCTGCCTCCTAAGCAGCTCACAGGGTTCGAGGACCGAATGCGCTCGAGGTTCGAGTGGGGCCTTATTACCGACGTCCAAGCGCCTGACCTCGAAACGAGAATTGCAATCCTCCGTAAAAAAGCGGCGAGCGAAAGAATAGATATCAGCGACAATGTCGTGGAATACATGGCCTCTAAAGTCTCTTCGAACATCCGCGAACTCGAGGGAGCCCTCATCCGAGTGACCGCATTCTCCAACCTCAACAAAACAGTGATTGATATGGGACTGGCACAAACCGTATTGAAAGATCTCATCCTCACCGAGGACACCAACGTAGTCTCACCGGCCGACATCATCAGTATCGTGGCCACCTTCTATCAGCTCAGTGTCGAGGACCTTTATAGCTCGTCCCGGTCCCAACCAATTGCGCTAGCACGCCAAGTGGCCATGTATTTATGCAGGGAAATGACAAACCTCTCCCTACCCAAAATAGGACAGTTATTCGGCAACAGAGACCACACCACAGTCATGTACGCGAACAAGAAAATAAGCGAGCTCATGAAAGAGCGGCGGTCCATTTACAACCAGGTCACTGAGCTCACAAGCCGCATCAAACAAACGACAAGCTTTTCGAACTAATACAACTTCTAGTTGAAGGTTTCCCACACTGTGGATAACTTGTGCAAAACTCCAGTTTCCTGGGGAGGGCACGCGGGAAATATCCACACATAATAAAACGTGTGAACTACCTCGAACAAGTAAAAAAGTACTTTGCCTTTTTTATCCCGCACATATGCACATCTCACACTGATGTAGTTCCCATAGGTAAACGCGGCACCGAGGAAGTTATCCACTTATCCACCGCCGTTATGACTATTTACTTAACTTGATTACTTCCTTGACCAATAACCTTCCCGCCGTTGCACGTCGAGCCTTTATGACACAATCAGATACACGTCCTCCCAAGTCAACGAGTAGGTGTTCAGTGAAATTCGAAGTCAACAAAGACGTATTCAGTGACGCCGTCTCTTTTGCTGTGAAGCTTTTACCCCAGAGAACCACTTTGCCGATTCTTAGCGGAGTTCTCATCACCGCCGACGGAACCAGTGTCACCGTCTCGTCTTTTGACTACGAGGTCTCAGCGAAAACCCGAGTTAAAGCTGCGGTGGAGATTGCCGGCCAAGTGCTTGTGTCAGGCAGATTGCTTTCGGAAATCGCTCAGCGGCTTCCCGAAGAAAACGTAATCCTTAGCTTGAACGGTAGCGCCGTCAGCGTCGTGTCTGGATCAGCTAAGTTTTCTTTAGCGACGATGCCGGTGGAGGAATACCCTAACCTTCCCGAAGTGGCCGGTGTGCGGGGGGTTGTCTCCGGAGAAAGCTTTTCCCAAGCAGTCAGCCAAGTCGCGCCTGCAGCGTCTCGCGATGACGTCACCCCTGTTATCACTGGCGTGTTGTTAGATGTCTCCGCGTCGGCTTTAGTTTTGATGGCTACCGACCGCTACAGAGTCGCAGCGAAAGAGATTCCCTGGAAAAGTGACGAGTTGTCAACAGGAGGAATGCAGGCGTTGGTTCCCGCGCGCACGCTCGCAGAAATTGGTAAGACTTTTGCTAACACTACCGAGCTCACCATTATCTTGAGCGTCGGAGGTGAGAGGGAACTCGTCGCCTTTAGCTCCGAGCAACGCACCGTGACAAGCCTCCTAATCAAAGGGTCCTTTCCGCCGGTGCAAAAACTCTTCCCGGAAACTACGCCAGACTACGCAGTCATCAGCACGCAAGATCTCGTCGAGGCGACGAGGCGAGTTGCTTTGGTTCTGGAGCGGGAAGCTCCACTGCGATACACCTTTAACGTTGACGGGGTTGCGCTAGAAGCACTTGGGTCGGAGAGGGCGCAGGCGTCAGAAACCATCGATGGCCATCTTGTAGGTAAGGAGTGTGTTGTTTCCCTGAAGCCACAGTTCCTTATCGACGGCTTGGCTGCGACACATAGCGAATTCGTCAGGGTGTCTTTTACCCACACAGATAATCCCAACAAACCAGGCCCTGTGTTACTGACGGCTCAGAAATCTAAAGATGGTGATGACGCCCAGGGGTATCGCTACCTTCTGCAGCCCAACTTGCTTATGCGCTAAGCCACGACGTCGTGTGGGTTAGCCAGTTAGATATTGTGGGGTGGCGAAATCACGAACGCTCCTCACTTCAGTTTCAGCAGGGGGTGAACCTCCTTGTCGGGCCTAACGGACAAGGTAAGACAAACATTGTTGAAGCCATTCGCTATTTAGCGACATTGGGATCACATAGGGTGAGCGGCGGCGCGGCCCTGATAGCCGATGGTGAAACGAGCGCGACAATTTTTGCCTCTCTCCATCATGACCAAAGAAACGTGACCGTGGGGGTAACCCTTAAGAGGGCTGGATCTAGTGAGGCCACAATCTCGGGAAACTCTGCGAAGGTCTCGGAGGTTCCGAGATGGGTATCGGCGGTGATGTTCGCCCCCGAGGACATAGCGATTGTGAGGGGAGAGCCAGGGTTTCGGAGACAATTCCTCGATGAACTCGTGATCGGGGCTTCTCCATCCATGGCAGCGGTGTACGGAGACTTTGAAAAAGTGCTCAAGCAGCGAAACAGCTTGCTGAAGTCGTTGCGATCTCAAAACCGTGCCGCCGATTTTTCTACGCTAGAGGTTTGGGATTCATCTTTCGTCGACCTTGCTTCTCAGATCCTCTACCACCGAGTAACACAGTGGGGTGCGGTCCTTCCCCAGGTGACCAGGGCCTATGAGGACTTGGCGGGGGGCCAAGAAATCACGGCTGCCTACCTGACCAGGGGGTACGAGCACCCAACGGAAACCGCAACACGAGAGTCGTTCTCGCAAGCCCTGGCTACAGCGCTAACGGCTAATTTCAGCGCCGAGCGCGAGAGAGGAGTCTCCCTTGTGGGGCCCCAGCGCGATGACCTCGAACTAATGATTTCTGGCCGGCCGGCTCGCACCCACGCGAGCCAGGGTGAAACGTGGTCGCTTGCCCTCTCCTTGCGACTTGGCACTGCCACCTGGTTGCGCGAAGAAAAATCCAGTGGCGACCCCATCATAATTTTGGACGACGTTTTTGCTGAACTTGATGCGGCCAGGCGGACCAAACTTGTTGCACTCATGGCGGACTACGAACAGCTCATCGTGACGAGCGCAGTTGAAGAGGACATCCCGTCTGAGCTCACTGGTTTAGTTTTTGATGTCATCGGTGGGCAGGTGGGACGGCGGTGATTGGTGGTGAGCCGCTGAGCGTCTACAAAAGGTTGAGGGAGAAATTTGGTGGTTATCGCCGTGTTTCACGTGAAACATCAGATCGTGGCTCACTGCCTTTCACGGATCACAGAGACCCTGGCTCAATGGCTGATGCTTTGGGCGTACTCGAGGAAACTATGGGGTGGGGAATGTCTCTTGCACAGGCAGATTTAATGGCACAGTGGGCGGACATCGTAGGAGATGATGTAGCGGCCCACGCTATTCCCACCGGCGCACAGGAGGGTGTTTTGGAAGTTGCCTGCGATTCGAGCGCGTGGGCTACCCAACTTCGATTAATGAAGGCAACTCTGCTGGAATCCCTCCTTCAACGTTTTCCTCAGGCTGGGCTCACGAATATCTCCGTTAAGGGCCCTGGTGCCCCCTCTTGGAAACATGGCCCCCGCTCCGTCCCAGGGCGCGGCCCGCGCGATACTTATGGCTAACACCCCGTAATTGGTGGGTATCAAAAAATTGTCGCCCCAGAGGGCCAAAAACCGGTTCTTTAGCTCCTGCGCTGGATACAATAGGAGTCGGTCAAAAAATCTCCGATATCAGCGGGAGCACCCTGCCGCTGAACCGCCTGTTCAGGAGCCAAAAATATGACACCAATGGCGAAGAAACCTTCCGAAGAAGCCTCTTACGGTGCGAGCGATATTCAAGTCCTAGAAGGGCTCGAAGCGGTCCGCAAGCGACCCGGCATGTACATCGGATCAACAGGCCCCCGGGGCCTCCACCACTTGGTGTATGAAATCGTCGACAACTCGGTGGATGAGGCGCTCGCTGGCTACTGCGATTGCATCACCATTGAGATTCAATCTGATGGCGCCGTGAGGGTGTCGGACAATGGCCGAGGTATCCCCGTCGATGAACATCCCATCGAAAAGCGCTCGTCGGTGGAGGTGGTCTTAACGACACTGCATGCTGGAGGAAAATTTGGCGGCAGCGGCTACGCCGTTTCCGGCGGTCTCCACGGGGTAGGTAGCAGTGTGGTGAACGCGTTGTCAGAAAAGCTACTGGTGAAGGTTCGCCGACAAGGGGGCGTTTGGACTCAGTCTTACAGGGACGGTGTTCCTGACGCAGCGCTCATTAAAGTGGGTGACGCAAGCGATACCGGGACAACCATCACGTTTTGGCCGAGCACAACTATCTTCGAAACAGTCGACTTCGACTACGAAACACTGCGCACCCGCTTCCAACAAATGGCCTTCCTTAATAAGGGGCTCGAAATCAACCTGCACGATCAGCGTCCCAGCGCTTCTGACCGCAAAGACACCTACAACTACGAGCTTGGCCTTGTCGACTATGTCGAATACCTTAACCACACGAAAAAAACGGAGGTTGTGCACCCGAACATCATTTCTTTCGAGGCCGAAGATACCGAGCGCAGAATTTCTCTCGAAGTGGCAATGCAGTGGACGAGTGCATATTCCGAAAGCGTGCATACCTACGCCAACACCATTAACACGCACGAGGGCGGAACTCACGAAGAGGGGTTTAGGGCAGCACTCACAACGTTGGTCAACAGGTTTGCTCGAGCTAGCGGGTTATTGAAAGAAAAAGACGAGAATCTCACGGGCGACGATGTCCGCGAAGGGCTCACCGCTGTGGTGTCTATCAAGCTCGGAGAGCCACAGTTTGAGGGCCAGACGAAGACAAAACTGGGAAACACAGAAGCAAAATCTTTTGTCCAAAAGGTGACGGGGGATCATCTCGGAGATTGGTTTGAGAGAAACCCGTCTCATGGAAAAGACGTTGTTCGGAAGTGCCTTCAAGCGTCTCACGCTCGAATTGCAGCGCGCAAAGCGCGTGAGCAGACACGGCGTAAAGGACTGCTCGAGTCGGGGGGTATGCCGGGAAAACTTAAGGATTGTCAGTCTAAGGAGGCAGCAAAGAGCGAGATTTTCCTTGTTGAAGGAGACTCCGCTGGCGGCAGCGCTGTATCGGGGAGGAACCCTGAAACCCAGGCGATTCTGCCACTGAGGGGTAAAATTCTCAACGTTGAAAAGGCTCGACTCGATCGCGCATTAGGAAACAATGAGATTCAGGGCATGATTACTGCTTTTGGAGCGGGCATCGGGGAAGACTTTAATGTTGACAAGGTTCGATATCACAAAATTGTCTTGATGGCGGATGCCGACGTCGATGGTCAACACATCACCACACTTCTTTTGACTTTGTTGTTTCGTTACATGAGGCCTTTAATCGAGCACGGTTATGTGTACTTAGCCCAACCGCCTTTGTATCGCATTAAATGGTCAAACTCTGATGACGATTACGTGTTCAGCGATCGCGAGCGCGACGCTCTGATCGAAGCCGGAAGGAAAGAGGGCAAGAAATTGCCCAAGGACAATTCGGTACAACGCTACAAAGGTCTGGGAGAGATGAACCACCAAGAATTGTGGGACACCACAATGAACCCTGAGACCAGGACACTCCTGCAGGTCACTCTCGATGATGCTGCGGTGGCAGACACGGTCTTTAGTACCCTCATGGGGGAAGACGTTGAAGCACGCCGAGGGTTCATTCAACATAATGCGCGCGATGTGCGCTTCTTAGATATTTAGGACAGGCGAATGGCTGGCGAAGAGAACGCGACCGCTCCACGAGACCGTATTGACCAGGTCGACATCCAGGTAGAAATGCAGCGCTCCTATCTCGACTACGCCATGAGCGTCATAGTCGGACGCGCTTTGCCCGATGTTCGCGATGGCTTGAAGCCCGTCCACCGCCGTGTGATTTACTCAATGTACGACGGCGGATACCGTCCCGATAAAGCTTTTTCCAAGTGTTCCCGAGTCGTTGGCGACGTTATGGGAAAGTTTCACCCGCACGGTGATTCAGCCATATACGACGCTCTTGTTCGACTGGTTCAGCCCTGGAGCCTTCGTTATCCATTAGCCGCAGGACAAGGGAATTTTGGAAGTCCCGGGAACGACGGTGCCGCTGCCCCTCGATATACCGAAACCAAGATGGCCAACCTCGCGATGGAGATGGTTCGTGATATCGAAGAGGACACAGTTAATTTCCAAGATAATTACGATGGGCGCACCCAAGAGCCCGCAATATTGCCGAGCCGCTTCCCCAATTTGTTGGTCAACGGATCTGTGGGTATCGCCGTTGGAATGGCCACAAACATTCCTCCTCATAACCTTCGAGAGGTCGCGCAAGCAGCGCAGTGGTACCTGTCCAATCCTGGCGCCACCGCGGAGGAACTGCTAACAAACGCGATGTCCTTTGTGAAGGGACCAGATTTCCCTACGGGCGCGCAAATCCTGGGTAATAACGGCATTCAAGATGCATATCGCACAGGGCGTGGTTCGATCACGATGCGCGCGGTCGTCACCGTCGAAGAGATTCAAAACCGTACGTGCCTAGTTGTCACCGAACTTCCGTACCAGGTCAACCCCGACAACTTGGCTATCAAAATTGCGGACCTGGTGAAAGACGCCAAGGTCACGGGAATAGCTGACATCCGGGATGAAACGTCCGGCCGCACCGGCCAGAGGCTCGTCATAGTTCTTAAGCGTGACGCCGTGGCAAAAGTGGTGCTCAATAATCTTTACAAGCACACCTCGTTGCAAGAAAACTTCGGCGCCAACATGCTGGCAATTGTTGACGGTGTTCCTCGTACTTTGACGTTGGACGCTTTCATTACCTACTGGGTCTCTCACCAGATAGAGGTCATTGTTCGCCGCACAACTTTCCGCCTCAACAAAGCTGAGGCCGATGCGCACATTCTTCGCGGCTATCTCAAGGCACTCGACGCTTTGGATGAAGTTATCGCGCTGATACGCAAGTCCCCCACGGTGGACGAAGCAAAAGAAGGCCTCAAAAAGCTTCTTGGTGTTGACGAAGACCAGGTCACGGCCATTCTCAATCTTCAGTTGCGACGCTTGGCAGCTTTAGAGCGTCAGAAGATTATGGACCAGGCGGCAGAGTTAGAGCGACTTATCGCGGACTACAAATCTATTTTGGCCAGCGAAGAGCGCCAACGCACCATCGTGTCTGGAGAACTTGCGGACATTACCGACAGATTTGGCGATGACCGGCGTACCGAAATCCTCATGGGCTTCGAAGGGGGAATGACGAACGAAGACCTTATTCCAGAAGAAGAGATGGTTGTATCTGTCACCCGCGGCGGATATATCAAGCGCACGCGGAGCGACAACTATCGAAGCCAGCACCGTGGCGGGAAAGGCGTTAAGGGGGCGCAGCTTCGCGCGGACGACGTAGTTGAACATTTCTTTGTCACCACTACTCACCGGTGGTTGTTATTTTTCACCAACACCGGGAGGGTTTATCGGGCAAAAGGGTATGAGGTTCAAGAAGCGGGTAGAGACGCTAAGGGACAACACGTTGCAAATCTCTTAGCCCTCCAACCCGGAGAAGAAATCGCTCAGATACTTGATATCGCCGACTATCAAGCTGCGCAGTATCTCGTGCTCGCCACTCAGGGCGGAATGGTGAAAAAGACGGAACTCACGCAATACGACACGAACAGGTCCGGCGGAATCATCGCCATCAACTTGAAGGGCGAAGACCAGTTGGTGGCCGCCATGCTTCTCAACGATGGCGACGACGTGTTGCTGGTCTCAAAGGGGGGCATGTCGTTACGTTTTGGCGCCACAGAAAGCTCTCTGCGTCCGATGGGTCGCTCTACCGCGGGTGTGATTGGAATGCATTTCCGCGGGGTGGATCAGTTGCTGTCTGCTTCGGTGGTGAGCGATAAAGGATATGTTTTTGTAGTGACCGAGGGCGGATACGCTAAGCGCACTGCTGTAGATCAGTATCGCCCGCAGCAGCGCGGCGGCTTGGGCATCAAGGTGGCGAAGTTATCCGAGACGCGCGGCGCCCTTGCGGGGGCATTGATTGTCGGGGACGAGGACGAGGTTCTGGTCGTCCTTGAGAGCGGTAAAGTAGTGCGCTCCGGTGTTGAGGAAGTCCCGGCGAAGGGCCGAGATACCATGGGTGTCGTCTTTGCGCGCATGAGCGATGACGACAAGGTTCTAGGAATTGCCCGTAATTCCGAACGTGACCTGAAGGAGATCGACGAGGAGAGTAATGTCGTCGATGCATCTAGCGATACTGAGGAGAAAGAAACAACGTCATGAGCGATCCCCAAGCACCCACGCAAAAGTTCTCCCCATCACAGTCATCACCTGCTGCTAAGCAGGTCAGGCTAAACCTGGTGTACATCGACCTATGGTCGGCTTTTAAGGTTTCGTCCTTGGTGGCGACCGCGGTGTCTATTTCCGTGTTTCTTGTGGTGCTTCTCAGCTGGGTTCTTCTGAGCGCTGTCGGCGTGATTGGGGCCCTCGAAGGTGTCGTGGGGACATTCTCGGCGATGGAGGGGGCGCTGTAATTGCGCTTCTCAGCCTGGGGCAAGTGGTGTTGCTCGGCGCTGTCGGCGGGTTTATCAACCTCGTCTCTATGACGGTTCTGGGGTCATTGAGTGCGGTTCTTTATAATGTGATTGTGCGCCTCACCGGCGGACTGACAGTCGGGTTCACCAACCAGTAACCGATTGGATGCTCGCGCCCGAGTGCGCTAGTGTCATATTCGGTCTAGGGGGCTATAGCTCAGGTGGTTAGAGCGCTTCGCTGATAACGAAGAGGTCCCAGGTTCAAGTCCTGGTAGCCCCACACACAATTAAATAC
>Ga0105053_10010788_pt1 | contig 11315 bp, 4 predicted proteins | sample BON01_FD_78093 | JGI IMG/M metagenome (GOLD analysis project Ga0105053, IMG submission 78093) | Freshwater microbial communities from Lake Bonney liftoff mats and glacier meltwater in Antarctica - BON-01 | ecosystem: Environmental > Aquatic > Freshwater > Ice > Glacier meltwater | place: Lake...
GAGTCATGTCACATGTGTGCATATGTATGAGTCATGTCACATGTGTGCATATGTATGAGTCATGTCACATGTGTGCATATGTATGAGTCATGTCACATGTGTGCATATGTATGAGTCATGTCATACATGCTGATGCGTCATACCACACATATGAATGAGTCATGTCACACATACGAATAAGCCTGGTTACAGACGTGGATGAGTCATGTCACACACATATGAGTGAGTCATATCACGTAATGGACGAGTCATGTCTCACGTAAGAATGAGTCATGTCACACGTATGAATGAGTATGTTACGCATATGACTGAGTCATGTCAAGCACGTGGACGAGTAATGTCACATATGTGAGCAAGTCATGCCACACATATGAATGAGTCATGTTACACATGTGAATTAGTCATCTTATGCACATGAATGAGTCATGTCGCACGTAAGAATGAGTCATGTCACACATATGAAGGAGCATGCCACGCGTATGAACGAGTCACGTCACGCAAATGCATGAGTCATGTCACACGTATGAATGAGTCGTGTCACGCATATGAATGAGTCATGTCACACTCACTAAATGAGTCATATTGCACTCACGAATGAGTCACGTCACGCATATGCATGAGTCACATCACATATATAAATGAGTTATGTTACGCATATGACGGAGTATGACACACATACAAATGAGTCATGTCACGCATATGAACGAGTCATATCACATACTTCATCAGGTCATGTCACACATATGAATGAGTCACATCACATACTTGAATGAGTCATGTCACACATAAGGATGAGTGATTTCATGTATATGAATGAGTCATGTCATACACGTGAATGACTCATGTCGCATGTAAAAATCAGTCATGCAATGCATATACATGAGTCATGTCTCACACGTGAATGCGTCATGTCACGCACGTGAATAAATCATGTCTCACATATGAATGAGGCGCGACATGCATACGAATGAGTCATGTCACTCACATGAATGAGTCACATACATGAATGCGTCACTCGTATGAATGAGTGACATTGATGAGTCATGTCACACACATGAATGAGTCACATACATGAATGAGTCACACATATAAATGAGTGACATTAACGAGTCATGTCACACATACGAATGAGTCACATATATGAAAGAGACACACATACGAATGCGTGAAATTACTCAGTCATGTTTCACACATGAATGCGTCACATATATGAACGAGTCACACATATGAATGAGTGACATGACATGCATGAATGCTACGTATCCATCAGAATGTTGTCACAAATATGCACGAGTCTATCTTACATATGAATGGATCTTGTGTGTGGGTCATGACACACACATGAATGAGTCAAGTCACACATACTTCCAATACCTCTAACAACTCGAATTGTGCCTGCTGCATCAATAACGAGACATGGTATGGGGTGGCTACGATTAGTAGGCTCCTTAAAATTATAGGTCTCGTTTGCAAAAGAGCCCTAGAAAAGAGACGATATTCTGCAAAAGAGACATATAATTTTAAGGAGTCTACTAATTGTAGCCATCCCATACAAACAAACGTACAAACAAGTCGTGCCACACATATGAATGAGTCATGTCACACACATGAATGAGTCATGTCACACACATGAATTAGTCATGTCACACACATGAATGCGTCGTGTCACACATACGAATGAGTCATGTCACACACATGAATGAGTCGTATCACACACATGAATGAGTCATGTCACACACATGAATGAGTTGTGTCACACATATGAATGAGTCGTGTCACACATATGAATGAGTCGTGTCACACATATGAACGAGTAATGTCACACACATGAATGAGTCATGTCACACATATGAACGAGTCATGTCACACACATGAATGAGTCATGTCACACACATGAATGAGTCATGTCACACACATGAATGAGTCATGTCCATGAATGCGTCGTGTCACACACATGAATGAGTCATGTCACACACATGAATGCGTCGTATCACACATATGAATGAGTCATGTCACACACATGGATGAGTCGTGTCACGCATATGAATGAGTCATGTCACACACATGATTGTGTCGTGTCACGGACATGAATGAGCCATGTCACACACATGAATGCGTCGTGTCACACATATGAATGAGTCAAGTCATCATGTCACCCATATTCAGTAGTAATGTCATACAGACTCCCATAATATCTTTTTGCGCTGTACTTGCTGCATGAATAATCAATAATGAGACATGTCACACTTGTACTAACGAGTTGCGTCATACATATATATGAGTGAAGTCAACTATATGAATGAGTCATGTCACACAGACTTCCATAATATCCGACACCTCGAGCTGTGCCTGCTCGACGATTGCACTGCTGAGCAATGTGGGATTTCTCAGGGTAAGTCACGCGCACGCACACACACACACGCACACATATGCACACATGCACAAGCACACACATTCACAAACACACATGTACACACATTCACAAACACACATGTACACACGTGCACGCACAAACACATGCACACATGCAGACACACACACACACATACATACATACACACGACACACTCATTGCTGAGCAGCGTTGCATATTTGAGGGTATTTCTTTTGTGTGTGTGTGTGTGTGTGTGTGTGTGATTGTGTGTGTGTGCGTGTGTGTGCGTGTATGTGCGTGTGTGTGCGTGTGCGTACGTGTGAGTGTGAGTGTACGTGGATGTATGTGTGTGTGTGTGTGGCTGTGTTTGTGTTTGTGTGCGTTCGTGCGCGTGTGTGTACGTGTGCGTTGCGTTTGTGTGTGTGTGTGTGTGTGTACGTGTGTGCTTGCGTGAGAGTAAGTGGTATGTCTTGTGTGTGTGCGTGTGTGTGTGTGTGCGTGCGTGTGAATGTGTGTGTGCGTGCTCGCGCGTGTGTGTGTGTGTATGTCTATGTGTATGTGTGTGTATGTGTGTTTATGTGTGCGTGTGTGGGAGTATTTGGGAGTGTGTATGTGTGCGTGTGTGTGTGTGTGTGTGTGTGTGTTTGTGTGTGTATATTGGTGTGTATGTGTGTGCGTGTGTGTTCGTGTATTTGTGTGTGTGTGCGTGCGTAAATGTGTGTGTTCGTTTGTGTATTTGTGAAGGTGCGTGCACGTGCATAAATGTGTGTGTTTGTTTGTGTATTTGTGAGGGTGTGTGCACGTGCGTGTTCGTGCATGTGCGTGTCCATGCATGTGTGTGCACGTGTGTGAGCTTTACTTATACATATATATACACATATATTTTGACGCACGCACACCTACGTACATACGCACGCACAAAAACACACAAATCACTCCCTCTTCCGCTCTCAACCTCCACACACACCAACAGCATCTTGCAACACAACATCACAGCAGTGTTTGAAAACAATGCTCGAATGCTCCTCCAGGTTGTATATACATGTATACGTATATTTACATACACACATATATGTTTCGATGTAAATAAACGTATACACGCATATGTATATATACATATATGTATGCATACATACAAATATATATATGTGTATATTTATGAATATACGTATACATACATATACCTACATATACATTCATATTTGTATACATCTACCTGAGATTCTAATCTGTTTTGGAAACAACAAGATTTTTGGAGTCTGGTCTAATTCCCCAAACCTGGTTGTTACAAATTGTTTCACTGCGCTATTTTCAAAAAATCTGATAGTACAGATTCATTCTTTGTATGATTTCTCTTTACCAGGTCCCTGATCAACTTATAATTCTCTGTAGATATGTATTTATACATATGTATATATATATATACACATATACATACGACTAAACACGAAAAGGTTGCTTGAATTAAAGATCTGGGAGTAAGACACATTAGATATTACCAGAAGTGTATGTATGTATGTGTGTGTGTGCGTGTGTGGGTGAGGAGGAAACAGCTAGTAAATCGATAGTAGAGAAAGATTTTCTTACGACAGTTTCCACTGAAAATGCTCCCCTCCAAAAGTTTGACACAAAGCAAAACTCAGAATCTTCGGCACAAATTCAAATTGGACCAAAATGTTTAATTGAATTTGTACCGCGAGACACGATGAGTTCCGAGTGTCTGAGTATTTTGTTTTGCTGGATATCGGAGGGGGTATGGGGTGGCTACGATTAGTAGGCCCCTTAAAATTATAGGTCTCTTTTGCAAAAGAGCCCTACAAAAGAGACGATATTCTGGAAAAGAGACTTATGATTTGAAGGAGCCTACTAATGATAGCCACCCAAAAGCATTTTCAGGAGAATGTCATACACGATACAGAATAATTCAAAAAGGAATCTGCTAAACATACAAAATAAAACCATCAAAACTACTCATCGAAACTCAACATCAAAACTCAATATTAGATTCAAGTTGAACACGAAACATCAAAAACCAATCATGTAAATTCATCCTGAAAAATGATCATAAACATCAGTCATGCAAACTAAACATCAAAACCACTCATCGAAACTGATCAACGCTCAACATCAAATTAAAAATGAAAATTGCACATCAAAAACTAATCATGAAAACCAATCATGAAAACTAAACATTAAAATTCACATCGAAAGTAAACATCAAAACCACCCATCAACACTATTCGTCAAAACTACAGGGTGGCGAAGACTCATAGGATTCCTTATCTTTATAGGTCATTTTCTGCAAAAGTGACCTATATTTAGTGGCTCTTTTGTGGAAAATGATCTACAACTTAGGGGATCCTATGAGTCTTCACCACCCTGTACTCACCAATCGTTTAAACACAACATCAAACCAAACTTGGAAACTAAACATCAAAAACTAATCATGTAAACTAATCATGAAAACTACTCATGAAAACTACTCTTCGAAACTAAACAACAAAAGTCAGCGTAAAACTAAACATGAACACCCGCAAACAAGAATCATGTAAACCAATCGTATGAACTTATCACCAAAACTAAACAGCACTTTGAAGGACATGCAATTCCCTGCTGCCGCCTACATGACAGCACCTGCTGCTGGTGCTCAGCTTGTTGGCGCCAGCGAAGTCGGCGTGCCCATTCAAGGTGCTTAGTATATATATATATGCATGTATGTATATATGTATCTATATATATACATATATATATATTTATATATATATGTATATTTACATATACATATATACACATATAACATATAGATATATACATATATGCATGTATATATATATAAATATATACATATATGCATATACACATATATATGTACATATACATATGTATATATATATCTATATGTACATATATATAAATATATATACATAAGTACATATGCATACATATCTTGTTGAGGTTACTCCTCAATAAACACTCTTAAATTTAAATATATATATATATATGTGTATACATATATATATGTATATGAATACATAAACACATGCATATGTATACATATGTATATATTTATATTTGCACCACTCTGCACCATTCTGCGCCACACTGCACCGCACTGCACCACAATACACCTGCACCACACTGCGCGATCGGATCACGGTAATGTGAGGATTCAAATGGCAGTAAGTTACTTACCAGCACGTGTGTTGTGAATCATGCATACGTGCAACACGACTCATCCATATATGTCTCACAGTATCAAACGATCGGATGACGGTAACGTGGCCAAATAACATGGGCGAGGGCGTGTCGGGCGCGGCATCACCCCTAGATGGCGCAACGTCATCGGGCCGATGGTATTTCGAGGCGCGGATTACGGGCGTGTGCGCCATGGTGGGGGTCGCACAGGAGGATTTTCTATCGTACCAGCAACCAGGATCGAAAGACAGCTGGGTATTTGGGGACGCGGGTTTCGGTGGGATGCTGCTGCACGATGAGGGCAAGGCCTTTGGCCTTGCGATTTCACAGGGCGCCACGATAGGCGTTGCCTACGACTCTTCCACGGGACAGATTTGGTTCGCCAAGGATGGCCTATGGATGCAGCCCAGCCCCAGCACGCTGCAAGGAGAGGCCATGCTCGCCACCGACTACCGCCTCCTCAAACCAGTCTTTGGAGTGGCGGCAGACTGTGTTTCGCCTGTGCCTGTCGCCATCACAGCGCGATTCAAGAGCAGTGATTTCCAGTATGAGCTTCCGGTGGGGTTTACGGCGCTGGTGCAGGACCCGTGCGCGTGTACTGAGGCGCTTTCCATGTGTCTTCAAGATGGCAACTGTCTCTCGCACGAAATGCAGAAGACCATTTACCAGCAATGCTCTAGCGACGGGTGCTCGAAAGCACAGTGCGGCTTTACTCCGGGGGTGCAGAGCACATTCTGTCTTAGGGATGAGTCGGAGGATTGCGAACATGCGTATGCTCAGTGTGTTGAGCCGGCGCAGCAGCCAGGCGACGAGTGTGCATGCACCAAGGAACTGTTGCAGTGCTTTCAGACCTCTGGATGTGTGATGGATGATTCGTTTCTATCGAGCGTTGCCAGCCTCTGTATGCATGCGGGATGCAACGCACAAGAGTGCGGCATATGTGAGAGCAGGTGCAACTCCACGGCCCTCTCTTGCAACACGCACTTCATGCAATGTGGCATACAAGCCAACACATCCGAACACCATTGCGCATGCGTTGCCTCACTCTACCACTGTACCCAAGACTGCTTGACTGAAGACAGCACACTGCAACACGCGGCGTTGTGCCATGATTTGGGCTGCAAAGCTAGCGAATGTGGCTTGCCCGACACCTACAAAAACTGCAACTCCAGCAGCACGAGATGCCATCGCGAACTCATGGCGTGCCGGGACAAGGAAGCTGCTCCTATGAAGCTATCAGACACTCACTGCCATCAAAACTATCAAGAGAAACATGATCTTGGGCAATCAGGACCCGATGTGTGTTCTGTACCTTGGGCCGGCGGCATCGCAGGTTGTCACTACAACAAAATCACCGACACTTGCTCAGATTCGGAGAGTATTGACTGCCAGTGTACCAAGGACTACATCGGCTGTTTGCGCGAGGATGGATGCGAAGCAAGCCAAGATACCTTTCAGGATATGTGCGTGCAAGATCGCTGCTCACCAGAGCAGTGCGGGCTCGAGATCAGCCCTGTCTTCTGCAAACGCGCTGAGCAGCAGTGCAACATGGAATATGCCAAGTGTGAAGCAATGCGGTATACGAGTCTGCGTCCTTCTTTGGTTGTCTCGTCTGGCAATGCGATATGTCTCGAATCCCACTGTATGGAGAACGGGCTGGCGGATCCAGATTGCTGCGGGTTTCGCTCGGAGACACACTGTGCGCCTGGGTTTTCAAAACTCGAGACAGGTCCCGGGCAGGAAGTGTGCTCGGAGAACAGCGATGGCAAGAGATTTCAGACGTGCTGCCAGGCGAGTTTGGAATTCGAGCTGCAAATTCTAGACTGCTCAGGCCAATGTCTGAGGACCTACTTCCATTGCGTCGACCGTGCCGGATGTGCTGCGATGGAGCAGGTGGTGCAGCACCGCGACTATTGTCTCTATGATGGCTGTTCAGCTGAAGAATGCGGGTTTTCGAAAACCGAAGAGGCTCTCGTTGCACCCCCGAAGCCAGACTCAGTTGTGCTCTCCTCATTGTCAGATGCTCGCCTGCGAGCGAAGTGGGAAGACGCAGACCAGATACTCGAATGGGCGCTCACAGGCTCCCGCAATCATATTGCACAGTATATGATTGCGATTGATGGAAGCTGTAGCACCTCATTCACGACCGACGGGATTGCTGGTGCTGGCGTGTATTGCCAGGAGCATGTGCAATCCATCAACATGTCTGCCATGGCACAGCAGCAGCTCGTCTTACCTCTTTGCCAAGATCCTGCAAGAGCTCCCCAGTCTCCTAATGCCTATATTTACGCGCAAACGTCCATCACAGAACTCAGCATCTCCCACATTTACAGAGTGGCGGTCTTTTCCATCAACCAATTTGGAATGAGTACCAGTCCATCTTACGCCGTACGCAGGCTTGCTGGCAAGCCAGGAGCACCCCCTTCTCCCATCATCACGCAAACTAGCCCACATTCCCTCAGGATTGTGTGGAACTTGCCTTCGAACACCGGCGACGGCACACGGCTCGTGATACTTACGGGCTACACTCTACAAGTGTGGCACAACCCCACGATGATATGGCCACGCATTGCCAACAAATACCCCAACACATTTCGATTTCCGCAGTCAATCCAGAGCTTCGAATCGAACGAGGCCGTGGGCGGGGCATTCACGAAATGTGCTAACCTCGGACAGACGTGCTACTGCCAAGGTATCGTTCGTCTTGGATTCGGGAACCAGTGGTCCCCTCCGTTCGAGTCGCACAATTTTATCCACTGCTCCGTCGGTGAAAACTTTCCCGACGTAGCCCCGTCTGCTCAACAAGTGTGCCACTGCAACTCCGTAGCTATTCCAAGAGATCGTCCGCAACGTGCACAGATTGGACTGTACCCCTTTCCACTGAGTGCTGGCCGAAAAGTACGTGCGTGTGTCTCGGCTACGAATGAACTTGGGCACGGTCCTTTTTCGGTCTGCAGTGAATTCCAAGTAGTTGGCCGTCCCGGAAAAGTCGAGAATTTCTTGATGACGGCTCCAAATACTCGTGAGCTGAAGGTATCGTGGAGTGCGCCGCTGGACTGGGGTCTAGGCGTCAATTCGTTCACAGGCATTCTCATTACGAAGTACGAGATCGTGATTTCAACATGTAAGCAATTTGTAGCAAGTTCAACATGCTCCGTAAAAATGCTGCTACACTCGTCTTCCAGCTGCCCAGCTAGTGGAGGGGGCTGCACTGCGACGATTCCCGAAACGAATAACTTGGTCGAGAACACGGTGTATTACATCTATGTCGTGGCGACGAACAAGATTGGCAGAGGTTATATTTGGAACGCCCAGCGCTGGATGTGGAAGTTGCGACCAACAATCCAGTTCCCACTTGCTGATGCGTTTCCGTTGCGTGCTGTGGAGTGGGACGGATATTCTGTGCTTTGGAATCAAGGCTCAGCGCAGTCATCTATTGAGCTTTTTGTACAAAATTTTCCGCTGGTGGAAATTTCCAACTGTGGGCTCGACACAACGTGCAGCAGCAAACGGGTGTCAGCAATCGTGAGAATTAACGGGCAAGATATTGTTGCGCGTGTGATTGTCAACTCACGGCAGAAAATTGTAGCCAGTGCTGATCTGAAAGATGAACTAGGGCACGATATTATGACTGGTCTGACCTTCTTTCCACCGCTTGTTGGAGGCAATAAAATCACAGGAAGCGCAAAAGTGACATTAAAAGTGATTGGAAACTTCGGGCTGGAGGCTTCATTCCAAATGATTTACTTCAAATATCCAGAAGCAAGTATCGACCTTTTTTCGCCAAATCAGGGAATTATTTCAGGGGGAACACTACTTCGATTTGAGATTACGGAGCCTCGAGGCCCCGAGACTCGGCAGGGTGCAAATCTTTTGACGTTTGCCCTTGCAAATATCAAGAATCTCGAGGTTGTTTTCACAAATCCCAACACCGGTGTTAAAACCCCCGGTAAGCTAGAGCAAGTACAAGGACAAGGCGACAGAATTAGCATCAATGTGCGCAGTCCCAACATTGGTGGCCTCAAGATGTTTTCTCCAATTCAGTTTCTCGTGGCTGGTTTGGTGATGCCAGTGAACAAGCAGATTGCATTCCAATACCGTATAGAATACCTAACGTCGGTTGTGCCCGCCTCCGGCGTCACTCTAGGAGGATTTACGATATCAATCATCGTGATCGGAATGACAGCGCCTTCCGTAAGCAACGTTGAAGCTTCTATAGCAGATGTTGCTTGTGCTGCAGTCGCCTACGACTTCAATATTAAAACGCAGCTCAAAGTTTCATGTACTGTTCCCCCAGTATCATCGACGACGCTCGGCCTGGCAACCATCCGGGTTTCTTGGCGTGAGGGATCTGTGACACAGTCTGTGTCTAGTGACACCCTCTTCTCATTTGTAAAATTGCCAGCGTTGCTCATTATCGAGTCGTCTATTGTAATTGCAGGTGCATCCCCAGGGCAAGCTGTTGTGTTTACCAGTTCTTCGTCCATGGTGACCTTCAGACTACAGTACATTGGCCTAGGCGATACGACGTTGATAACTTTCGGAAATGCCCTCGCCACGTCAGTCATGATTCGCCAGTTCCACAACGACGATATTCGGGAATCGTACTCCATCGTCCAATGCAACACACCTACAACACTTGCTGCCGGTTCGTACACGCTAGAAGTGACTACGTCGTCGGTACGTTACGGAACACGCACAGCCACTTCGACCAATTTCATCAGTTTTCGAAACCTTGCAGTACCCTCGATCTTGGACACATTCCCCTCCGGTGGTCGTATGGCAGGTGGTGGTGTGATAGTTGCTTCCGTCATGTCCATGTGCACCAATCTGTGTCCGCCCGCCGGCATTAATGTTTTAGTAGATTCGCAAACAACAACTGTTTTAGGTTCCATTACATTACAATCGTGGAAATCTAAAGATTCGAAGTATGATACTTTCGTGGGCGCGAGTACAATGTCAGCCTTCTTGGTCGACATATCAGCTGAGAGATCGCAGCAAATCAAGATCCTTGTCGAACATCTCGATACCATTGTCGCTGGTAATGCTGCTGCGTTGCCGTCCAACGTCTTTCTTGTCTTCTTCACTGCTCCAGACATCATTGGAGCCACAACATCTACGCGCGAATCGACGATCAGAGTGTCTGCTGGTTCGTCTACGGCCTCGTTGCCATATACTCTTTTTGCCAATCCTATTGGCCAAGCTAATGTCGAAAGTGCTGTGCCCTCTTCGGGCAGCATCAAGGGTGGCACGCGTGTGACAGTGATCCTATCCAATTTCCTCATAGTTAATGTGCCCTCAGACTTGGATATTAAGGTTGGCGGTGAAATGGCAAGTAAAGAATCTGTGAGCATCCTCTCGAGCACCCAGACTGCAACCCAGCTGTCGTTTCTCATGCCCCCGATGGCCGATCTTGGAAAAAAGAGTCTTCTCCTCATCCCAGTCGTCTTGCCTAGCAATGAAGCCGAGTTTGAGTTATCGTACACATCAGATAGACCCGCCACGGTGCTCTCGATGACTCCAGAAGAAGTTTACACAACTGGGGGCGAGATAGTAACAGGTGTCATAGCAAATTTTGGTTTTCCGGGCATCACTTCTGCAGACGTCACAGTGTCAATGAAAATGAATCAGGGTGGTACCGGGGATTCTGAGGTTTTTTTAAGTTCCTTCACGCTGTCATTTGATGATTCCTCCCAACGATGCACAATAATTTTGACCACCAAGGCCATGCCCACGGGGTTGGCCA